>Ga0315282_10005112_pt1 | contig 22483 bp, 20 predicted proteins | sample YL17G07_20_MG_FD_203693 | JGI IMG/M metagenome (GOLD analysis project Ga0315282, IMG submission 203693) | Sediment microbial communities from Yellowstone Lake, YNP, Wyoming, USA - YL17G07_20 | ecosystem: Environmental > Aquatic > Freshwater > Lake > Sediment | place: USA: Wyoming | collected... | reverse complement strand
AGCCAGTATCAAAGATTTTCAAAATGCCGAACTGCATGCGCGCCGGGCGCTGGCAGTTGACCCTTCACCCGAGAACCAGACCGGGTTGGCGTTTGTCCTGTTTGAAATGAACGATCAGGGAAAATTAGATGAGGCGCTCGATTTAGCCAAAACTGCCATAAAATCCCAACCAGATAACGCATATAACTATCATATCTTGATTGCGGTGGCCGCTCAAAAGAATGACATTCCGACCTTACGAGATACCAGCAGTCGTTTAATGGTTTTAGCCCCGTCCGACCCGGTTGGGCGTTATATCGCCGGCCTGATTGCAGCCCAAGGCAAGCAGTGGGAAAAAGCCGAAAGTGAACTGCTGCTGGCGGAAAAATATGGTTATCCTGCGGCTGACATCGCAGATATCTTAGAGACCAGCGGCATCCGCACCCAGGCTATGCTAGCGCGTGAGCTTCGGTGGGGCGGCATCGGCCTGCTTAGCTGGTTGGCGGGGATCGGGCTGCTGTTCGTAATCGGATTATTCCTCTCCAAGGCAACCCTCCGGACGGTTGGCCACGGAATATCTACCGGCCGTTTTGAGATCAACCCTGGCGAACAGTTCATCCGCCGCTTATACCGCCTGGTGATTTGGGTTGCCTCTGCCTATTTTTACATTTCCATCCCGGTATTGATCGTGGTCATCGTAACCCTGGTGGGGGGAATTATATACATGTTCAAATCGATGGGCAGTATACCCATCAACCTGGCTATTTTCGTGGTGATTGCCGGGGTTTATACCCTGGTCGCTATCGTACGCAGCCTGTTCGTGCGAATCAAGCAAGATGACCCAGGGCGCCCGGTGAAAGTGGATGAAATGCCGGAGTTATGGCAGATGATGCGCGGCGTGGCTGAACGCCTGGGCACTCGTCCGGTGGATGCCATCTTCCTGGTGCCGGGCGTCGAGATCGCTGTGACCGAACGCGGCAGCCTGATCAACAAACTGCGGGATAAAGGGCAGCGTTTTTTAATCCTGGGCCTCGGGGCGCTGGCTGGCCTGACGCAGGGTGAACTGCAAAGCATACTGGCGCACGAATACGGCCATTTCAACAACCGAGATACAGCCGGCGGGGATTTTGCCAACCAGGTGCGTTATTCTATTTACATGATCGCATATGGGTTGGCTGCCTCAGGGCAGGCCACCTGGTATAACCCGGCCTGGTGGTTTGTCAATGGTTATAATAAAATTTTTCTGCGCATCACGTTGGGCGCTTCGCGTTTGCAAGAAATTTTGGCTGACCGCTTCGCAGCCCTGGCCTACGGAATCCTCAACCTGACGGGAGGCCTGACGCACCTCATCCGCCAGGCGGTCGAATTCGACCTGCAGGTTGATTCAGAGGTTAAACAGGCCCAGGTCCAACAGCGCGGCCTGCACAACTTATATATCCTTCCGGCAGTCCAGGATACAGCCGTACTTGATAAGAAATTATCCGAGATTATGGCGCGTCCTTCTTCGCCTTACGACAGCCACCCCGCACCGCAAGAGCGCCTGGCGTTTATCGAACAGATCAAGACCAGCGGATTCTTCGATGAAAGCCAACACCCAGCCTGGGAACTGATTCCCAATGCCCGCCAGCTCCAGGAAGATATCACCAGGGAGATTGAAGCGAAACTGTGCCAGCGGCAAATATTAAAATAAATAATCCAGGAGGAGCTACCTGGGTAATAAATTTTTTCTCATCTAACTCTTAACCACTTTTAATACAATTAAGACCATTATGGTGTATATTATCGACAAGACACAGGAAAACTTTTTATTGGTAGATGTGTCTTCACCGGAAACCATACTATCACACGTCCCCCTCGTGCGATAAGAAATAATGGAGACTGGTGATTCCCTCCCTGATGGTCGCCAGACATATCCCCCCCATGCCTGGCGATCTCATTTTATTGCCCTGGATCTATTCGCTGGATCATGGCCCAGGTCAGAGCATAAGTGTTTTCCATCACGGCCGGTTCCATCTTGTCAAAAGTATCGGCTTTTTGGTGCCAGTAAGGCGCCTCGCCGTCGCGTTTCAGACCGAATAAGGTGATGGCTGGTACGTGTGCCCCAATACAATCGACCAGTTCGCTGTTCCCGCCTTTAATCTGCACCGGGTATGCACCCCATTGTGGGTGTTGGGCGCTCAATTCTTCCACCAGCCTGACCAACCCGGGGTCGGAATGGAAAGGGATCACGATACCTTCCTGGGTCAGCCAACCCGGTCCAGCGCAGCCAACCAACTCGAAAACCAGGCCGTGCGGGTCGACCATTTCATCACGGTGGCGTTTGAAAAAATCGGCAGCCCCATAATGATTGACCTCCTCGCAACCGGTGCAAACGCAGTACACCCGGGTGTGCTGCAGCGGCACCGCGGCGAACTGTTCCGCCAGGGTCAACACCAGCCCGACGGCGCTGGCGTTGTCATTGGCGCCCCTGGTGAAGGGTGAAAGATCGGCCTCGATGCAGATGGCCGCCAGGAGCAAGGCGCAGATTGCAGTCGGGATGGTGGCATACCAGACCCAATCCCACCGGAAAAACGTTCCCGGCGTATACAGCAGCGCCTGGGCGGTAAATAAGACAAAGGCGACGGTCGTGAAATTCTGGTAGACCTTTACCATACCGGGCGAACGGAATATAAAAGGGGTGCGCTGAGAATCGATGTGGCCGATCAATACAAGGTCCTGGCGGTGTTCGCCGGAAGGTGGGATGACGGCAAACACATTCTGGCTTTGCCCCTTGGGCACGATGCGGTGTAGCAGGTTATCGCGGAAACCCAGCTCCAACAGTTCTGAAGCCAGCATCAGGATCGTGAGCAGCGCTGCCAACCCGGCCACAGCGCGCCCACCAAAGGGGTATATGATAAACGCCGCCAGCATGACAAGCGAGCTCATCAGGTGGGGGTGGAAGATAGAACGGGCGCTGGTAAAGGTTTCGAGCACGGGTTTTAACCCAATATTCTGGAAAGCCGACAGGCAGTAGATCGCCCCTTCGCGCTCACCTTTGGTGGTAGAGCCGCGCGGGCCAATGTCTTCAGAGAGTACACGGATATGTTCCAGCCAGGTCTGGATTACAGACGCGGGGTGGGGTTCGGTCACGGTTGATCCTCCAGGAAGAAGTTTGGGATGGTTATCTAATGGATTTTAACCCTAAAACCGGCAATCAGGTGTCTTTTCACACTTTCCATATTTGACCAGCTTTAATTAATAGCTATAATAAGGGTGATGATGGATATGATATATAACCTTCTAGAAAGGATCACCAGAAAATGGAAAGTCCCGCAATTGCTACCCTGCTAAAAATGATGGAATCCCTTCCTGAAGAAGAACAGAACCAGGTAGTGGCGGCCATTCGTGCCTACATTGCCGACCTCCAGGATGAGGTGAGCTGGGAAAATTCCTATAAACAGACACAGGATAAATTGATTAAAACGGCTCACCGGGCCAGACGGCAGATATGAGAAAAAGGTTCACAACCATTGGACCTGAGCCGGTTATGAAATCGGCAACCCTGCCTTCCTTTTGGGATGCTTACGTTCTTTTAGATGAAAGTATCAGGCAAAGAGCCAGAAAAACCTTTCGCCTGTGGATTGAAAATCCTTTTCACCCTTCGCTATACTTTAAATGCATAAACACACCAGAGAATATCTGGTCTGTGCAGATTACCCTGGGATACCGTGCTATCGGGATTTGGGATGGAGATACACTTACGTGGCTTTGGATCGGTAGCCACGCTGATCACGAACGATATTATAGTTGATATATGGGTTAAGGCGCTTCACCTGAAACCTAACAAAACCGGGAAATCGTTGGGGTTCGTATGACCTTAACCTAACCACCTCACAATACAATAAACAGGAAGAACAACGCCTGGAAAAACCCTTTGCATTTATCATAGCATTATAATGATTTTAACGATTCCGCAACCAGAACGGAATTTCTGCGTATATATATCCAGAAGGACAAAAACAGGAGCGGCGGTTGAACGACAACGAGCAAGCGTGGCTTGTCCAGGCCCAAAAAGGCGATGACGAGGCTTTCACCCATCTGGTTGAAACATACCAGAGGCCGGTGTATAACCTGTGCTACCGCATGCTGGGTGACCCGCAGGAGGCCGAAGACGCCGCTCAAGAGACCTTCTGGCGGGCTTACCAGGGCCTCGGACGCTACGACATGCAGCGCTCGTTCATTACCTGGCTGCTGTCCATCGCCGCTCACTACTGCATCGACCAGCAGCGCCGGCGGCGCCTGCCAATTATCGGCCTGGATCTTCTGCCAGAAGGGGGCTCTCCAGACCCTGCTCCTGGACCCGAACGTAAGTTCGTCCGTTCAGAAGAAGACCGGCTCGTAAGGAAACTGTTAGGCGAACTTGGCTCGCAGGACCGGGCCGCGTTGGTCCTGCGTTATTGGTACGGCTTCTCCGACCAGGAGATCGCCAATACCTTATCCCTGTCAGTCAGCGCCGTAAAGAGCCGCCTGCACCGCTCACGGCAAGCACTGGCGCAGCGTTGGAAAACCATCCAACCACCATTTTTAATGAAGGAGGAAGCAGCATGAGTCACCAGCCCTACGATAACTGGCTCTACGACGAAGCCAAGCTCTCCAATGAACAGGCGAGCGCCCTGCAGACCCACCTGCAGGAATGCCGACAGTGCAGCGAACAGTATCAGGCCTGGAAAGCGGTCAACGCCCAATTCCGGTCGGTCACGGTTGAGTCTCCACAGGCAGGCTTCAGCCAACGCTGGCGCGCCAGTCTGGGAGAACGCCGCCTCAGGCAGCAGGCGCGGCAGATCCGGCAGTTCTTCTTGATCCTGATGACTGCCGCTCTGTTCACCCTGCTGATGTTGGTGATCACGCTCCTGACCACCACATCACCACTGAATTTATTGGTATCGGTCTATCAATCTTTAATCCGGCTGGTCATCGAGGGGAATCACATCCAACATGTGTTTCTCCCCCTGCTGGGCAGTCTCCCACCAGTCATTTCCATCGCGGTCTGGATCATCCTTAGCAGCGTCCTAGGACTACTGAGTATCCTTTGGATAGGTTCCGTCTGGCGCATTTCACACTTAGGAGTTTTTCAAAAATGAAAACTATGTCCAAAATCTCAATTGCACTTATTGTTCTGATCGTCGCCCTGCTGGCTTTTCCGGGGACAGCCCTGGCGCAAAGTCCCGGCGGCGGTAATGACCAGGTCGTCTTTGGCGGCACTTACACCCTTGAAAAGGGCAAAGACCTCAACGGCAACCTGGTGATCCTGGGCGGAATTGCTACCCTGGAAGAAACCTCGACCGTTCACGGGGATATCACCCTGACCGGCGGGAGCCTGGTTATCCAGGGTGAAGTTAAAGGCAATATCACCGGGGTGGGCGGTTCGATCACCCTGGGCGATACGGCTGTCGTGGATGGCGACATCAATACCATCGGCGCAGCTCTCAATCGCTCCGACAAAGCTGTGATCAAAGGCAGAGTCTCCAGCTCGGGTCCCGGTAACTTCCGTATCCCGTTGAATTGGTCGGCAAACAGCCTTAAAAACCTAGATTTGATGAACCTGTTCAAACCGGTGGGCACTGTTTTATGGGGTATCTTCCAGGCGCTGGCCATGGCGGCCCTGGCGCTGCTGGTAACCTTATTCCTGCCTTACCCAACCGGGCGGGTGGCACACACCATCTCCAGCCAGCCGGTCATCGCTGGCGCCCTGGGCCTGCTGACCATCGTGGTAACTCCGGCGTTGTTCATCGTACTGCTCGTCACCATTATTTTGATCCCGCTCAGCCTGATTGGTTTACTCGTCCTGGCTATCGCTTTCGCCTTTGGTTGGATCGCGGTTGGTTATGAGACCGGGCGCCGCCTGGCGGCCATGTTCAAAGTGCAGTGGGCTGCGCCGGTGAATGCCGGGGTTGGTACACTGGTCATCTCACTGCTCAGCAGCGTATTTATGATAATCCCATGCGTGGGTTGGGTGCTGCCGGCTATCCTGGCCATCGTCGGCCTGGGTGGCGTGCTCATCACCCGCTTCGGCATGCAGGGTAGCCTCCCGCCCGAGCTGGCGCTGAGCGTTGCGCCCTCTCAGATGGGCAGTACTCCTATAGTGCCCGGCGACAGCGGTGAAGTACCACCGGCGGCCTGATGAATTATGCTTAAAAGAAAATTTTGCGCCGTTTCACGTCGCAAAATTTTCAATTGAGCTGAAGGAATCTTTGACTATGAAAACTTCAATCTGGATTGTACTTGGCATCTTGGTCATGATTTCACTGGCGTGCAATGTCACCCTGCCAGTCGAAAGAATGCAGGCAGGCGAACTCCAGACCTTAAATATCAGCGAGCCATCTGCCCAGGGACCAACAAAGGTGACTATCAGTATGGGAGCCGGAAGCCTGAAGATCAACGGCGGCGGCACCGGGCTGGTCGAAGGATCCATTCACTACAATGTCCCGGAATGGAAGCCGGCGGTCAGCCACCAGGGAAATGAACTTACCATCCAACAAGGGACAAACTTGGGCAATAAACTACCTCCGGAGAACATCGCTAACGATTGGAATCTAAAATTTGGACAATCGCCCATCGATCTGACGATCAATGCCGGAGCTTATGACAGCCAGGTAGACCTGAGCGGCGTGCCGCTAACCAACCTGTCGATTAATGATGGCGCCAGCAACGTTAAAGTGGATTTTAATTCCCCCAACCCGGAAAAAATGCAGCTTCTTTCTTATAAGACAGGCGCATCGACCATCAAATTGACCGGTTTAGGAAATGCCAACTTTTCCGAAATGTCCTTTTCAGGCGGAGCGGGTGATTATATACTGGATTTCAGCGGAAAATTATCGCGTGACGGTCACGTCACCATCTCCAGCGGAGCCAGCCAGGTCAGTGTGATCATCCCGAAGGACATGAACTGCGTGGTTACAGTGGCGGGCGCGATCAATGATGTGGCGTCCACCGGAGAATGGTCCGCCAACGGGAATACATACACCCACCAGGGCCAGGGACCGATGCTGAGCATCTCCGCCGAGTTAAGCGTAGGAAGCCTCAAGATAATTTCGCAGTAACCTCTTAATCTTAAGGTTCGTAGTAACGACTTCGCGATAGCACCCATTAGGGTCAGTCGTTTCTTCTATGCCAGAAACGACTGAAGTCGTTACTACGAACTAAAGGATTAATTATGGCATAAAATAATGGATTCTCAGTTATACCCGGATAGAAATCATTTCCCTGGCTGAAGGCTTGACTCCATTAACCAGTTTGTTTACCGGTAGTATCCTTCAGACTGGACCAGGTTATAGACGGCAGGGGGGAGAAAATATCGAAATGGCTGCCCATTGGCAATTCTTTCGCGAATATCGTTGGAAGATATCTCAATCAAGGGGGCCTCAATAAAATGGATTTTAACGCCAGCCCCAGGCAGTAAAATCTCCAACTTTTGAAAGTCAATCGCATCTGAAGGGCGGTGCATCACACCAAACTGGACACATAATCGAACCAGCTCTTGCGGCTGATACCAGGTTGGCAGATCGTGCAAAGAGTCACCCCCCATCAAGTAAACCAGCTCTTCCCCAGGCAGTTGATCGTGAAGCAGCCGCACGGTATCGACGGCATAATGTGGGCCAGGGCGATCGACATCGACGCGTGAGATTTCGAAGGCCGGATTGTCTGCCAGGGCGGCTTGAACCAATTCAAATCGCTGCTGCCAGGGGGAGATGGTCTGCACTTGTTTATGGGGCGGATCGGGCGTCAACACCCACAGGAGCCGCTCCAACTTTAACTGGTGCAGCGCCTCATCCGCCAGGACGAGATGCCCAAGGTGGGGCGGGTCAAATGTGCCGCCAAAGATGCCCACTCGCATGGTATCAGTCCTGCCACTCCAACTCGTAATCGCCAATAAAAACAGTCTCCCCCTCCTGGATACCGGCTTTGCGCAGCGCCTCGTCTAAACCAATTTTCTCCATCAAACGCTGGAAACGGCGCAGCGAGCCTTCATGTTCCCAATAAGTCATGGCAGCGGCGCGCTCAATCCCCGCTCCATTGACCTGCCAACCATCCGAAATGTGTGTAATCGTGAAAGCCAGGATATCTTCAGCCGGCCGGTAGACTGGCACCACTGATATATCCTCAGGCTCTGGCGCCTCTTTTAATAGTTCTACCGTTTTCCATAGCAACGGTTCCAGGTTGGTGCGCCCTAAGGCAGAAATCGTCATGGGTTTAACGCCACGGGCTTCCAGAGCGGTCTTGATCGCCGGCCATCGCTGCTGCACTTCAGGCAGGTCAATCTTGTTCAAAGCCACCACCTGGGGTTTCTTCGCCAATGAAGCATCAAACATGGCCAACTCGCTGTTGATCTGAGAAAAATCGGCCAGAGGATCGCTGGACAGGCCGTCCAGCAGGTGGATCAGCACGCGCGTGCGCTGGATGTGTTTGAGGAAAGCATCGCCCAACCCGACCCCTTCATGGGCGCCCTCCACCAGCCCGGGGATATCCGCCAGCACCAGGGTCGTGCTCATATCCAGCTCAGTTACCCCCAGGTTTGGCTCCAGGGTGGTAAATGGATAATCCGCAATTTTAGGTTGGGCCCGCGTCACGGCTGCCAGCAAGCTGGATTTACCGGCGTTTGGCACGCCAACGATACCAACATCGGCGATCAGCTTAAGTTCCAGGCGCAGGTTCTTTTCCAGGGCAGGTTCGCCCCTTTCGGCAGTGTGCGGCACCTGATTGCGTGCCGAGGCAAAATGCTGGTTGCCACGCCCGCCGCGCCCACCCTTGCAGATCACAAGGCGCTGGCCTGGTTCAACCAGATCGCCAAGCAGTTCCTCCGATACACTATCGTAAACAACCGTCCCCGGCGGTACCGGAATGATCAGGTCCTCGGCTGACCGTCCGGTCTGGTTATTTACGCCACCCTTGGCGCCATCTGTCCCAATAAAACGCCTGGTATGCCGGAATGTATTCAAGGTATTGAGAGTCGGCACCACCTCCAGGATGATGTCCGCACCCCGCCCGCCATCACCACCGTCCGGACCGCCGCGTGGCACATATTTTTCACGGTGGAAATGCATAAAACCATCACCACCTTTGCCAGATCGAACATAAACTACAGCTTCATCAATGAACATGATTGAATTTAAACCATTTTTCCGAACTTTGCTTTCAGCACATCTATCAAATCAGGCTTGCCAATCTCTTGCAGCTCATAGCGCACGCGCTGCATGGGTTTATTGACCTTAATGATGCGTGTCAAGTCAATTGGAGTCGCGGAAATCACCATATCGACCGGGGCGTTATTGATGGTTGCTTCGAGGTCGTGGGTCATCTCATCGCCGTATCCCATTGCCGGCAGGATTGGACCCGTGTTAGGATATTTTCGATAGGTGTCAATGATCGAACCTACCGCATACGGGCGTGGGTCGACAATCGCACTGGCGCCAAAACGACGGGCTGCCACCCAACCGGCGCCGTAGGCCATTTCTCCATGCGTCAGGGTCGGACCATCTTCTATCACCAGCACACGTTTACCGCGGATTGCTTCCGGCTGGTCTACGAATAAAGGAGAAGCGGCTTCAATAACAATTGCACCCGGGTTTAGGGCATACAGCGATTCGCGCACTTCATACACCTTTTCAGGCGAGGCAGTGTCTACTTTGTTGATAACGAACACATCTGCCGACCTGACATTGGTTTCACCGGGATGGTAAGCCTTCTCGTGCCCGGCGCGGTGGGGGTCAGCCACCACGATTGATAAATCCGGAATGTAAAACGAGAAATCATTATTCCCGCCATCCCATAAGATGATATCAACTTCTTGTTCGGCCTGGCGCAAGATGGCCTCATAGTCGACCCCGGCATACACGATGACGCCGTTATCCAGGTGCGGTTCGTATTCTTCGCGTTCCTCAATTGTGCATTCCTGCTTATCCAGGTCGCTGTAATCTGCAAAGCGCTGTACTTTTTGTTTGACCAGATCGCCATAAGGCATGGGATGGCGAATAGCTGCCACCCGGTATCCCATACTGCGCAAGATCAAAGAAACCCGGCGGGTTGTCTGGCTTTTCCCAGAACCCGTGCGCACAGCGCACACCGAAACAACCGGTTTGGTGGATTTCAATTGGGTGGCTTTCATCCCCATCAGGCGAAAATCGGCGCCAGCCGCCAGCACAATCGAGGCCTTGTGCATAACATACTCGTGCGGGACATCACTGTAAGCAAAAATTACCTGGTCCACCTGCAGGTCTTTGATCAGGTTCACCAGCTCGGATTCTGGATAAATCGGGATTCCTTCCGGATACAGGGAACCTGCCAGCGTAGCCGGGTATTTACGTCCTTCGATGTTGGGAATCTGGGTTGCCGTGAAAGCAACTACCCGGTAAACAGGGTTGTCACGGAAGAATACATTGAAATTATGGAAGTCTCGTCCAGCCGCGCCCATGATTAAGGTTCGAATTGGGGCCATTCTCTGGTCTCCTTTAGATGAAAGTTTTTTACTCACATCACTTGTGGGGCTGTGATGCCCATTAGTGCCAGGCTGTTGGCAATTGCCTGGCGAGCAGCTGCTACCATTCGCAAACGTGCTGCACGGACAGGCTCTTCGGCTGAAAGCACCGGGCATTGGTTATAAAAATCATTAAAAGCCCGCGCCAGCTCATACGCCAGGGAAGAAAGATAAAGCGGCCGGTATTCGGCAGCAGCATGCTGTACTTCTTTTGGTAAACGTGCAATCAATTCGATCAGCTCAATTTCAGCCGGCGAAAGGTGATAAGCAGGGGTAAGCGGTTCCGGTATAGTAAAAGCCACTTTCCGCAGAATGCTGTTCGCCCGAACGTAGGCATATTGGATATAAGGGGCGGCCTGTCCATTGAAATCCAGCGCTGATTGCCAATCAAAAGTGACCACCTTGGCATTCTCGCGCGATAACATGGGATATTTAATTGCTCCGATCCCTACGGCGCGTGCCACCGCCAACTTTTGAGATTCTTCTAGCTCAGGATTTTTCTCTCCAACCACCTGCAAGGCGCGCTGCGTGGCCTCACGGATCAGGTCTTCCAGCAGCACGATGGTGCCTTCACGCGAAGCCATCACCACGTTACCGGGCAGGTTGACCAGCTCGTACGGGACATGCTGGCAGCGGACTGCCCATTCATAACCGGCGATCTCCAGGGTTTTGAATACCTGCTGGAAATGGAGCGATTGGCGCACGTCGACCACGTACAGCGAACGATCCAGGTCGGGGTAATCGCTGAACTTCTTTTTCGCCAGCGCCAGGTCCTCGGTAGCATACAGTGCAGTGTTATCCGAACGCAGCACGACCAGAACGCGATATTTCTCCTGCTTGAGGCCCAGGAGTTCATCGATTTTTACGATAACCGGCCCCAATGGGCGTTCGTCCTGCGCTATCTTCTTTTCGATCAGCTCATCGACTACCAGTTTACCAGGGTGTTCGACCATACTGTTGAAATAATACAGGTCAAACTTGATATTGAGCAGGTCATACAGCTCGTTAAACCCGTCCAGAGACCACTGGCGAGTCTCCTGCCAGAGAGCCACCACCTCCGGGTCACGCCAATCCCACCGGGCATACAAAGCCCGCACCTCGGTTTCCAGCTCGGGATTTTCTTCCAGGCGGCGGCTGGCTTCGATGTATATGCTGCCCATCCAACGGGTGATGTCTTTTTGAGGGCGTTCGCCGGCATGGAATTTCATGTAGTTCCACAGCCATTTGATCACGTGCAGGCCAATATCGCCGGGATAATTGGCGCGGACTACATCATACCCGGCAAATGCCAGGATCCGGCACAGTACATCCCCCAGGATAGCACTGCGCAGGTGACCGACATGGAAGGCCTTATGCGTGTTGGGTTGAGAAAATTCCACCATCACACGCTTTTGGAGCCTGGCTCCGCTACCAAAATTCTCGCCCTCCTCCAGCACCGTATCCAATACACGCCGGGTATATTCGTTTGTTGAAAAATACAGGTTAAGATAACCTTTGACAGCTTCCAGCTTTTCAAAACCGTCCGGTAAACCGAGGTAATCTGCAATCTGTTGGGCAAGTTCCTGGGCGCGCGCAGCTACATTCACCTGCTTACCGCTGGCGCGCGTTTCTTGGGCTGCCAGTTGAAAAAACGGTGTCGAGATGCCCCAATGCCCGCTGAACGGGATCCAGTTCCACTGCGGCGTATAAACCGGCAGGCCATTCTCTGCACAAAAAGCGCAGATTTTCTGCTCAATACCTAGCTGCTCGGTCTCAAACATTGTGTGCCCTTTTCATTCGGTAAAAAACACAAAAGCGGGAGCAATCTCACTCCCGCTGCCGGTCTGTCGAATAATCCCGACCCGTGCCAGTTAAACCCGGCCCAACCCAGGAGATGACTGAATTACTTGCCCGAGTGGGCCAGTCGTTTCATCAATCGGCTCTTGCGGCGGGCAGCATTATTCTTGTGAAGAACGCCCTTTGAGGCCGCCTTATCCAGGGCGCTGACAGCCACGCGCACGGCGGAGAGAGATGCCACCTGGTCACTGCTTTCGACTGACAGGCGTGCTTTCTGAACAAAGGTGCGGGCGCGGCCGCGATCAACACGGTTCAACACACGCTTTTTCTCGTTCTGCCGGTTGCGCTTAATTTGAGACTTGATATTTGCCAAAGTACTTCCTCCAAAAAGTTCTATAACGAATGCGACGTTAGATTCTACCTGAGAGATGAGGTTTTGTCTACCCTTTTATGCTTTATTAAGCAAACCAACTTTCATGGTTTCGACAGGCTGGCATTCAGGCCCTGGATAAGCTCATCCTTTTCTGCCTGGGTCAGGTTTGCTTCCGGATGAATGGGTAAGTAAATCAATGGCGGCATTTCCCCTACCTGGATCGACCTGACCATCCGATTCGGATCTGTTCCTCTTTCCCTGCGGCTGCCAGCTGGCTGCTGGCCCCATTCGGAAAAATTCAAAGCCTGCCGCCCTCGATCTACGTCGGATTGAGTCAGCCAGGAAAACGGGGCAATATTGGTGTACCACTGCCACACAGTTTCGTTGCTGTGACAATCGAAACAGGCACGCTGCGCTAGATTACGCGTGCGGGGACTATCCCACTTGGGCTCGCTTACGACGGGTGGGTTGGTATGACTGCGCCCGTAAGGAACTACCTGCATTAACAAGGGACAAAGGATAATGACAACCAAGATGACAATGATAAATGTCCAAACAGTTTTTTTGTTCATTTCAAACCCCTCAAAAATCAACCTTGCGAAGGTCCGACGGGAAACCTTCGCAAGGTTGCTGGTTCAGTCTGTGAATTGGGCTTACTTGTCCTGCAGGGCAGCCAGGCCGGGCAGGGTAAGGCCTTCGAGCATTTCCAGCGAAGCGCCGCCGCCGGTAGAAATGTGGGTGATCTTGTCCACCAATCCGGATTGTTGGATGGCAGCCACCGAATCGCCGCCGCCAACGATGCTGACTGCACCACTGGCAGCCACAGCCTTGGCCACACCATAGGTGCCTTCGGCGAAGCGCGGGAACTCGAAAACACCCATTGGACCATTCCATACCACTGTCCCAGCGCCTTTTAGCACACTGGCAAAAGCCGCGATAGTCTTGGGACCAATATCCAACACACGCCAGCCGGCAGGAACATCCCCGGTGGGGATAACTTTAAGCTGGGCTTCTGCGTTGAATTTATCGCCCAATACCAGGTCAACTGGCAAATGCAGTTTATCGACGCCCGTTGCTAACAGGTCCTTAGCTGTTTCGAGAGCCTCAGCTTCAACCAGTGAATCGGCCATCGCCACGCCTTTGGCAGCCAGGAAAGTGTTGGCCATACCGCCGCCTATCAAGATTACATCTGCTTTACCAAGCAGATTCTTGATTACGCCGATCTTATCGCTGATCTTGGCGCCGCCCAGAATAGCGACGAACGGGCGCTTGGGATCGGCAATTGCCTGGCCCAGGTACTTGATTTCCTTTTCCATCAGGAAGCCGGCTACGGCCGGCAAGAAATGCGCTACACCTTCGGTAGAAGAATGGGCGCGGTGGGCTGAGCCAAAAGCGTCATTGACATAAATATCCGCCAGCGAAGCCATCTGTTTGGCCAGCCCAAGATCATTCTTTTCCTCTTCCGGGTGGAAGCGGGTGTTCTCAAGCACCAGCACCTCGCCGGGTTTGAGCGCCTTTGCCGCAGCTTCAGCCGCCGGACCAACGCAGTCGTCAGCAAACGCCACCGGCTTGCCCATTAACTGGCCCAGGTAGTCTGCTACCGGTTTAAGAGTGTACTTGGGATCCGGTCCACCTTTGGGGCGGCCCAGGTGTGAACACAGGATCACCGCCGCGCCGTGTTCAAGCAGGTAATCGATAGTCGGCAGGGCGGCGCGGATGCGGGTATCATCACCAACTTTGCCGTCTTTGGTCGGCACATTGAAATCCACCCGCACTAAAACTTTCATACCCTTCAAATCAATATCGCGAATGGTCTTTTTATTGAACATACGATCCTCGTTTTACAGCGATTTGGCCATCTTGAACGCCAGGTCAGCGGTGCGGCAGGAGTAACCCCACTCATTGTCGTACCAGGCAACTACCTTCACCATTGTGCCGCCCATCACCATGTTGGTGGCCAGGTCAACAATTGAGGAGCGGGAATCGCCCTTGAAGTCAGTTGAGACCAATGGGTCGAAATACTCGCCGCTGGTTACACCGAGGATGCCGTTTAATGCACCCTTGGAAGCTTCCGTAAAGGCCGCATTCAGTTCTTCTTTTGTGGTAGCTTTTTCTACCTGACAGACAAAATCGACGATCGAGACGGTGGGGGTCGGCACACGCAGTGAATAGCCGTCGAATTTACCCTTCAGCTCGGGTATGACTAGGGCCAATGCCTTGGCAGCGCCGGTGGTGGTGGGGATGATATTCAGGCCAGCGGCGCGTGAGCGGCGCATTTCCTTCTTGTGACCCTGATCCAGGATAACCTGGTCATTGGTATAGGAATGGATGGTGGTCATGACACCATGCACGATGCCAAAATTATCGAAAACAACCTTGGCCGCCGGAGCCAGACAGTTGGTGGTGCAGGAGGCATTGGAGACCACATGATGTTTGTCAGGATCGTACATTTTGTCATTCACACCCAACACGATGGTGATGTCTTCATTCTTAGCAGGCGCGCTGATGATGACCTTCTTGGCGCCGCCCTTCTGGATATGCACGTTCGCGCCAGCTTTGCCCTTGGCAGGATCGCCGATAGCATCAGTGAAGATACCGGTGGACTCGATGACAATCTCGACCCCCAAATCAGCCCACTTCAGGTTGCCCGGGTCTTTTTCCATCAAAACCTTGACCGTTTTGCCGTCCACGACAAGATCATTACCGTCTACTTCAACTTTCTTGGAGTAGATGCCGTAGGTCGAATCATATTTCAACAGATGGGCATTTGTCTTCGCATCGAACAGATCATTGACAGCCACAATTTCTAACTCATTGCCGTGCCGTTCCTGTAAAGCTTTGAACACCAAACGACCAATCCGGCCAAAACCATTGATACCAACTTTGATACTCATCGTAAAAACCTCCTTAGAGTAAATTAAAAAAATTTTGCCATGTCACGCCATGGTTATAGCCCATTTTTAAGGTCACTTTCTTCCTTACTGAGCAACGGCCCTGTTTTTTCATAATAAAGGTCCATGATGGCCTGTGCCAGCTTATTCGAGTCATGCCGCCAGGGAAACTCTCGATCCACCAGGTCAGCAAAATAAACCGCGTAATTATCGCCCAGGTCAGGCTCAGGTCGCACCCACGAAAGGCCTTCTAACAACTTCTCATTATAACGGTTATTGCAAATAATGAGGTCAAAAAGGTGCCCATCCAGATGTTTTTCCAGGGTACGGACGTGATCACCACAGGTAAAATGATCGGTTTCACCTGGTTGGGTGGCCACATTGCAGACGTAAAATTTGACTGCCCGGCTGGAACGAATCGCTTCTACCAGGTCAGGCACCAGCAGGTTGGGCAGAATACTGGTAAATAAGCTCCCCGGGCCGACCACAATCAAATCGGCTGACAGGATCGCCTGTACGGTAGGTGGATAGGCCAATGGATTGTTCGGCTCCAGCCATACCCGTTGGATTTGGCCGGCTGCCAGAGGGATCTGGCTTTCACCTTTAACGCGTACTTCGCCGGCTTGATCTGGTAGACGTACATCCGCTACCAGGTGTACATCATGCAGGGTAGAAGGCAGCACACGCCCTTGCACTGCCAGAACCCGTCCCGATTCGGCCACACCTTCCTCAAAACTGCCGGTGATTTCAGCCAGTGCGGTGATGAAAAGGTTGCCAAGCGAATGCCCATCCAGCCCATCCCCGGCTGAAAAGCGGTATTGGAAGATCTGGGTGAGCATCTCTTCATCATTAGATAACGCTGCCAGGCAGTTACGGATGTCTCCTGGTGGCAGCACTCCCCGGCTACGGCGGAGTGCCCCCGAAGAACCGCCGTCATCCGCCACAGTGACAATAGCGGTCAGGTTAGAAGTATTACTTTTAATCCCACGCAGCAGGTTTGAAAGACCGGTTCCGCCGCCGATAGCAACGATGCGCGCCCCGCGTTCACGCCGGCGATAAGCCTCAACCGTATCCAGCACATGGGTACCCGATCGCATAAACGGCCTCAGCAGAGACCGGTTCAAACCCCACACCCCCCAAAAAATAATACCCGCTCCAAACCCACCAAAGATTAAGGCGCGCAGCGGGCGAGCCATAAAACGCAGCGAGAGAAATGAAATGACCGGAAGCCACCAGGTATCTGGTGCGGTCCGATAAAAATCGAGCACCGCTACCGCGAACCCCAACCCGATCAGAGTGGTACCGACCAGGATAACACTTACCCAACGCTTCACACCCAGGCCGGGTGTGAACCAGCGTAAAACCTGCTTGACGCCCTTCCAAAGGCGGAGATACCATGGGAATTCTTTGGAACGCATATCAGGTACATAATAGCAGTGTTTAGGTTAACCGTCAACAACAAAATTTTTATGCTATAATTTTCCTCGATGGACACCTATATCACTGCTGACATTGGTGGGACACAGTTACGCGTGGCCGTTTATCCCCAGGATGGAATCAAACCGATCCAGCAGAAGCGCATCCCGACAAAGGGAAAAGGTACCGCCATTGAACGCCTGCTGGATTTAATTGCCAGCGTATGGCCCGCAGAAGGGCGAGTGCGCGCCATCGCAGCTGCCTTTCCCGGTCCAATCGACCCCTTCGCCGGTATTCTCATCTCTGCCCCTAACATTCCCGGTTGGGAGAATCTACCTATTCGCCAGATTCTGGCAGAGCGTTTTCAAGTGTTGGTGGCAGTTGGGAATGATGCCAACATGGCAGCCCTGGCGGAGTGGCGTTACGGCGCCGGAAAAGGCCATCATAACCTGATCTACCTGACGATCAGCACCGGCATCGGCGGGGGTGTTATTGTGGATGATCACCTGCTGCTGGGTCAACGCGGCCTGGCAGGAGAAATGGGACACGTCATCGTCTCAACGGATGGTCCGGTTTGTGGCTGCGGTCACTATGGTCACCTTGAATCATTCAGTTCAGGTACTGGTTTAGCTCGTTACTTTAATGAACAGGTGGCTCGCGGGCGTGAAACTTCAATTCCGAATGAGCCTCTACCTACTTCCAAAGAAATTTCAAAGGCTGCTGAAACCGGCGACCTGCTGGCGCGCGAGACGATGGCCCGTGCTGGTTTTTACCTTGGGATTGGTTTAGCCAACTATCTGCACATCTTCAATCCTTCGATCGTCATTCTGGGCGGCGGTGTTTCACGCAGCGGCCCGGCTTTCTACGACCCGCTGCGGCAGTCGCTTAAAGAACACCTCCTACGCCCAGAGTTTGCTGAGACCCTGGTTCTGACCACCGCCGCCCTGGGCGATGACGTTGGCTTATTGGGCACCCTGGCCCTGGCGCAAATCGTGGGATAAAAAAACGGTTAAATCATCCCCATATATACTATCTTTAACTTATATCTCGTAAACAACCCCATATCTAGGGATTGACCTCGGTGCTATAATTAAGGCGCAGGCGCTTGCTAAGGCGTTTTGTTTTTCTATTAACATTTTCCAGGTTTTACTGGACTTACCGCATTCTTTTCCAATCAAGGAGGTTCAAAATGGAAATCCTCAATTTACCAGGGCCTATCGCCAGGAGCATCGTGGAACGAGATCGTGCTGTCATTTCCCCTTCTTACCCGCGTGTTTATCCCTTTGTTATGGATCACGGTAAAGGCACACAAGTGTGGGATGTTGATAACAATCGTTTTCTAGATTTTGCTGCCGGTATTGCCGTGCTCTCCACTGGACACAGTCACCCGAACGTGGTGAAAGCCATCCAGGAACAAGCTGAGAAATTTATTCATATTTCATCCGATTTTTACCATCCAAAATGGGTGGAATTTGGGGAATACCTCGATCGCATTGCTCCCTTCGATGAACCTGCCATTTCGTTTATGACCAATTCGGGTACAGAAAGCATAGAGGCTGCTATCAAGCTGGCACGTTATTACACCGGGCGCAGCCAGTTCATCGCCTTCCTGGGCGGATTCCATGGACGTACGATGGGGGCTATCAGCCTCACCGCCAGCAAGGCCAGTTACCATAAAGGCTTCGGACCGTTGATGAACGGGGTCGTGCACGCTCCATTCCCTGATCCTTACCGCCCCATCCTGCTGAGCCATGCTGGAGAAGATTACGGTGAGACAGTCGTCAGATATATTGAGGAACAGATACTGGAGAGAATCTTACCTGCCGATGAAGTCGCCGGCATCCTGGTTGAGCCTATTCAAGGAGAAGGGGGTTACATCGTCCCACCTGCTGGTTTCTTCCCGGCTTTACGAAGACTATGCGACCAGTTTGGCATCCTGTTAATCGCCGACGAAGTCCAGGCCGGGGTTGGACGCACCGGCAAGTGGTGGTCGATCCAGCAGTTTGGCATTGAGCCGGATATTATTTGCCTTGCCAAGGGGATCGCATCTGGCATTCCGTTGGGAGCGATGGTGGCGCGTTCTAAAATCGTAACCTGGCCCAAAGGTTCACACGGCAATACCTACGGCGGCAACCCGATTGCCTGTGCGGCAGCCATCGCCACCCTCAACTTGATTGAACAAGAATACTTGCAGAATGCAGCCGAGGTTGGCCAATACACATTGGACGCCCTGACCGAAATCCAGGTGCGCCATCCCAGCATGGGCGTCGTGCGCGGCATCGGGTTGATGATCGGGATCGAGTTTGTCAAAGATCGCAAGAGCAAAGAACCAGCTGATAAACTGCGCGACCGGATCGTGGACCTGGCCTTTAAACGTGGGCTGCTTACACTCGGCTGCGGCAAAAGTGTCATCCGCGTCTCACCACCCTTGTGCGTGACCCGTTCTGAAATCGATGAAGGGCTCGAAATCCTGGAAGAGGCCATAACCCTCGCAGAACAGGACAAGTAATCAATGCTGCCTGATAACCGCGTCCGCCAACGCGATTACTTGCTCGAGATCGCACGCGCCCTCACCCAGGAATTGGACCTGGATAAACTGCTGAGTCGCATCCTGCGCATCTCAATCGATATGCTGGCAGGCCAGGCCGGGATGATTGCTTTGCGATCTGAACCCGGCGAATGGCGTGTACGCGCCTCGTATGGCATTCCGGCTGCTTTTCTGCACTTGATTGAGCCTGCCCTGGCCGAGATTCCATCTGCCCCAAAAGATCCGGAGAACTTCGAGCTGCCTGAAATCAGCCGTGTCTTACAAAACCTGACGCATGCTGCCAGTCTTGGCTTATTGAGTGGTATTGGCCTGCCGCTGGTTGCACGCAGCCAGGTAGTTGGTGTGATCTTTATCTTTCGAAGCTACATGGAATTGTTCTCTCCCAACGACATGGCTCTTCTAAGGAGCTTTGCCGACCAGGCAGCTATTGCAGTGCAGAATGCCCAGTTTTACAGCCAGATCACTCACGAAAAGCAGCGGATGGATGCCTTGCTCGATTCGGCCGCGGATGGCATCTTGATAATCGACGCCAAACACCTCATTGAGCGCTGCAACCCGGCCTTTGCCCGGATGATCGCGAAAGAAGTAGCCCAGGTGCAGGACCAACCCTACGATGCAATCATTTGTTGGAACAACCCGCCGCAAGGATTGACACTCGAACAGGCTGAAGCTGGTGGCTGGCCACTGACCCCGCACGCCCAATTATATGTGGAAGGTAACCTCAAGCGCCAGAATGACCTTTCACCGCTTCCAGTGGGGATTACATATGCACCCTTGCTCTCAGCAGACGGTAATTTGCTCAACGTTATCGCTACCGTGCGCGATATTACCCGTTTCCGCCAGGCTGAAGAACTTAAAAGCACCTTTATTTCAATCATCAGCCACGAACTAAAAACCCCAGTGGCGCTCATCAAGGGTTACGTAAGTACGCTGCGCCGGGAAGATGCTACCTGGGAGCGGTCGATCGTGCAGGACAGCCTGGCCGTGATTGAAGAGGAAGCTGATCGGCTGACCGGACTAATCGAAAACCTGCTGGATGCTTCCCGGCTGCAAGCCGATGGGCTGAATGTCAAACGTTCCGATGTCTCTTTACCAGCCCTGGCCCGCCGCCTGGCAGAACGTTTTCAAATACAAACCACCCGCCACCACCTGGTAGCTGATTTCCCGGAAAATTTCCCCATCATCCTAGCAGATGAAGACCGTCTCCAACAACTTATTTCCAACCTGATTTCGAATGCTATCAAGTACGCCCCTGGTGGGGAAATTCGCATCAACGGCCAGGTACGCCCTGAGTTTGTGATTGTATGTGTCAGTGACCAGGGGCCAGGGATCGCACTTGATGATATCCCGCATGTGTTTGAACGCTTTTACCGCGCCCCAGATATGAGCCGCCAAACCAAAGGCGCAGGGCTCGGTCTTTTCCTGGCACGCGCCATTGTTGAGGCCCACGGCGGTCGCATCTGGGTAGACTCTGGTAACGAGCAGGGAGCGCGCATCTGCTTCTCACTGCCGCGGGCAGAATAAAGATTGAATATGGTATAATCCGCCTGTTATAAATCTAGAACAGAGAGATAAAAATGCCCCAGACTCGTACTGCGTGCCCTCGCTGCCGCCAATCGCTAATGGCGGATGTCCAGCAGTTGTTTGATATGAATGCAGACCCCAAAGCCAAGCAGCGCTTTTTAAGTGGGAATTACAACATCGTGCACTGCCAGAACTGCGGTTATGAAGGCAGCCTGAGCACACCGCTGGTTTATCATGATCCCGATAAAGAGCTTCTTTTAACCTATTTCCCACCTGAAATGGGATTGCCGGTGAATGAGCAAGAAAAACTGATTGGTTCGATTATTAATCAGGTGCTCAACCGCCTGCCCCCTGAAAAGCGAAAGGCTTATTTCTTCCGGCCCCAGACGATGTTGTCCCAACAGCAGATGATCGAACGTGTCCTTGAAACGGATGGCATTACTCGTGAAATGATCCAGGCGCAACAGCAGCGGTTGAACCTTCTGCAGCGTCTTTTCTCGACTTCCCCGGAGAGCCGCGCCGAGATCATCCACCAGGAAGAAGCCCTCATCGATGAGAGTTTCTTCTCCATGTTATCACGCTTGATCGAGGCCTCACTTTCCCAGGGCGACCAGCAAAGCGGTCGCATCCTGTCAGAATTGCAAGAAGAACTGCTCAACCAGACCAAATTTGGCCAGGTTTTGCAATCCCAGGCCAATGAAGCTGAGGAAGCAGTGAAATCCTTGCAAGAGGTCAGCCAGAAGGGTTTGACCCGTGAAGCGCTGCTTGACCTGATCATTACAGCTCCCAATGAAATCCGGATGAGTACGCTGGTTACCATGGCCCGTTCAGGCATGGACTATTCTTTCTTCCAGACCCTGACCGACCGGATTGACCTGGCCCAGGCAGAAGAAAAGGAAAAGCTGACTGCACTGCGTGAAAAATTGCTCGAAATGGTCCAGGAGATCGACCAGGTAGTAGACCAACAACGATCACAAGCGCAAGAGCTATTGGAAGAGATCCTGCATGCCCAGGATATCGCAGTCGCAATCCAACAAAATGCCAACGGGATCACCGAGCTGTTTATTGAAACATTGAAAGCCGAGTTACAGGCTGCTCGCCAGAAAAATGATAGCGAACGCCTGGCCAAGCTGCAGAGCGTGGTAGATACCTTGCAGCAGCTTTCTGCTCCACCGCCCGAAATTGAACTGGCGCAAGAACTGGTTGGGGCTGCGAATGAAGCAGACCGCCGTAGAATGCTAGAAGAACACGCGGCAGATATCACTCCAGAATTCTTACAAATGCTGGGCGGACTGGCTTCCCAGAGTGAAAATCAGGGCCAACCGCCCGATGTGATCAACGCCTTTAAAGAAACTTATCGCGCCGCCCTGCGATTCTCGATGGAAGCGAATATGAAGAAATAAAGGGGTGCATTTCAGTTCCAGGGGAAATTTGGCGAATTGAGGGTTACACCTAACCCTCAATTC
>Ga0315282_10005111_pt1 | contig 22483 bp, 15 predicted proteins | sample YL17G07_20_MG_FD_203693 | JGI IMG/M metagenome (GOLD analysis project Ga0315282, IMG submission 203693) | Sediment microbial communities from Yellowstone Lake, YNP, Wyoming, USA - YL17G07_20 | ecosystem: Environmental > Aquatic > Freshwater > Lake > Sediment | place: USA: Wyoming | collected... | reverse complement strand
GTCCGCGGTCCGGGCTGAACCTTCGCCAATTATCGTAGAAATTCCATTTGCCGTAAGTGGTGGGCTTGCCGTCAACATCCAGGAGGTTGTAATCATTTTCTATGATGTAATCCGTGATGCGCCTGACCTTTACGCGGATTTGTTCCTTCTCCTGGGCGTCCGCGCACAAATCATAATAAATCGAATACCCATAATAATGCCCGACCACCTCGTCCGAACTGGTGTCCCCTTTCCAGCGCCATTCTCCGTCCGGCGAAAAATTGTCCCATTGCATGGGATGGTCGCCCCGGACCTTGTCAACCTCCTCGTCCGGACGGGCGATGGAGCGCGCCATAAGACCCGGTAGCCCGGTCACGGTTTCCAGGAACATGAGCGACTGGAGCGACTGGCGGGCGAACGCCAGCGCCTCCGGGTCCTTGGTTGCAGCATAGCGATAACATTCCGCGGCGATATACATTGCGGTCCACAGGCCGTCATTGTCGTTGGTGAAGGTGTGATTGGTGGAAAGGTCTCCGGGCTTTCCAAGGTGTGAGTCCGAGACCAGGCCGTAGCGGAGGTGGCGGTCGCGCGTGGCTTTTTCAAAATACCCGGCCTTTTCCGCAAGCGTCATCATCCGGTATTCAACATGGGTTATGCCGGAGGGAGTGCCGAGCCAGGCGCTTCCATCCGGAGCAATCGCCACCGCCTGCACGCGCTCCTTCAGAAGATACTGCGGCCCTTCAAGATAGTGCCACTCCTTGTTGTCATATCCGGCCGCGCCGACCGCGGTCCCCACCCAGAGCGCGTCATCCCGCGCCGCAACCGCAAGAGCATCCTCATAAGGCAGACCCTGCCTGCCGGTAATTTCCAGGCATCCGCTGTCGCCGGCGCGGATGACTCCCCGGGAACTAGCTAGATAAATATAGTTATCGCCTTCGGAAGCCATGCCGCGAATGGAAATTTTTCCCGGACAATTTCCAGCCGGCGTTTTGGCTGATTTTTGGTCCGCGCCATAAACCAGACTTGAAATTTCCACCGGCGCCGGCTTTTCAGCCTGAAAAAGCATCAGCCCGCTCGGGGTGTTGAGGTATAAATTATCTTTCCAAAGAACCAGACCGGTGATTTCGCCCTCGGCTATTTTCCGCGCCGGAAGATTGCTGACCATGGAGATGCTGTAAAGGCCGTTGCTGGCGCCGATGAGCAGGTTCAGGTTGTCGCACCAAAGCGCCTTGATGTTTTCCAGCTCCGGCGTGCGCGCATAATTATTGAATTGCCCGCCGGAAAGAACCAGCACCCCTTCCCTGCTTCCCGCAAAAACACTGTTCGCGCAGACCGCGAGGCTGGTTATTTCCGAGCTGGTTCGATATTTGTTAATCACCTCCTGCGGGAATGGGCCGACTGGAAGGGAAGCCTTTTGGCCGAGCGCCAATTTTGCGGAAAAGAGAAGAATGACTAATGCCGCGCATTTCGCTATTTTATACATGGTTTTTCCTCTCTCTGAAATCATCACTCAATTTTTTGCTGGAGCAAGGGCTTGAGCGATTCCGGGACCGTCAGTCCCTTGCCGCCGGCCCCCACCAGGTTTTCCCAAAACCGGGGCGAACCCGAAGGCAGCCTTTGTTCATAGCTTTTGCCGAAAATTTTTTCGGTTATAAATCTATCCAGCCTTTTCATTTGCCGGAAAAATTTCCAGATCAGAACATCCTTGCGGTTATAGCTCAAGATTTCCTTGGCGGAAAAAGGTTCCAGGCCAAGTTCAGGAATTTCTTTTCCCATACCTTGGTTGGCAAGTTCGACCATGCGCGGCACCAGGTCGCCTCGGTGGTGGGTGATGAAGCTGGCAATCAGGTCAAGAACAACATCCCGGGGCCGATAATAGCGGTCAAGCACCTGCTGGAGCAAGGTTCGCCGGACAATGGGCCGCAGAATCAGAGGGATGCTCTTGATGAAAATTTCGGTGTCCAGTTGTTCTTTGCCCTCCCCGCGGATCAGGGGCGTGGTGGTGTCGATGTAGAGCAGCGGCTCGTTCTCTTCAATCACCGGATGCGAAGGCCCGAAGCGGATGAAAGCCCAATTCGGAATCTGGCCGTCAAACCCGAGCAGATATTCGGGATGAGAATGGTTCCAGAGAAAAATCTTTTTCATCTCTTGAAGCAGGCGCAGGAAAACCCGTTCAATCATCTCCTGGCTTGCGACCTGAATCAGCAGGCAGGCAATGGACTCGCTGGGAAGGCGCTCCTGTAAATTGTAGACCAGCCAGCGGCCGTTTTTCCCGGGCATGAGCTTGTGTTCCGCAAAAGGAGTTTTGATGCCCAGCCTGGCGCTCAAGAATTGCTCATACTCATAGCACAGGCTTTGGTATTTTTCCGCGCCGCTCCGGGTTGGAAAGCTCGGCGCTTTTTTGACCGCCAGCCTCACCCATTGCCCGCTCTCCGGATGCCTGCGCCGGAGGGAGCCCTCGCCCAGAACCTCAATGGTGGTGGTGATTTCGCCGATGCCGAGAATCTTTATTTGCAGGGGCTGGTTCCAGCGGTTCTGGATTTCATTTTTCAAAATCGCCAGGAGCCGTTTTTGCTCCGCGAGATATTCTTTCCAATCCTGGCTCGCCGGCTTGGGCGTCTGCGCGCAATGGCAAATATCTTGCTCCAGTTTTTGGCAAAGGTCAGACAAAGATGGGCTCAGGCTTCTTGGCAATTGGTCCGCTTCCTCCACTGCCGAATTGGTCGCGCTGGTCAATTCCTCAATGCCGGCTTTGAGCGCGGAAAATTCCCGCGCGATTTGCTCCTCATTTGCAGGCTTGATGCTTGAGGCAATCAGCCGGCAAAGCCGGCGGCGATTCTTTTCCGCCTGGTCAACCAGGTTTATAAGTTTTTCCTTCACCTTCAGACTGTCTCGAGTTGGGCGAAGCTTTTTTCCAGGGCCTCCAGGACCAGGGCTATCTCCTGGTCCGTAATCACGAGCGGAGGCATGATAATCATTGCCCTCATATCATTGTGGGCGAAGAGCGCAATCACGCCGTTGCGCTTGAGCGCCATGGTCAGCAAAGGCCCGTATTTTGCCTCCGGCATTTCGATTCCTATCATCAGACCTTTGGCCCTGACCTCCTTCACCAGCCGCAGATGGCGCTTTTGAATTTCCCGCAATCCCTGGCCGAACAAATCGCCCTTGCGCCTGACCTCGGCCAGAAATTCCGGCCGGCTGGTCATTTCCAGAACCTTGAGCGCGACCACGCAGCCAACTTCGGACCCGCCCATGGTTGAGATATGAATAAAGGGATGCTCCTCAAAAAACCTGTTTAGAAATGGCCGGAAGCAGGTCGCGCTCATGGGATAAACCGCTCCGGACAATCCCTTGGCCAAAACCATGATGTCCGGAACCACGCCGTATTCTTCAATGGCCCAAAGCCATCCGGTCCTGCCCAGACCCGCCTGAACCTCATCCATGATCATTATGGCTCCAACCCGGTCGCACAGTTCGCGCACCGCGGGGAAAAATTCCGGAGGCGGAATTTTTATGCCAAAGGTCGCAGGGATGGTCTCAAAAATAACCGCAGCCGTGCTTGAATCGATTTCATCCTCCAGCGCCTTTATGTCTCCGAACGGCACCTGCACAAAGCCCGGAGCAAGCGGCCCGAAATATTTCTTGAATTCCTCGTCCCCTGTTGCCAGCGCCAAGCCGGTATGGCCGTGATAGCCGCCAAGGGCGCTGATTATTTTCGGCCTTTGCGTATGCGCTCGCGCGAGTTTGAGCGCCAGGTCGATGGCCTCACCGCCTCCCACCCCGAAAACCGTGTATTGAATATCACCGGGAGTAAGCTCCGCGAGCTTTTTCGCCAGCGCGGCGCGGGCGCCGCTGGCGAGAAGGTGGTCGCCGATGTCAAAAAGCTCCAGGCCCTGCTTGAGCGCCTCGGTCATCTCCTGGGGCCGATGACCGAAATTGAAGACCCCCCCGCTGGACCGGCAGTTGATGTAGCGGTTGCCCTTGTCATCATAAATCCAGACGCCCTCGCGCTTCACGGGAATGAAATCAAATCCCAGCAGCCGGTAGGCGTTGAGCTTGCCCGGAGAAACATATCTGGCGTAATCGTTCAGCGCATCCTGCTTCAGATATTTTTCCCAGTCCATGAATTCCTCCCTTGAGCTTTTTTAGCATTTTCCACCGCTGTCTGTCAAAAATCATAAACCCCCTTTTGGTTACTGCGGCTCAAACGCTGATTGGCTGAATTTTTTAAAACCAGAGACCTGTCTTTAGAAATATGCCGGGATTGGGATTTGAAAACTTGAGCCTCCTCCCCTGATGGTCCGCTTCCCAAAACCGCTCGGGAATTCATCAAGACCTATGATGCCTGCTGCGCGAGACTGGGTTTGTTCTTAAGCCTCCTGAACCAGCTTGTAGCCCATTGCTTTGGCGAGCGCGGAGACGGGCTGCTTCAGGTCCCCGTAGACCGTGACCCGGTGCCATCCCCATTTGTCCCATTGGGTGAAAAGTTTTTCAAAGTCGCCCATCGGCTCGGCCACGAGCTTGGTGCGGCAGGCCCGGTCCTCGGGGTCATTGCCAGTGGTCTTGGCCTGGTGAATGAGCACCTGCCTGCGCTCGGGCATGAACTCAAGCGTGGTGGTCATGTATCCTGGGGGAAGAAGCGAGCGCACCGAGGCTCCCTTGCGGTCCTCGGAGTGGGTGAGAATCTGGAACGGATTGGCCGGACCTTTGGGGCCGAAGGGCCGGTTGGACGCCACGCAATGGGCGTAGATGATGCTCCGCTTCCCGGTGTCGATCTCCGGGTCAGAGATGTATCCGGGCCTTCCGTTGGTCAGGGCATTGACCAGAAGCATGGTGGCGGCTGACCGCACATCGCACTCGCACGCTCCCACCTGGCCCTCGTTCAACAGCTCGTGGAATCCCAGGCAGGGATAGGCGTGAATCAATCCGCCGTAAAATCCGACCAGGCAATTGATGGTAATGGCATTGGCCTTATGCTTTTTGAGCAGGCTCTTCATTCCCAGATACATGGCCGCGCAACTCACAAGCGTATCCTCGGAAACCTCTTCAATGGCCGCAGCGCTCTTCTGCCAGCGGCTGGCAACAGCGCGCGCCTCGTCCTTGTCCGCTCCTCTCCAGGCGGCGTTGAGCTGGGCGTAGGAAACCATCTCCATCGGAATGAGCGGAACGCCCATCAATGAAACCCCGGGATATCCCACCGCGAGAATTTTGGACTCCTTGGCCCGGCGCAGGCATTCCTCGGCGCTGACCAGCTCCAGCGGGTCGGGCGCGCAGCTCAAATCTCCGGGGCCTGGTGTGAGCTCCTTCCGGGACTGCGTCACGGCCTTGGCGAAATCAGCGGTTGACCCGCCTTTTTTCACTATTTCAAAACTTTTCACCGCTGCGATCAGGTCCTCGGTCTTGGACGAGGACACGAACCCGACATTGCGGGCCTTGCTGTGCAGGAGCATGGCGTTGTAAGCGAGGAATCCTCCGGTGCCGGCGAACTGGAGATGGCTGAAAAGCACGGGCTTGCCCGAGGCGGCGATGCTGGGCACGACCATGTTCATGCTGTTCATCTGGTCAACGATATAGCCGTCAATGTTCGAGAACATATCCTGGAGCAGAATCTTTTCCGCCTGGAGCGGCCCTTTCGCGGTCCCGGGCAGAAACTCGATTTCCGGAAAGGAATTGCGCAGAGCGTTGTTGACCTTTTCCATCTCCGGCGCGAAATCAAATCCGAAATTGGGCCAGTCGCGCGACTTCTGCTTCACCGCGGACAATACATAAATCACCCGCAGCCGCATCTTGCCCCTTTTTTTGGCCGCGGAGGCTATTCCCGGTGCTGTCATCAGGCCTGCACCGGCGCAAGCCGCGCAGCCGGTGAGAAGAAATCTCCGCCGGCTTATCCCAAAACTTTTTCGCGCCGAATTTTTATTATCCCTGTCCATCACGCCCTCCTCCCAAGAAAAATTTTTGGCCCGGCCTAAGCTATTTTACAAAAACGCCGGGGATTTCTCAAATTTGCCGCGGTTAAAAATTGCGCTAACGCTCATAATCCCGGAGCCTGCCGGTTTCCCGCAACGCGGATAGCCGTGCTATAATTTTTGCCAGCCATGCACGAGATGAAATCAGACCGGATTTACGGGCCGGCGTCCGCGCTGGTTTCGTTCCTCTTCCTGCTCCCCCTCCTCTGGTACGGGTTCGGAGCTGACCACGGATTGTTTTCCTATGCCGTCTGGGTCTGGCGCCATTTCGGGCAGAGACCATACATCGATGTTTTTGACCAGGCTTTTCCCGGAATTTTCATCATTCACTATCTGGCCCAGGCGCTTTTAGGCGAGAGCGTGACCGCGTTCCGCGTTTGGGACCTGGCCTGGCAGACCGCGACCGCGATTATGATTTACCTGGTGGCGGCCTCGATTTTCCGGAACCGCCTCGCGGGATTTCTGGGGTCGGCTCTTTACGCCATTTATTACCTGGACCTCGGCCCCTGGCACACCGGACAGCGGGATGATTTCTTCCTTTTAAGTTATCTCTTGTGCCTCTGGCTTTTCAGGCGCAAACCAGACCGCAGGGAGGCGGCTTATTCCGCGCTGGCCGGATTTGCAGCGGGGGTCGCCTGTCTGTTCAAGCCGGTGGCCGCGGCCTCCGGCCTGGTTTTGCTCGCGCTGGCCGTGAAGCGCGCGAGGCGGAAATTTTTGTCCGCGCTGGCTTTTGTCGCCGGGGCCGCGGCGCCGTCCCTGGCCGTGGTCTTATATTACTGGAGCCAGGGCGGACTTCGGGACCTTTATCTCTGCCTTTTCTATTTCACCGGCAAGGTCTATGTGAGCTACCGCTATTTTGACCTGGTCAAGCTGGTCGCGACCATTTTCATGACCAAGAGCCTGCGCTTCAACCTGGTGATTGTGCTTGGAGCGCTGCTCTTGATTCCGCAGAGGAAAAAAATTGTGTCGGGAAATAAAAGCAGCTTGCGCTGGTTCCTCCTGCTCCTGCTCGCAAGTTATATCGCCTATCTTGTGCAGGGCAAGTATGCTTATTTTTTCTATTACCACGAGGCGCCGGTGCTGGGCTTGTTATGCGTGCTCGCCGGAGCGGGATGGGCCTTGCTGATTGAGCGGCTGAATCAAAAATGGCCGGCGCAGCGCAAAATCATCACCCCGGCCATCAGTGCCATGCTCATCCTGGCAAGCATTGAGCTGATGTGGCCGGATTACAAGGGCCTGCTGCGTGAGGCTCTGGTGCTGCCCCCGGCCCGAGGCCAGGATAAATATCTTTACCAGAAAGTTTGCAAAGACGCCGCGGACTATATCCGGAGCCGGTCCTCGCCAAAGGACACGGTGCAGGTCTGGGGAGGTGAGGCGCTCATCAATTATTTTGCGCAAAGGCGCGTGCCGTCGCGGTTTCCGAGCACGCTGCAACTGACGCCTTTCCGACCCGGCCGGGACGCGGTGGCGCCCTTGCAGGAGCAATTCGTGAGGAAACTGCTCCAGGACATGACCAAAAACCCGCCGCTCTTTTTCGTGGTGGTCCGGCTGTCCTATTTTGACAACGACGACCTGCTCACCGCGCTGACTGAAGACTATCCGGAGCTCTGGGAATTCGTCAAGAACAATTACACACACGCCGCGGACATCAGCAGCTTCAACATCTACCGGAAAAAATAGGGGACAGCCACCTGTTTCAGGAAATATTTTTGCGACCGCCAGGCCTTGAAAAATATGGCTGCGAAAAAAATAGGTGGCTGTCCCCTATTTTATGGTCAGGAAGCGGGGATGGTAGAGCGAGGCGTTGTTGTAAAGCTCGGAGAATTCATGGCTGCTTATGATGTAGCTGACCAGGAGCGTGCCGGGTTGAGAGAGCGCGGCGTGGCCTTTGGCAGCATAGGCAAAAAGGGTTTTGCTCTGGAGCGTGTCCGGCACGGTGAACACCGGGTTGAAATCTGACCACGGCCCTTGCGGATGACGGGCGGTGCGCATGAAAATCCGGTTGCCGAACAAAGGCTCGCCGTAGACCATGACATAGCGAACGCCGTCCATGCCCACAATCTTGTCCACGCTGATTTCGCTGGCAACGCCGCTCACGACCGGCACAGCCTTGCCCGGCGATTTCAGCCATTGTCCATTTCCGGCGAAAAATTCCCACTGCTCAAATCGCTCGAAGCTTTCGGGCCTCGCCCGCGCCAGAACCAGGTCGCGTTCCCGGGAATTTCGGGACCTGGTTCCATAAATGAACACATAATCCGGGCCAAGACCGGACGCAGGCTTAAAAAACGCAGCCACTCCCCATTCCACTTCCTCGCCTTTTGCAGAACCATGCTGATGCTCAATGTGAAAAGGCAATTCAATGATTCGCGGCTGCCAATCCGGGGCCGGCGCTTCAACATCATCAATCATGGCGAGCTCGCTGCCTATAGTTCGGAAACCCCAAACTGTATCGTCTCCCGGTTTTTTTTCAAGCTGGACCAAAAACAGCGCCAGAGCAAAACCGCGCTCCGGTGTCGCCAACACCACTCCTCCGCCCGTCGGCCAATACCAGCTCTTGAATTCTCCCTGCTGCATCGGTTTTATCCAGGCCGTAGGCTTGCCGGATGAATCCGGTGCTCCCCAGTAAAATTTAACCGCGTCCGGCGATGGAGCTTTTCCAGGATGGGCCGGGTCATAGGGATGGATTGCGATAGTATTGTTCACCAGAACCGCTTTGACATGTCGGTTATTTTCAACCCCGCCCACAAAGCTGTCCCCGAATACCCATAAAACCCGGTTCCCCGTGATGATAAAACTGGCAGCAACATCCCCTCCGGTCCAGCCCGAACTCCGCGCAAAAACCCGGTCCCACTCCGGCCGCGGGGCGACTTGCTTGCTGCCGGCCTCGCTGGCAGGATGATTTTTCAGACCGCTGCAGGCGCAAGCGAGCAAAAGGGCGAAGACCCATGCGGCTCGATATTTTTTATTGCCCAAATTCATATCTCGTTTTTTGTCTCGTTGTAAGAGATTCAGATGCGCTGGCTCGGTTCATTCTGCCACAGCATTCGGGTAAATACCAGGAACTAATTACTCTGGATTTTGCAAGCTGGCGGCCTCTTGAAATTGAAGTGTCCTTTGAAACATAGAAAAATGGTGGCCAGGGTGAGAATCGAACTCACCACACGCGGATTTTCAGTCCGCTGCTCTACCTACTGAGCTACCTGGCCGCCAGGAATGTGTCTATTATAAAAAATCCGGCCTGCTTGTCAACTTTGGCCTAACACTGGATAGCGACGGGTCTTGGAGTAAAATGGGATTCATGGCCGTCGAAAAACTTGCAGACCGCATCAGTCTGGTTCAAGGCGAGAACCTGGGCAAGTATCCGTACAGCCACTCGCTTTTGCTTGAGGATGAGCTTACGGTTCTGATTGACCCAGCGTCAGACTTCCAGTTCCTCTCGCAGCTTGCCGGGGAGAACAGGGTTGATGTGATTCTGCTTAGCCACTACCACGAGGACCATTTCTGGTTCAGCTATCTTTTCCCGGAGGCTGAAATCTGGATGCCGGAAATCGACAAGCCGGCGCTGGATTCGCTCGATAATCTGCTCGACGCCTATCGCCTTTCCGGGCCGTGGCGCGAGGACTGGCGGAAGCTGATGCTGGAAAAATTTCATTACCAGCCGCGGAAGAAATCGCGCCTGCTCAAAGGCGGCGACCAAATCAGCCTGGGCCGGACCCGGCTCAAGGTTCTGCACACGCCCGGCCACACCGCCGGCAGCTCCAGCTTTTTCTTCCCGGACCAAGGCGTGAGCTTCATCGCGGACATTGACCTGACCAAGTTCGGCCCCTGGTACGGAGACCTTACCTCGGACATCGATGAATTCATCCGCTCGATCCGGAAGGTCAGCGCCTTGGCTTGCGACTATTTCGTGGTCAGCCACGAGCAGCCGCTTTATCGCGGAAGCATTCGCAAGGAGGCTGACGCTTATTCGGCGGTGATCGAGGCGCGGGAGGAAAAATTGCGGAGACTGCTTTCGCAGCCTCGGACGATGGAGGAAATAATCAATGCCCGCATCATCTACCGCAAGCCGCGTGAGCCGAAAAGCTTTTACGATTTCGGCGAGTGGGCCTTAATGACCAAGCATCTGGAAAGGATGACGAAAAAAGGCGAGGTCATAAAAGAAGGCGAAAAATACAGGTTATCTTTTTGAGACTTTCAGGTTTTCCACAATGATTTCCGGCCGCTTTTTTATGCCCAGATGCGCGCGGGCCGAAAGCAACTCAATCCCGTGAACTTCTCCGTCCGGTCCGTAGTCAATCGCCAAGTCAGGCCCCACCCGTACCGTATGGTCAACGCCGTGTCCTTTCAGGTGAATATAAAGCGCATCCGCCTCGGAATCATATTTAATCCTCATCCCTGCCTCCCTTGCGATTTGATGGACTTACCCCCCGCTTCATCTGACGAAAATTTTAAACGGTTTTGAGGAACTGTCAAAATTTAATTTTAGCCCCGAACAGCCTTGAGCAGCTTATGGGCAAGTCTTAAATCCTGGTCCTCAAGTGCGGAAAGAAGTCAGTATCGTGTTCTGAAAACTAGCAAATCAATTCAGCGAGGATTTCGGCAATGTGATTAACTTCACAATTTACAAGTTGCTGGGTGCATCCGCCGCGAATCTGGAGCAGGCAGCCGGGGCAGTCAACCGCGACCATTTGCGCGCCGGAGCTTTGGATGGTTGCGAGTTTTTCAGAGAGCAAGGCCTCGGAAAGTTCAGGATGGTCGAGCGAGAAAGTTCCGGCGAATCCGCAGCAGGAGTCAGCGTTGGGCAGCTCAATAAAATTGCAGCCGGCAATCATTTTGAGCAAATCGCGCGAGGCATCGCCGGCTTTGAGCAGATGCTTCTGGTGGCAGGAATCGTGATAAGTGACTTTATGGCTCAATTCGTTGTCCTTGAGCAAATTTTTGAGCGCTTCATTTTCCCGCTCGGAAAGAAATTTGCTGAACGGAAAAACTTTTCCGGCAAGCGCTTCGGCTTCCTTGCTTGGCATCAGTTCTGGTCCCTGATGGGTGAGCATGGTGGTGCAGGTCGGGCAGAGGGTGATGATGGTATCGTCGGCGCTGACATTTTCCATCAGCTTGCTGAACGCTTTTTTGGCGGCATCGCTGAACCCGGAGTTGGCTGCGGGGAATCCGCAGCAGCCGGCTGGAACCGGCTCAACCACCCATCCCAGCTTCTTCAGAACCTTTGCGGCTGCAATTCCTATCTCCGGATAAAAATGCTCCACCAGACACCCGGCATAAATTTTTATCCTGCCCTTCCCTTCCCCCAACTTGGTGGCGCTGAATTTTTCGGCAAAGATTCTGGAGAAAGATTTTGCAGAAGGCGCAGGCAAGGGACGGAAATGGTCGAATTTATTAAAGGGCCACGACATCTTCCGCGCAAACCCGTCCTTGCTTTTGAGCAAGACCGCGGCTGAATGCGAGAGGGCAAAAATGCGCTCGGTTTTTTTGGGCTCCGCAATAATTCCGTCAAAGATTATGCTTTTTAGAATCGGCTTGCCCAGTTCCTGGTTCAGCCGGCCTCTCAAATCAACCACCAGGTCTGCAATTTTGATTTTGGCCGGACAGACCTCCTCGCAGCGATGACACCCGAGGCACAGGCTCGCTATGTCCCTGGACTCGCGCCATCCATGAATCCACGCGGTGAGCAGCGTGCCGATTCCCCCCATGTAAATGTGCGCGTATTCAGCTCCTCCGAGCAGGAGGTAAACCGGGCAGAAATTCAGGCAGGCCGAGCACTTGATGCAGCGAAGAACCTGCCTGAAAACCGGCTCGGCCATAAGCTCGGAGCGGTGATTGTCCAGAAGAATGATGTATTGGCTCTTGCGATGCGGCCCGGCGATGAACGAGACATAGCTGGTGATAACCTGCCCGGTTGCGCTCTTGGGCAGAACCCGGAGCATAAGCAGAGCGTCCTTCAGCGTGGGCAACACTTTTTCCATGCTGGCCAGGACTATGTGCGCCGGCGGGACGGTTGAAACCAGCCGACCATTGCCTTCATTGGTTATCATCATCATGGCGCCGTTTTCCGCAATTAACGCGTTCGCCCCGGTCAGCCCGACCTCGGCTTCAAAAATTTCCTTCCGCAACTCCTCCCGCGCAATTGCCACCAGGCTGGAAAGCTCGCGCGGAACTTCCCGACCCAGCTTGCTCGCAAAAATTTCCGCCACCTGGTTGCGGGTGAGATGGATGGCGGGAAGAACCATATGCGTGGGCCGCTCGGACCGGAGCTGCACGATCCATTCTCCCAAATCGGTCTCGCGCGGCTCCCTTCCGTGCGCGAGCAAAAATTCGTTCAGGCCCGTTTCCTCGCTGACCATGCTCTTGCTCTTGAACAATTTTTTCGCGCCGTGCTTCTCCATAATCTCGAGAATCATGTTGTTGGCCTCAAGACTGTCTTTTGCGCGGAGCACCTTGCTGCCGTGCGCCTCGGCATTTTTTTGAAACTGGTCAAGCAATTCTGCGTTCCTCTCCAGGGCACGGTCCCTGCTTTGCGCAAGCTGTTCCCGCAACTGCTCGAAGTCGTATCCCTGGAAAGAGTTGGCGTGGTTCAAGTAGTAGTTGGCCGTAAATCCTTTGAGCGCGGCCTTAAGCCGGGAATCAATTTTCATTTCCGCGCTTCGCCAACGACCAGGATGACCAGCCGGGCCGGGCCGTGAACGCCGATGCAAAGCTGGCATTCGATGTCCGCGGTCCGGCTCGGCCCGCTCACGAATGAGAGCTGGGCACCGGGAATTCCCGGCCGACAAAGCCGCTCATTGATAACCGGGGCAAGGTCCTCCGCGGCGCTCACGATATTTTTCGCCTCCACCAAGGCCAGGCAGGTTGCGGGCAAAATGCCAGCCAGCTTTTCCAGGTCATCCTCGTGGAAATGCACGAGCGTGCCGGTCTCGGCAATGCCGTAATCAGCCGCGACAATCCCCATTTGAGCCGCGGCCAAATCTTTTAGGCTCTCGGCCTCAAGCAGCGGGAGCTCGCTCTCGCCGAGCAAAGTTTGGGCGCGAGGACAAGCCACCGCGCTTTTGATGGATTCCTTCCTGCAAAACCGCGCGATGAATCCTTGCGCTTCCCGGAAGCTTGGAACCGTCTCTACCATTGCTCCCAGGGCAAAAGCCCGGGCGGAAAATTGCTCCACCAAACCGGAGCCTGAATTCCCGCTCACCATTTCTTCGCTTTCTTCGGCTCCATCTTCTTGAGGTCCAGACCGCGCTCAAACGCGCCCAGGCGATAGAGGCATATCTCGCGCACCGAGGACGGATGATGGAGCACCTCGGAAATGGACTGGCTGCCCACGGCCCAGCTGCCTCCGCCGCGCACGACCACCACTTTGTAGTCGTGCAGGCAGCGGATGAATTTTTCCATATCGAATTTGGGGGGCAGGATGGGGATGACCAGGTAAAGGAAGCTGCCCTCGGCGTCAATCGGGATGATGCGGTCAGAAGGGCCGGCCTCTCCGGGATTTTGGAAATAAGCCAGGGCCTCGGCCTCGGGAAGATAACAGTGCATCACGGTCTGGAAATTGCTCTCCCGGTAAATGGCGCGGTGAATCGCAAGCTCCGGGTCCTCGCCTTTTTGCGAGAGCAGCGGCAGCTCGAGCAGCGGGCCTGGAAGGTCCCGCGGCATGGACCCCTTGGGAGCATAGAACATGGTTTTCACTCCGCGCACGGAAATGGACCCGGTGTGAAAAGGAGAGAGCCTGGATTCGAAAATTCTCACGCCCGCCTTTTGAAACTCCCGGAGCATCTCGTCCTCATTCGGAAAATCGCACCGGCCATCTCCCTCCACCTGGTAGTCGCCCGGCTCATAGGAAAAATGCGCCTCCGGGTTCTGGAGAAGCTTTTGGCGCAGCGACTCCACATCTATCTTCATCCTGCGCATGGTGTTCACCACATATCCAGAATTGTTGGCCGCGCACAAGCGGAAAAACGCTTCCGGCAAAGTCCGGCCCTTGGCGAACGCTCCGTGGCCCTGGACAAAGGCCAGGGGATGCTCGGCCAGCCGCGCCGGTATCCGCTCCGCAATCTCCGGAGAGCCGCTCGGCACCGCGAACCACTCCACCTTCACCCTTCCCTTGAGATGATAAAAACCGAGCGGGTCCACCGGGATGAAATCCTCGGGCTGGTTCGGCTTGTCCGCGTCATCGAGCGTGGCAATGGTCAGCTCCTTGGTGTGCGCATGCATGGAGGCATTAACTCCGGGGAGCGAGAGGATGGCCGCGTGGATGTCGGTTTCCGAGGATGCCTTGTAGTATCCGAAATCAGCCTTCTTTATCGACGGCAGGCAAATCTGCGAAGGCTCCAGCTCTCCCTTCTGGCTGCCGGTCGCGGTGATAGCCATAAGCTCGAGGCCCTGCTCGTCCTTTATACGCATGGCGAGATTACCGCTGTGGCTGTCCTGAATGTCGGCCATGAGCGAGGCGCGGCCGAGCGCGTGGAAAAGCGGGAACACCTTTTCGATGCCGGTCCATTCTTTTTTCATTTTTGCTTCCATGCGATTTTCAAAGATTGCAGCAACTCCGCAAAGGGCCTTCCCTTCTCGTCCCAGCCGCGCACCGCGTAATAATCGCTCCGCATCTTCTCAATCGCTGACTTCGGTAGCAGCCTTTCCTTGCCGGAAACTATGACGGGAATTTCGCTGAACCGGTCCGGAAGGGTGTCATCCTCGGCCTTAAGCCCAGCCGCCAGATTGAAAAGCCGCTCGAGCGCTGCGACCCGGTTGGCCATCTCCTCAAGCTTGACGGTTGAAAAATCCATGCCGGTGACTCCGCTGACCATTCTCGCCCAGGGGTCCGCGGAAAAAGCAAAGCCCGTGAACCGGCATATCCCCAGGCTGTCCTGGATGATGCCCAGGTTCTGAACATTCCGGACCGCAACCGGGGCCTGCTGCAGGCTGAAGCGGGGAATCTCCTTGGCGCCCCCGAAAAACGCGAGCGAGACCGCGAATCCTCCGCGCAAATGGCACGCGCCGGTGGGAGAGGTCATGTACCCGAGGGCCTGGGTGAAGGACGCGCGCGGGTCATAGGCCGGGATCTCCAGCCCTTTGACGGTCATGGACAATTCCGGGTGCTCGTAGAAAGCGGCGAGCCGGGAAGAGCCTTCAGCCAGCTTGTCACCGATGCCCCGGCGATAGGCGGCCATCTCCGCCATTTTTTCCAGCATTGATGCGTTGCCGAAATTCAGTTCCATCCCGCCAGTGTCTTCTTTGGGGATGATGCCTTTTTCAAAAAGCTCCATGGCGCAGGCCAGGGTGCCTCCGAAGCTCATGGTGTCCATGCCGAGTTCGTTGCACTTGTAGTTGGCGAGAGTTATGGCATCGAGCTCGTAAATCCCGCAGAGCGGGCCCATGAGCACCACGGTTTCAAATTCCGGGCCCTCGCCTTTTTTATCGCCCACGCGCGTATGGCGCTGGCAGGCGAGCGGGCAGCCAAAGCAGGCGCCGGCCTTTTCCAGAATCTTGTCCCGGATGGCCTCCCCGGACATCTTGTCCAAGTCCTCCGCGGCATGGGTTGTGTCCAGGAAATTTTTGTGCGCGAGCATGTCAATGATATTGATCAGCTTGACCAGTCCCGCGGTGCCGAGTTCCTTCAGCAGGCGCTTGGTGATGGGCGCCTGGCGCATGAGGTAGAGCGCCTGGTCATACCCGGATTGATACTGCTCGCGGTTTTTCAGGCCGGTCTTCAATTTGCCGGACACGCGAATGGCCTTGAGCTTCTTGCTCCCGAAAACCGCGCCCGGGCCGGCCCTCCCATACGCGCGATTCCTGTCGTTCATCACCGCGGCTATGCGCACGAGATTTTCGCCGGCAGGACCGATGCACAAGACCCGGGGATGCTGTCCGGGCTTGGCCTCCGCGCTCAATTGCTCGGTGGTCTCGTGGACATTCATTCCCCAGAGCCTGCCGGCGGGCAGAATCTCCGCGCGGCCCTCGGAAAGCTCAAGCATCACCGGCTCCTTGGCCCGGCCTTTGATCAAAAGCGCGTCATATCCGCAACCCTTGAAGGCATTGGCCCAAGACCCTCCGGAATTGGCGCTGCCCATGACTTGGGTGAGCGGGCTTTTAAAAACCATGTGGCCCCGGCCTGCGGTCGGAGCATTGGTGCCGACCAGGGGAGAGGCTGCGATGACAATCACATTATCCGGCCCGAGCGGGTCGCAGCCCGGGTCAACCTGGTCGCAGAAAAGCCTGGCGGCAAGCCCGCGACCGCCGATATAATTTCTGGCTGTTTCCGGGTCCAGCGGTTTGCTTTCAACCCTGCCGCGGGAAAGGTCCACTTCCAGAATCCTGCCCTGATAACCGCCCGCGAAATAATCACTCATCTCTTACTCCTCTTTTGAGTATAACTTATCCCCTGTTTTTGTTAAATTGACCGGAGGGCTGCTTCCCAACCATTGCTTGACAACCCGGACCTGAATGTCTATACTACTCTGGTCTCGAATAATAGAAAAAAGGAGGAGGAGGATGAAAAAACTAGTTTTAGTAAGTGCAAGTATGATGTTCAGTCTGGCCCTGGTTCTGGCCGGCTGCGCGCAAAAGCCGGAAGCGGAACTGGAAAAGGCCGAGTCATCTTTGCAGGCGGCAAAAGACGCCGGCGCGCCGGAGCTTGCGGCTGACGATTACAAGGCCGCGGAAAACAAGCTCAACGATGGCAAGAAGCTGGTTGACGAGAAAAAGTACAAGGACGCCAAGCCGGTTCTGGAGGATGCCGCTTCCCTCGCGGACACTGCCCGGGACAAAGCTTTAGCTGCGAAGAAAGCTTCGGCCAAGAAGGAAGTCGCGGCTGCTCCGGTTCCAGCACCCGCTCCAGCAGCGCCTGCGGCCAAGCCGGCAGAAAAGCCCAAATTTGAAGAGCATGTGGTGGTCAAGGGCGAGTGCTTGTGGAAAATAGCCGGGGACAAGAATGTTTACGGGGACCCGTATAAATGGCCATTGATTTATGATGCGAACAAGGACCAGATCAAGAATCCCAACCGGATTTATCCCAAGCAGGCTCTCAAGCTGCCCTTGGATTCAACCCCGGAGGATATTGAGAAGGCGAGAGTGGAAGCCGGCGCCAGGAAGGAAAAGCCCAAGAAGTAGTTTCTGGCCGATAGAGTTTATGACCGGGCCTGGAAAATCAGGCCCGGTTCTATTTTTCGGGCCAGGAACATTTGTAGACCTTCATCTCGTCTGCGGGGCAAATGATATTGTCGGTAAGGACAATGGAATAGACCGGGCGGAAGTATTGCCCGTTTGCCACCAGGCTTGGGAACCAGTTGGGGAAAACGATGAGGTAGGCGGGCCTTCTTTCCTTTAAATAATCGAGCGTGAGCTGGTCGCGCCGCGAATTGGAAATTTTCAGCCCCTGCACTTTATCCAAAAGCTCGGGATTGACCAGTCCCACCAGGTCCAGAGCCGGTCTTTGCGAAAGGTAGAAAATGGCGCCGATGTCGTTGGCCGCGATTAAGTCATCAGGCCGGGTGTTGTTCTTCACCCAGTATCCAATCTTCACCTGCATCTCGTTGATGTTTTTGACGCAGAGCGCGGTCAGCGCCGGCCAGCCGTAAAGCGTGATGAACGCGGCCCAGCCGACGAGAACCGCAGACAGCGCATAACTGACCACGCGCTGAATTTTCGGGTGCCAGAACTCTTTCAGTTTTTCCAAAACCCATTCCCAGCCGCAAAAGCTGACCAGAACGAAAAACGGCAAAACCGGAATAAGATAACGCTGAAAATGATATTGGATGGGCGTGAAGCATAAACTCGCCGCCAGATAGCCCAAAGGCCAGAGCCAGAGCAAAAAGTTTTTCCGCATCCTTTCCGAGCCGAGGATTGCCTGCGCCGGGAAGAGCCAGACCCCCAACGGCAGCGCGGGGTGGAGCAGGAGGTTGTCATGGTATAAAAATTGAAGCACCAGCTTCAAATATTCCGGTCGGCGCGACCAGCTGAAGGCCAGTTTGCTGACGCGGAAGGTGTTGGGCGTGAGATGGCCGGTGGCTGCGAGCGAAAAGAGCGGGTAAGGCATGGCCAGAATCGCAAAAACAATTCCTCCCAGCCAGGGAATGGATGAGAGCCGCAATTTTTTCTCGCGCAGAATTTTCTGGAGCAAAATCCAGTCCGCGAGCGCGAGCAGGAAAAGCAGGTTGCCTTCCGGACGGGCATTGGCCCCAAGACCGAAAACCGCGGCCGCAAGCAGACTGAATCTTCCCGCCTCCCGACCCCGCAAATAGCAAAGCGCGCCGAGCAGACAAAGAAAACTGAAAAGCGTTCCCTCCATGCCGCTCGCCGCGCTCCAGAGCAGCCGACCCGTAAAAATCACCACCAGGCCGTAGGCCAGCGCGAAATTTCTGGAGGCGAAAAATCTCAAGCCCAGAAAATAGGCGGCCATCCCGGTCAGGACATAGAAAATTCCGCCCAGGAAAAGGCTCACATAGGTCAGGTTGTCATACACGCTTCCCGCCGCGGCAATGAGCAGCACCCAGAGCGGAGAGGTGTCTCCCGGAGTCGCGGCCTGACCCCAGCTGTAGACAAACCAGCCGTCCTCAATCATGTTCTTCGCATACTGGAGATGGATGTAGCTGTCATCCAGCGGCAGGCCGACCTGATAAAGCCAGTGAACCTGATACCAGTAAACCGCGCCAAGCGAAACCAGGGACCCAAGCGCGATGGCGATAAACGGCGCAAACTTTTTTAGCATTGCGCTGAAAATTATAGCATAATCAGATGCAGGCATAAATGAGCGATTTGGAAAAACGGATTGAATCCCTGCCCGCGTCTCCGGGCGTGTATCTCTTCAAGGACGATTCGGGCAAGGTCATTTATGTGGGCAAGGCCCTTAACCTGCGCTCGCGGGTGAGGGCTTATTTCAACGAGACTGACCCGCGCCCCCAAATCCGGTTCCTGCGGCCGAAAATCAAGGACATCGATTTCATGCTCACGGACACGGAAAAGGAATCCCTCATCCTCGAGAACAATCTGATTAAAAAATACCAGCCGCGATACAACCTCCGGCTGCGCGATGACAAGACCTTTTATCACCTCAAGCTGACCACCTCTGAAAAATTCCCCAGACTGCTCTTGGCCCGCAGGCCGGACAAAAGCCAGGACCTGGTCTTCGGGCCTTTCGCGTCCTCGGCCGCGGTCCACGAAACCATGCATCTGCTCTTGAAAATATTCCCGCTCCGGCGCTGCACCACCCGCAAGTTCCAGACCCGGTCCCGGCCCTGCATCAATTTCGAGATTGGCAAATGCCCGGGGCCGTGCGCGGGAAGAATCAGCGAGCCGGACTATCAGAAAAGCGTTCAACAGGCGCTCAAATTCTTGCGCGGAGATGGCAAGGAGTTGGTCTCGGAGCTTGAGGCCGAGATGCAGACCGCCTCCAGCCGTATGGAATTTGAAAAAGCCGGCCGGGTCCGCGACCGGTGCAGAGCCATACGCGAGACCCTGGAGAAGCAGAAGATGGAGGTGAACGCCCCGCTGAACCGGGATGTGCTCGGCTATCACCGGGAGGCGGACCGGGCAATGGTCTTCCGACTCGGCTATCGCCAGGGGATTCTGCTCATCGGCCATCCCTATCTTATGCGCCAGGTCCAGGTTCCCGACCAGGAAGTGCTCGCGGCTTTTCTCAAACAGTTCTACCTCGGCAAGAATCTCATCCCGCGCGAGATTCTTTTGCCCTTCCCGGTTGAAGACCAGGACCTGATTCGGGAATCGTTGGAGGACCAGGCGGGAAAAAAAGTTGAGCTTTCAGTCCCGGAGCGCGGAGACAAGCGCGGACAGGTTGAGCTGGCCTCGGCCAATGCCAGACAGGCGCTGGCCTCGAGCGATGAGAAGGAGCGTTTGAAGCAGGACGCGCTTTGCCAGCTGCAAAAAATCATCCATCTCCGTTCTTTGCCCCAGGTCATCGAGTGCTGTGACATTTCCAATCTGGGAGAAAAACTCGCGGTCGGTTCCATCGTCAGATTCTCGGGAGGCGACCCGGACAAGAGCGGGTATCGCCGCTACCGGATCAAGGGCATGGACACCCAGAATGATTTTGAAATGATGAGGCAGGTGCTCGAGCGGCGTTTTAAGCGCGCGCTTCTGGAAAAGCCGGCGCTCCCGGACCTGCTTATCCTGGACGGGGGCAAGGGCCAGCTCAACATCGCGCTCAAGGTTCTGGAGGAATTGAAGCTCACGGGCCTGGATGTGATTGCCCTGGCCAAGGAGCGCGAAACCGGAGCGCCGCTAAGCTCGGAGCTTGTGAAAAAGCCGGAGCGGGTTTTTCTGCCGGGACGAAAGGACCCGGTGTATGTCAAACTTGAGCCGGCCAAACATTTGCTGACACAAATCCGGGACGAGGCGCACCGCTTCGCCCTGGCCTATTTGCAAAAACTGCGCGGCAAGGCTCTGGGCAGGTCTGTGCTCCTGGAAATCCCCGGCATCGGCGAGAAGAAGAGGCGCGCCCTGCTCCGTCATTTCAAGAGCGTCAAGCGCCTCCGGGAGGCGAGCGCGGAAGAATTGAAGCAAATCCGAGGACTGTCAGCCAGGGACATCGAACAGATTCAAAAATTCTTCCGCGCTTCCAGCCTGTGAAAAGGGCGCCGCCAAGGCGCCCTTTTGCAAGAGGTTATTACCTGTCTGGTTCGCGGTCTAGTATCTTGGCCCGCGCTCGCCGCGCTCACGCGGTTTGGCCGGCCGCGCAGCCGCCACCCGAATCGCGCGTCCCTGCAAATCAGCTCCGTTCAGAATCTCGACGGCCTTTTCCGCCATCTGCTGATTTTCCATCTCCACAAAACCAAAGCCCTTGCTCCGGCCCGTGTTCGCGTCCGTGATGATCCGAACCGAAAGCACATTGCCAGCCTCCGTGAATTTCTGCTTGAGTTCCTCTTCAGTCAACTTGTAAGACAGATTCCCCACATAAAGCTTGTTCTCCATTATTCCTCCTGAATAAAAAATGACTCTTTCCCGGCGGTGCGCCGGTACCCATTGCCTATATTCTGACCGATTAACGGAATCAAAATGAGGCGGCCGAAAAGATCAAACCGGAGAGGGGAAAGAAAGCAGGGCCTTTGGCCGGAAACTACTGATACCTTCAAAATAGCCCACTCTCACGATAACGGCGCTATTATAATGCTGAAGCCGGAATTGTCAAATGCCCTACCCACAAATTCAGCGCGGCAGAATTAAAAGCTCGCCAATCGCGTTTTTCCTGAACTCGGACCCGTCCAGGCTGATCACCTGGTAATGGCCGTTGAGCCAGTCTCGGGTGGTGTTGGCGAAGAGGGGCGAGTCGGGATTTTCCGAGTTGCCGGTGGTGGCATGGAAATACAAATGCCGCGGGTCAGCCATATCCACGGTGAGCCGGGTGGTTCCAGCAGCCATGCTCAAGTATCCGAGCGGGCCGATGAAAACTTCCGCGGAATTGTTCACGGTCTCCTCGGTGCCGGCCCGGGGGAACGGCCCCAGCCGGGGTTTTTTGTTCCAGGGCAAAAAGCCGAGCGGGGTGCGGATATAAAGCTTCTGCAGGTTTCCCCATTTCCAGTTCCCGGAGTCCCGGCCCAGATGCTTTCTAAGATAAGCCACGGCTGACTTGGCAGCAGCCTGCGAAATGTCCTTGCGGGTCTCGCGCTCCCTGGTGGACACATTGTCAAACCAAACATTTTCCGGGTCTGGCAGAATTTTCCAGAGCGCGGGCATGGTCATATCCGCGAGTCCCATATTGCTCACCAGCTTTTTGCCCAGCTCGTCGGCAAAGGTTAGTTTGACCATCTCCTTGGTGATAAGCTTGTAGATGCAGGTGCCACGCGAGTCAATAGTTGCGAAATATCCCTCTTTTTGCCACTCGCGGAGCAGGGCTGCGGCCAACTTCAAATCCTTGTCCTCGCTTGACTCCAGGTCCTGGATGAAGAGCGGGACGAACTTGAGCGCGGATTCCACTTTCACATCCATCTGAATCTTGACCATATCATCTTTAGTCAGGCCGGTCCGGCCCTTGAGCGATTCGGTGATGCGCATGGCGCGCGAGGGATACATATAGCCCGCGCACAAGTAATATTTGTAGCCCGGGCCTTCAACCTTGTTGTTCGCGGTCACGATGAAATGCTGGGCCGGATTTTTCAGGTGAGGCAGTTCCTCAAACGGAATCCAAGGCCCCCAGTCAAACTCGCCGGTGCCGGCCCGGGACAGGATGCCCTGCCCGTCCGGACGGAGCGCGATGTGGCCGGAATAAAGATACCCAATCTCGCCGTCAGCCGTCGCATAGACCTGGTTCCAGGCAAACGGGCCCATGCTCATGTCTTTCACCGCAGCCTTGAATTCATCCCCGCTCTTGCTCCGGGACATGTTGAGGTAGCCTTTGAAAAATCTCGCCATCTCAACCTCGGTGATATGCAGCGACAAGACCTCGCCCGCAACCTCGGGATTGGTGTATCCCGCGGCCTTTTCAATAACCGGCCCGTGCACGGATTTCCGATAGCTGAACTCCAGAGGCTTCCGGCCCTTGACCGCAATCCGGTCATGCACAACCTCGAAATCCTTCCACCCGC
>Ga0315282_10005110_pt1 | contig 22489 bp, 17 predicted proteins | sample YL17G07_20_MG_FD_203693 | JGI IMG/M metagenome (GOLD analysis project Ga0315282, IMG submission 203693) | Sediment microbial communities from Yellowstone Lake, YNP, Wyoming, USA - YL17G07_20 | ecosystem: Environmental > Aquatic > Freshwater > Lake > Sediment | place: USA: Wyoming | collected... | reverse complement strand
CGGCGATGCCCACGCCGAGGCCGAGCAGGCCCCCGAGGCCCGAGAGGACGATGGTTTCGATGAGGAACTGGATGGTGATGGCCCGCTTCTTGGCGCCGAGGGCCCGGCGGATGCCGATCTCGCGGGTGCGCTCGGTGACGGTGGCGAGCATGATGTTCATGATGCCGATGCCGCCGACGAGGAGGCTGATGGCGGCGATGGTGCCGAAGACGATGTTCCAGATACGCTGCTGGGCTTCGACCTGTTCGAGGAGGGCGCGGGGGACTTCGAGCTCGTAGTCGTGGTTGGGGTGGTAGCTGGCGATGGTGTTCTCGACGACGCGGGCGGCGGAGAGGACGGCGTCGGTGTTGGCGACCTTGACGGTGATCTGGTGGAGCTGGACACGCTCGGCGGTCATGGAGCTCTGGTCGCGTTCGATCTGGAGTTCGGGGAAGCGCTCCAGGCCGGTGGTGAAGGGGATGTAGAGCTGGTAGGGGCTGGGCGGCGGGGTGCCTTCCTTGCGGGAGAGGGCGACGACCTGGCGGTCGGCGGCGACGCCGACGACGGTGAAGAAGTGCTCGGCGACCTTGATGACCTGGCCCAGGGGGTCCATCATGGGGAGGAGTTCACGCTCGGCGCTCTGGCTGATGACGCAGACGTTGGCCACGTCGCGCATGTCGAGGACGTTGAGGAAGCGGCCCCGCAGCAGGCGGACGGGGGCGGTTTCGGGGAACCAGGGAACGGTGGCCAGGACGACGCCGGGGATGTTGCGCGGACCGTTCCACAGTTTCTTGTGCACCTCGCGCACGGGGACGAGCACCTGGACACCCGGGATGTTGAGGGCGATGCGCTCGGCGTCCAGGTAGGTGAGGCCGTACTCGACGAGCGAGGCGGTGGAGGCGCCCGTCTGCTGTGTGGCGGGGGGTTTGACGGAGGTGATGATGATGTTATTGGAGCCGAGCTTCTTGATCTGCTCCTGGGCTTCGTAGGAAGCGCCGGCGCCGATGGAGAGCATGGCCACGACGGAACAGACGCCGAAGACCACCCCCAGGACGGTGAGGCCGGAGCGCAGTTTGTGCAGGAGGAGGTTCTTGAGCCCCAGGCGGATGGTCTCCAGCAGGTCGAGGGTGAACATGGGTCATGGTCCCCCGGCGGCAGAAGAGTCCGGCTCGCTCCCGTCGACGACCTGGCCGTCGCGCAGGTGGATGGTGCGGTGGGCGCGGGCGGCGACGTCATGTTCGTGGGTGACCATGGCGATGGTTTTCCCGGTCCGGTTGAGCTCGTCCAGGAGGTCGAGGATTTCCAGCTGGGTCTGGCTGTCGAGGTTACCGGTGGGCTCGTCGGCGAGGATGAGGAGCGGGTCGTTCACCAGGGCGCGGGCGATGGCGACGCGCTGCTGCTGGCCGCCGGAGAGTTCCATGGGTCGGTGATGGAGCCGTTCGCCCAGGCCCACCCGCTCGGCGAAGCGGAGGGCGATCTCGTAGCGCTGGTGACGGGGCACCCCCTGGTAAAAGAGGGGCACCTCGATGTTTTCGATGACGGTGAGCTGGGGGATGAGGTTATAGGACTGGAAGATGAAGCCGAGCCGGCGGCTGCGGATTTCACTCAGGGCATCGTCGGAGAGGGTGGACACGTCCTCTTCACCGAGGACGTACTGCCCGGAGCTGGGGCGGTCCAGACAGCCGAGGAGGTTGAGGAGCGTCGATTTCCCCGAGCCGGAAGGCCCCATGATGGCCACATAGTCACCCGTGGAAAAGGACAGGGAAACCCCGCGCAAGGCGGGCACCTCGATGGAGCCGATGTGGTACACCTTCCAGAGGTCGCGGACGTAGGCCAGGCTCACGTTGCGTCACTCCTGCGCTAACTATTGCTGTGGCGGAGCCGTCCCAGCGCCGCCACCGCCAGACTGAGCACCACCACCACCGCCCCCACCAGCCCCGCCCGCACCAGCCCCGCCCTGCTGGCCACCAGCCCGACGGCGGCCACCACCGCCAGCAGCACCACTGCGACGCAACTGGTCGAGGATACGCTGACGCTCCTCGGGAGAGGAGGCATTCTGCAGCTGGTCCCGCAGCTGGGCCTGCTGTTCGGGGGAGAGCCCCGCACCGGGCTGCCCTGCGCCTTGGGCCTGCTCCGCGCCGGCGGCCTGCTCCGCGCCCTGGGCCCGCTCTCCCCGCTGAGCCGGCTGGCCGCCCGGAGCCTGCTCGGAAGCAGCAGAACCGGCTCCCGGAGCGGCCGGGGCCGGCCCCGCCGGAGGGGCCGCGCCGGGGGTGGTCGCCGACGGCCCGCCAGCCGTGGTGCCGGCCGAAGCGGCAGCGGCGGTACCCGTCCCCTCAGAGGCTGAGGTTGACGTCTCCGTCCCTTCGGTGCCGCCAGGCACACCGGTCCGGGGCAAGCCCAGGTTAGCCAGTTGTGCTTCGCCCTGTTCCGGCGGGTAGAGGAGGACCTGGTCGCCCGGGTCGAGACCCTTGAGTATCTGCGCCCGCACGGAGTTCGTCATCCCCACCGAGACGGGCACGGCGGTCGGTGTGCCCCGGTGGAGGACATAGGCGAAGTACGCGTCACCGACCTTGCTGACGGCCTGCACGGGGACGCTCACGCAGTCGTCCAGGGTGGCCAGGATGATGGTGACCTCGGCGGTCATTTCCGGTTTGAGTTGGGAGACGATCTCCTGGCGCGTCTCACTCACCCGGACCGAGACGTTGAAGGTCTTCTGGTCCGGGTTGAGCCAGCGGTCGCCGTAGTCGGGGAGGATGCCGATCTTGGTGACTTCCCCCCGGAGGACGGGAGCCTGGCCCTCGCCGAGCACCTGGGCCAGGGCCTGGACGCGGATGCGGGCCTGCTGACCGACCTTGACCTTGCTCACCTCCGACTCGTAGACCTTGGTGTTGACGAGGAGTTCGGAGAGGTCGGGCAACTGGAGGAGGATCTGCTGGTAGCGGACCGTAGCGCCGACTTCCATGACCTGCTGCTGTCCCCGGAAAGGCTCGGCCTTGGGGTAGACGACCATGCCGGCCCGCGGGGCGTACATCTTGGTGTTCTTCACCTGCTGCTCGACCTTGGTCAGGCGGGCCTGCTGAAGCGTCAACTGGGCCTGACTCTTGGCCAGGTCGGCATTGGCCTGGGCCAGGCTCGCCAGGGCCTGGCTCTTCACCCGCTCCAACTCCCGCGCCGCCTCGTCGACGGCGCTCCTCAGGGTCTTTTCCTGCTTGGGCCAGGTGTATTTTTCCAGGAGTTGGCGGTCGAGGCCGGCCATGTCGTACTCGGCCTTGCGGCGCTCGCGGGCCAGTTGGTCGGCGTCGAGCTCGTTCTTGGTGACATAGTTCCGGTCGTAGAGCTCCTTGGTGTAGCCGTATTGGTTCTCCGCTCGCTTCCTCTCCTCATCGGCAAACCTGACGTTGTTGTCGGCATCCTGCACTGCCTTGTGCAGGTCGCCGTTCTGGCCTGCCTCCGCCGTCACCGTCTGGTTCCCGGCTTCCGGCTTCGTCCCCTCCGGGGCGCCTTCCTGCCCTTCCCCCGCTGTCCCCCCCTGGCCGACGGCGGCTTCCCCTCCGCTCTTCACGTCGCCCTCCTGGGGTACCGGCGCCGTCCCCAGCCACTTCTCCAGGTCCATCCGGGCGAACTCCAGGGTCTGCTCGGCCTTGGTGATGTTGCTGTCGTTCTTGCTTGTGGTGATGTCCACGTCCTGGATGGCCCGCGCGTTACCGGCCTTCGCATCCTCGTAGGACAGCTTCTGCTGGGTGAGGCGGTCCTCCAGGTCGCCGGAGTCCAGGGCCACCAGCAGGTCACCCTCGTTCACCTGACTGCCTTCGGTGGCGAGGTAGGTGATGGTGGACTGGCCTTCGACACCGCACTTGATCTCGTAGTTATCCTTGGCCCGGATGGTGCCGGTCTCGGTGATGGAGATGACGAGCCGGCCGCGCTGGACGTCGGCCAGGAGTGTCGTGTCCACGGCCTCTCCCCGACGCAGGCCCCCCACGAGCAGGACGACCACCACCACGGCCGCACCGGCGCCCAGGGCCACGGCCGGCCGCGGATGCCGGCGGACCCACCCCCGTACCACACTGACCATCCGCTCGCGCCAACCGGCCTTGGTGGGTGACATTACGGTATTACTCATGCGTGCTCTCTCCTGTCTGCGGGACGTTGACCTGGGACCAGCTCCATGCTCCCTTCTCATCTATCTCCAGGACATCCATGTCTCGACGCAGTTCCAGCCGGGCGATGAAGAGGTCCACCAGGGCCTGGGTGAGGCGGTTCTGGGCCGTGAGGTAGGCGTCCTGGGAGTCCAGGAGGTCACGGGTCGTCGCCCGGCCCGCCCGCAGCAGCAGGCTCGTGCTCTCGACCCGTCGGCGGGCGAGGTCGAGGCTGTTCTGCTGGATGCGGTAGCTCTCGACGGCCTGCTGCACCCCCCGGTAGGCGTCGCGCACCTCCAGGACAACGGTGTCCTGGGCCAGGGACAGGCTGCGACGCTGCTGCTCCAAGGAGATGAGGGCCTGGCGGTAGCGGTTGCGCTCGGAGTAGCGGTCGACGGGGAGGTTGTAGTCGAGGCCGGCGCGGTAGCTTCCCTCATGGAACTGGGCGTTCAGAGGCTGGTTCTCCGCTGGTCCGGACTCCACCGAGGCGGAGGCGGTCAGGTTGAGGTCACCCCGGAGCTGGTCCTGGGCAATGTGCACCCGGCGTTCGACATCGGCGAGTTGGTCGCGTTCGACCATGAGGTCCAGCCGATTGGCCAAGGCCGTCGCCGTCACCTGCTCCAGCGACTCTTCCGTCGCCCCCGCGCCCATCTGGCGCAGGGCGTCCAGTTCCCGCGCGTCCAGGATGACGGGCACCTCGGTGGAAAGCCCCAGCTCGATCTTGAAGCCATCGAGGGTCACCTCGTAACTCTCGACGGCCGTCACCCAGGAGTTGCGGGCGCTCAGTTCGTCCTGACGGGCCTGGTCGACCTGGAAGGCCGGCACACGCCCCGCCGTGGCCAAGGCCTGGGTCATCTTGCGGACGTCGATGAAGCGCTGGTAGTTCTCCCACTGGTTGCGGACAGCGTCCACCTGCTGGACGGTCCGGAAGAAATCACTGGCCACCCGCACAGCGAAGGTCCGCCGAAAGCGCTCGAAGTTGCGGACAGCGTAGATGACGTTTCGCTCGGCCTGCACCAGAGGCTCCTGGGCGATGGTGCGGCCGAAGCCCCGCAGCAGCGGCTGGGACACGCTCGCCACCCAGCTGCTCACCGCCGTCTCCGGGGGCTTGGTGCTGAAGTCGCCCGCGAAGCCCGTGTTCATGGAGAGGTCCACCGAGCCGCCATCCGGCAGGTCGAGAGCCATACCGACCTCGCCGGCAGCGTCCCAGGGGGTGAGCCTGGGGTTGTCGCCGCTGCGGCCGACGTCGCCGGAGAGGGCGGCCCGAAAGCGTGGGCTCCACAGGTGCTGCTCCAGGGTCAGGCTGAGGGCCGAAAGGTAGAGGCTCTCCTCCTGCGACAGGTAGTCGCGGTTGTGCCGGCTCGCCAGGAGGAGTGTGTCCGCCAGGTTCAGGACCCGAGCCGACTCCGGGACGGGGAGCGGTTCCCCGGCCTGCTCCAGCAGGGCAAACTTGTCCGGAACCGCCGCCCGGAGTTCAACGACCGCCTCGGCGGGCTTGGCCGATGTCGCCGTAGAAGGAGCGCCGGGCTCAGGCGCCGCGCTTTCCCCCGGTGCGGGCACCGCCTCGCCCGGGTCGGGAGGGGAAGGTTGACCTTCCGGCTTCTCCCCGGGAGCGGGGACTGCCCCGGCCGGCTGAGGAGGAGCAGGCTGGACCTCAGTCGTGGGGGGAGCCTGAGGCGCGCCTGCGCCGGTTCCCCCCTCCCCTTCCATAAGGAGGCTTCCGGGCGCCACTGCGGGCTTGCCCATCGCGCTCTTGAGTTCGGGGCCAGTCGTCAACGGCTTGATGGATTCCAGTTCCGCGGAAGCGGCCACCGGCGGCTCGACGGAGAGGGGGCGACTGGCACCCAACTCCCTCTTCTGGGCGTCGGCGATGACAGCGTAGGTCTGGGCGTCGGCACGCCCCTTGTACCAGTCGGCCGAGCAGCCGACAGCGAAGAGGCATACCAGCAGACAGACAGAAACCCGGGGGCACATCACGCCAACCTCACCGGATACGTGGGCTTGAACGTCCCGCCTGGGGGCAACCCTGGACGCTATTATACACACGTGAAGTTCACCTGACCAGACCAAAATAGTATCCCACACTGTTTTGACGACCGGCCCGCCCAAACTGTTCCCTTGCCCACCCCCCGGAGGCACCGCGAAAAGAGGGGCGCCGCCCTTCGGCAGGCTCGGGGCGGCCTGAGGCCCTCGAAAGTCGCGGAACCCGCCAGGATTTCAGTGGTCTTGGTCCCTCCGGCGGCCGATAGGAAGAGTGCACCGGCAAGGAAGAGGGGCTTCCGCAAGGGAGGAGGGTTTGCCATGGCCGTCTGGAATCCGCAGGTCACGCAGCACCTCATCACGCACATGCAGCTCGCCTATGACCCCGAGCACCTGGCCCTCCGGGTCAGCCTGCCCGCCGGGGAGGCCCGTCGGCTCTCCCCCGAGGCCCAGGAACTCTTCCTGGAAACGGTCGTCAACTGCTGGAAAGAGAACTGCCCGGACTGGAAGTTGGACGAGGTGCTGGTGACGCTTCGCCCGGAAGAGTCCTGAGGCACCTCCGCAGGCACCTCCACCGACCAGGTCACGACGGGGCCGCCAGGTCCCGACCGGGGCTATCGGCGGCCCGCCTTTCGCTGGAGCCCGTCGGGCATGAGTTGCATGAGCTCGATGCGGCTGCCGTCGGGGTCGGTCAGCCAGAACTGCCAGTTGCCATCTTTCCCCTGGGTGGGCCCCTTCGACGCATCCACCCCCCGCTTGGCCAGCTCGGCCAGCGTCTTCCCCATGTCGTCGACGTGCAGGCAGAGGTGGGCGTAGCCCACCGGGTTCCCCTGGGCCTCGGGCCGGGGGCCGCCGCCGGGGAAGAGCTCGACGAAGTTGTCCTCATTCACCCTCAGGTAGACCAGCCAGGGGCTTCCGTCGTCCTGGTTCAGGCGGAAAATCTCGGGCAGGCCCAGCACGCCCTGGTAGAACGCTAAGGCCCTCTTCAAGTCGCTGACACGAATGGCCACGTGGCCGATACCGGTGATCATTGCCTCTCTCCCATACCGTAGGTGCGTCCACAGCTCTTTCCCGAAGGCAGCCAACGCCGACGGCCCCAGCTGCACGTGCTTGTGCTTGCCTTCTTCGGCCCAAGGGCCGAAGAAGGCTTTCGGAACGCTCCCGGCTCACCCTCCGCGGTCGCGGCGCGCCAGTCTCGCCGCGGCGGTGCCTGACGGGCCCGGCCATCCCCCGCGCGTCGCTCTGCCCCAGGTTTCACCAGGGTCAGTCGAAGCAGAGGATGCACTTGAGGCACTGGTCGGGGTGCTGGTCGATGAGGGCGAAGGCCGCCGGGGCCTCGGCGAAGGCGAAGCGGTGGGTGATGAGGCCGTCAACCCGCACCTTCCCCTCCAGGAGCCAGCGGTAGAAGGTCCCGATGGTGCGGTCGCGGTCCCAGCGACGACCCCGGGCCCGGTCCACCCGGCTGTTATTGAGGCGGATTTCGACGCAGCCGCCGCGGCCCAGTGAGCCCCCGTGGTGAAACTCCTCCCCCAGGCGAAGCCCAACCGCATCCCCCTGGTAGAAGGCGACGGCCATGAGGATGGAATGGCCCGGGGCACCCGAGCGGATGCCTTCCTGGATGGCCTGGTAACTGCCCGAGGTCTCGAAGACCACGTCGGCCCCGCCGCCGCGGGTGAGTTCCTTCCTCACCTTGACAGCGACCTCCTCGCTGCGCGGGTCGAGGGCAGCATCGGCGCCGAACTTCTTCGCCAGGGCCCGTCGCCCGGCGAGCGGGTCGACGGCGATGACGGGCTCCACCCCTCCCAACTTGCACAGTTGCACCAGGAAGAGCCCGATGACGCCCAGGCCGAAGATGACGGCGCCCTCCCCCAGCCGGATTTGGCTGGTGACGTAGGCGTCCATGGCCACGCCACCGAGGGCCTTGAAGATGGCCTCCTCAGCCGGGAAACTCGGGGGCACCAGCGACGTGGGTGTCAGGGAGTCGGCCGGAAGGACGACGCCCGTGCGGTGCCCGTAGGAGAGGGCGAAGCGGTCCCCCAGGCGGACTTGGGTGACACCCGGCGCCACTTCCACCACCTCCCCCACTTCTTCGTAGCCGTAGGTGAAGGGGTAGCCACCATCGGCTGGCGGTTCGTCGGTGAAGAGACCGTCGACGATGCGCTTATGGATGTTGGGGGCGGTGCCCCGGTACATGTTCATTTCGGTCCCATGGCTGATGCCCGAGAAGAGGGTGCGCAGGCGCACCTCACCCTCTTTCGGGGGCGCCTCCGGGAAGTCGCGGAAACTGACCTCCCTCGGCCCCGTGAAGATCAACTCCCTTCCCATCTCCCTCCTCCAGACCAGAACGTCGTGCAAGCCGTAAAGGCCCGAGAGAACCCCCGCAAGTCAAAGACCTCCGGCCACCGCGAAAGCGGTTTACCTCCGTTTCTCCTCAGCCTGGAGTTCGGCGAGGAGGTCGTCGTACTCGCCCCGGTCGACCGGGAGTTCCACGACCTTCCGGCGCTTGCTGGAAAGGACGATGGCGTTCGCCAGTTCCAGCGAGTTCCGGCCTTCCCGGCCGGTCACCCCGGGCGGATGACCCTCGAGGAGGGCCTGACTGAAGTCGTAGACCACCGCGGTATGCCCGGAGAGCGCGGGCCGCTCCGGCTCGATGGTTTCCCAACCCGTGCTCGGCTCACCCCAGGCCTTCCCGGAACTCCGGATGAACTCGTCGCCCGGGACGTCGGGGCGGGCGATGCGGAGGCCCTGGCCGTCGGCCACGATGACGGCCCCGTAGCCCCAGACCTCAAAGCGGCTGCTGGCCGTGAAGTCGATGGTGTTGCACGCGAGGCGGGCGACGGCCCCCGAGTCGTACTCGAAGAGGGCCTCCACCACGTCCTCGACGGCCATGCCGTGGGCCAGGGTCCGCGCCCAGGCCATGACCCGCCTGGGCATCCCACAGTAGTGCTGGAAGATGTCCAACTGGTGCGGGGCCTGGTTGATGAGCACCCCGCCACCCTCCAGCGTCCAGGTGCCCCGCCAGTCGGCGCTCCGGTAGTACGCCATGGTGCGCATGCTGGTGCTGACCGACTCGGCCCGGTACCAGGTGCCCACCTCTTCCGTCATCAGTCTCTTGATGGTCGTCGCCTGCCCGCTGAAGCGCTGCTGGAAGACGACGCCCAGGGGCTTCCCCGCGCCCTCCGCTGCCTCAATCATGTGGTCAGCGTCGGAGACGGTGATGGCCATGGGCTTCTCGGTGAGGGCGGCCTTACCGGCCTCCAGGGCGGCGATGGCCATTCTCGGGTGGTAGGGGTGGGGCGTACAGATGCAGACCGCGTCCAGTTCGGTCATCTGGAGCATCTTCCGCCACTCGCCGAAGGCCGCCACCCCGTGCTCCCGCGCGCACTTCTGGGCTGCTTCCTCGTCGATGTCGGCGACCGCGACCAGTTCGGAGTTGGCTGCGGCCTTGATGGCCCGGACGTGGCCTGTCCCCATCCCCTTGATGCCGATGACGCCGTAGCGAACCTTCTCCACACCCCGCTCCTTTCCCCCTGACCCCGCTGCGCAGTTGTCCGCCTTGTACCCCGTCGCCCAAACCCTACCAGTGCGGGCCGCGAAAGGCAAGAGCCAAGCGGCTCAGCCTGGGATCCCCTGGCCATCCAGACGTCTCGAGGCCGGCGAGAACCAAGGGCTGAACGCCCTTGCCTGTCTCCCGCTACCGGCTGTCGGCCGCGCTCCCGGCCCGGAGAACGTTCCTTCTCCGGGCCATCGCGGTTGAGTATTCAGCGCACAGGGTTTCACTCTGTATACTGACGCCTGAACAGGCCAATCATGCCCCTAAATAAATCCAAAGGTATCCTGGCCAAGCCCTTGGCCAAACGCAAAAGTATCAAGTAACCTTTGAACGGCAATCTACCAAAAGCTTTCACATCCATCGGGTCTCCGTAGAAGACGAAGCATCCTTTGGCCTTCAAGTACCTGAACGGCATCGCGGTCACTTCCGCGCGAAGGAGAATTGCCGCCTCGAAGACGGGCCTCTCATCCGGCGAACTGTAGGAGTGCGCCAATTCGCCGACGGCTTTATCCATTGCACGAGTCGTGCTCGGCACGCGAACCTCCCCCAAGCTTGGTCGCCCTTGCCCGAACCAGACCTGTTCGCCATCTTCGAAGCACCGCTCGGCCAGGAATTCATCGAATCCTTTCTGCTCCCCTCCCTCTTCTTCCTCGTCTTCCTCCTCGTCCTTCTCTTCTTCCTCAACCTCGAGGTTCGGGTTCGCTTTGACTGCGGTGTTCCGCCTCTTCAGCATAAAACTCCGCACATATGGAACCCTATTTACCCAGCCGGCACCTTCGCAGGTCTCGCATAGCCCCGAATTCTCGTCTGAGCCTGGGCTCTCGTTGATACGCAGCCTTCCTTTTCCTTCACAAGTCTCACACCGTTCCGTTTGCGCCCAATTAGCCATGCGGAATTCTGTTTCGATATCAGAGAGGTCGGGAAAGCCTTCCTTTTCGAAGAAGCGCGTTTCCTTGCAGGACTTAACGAGCGTGGAAAGCATCTTTCTTTGCCTCATCATAGCTTCCACGCGCATTCCCGAATCTATGTTGTCCTTGGCCGATTCCCATGCGCTGTCCTTTTCGAATTCGGGGAATGTCTCAAGCCTTTGTTTATCCTCACCCCATTCCACCCCAAACTGCTCAGCTTCCCAAACGCCCGGCAAAGGTTCCTGGGATGGCGACCGCACCTGACTTGCCGGTTCCACCTGCCAGCTGTAGTAGCGGCATTCGTAGATGGTCGCCAGGGCGAAAAGGAACAAAACGCACTTCTGCGGGCAGCCCAGGTCGAGCTTCTGCGATAGGTCCGCCGGCAGGGCCAAGGTGGTGGCCGCCCAGGAGTCGAGGATGCGAACCGCCTCTACCTTGTCCAGCGCAGAAGAATTCTTGGCCTTACTGGCAGTCTTGGGTCCGAACCGTACCTTCATCTCTAACCTCCCTTGCCTTCCTCGCAATAGCCAGGCCTTCTTGGCAGGCCGCCAATTGCCGCCGAAAACATGGCCTATACGCTTCCCTTCGCTTTCTCCTGCAAGTCCTTGAGTTTCTGGAGCGCTTGTTTGGGCGTGAGCTGGTCGAGGTTGAGGGAGCGGAGGGTCTGGGCCACTTCCTCCGCGGGGCTGGCGAAAAGCGGGAGTTGGCGGGGGCCAGCAGGCTTCGGCTCGGGCTCACCCGGAGCGAGCGGGCCACGTCGGCCGGCCTTCTCCGACGGGCGGTCCTCAGCCTCTTCCTCGGCGACCCCTCCCCCGCCGACGGGGGCCTCTCCCGCTCCGGCTACGGACGCGCCAGCAGCGGTCCGGGCTTGGCGGGTGCGGCGGGTTGGGCGGGCGAGTTTGGGGCGGGAGGTTTCGTCCAGTTCCTCCTGCTCCAGGTTGGCGAGGATGGCCTTGGCCCGGTCGATGATTTCGCGGGGGAGGCCGGCGAGGCGGGCGACCTGGATGCCGTAGGACTTGTCGGTGCCGCCGGGGACAATCTTGTGGAGGAAGACGACCTCATCGCCCCACTCGCGCACGGCCACGTTGAAGTTCTTCACCCGGGGGAGGAGGAGTTCCAGTTCGGTGAGTTCGTGGTAGTGGGTGGCGAAGAGGGTGCGGGCGCCGACGTGCTCGTGGAGGTACTCGCTGGCGGCCCAGGCGATGGCGAGGCCGTCGAAGGTGGAGGTGCCCCGGCCGATCTCGTCCAGGACAATGAGGGAGCGCGGGCTGGCGTTATTGAGGATGTTGGCGGCCTCCGTCATCTCCACCATGAAGGTGCTTCGGCCGCGGGCCAGTTCGTCGGCGGCGCCGATGCGGGTGAAGATGCGGTCGGCGACGCCGACGCGGGCCGAGCGGGCGGGGACAAAACTTCCCATCTGGGCCAGAAGGACGATGAGGGCCACCTGGCGGACGTAGGTGGATTTGCCGGCCATGTTCGGCCCGGTGATGACGGCCACCTGGGTGGAGGCGGGGTCGAGGGCGGTGTCGTTGGGGACGAAGCGCTCCTCGGTGAGGGTGCGCTCCAGGACCGGGTGTCGCCCGTCGGCAATGTCCAGCACCAGGCCGTCGTCCACCGCGGGGCGGACGTAGCGGTTCTTGCGGGCCACCTCGGCCAGGTCGGCGAGGACGTCGAGGCGGGCGAGGGCCTGGGCCGTCTCCTGGATGCGGGCGGTGAAGCGGGCGACCTGGGCGCGCACATCGTGGAAGAGCGAGCCCTCCAGTTCCAGCGCCCGCTCCTCGCCAGCGAGCACCTTCTCGCCGAACTCCCGGAGTTCCGGGGTGACGTAGCGCTCCGCGTTCTTGAGGGTCTGCTTACGGACGTAGTCGGCGGGGACGCGCTCCCGGTGGGTGTGGGTGACCTCGATGTAGTAGCCGAAGACGTCGTTGTAGCCGACCTTGAGGGTGGGGATGCCCGTGCGCTGCACCTCGCGGGCCCGGAACTCAGCCAGCCACTGTCGGCCATCCCGGCCGGTGACCCGCAGGTCGTCCAGTTCCCGGCTGTAGCCCCGCCTGATGACGCCTCCTTCGCGGAGGGAGGCCGGGCTCTCGGGGTCGATGGCCCGGGCGATGAGGTCATGGGCTTCGGGGACCGGGTCCAGGCCGCCGGCCAGCTCGGCGAAGACTTCGCGACCGCTCTCGGAGAGGAGTTTCCCGAGGTCGGGCACGAGGGCCAGGGAGTGGGCGAGTCCGAGGAGGTCGCGCGGCGAGGCCCGCTCACAACCGAGGCGGGCCGCGAGCCGTTCCAGGTCGGAGGACCGGCGAAGCGCCCCACGCACCTGGCTCCGGAGGCCGTCATCCTCGGCGAAGGCCTGGACGAGGTCGAGCCGACGGTTGATGGCGGCCGGGTCGGTGAGGGGGCTGAGGAGCCACTGGCGAAGGAGCCGGGCACCCATGGCCGTAGCGGTCTCGTCCAGGACCCAGAGGAGCGAGCCGACGGTCGAGCGCTCCCGGGCCGTCTCCACCAACTCCAGGCTCCGCTGGGTGGCCCGGTCGAGGATGAGGAAGTCGGCGGGGCGGTAGGGGGTGAGTTTGCGCAGGTGTCCCAACTCCGTCTGCTGGGTCTCGCGCAGGTACTCCAGGAGGGCGCCCGCGGCCCCCAGGGCCGCCGTCATCCCCTCGCAGCCGAAACCCTCCAGCCCGCCGACGGCGAAGTGGCGGCACAACTCCCGCTCGCCGGTGTCGGGGGAGAAGGTCCAGTCGGGACGGTAGGTGACGAGGACGTCCAGGTCGGCGAGGGCGGCGGGGCGCTCCTCCTGGAGGTGCAGGCTCTCCGGGAGGAGGCACTCCGCGGGGTGGATGCGGCTGAGTTGGTCGGCGAGGGAGTCGCGCGGCGGCTCGGCCACCCAAAACTCACCCGTCGAGAGGTCGACCCAGGCCAGGCCGCTCGCCCGCCCGCCATCGGCGCCGCCAGCAGCGGGGAGGATGGCGGCCAGGTAGTTCTGCGACCGGGCTTCGAGCATGCTGTCCTCGGTGAGGGTACCCGGGGTGACGATGCGGACGATGTCGCGCTCGACCAGGCCCTTGGCCTCCCTGGGGTCCTCCAGTTGCTCGCAGATGGCGACCTTGTAGCCGGCCTGGATGAGCCGACGGAGGTAGGTGTCCACGGCGTGGTACGGGACGCCCGCCATGGGGACGTAGTTCTCGCCCTTGGTTCGGCTGGTGAGGGCGAGGCCGAGGACGCGGGCGGCGATGCGGGCATCGTCGTAGAACATCTCGTAGAAGTCACCCATGCGGAAGAAAAGCAGGGCGTCGGGCTGACGGGCCTTGGCGGCCTGGTACTGACGGAACATAGGGGTGAGGTTGGCCTTGGACACAGGGCACGCCCCCGCTTCTCTCGGCACCTTCGGACCGTTCGCGGACGCCTACGGGAAAGTGTAGCGGCCGGTGATGACGGAAGCAAGGCGGCAGAGACGGAGAGAGAAGGTCGGCGGCGGACCGGCGGCGGTGTCAGAGCTTGGCGACGGCCTCGTCGCGGGAGGGATGGATGTCGAAGAGCTTGGTGAGCCGGGTGGTGCGAAAGACGCCCAGGACCGGTTCGGGGGGCTCGACGATGCGGAAGGAGCCGCCGGCCCGGCGGGCGTCGCCCCGGGTCTTGATGAGGACGCCCAGGCCGTCACTGGCGATGAAACTGACGTCGGTCATGTCCAGGACGAGGTTGGTGCAGCCGGCGTGGATGACCTCTTCCAGGCGCTCTTCCAGCTCCTTGGCCTCCAGGAGGTGGATCTGCCCGTGGAGGCTGACCACACAGGCCCTCTTCTCCACCAGTTCCTGGACTTCCACCTGCATCTGCATCGTGTATTGGCTCCCTCGGGCGCCGCCTCTCTTTGCCTTCAGACGATGCCCATTTTGGTGAGGGTGACTCTGTTGCCCTTCTCGTTGTAGACGACTTCGTCCATGTAGACGCGCATGAGGAGGATGCCCCGGCCGTGGTCGGCTTCCAGGTTTTCCTCAGCGGTGGGGTCGGGGACGCTGTCCAGGTCGAAGCCCGGACCCTCGTCCTCAACACTGATGGTGACGCGTGCATCCTCGACCAGGTAACTGACGAGAATCTTCTTTTGCGGGTCGAGTTTGTTGCCGTGCCGGATGGCGTTGACGACGGCCTCTTCCAGGGCCAGTCGCACGGCGAAGAGCACCTCCTCGGAGCACCCCCGACGCTCCAAGGCTTCCATGACGGCCCGCTCCACCACCTCGCGCGATTCGGGGACGCTGGGAAGAACGAAGTCCCGTCGGTCTACTGCCTCGTTTACGTTCGCCACAACCGCACCCAGCCGGTCATACCAGAGGGGCAGGTGAAGTCCCCGGCTCAGAAGTCCGCCAGGGCCTTCTCCTGGTTCTCGTGGATTTCGAAGATCTTGTCGAGTTTGGTGATCCGGAAGACGTCGTAAATCTTCGGCTTGATGGCGCAGAACCGCAGCTGCCCCTTCTTCTCCCGGACCCGCTTGTGGAGGGTGATGAGTTTGCCCAGGGCGGCACTGGAGAGGTAATCGACGTTGGTGAAATCCAAGAGCATTTTCGGTCGGAACTGCTTGTCCACCAGGCCGAAGAGTTCGTTGCCGACTTCCTGGATGACGGTCTCGTCCAGGATCTTCGAGTCCTTGAACTCGACCACCATCACGTCGGCCTGCTCGTGATACTTCAGTCGCTTCTGCACTTCCGTCATCTCGCCGCCTCCCTCAGGCAACCCCTTCAGCCCGGGCGGGTCTCAACCACCACCACTCCCGGAGCCCGCGCACCTCAGGTCGTCTCCCCTCGCGCCGGGACGCCCAAGAACCATGATGGCAAAAGACGCGCCCCCCACGTCGCCCGCTGATTATAGAGGTGCCCCCCACCCTGTCAACTCCCTTTTTCCCAAAAATCTCACCTCCGCGCTGCGCCACCAACCGCGGGTCGGTACCGGGGCCTCTCCCCTGCCCCCTCGTCCGCTCCGCCCGAGAGACTTCACCGCCTCCTCCACCGCGGACCTCCGGGCGAAGCGCACCAGGTGCCCGCCGCATCGGCAGTCGGAAGCGCCGAACCCCCACACCCGCTTCGCGGGCACCCGCTCACCTGCCCGGGCCAAGGCCGCTGCCAGGCGGCACTCAGCCGACTTCTCCGCCGGGAAGACCCACGCCCCCATCACCGCCGCCTCCCGCGTCAAGCGGTCGATGTGCCAGTGGAGTGGCTTCGCCCGACAGGCATGTCGGCGGAGACGACCGAGGAGGTTCCGCTGAGCACTCCCCACGTAGCCATACCACCCCGCCGGAAACCTGAGCAGGCCCAGCCGGCCGACGTTCAATGCCCGCGCATCCTTCAACCTGAGCAGAAGCACGTACACACCCGAATCAGGCGGCGGTCTCGCCGGCCCGTCGCCGGCGAGAAGCAGGCCCCCGCCCCGGCCACTCACCGTCACTATCCTTTCGCTCTTTCCGCTCGGCCGTCGGTTTCCGCCCGCCTTCAACCATGAGGTCCAGGAGACCGGATCTCCGGGAAGGTCCTGAGTATCTGGGCCCGGACGTCCTTCGACAACCGGCTCTGGGGCGCCTGCTCCCGCACCTGGCGGACGAAGGCTTTGGCCCGGGAGAGGGCATCGGTTCCCGGCTTCATCCTCTCCCGGCGGTCGCGGCTGGCGAGGCGGGGAAGGAAGAACTCGCCCCGCATGTGCGTCACCGTGTGCTCCTCGGCGAGGAAGTCCTGGCCCGGGCCCTTGCGGATGAGGAGGTCGGTGGCCAGGGTCTCGTCGTTCACCTCGATGCCCCGCAGCACGCGCTGGCACATGCCCAGGATCTCGTCATCCACCACCAGTTTCTCGTAGGCCACCGTCAGGTCGAACTCCAGGAGACCGGCGGCGTCGTGGATGTAGTTGGCCCCCGACATGGCCACCAGCAGGTTGGACATGGCGCTCTCGTAGGCGGCCTGGACGTCCACCGACTTGGCGTCGGAGGTGCCGGCGGTGGAGTAGAGCGGCAGCCGGAAGTGCTGGGCCATCTGAGCCACCGCGGCGTTGAGCATGGCCCGCTCGATGGGTCCGCTCAAGTTCCCCATGGTCCGGAGGTCGCTCACCGAGCCTACGCTGCCACAGATGCCCGGCGCCCCCTTGCGGACGCACTGCACCAGGGCGATGCCGGCCAGCGTCTCCGCGGTGTTGACGAGGACGCCCCCGGCCAGGGTGATGGGGGCCGTGGTGCCACACATGGGCTCCGTCGGCACCACCACGGGCAGGCCCTCCCGGGCCAGGTAGCAGGTGACCTCCCCGTAGTCGCGGTCCACCTTGAACGGGCTGATGATGAGGGTGATGAAGGAGACGACGGGCCGGGCGCGGAGGGCCTCCGCGCCGCCGGCAATCATCTCGGCCATCTCGACCACCGACCTGCAGCCTGCCATCGAGTAGACGCCGCCCATCACGTGCTTGGTGGTGTTGTCCAGCGAGTGGAAGAAGCGGTTGACGTCGATCTCGTCCTTCTCGGTGATGTCGTTGGGGAAGACGTTGATGGTGAAGACGTGCACGTGCTCCAGCGTGTCCACCAGGCGCGCGTTCAGGACGACGTCGGCTGTGGTGGAGCGGCGGCGTTCTCCCGTGTCCGGGTCCAGGACGTAGATGGCCGTCCCCCCGGTGCCATAGTACACGCGGTTCGCTTCCAGTACCGCGTCCGAGCGGCCGTCCCGGGAGTAGAGGGTGACGGAAGAGGGGTTGGAGGCGACGGCGTCTTCCACCAGGGCGCGGGGCAGACGGACGACGCCGCCGGCCCGGCCTTCGGCTCCGAGGCTCAGGCTCGAAGAAACCTCCGCACCCGCAGCACGAAAGGCAGCCAGGGCCGTGGGCGAATAGACCGCCACCCCCGACTTCTCCAGCACGGCGAAGGCCGCATCGGCGACCTTGCGGACGTCCGCTTCCGTCAAGGGCCGGTACAGGGACGCGGCGAGCCCCGCGCCCGCTGCGCCCGCTCGGCGGGCATCCGGGACACCCGCATGCCTGCTCTGGTTCACCTTCGCTCCTCCCTTTCTGGAAACCGCGGCGAGCGCCGCAGACCGGCGCCCCAGCGCAGGCGCGTAGTATACCTTCCCCCTCGCTGGAAGCCAGAGGTCGCGTTCGCCTCTCGCGGAAGGGAGATGCCCGTTGCCTCGGTCGGCTCCACCCTCTACCCTGTTTTCCGGGCGGCCCGCGTCGGCCGAGGCGCACCCTCGAACCCTCACCCGGTGAGAGAGGTTTGGGGGCGGGGGCGCGGCGAGCGCCCAGACCGCCTCGAAAGCCGGGCCGAGGTCAGGCAGGACCTAAGTCCTCTGCCTTCCTGGCCGACGGACCGCGAAAGGAGGACGAGGAGGATGGCCGGGAAGACGGAAGACGCCCCTCAGGTCAACAGGTTGGTCCACGTGTTCTTTATCGTCCTCGGCCTCATCCTGCTTGTCGCCGGGTACTTTCAACTGCCTGTGAACCCGACCCACCGCGCGGGCGACGGGGAAGCTGAGATTGCCTTCCGCCTGGTGCGGATGGTGGTCGGGGCCTTGGCCATCATCGTCGGTATCGGCCTGGACAGCCGACGAGCCTGGGCTTGGTGGATGGGCGTCATGATACTCGTCCTCATGGTGGTCAGGGTTGCGACCGAGTTGGCCATCAGCCTGGGGCGTGTGGGTTACTACGGCGAGGGTGATTACCTGGCCAAGCTGTTCATCGTCATCGCTGGCGTCATCTGCCTGCGCGCACTGGGCATCTTGCTGTGGCGGAGGCGGGCGTATACAAAGTAGGGGAAACCGCGCGACGAGGTCGTGCCCTGTGGCTTCGTTCAAGCCTCCGCACATATGCCACAGATTTGTGGACCGGTCATGATGAATGTCATTGGTGAAAGGCAGGCAGAATGGCAGAAGGTTCTCGTCCAATCATCATCGCTCACCGTGGCGACCCCCGCCGGGGGCCGGAAAACACCCTGGCGAGCATCCGCCTGGCGTTGGAGGCTCGGCCTGACTTGGTGGAGGTGGACGTCCACCTCTCGGCCGACGGCTACCCCGTCGTCATCCACGACGCCACGTTGGAGCGCACCACCTCAGGCAAAGGCAAAGCAGGGAGTCTGCGCCTGGAGGAACTCCGCCAGCTCGACGCGGGTCGGTGGTACGGTCAGGCCTTCGCCGGGGAGCGCATCCCGACGCTTGAGGAGGCTTGGCTCGCCGTCACCGGTGACAGCCGGCTCCTGGTCGAACTCAAAGGTGCGGGCACGGGCACCGTGGTGGGCCGATGGGTCCGCGGGCTGAACGCGCGGGTGCCCACCGTACGGCCGGCGCCTGCCTTCATCTCCTTTCGTGTGGAGGAACTGGAGCAACTCAAGGAAGAGTTCCCGGGAGCGGAACTCTGGCTCCTCGGTCCTGAGAGGATCTTCGCCAGCGACCTCCTGACCTCGCTCCTCTCGTCGGCCCAGAAGTGGGGCTGCCGAGGGCTGGTGGTTTCGGGGAAGGTCTGTTCAGCTGGTGCTCTCCTCCGGATTCACGATGGCGGCCTGGGGCTCTGGGTCGGGTCGGTGAACGAGCCGAAGCAATGGGAGGAACTCATCGGCCTCGGCGTGGACGGCCTGATTACGGACCGGCCCGTTGAACTCAGCCGGTTCCTCCGCAGGCAGGACGGCTGAACGGCGCGCAAGGCCTGGCGCCCTCTCCCCCGGTGCCGGGATTTGGCACGGGCCACCCTCCTCGACTTGACTGAACTCGTCGCGCCCGCTGAGCGGGCGCCCGGAGCCAAGCGAAGGGCGGGGAGGTCCTTGCCCGATGGGCACGGCCCGTGGTATGGTGCTGTCTACGGTTTGGGTGCCCCGGACAAGGAGTGAGGAAGACCATGCAGAAGATGCGTTGTCGGATGAAGGAAGTGCTCATCGGCAAGTCCAACTCGGTGGTGGGCCTGGTGACCGGCGACGATGGCAACATCTACGGCGGGGTCACAGGGGAAGACCGGCTCTTCTTCCGCTACAACCCCAAGCTCGACGCCATCGAGGACCTGGGGCTCGTCGCCCCCGGCCACCACAAACTGCACCACGGCATCGGCAAAGGACCCGACGGCAAAATCTACCTGGGCACCGGACACCGCTACGGCGACGCCGACCCTCACTACGTCTACCTCGACTACGAAGGCAGCCGGCTCATCGAGTACGACCCGGTCTCCGGCGCCCTCCAGGACTTCGGCGTGCGCATCCCCAACGAAGGCACCTTCTGCATGGCCGTGGACGCCCGCCGCGGGCGCGTCTACGGGGTCACCTACCCCTCCAACCGCTTCTGGACCTTCGACCTGGAAAGCCGACGGGGCGAGGACAAGGGTCACATCGGCCCCATGCTCAGCCACAGCATCGCCGTCGACCCGCAGGGGAACGTCTGGGGCTCCTACGGACAGAGCCGGCTCTTCAAGTACGACCTGGCCGAGGACCGCGTCATCAAGACCACCGTCAGGATGCCCGGAGATGAGCAGAACCTGGACAGCATCGTCCTCGCCCCCAATGGCATGCTCTATGGCGGGACGGGCGACTGGTTCCGCTCCGGCTACGAACAGGGCGGCTACGTCTTTGTCCTCGACCCCAAGGAGGGTCGGACGCGCTACCTGGGGAAGCCCGCAGTCGAAGGCCGAATCCCGGCCATGGCCCTCGGCCGGGATGGGAAGACCATCTACGGCTGCACCGGCTCGACCGAAGCCTCCGCCTTCGCCTTGGACACCGAAAAGGAAACCATCACCAACCTGGGCTTCATCCTCGTCCCCTGGGAAGAGATGCCCGCGGAAGCCCGGGCGAAGAGGCCGACAGGCCCGGCGGTGGGCGCAGGCGACGAGCGGCGACGCGCCCGCCAGTCGCGGGAGTCGGACCGGCTCCAGGGGCACATCGGCTTCCGCATCCACATGATGGACGTGGGGCTGGACGGGACCCTCTACTGTGGCGAGACGGACCGGGACCCCTACCTCTACATCTGCACCGTGGAGCGGTAAGGCGCGCGGCAGCGGTCCTGCCGCGGGCAGCCCGGGAATACCCTTGACAAAGGGGCCGAGGTGGCGATAAAAATGGAAGTAGACTGGCTGTAGGACAGGCGTAGGGTTCTGGTAAGAAGGAGGCGCGGAATGTGCCAGACCTGTGGATGTTCGCCCTGCAAGAAGTGTGGTCGGGAGATCAAGAACGGCGTCTGCACCGGCTGCAAGAAGCCCGCGAAAGACTGCGTGTGCAAGCCGGCAAAGAAAACCTGAGCAACTGACTCACGCTACGCAGCGCTGTAGGGGCGGGTCGCGGGACTCGCCCACTGACAGGTCTATAGACCTGTCGCTTCAGGTGGCTGGGCAAGGGGTGCGCCGCTGAGGGATGTGACCTCAGTTGGGGCGCCCGGGTCTACGGAATGAAAGGAGCCGTCTATGGCGAAAAGTTGTGGTTGTAGTGGGAAGAAGGAGAAGCCTAAGGCAGGCTCCAAAACCAAGAAGAAGTAACAGGCTTGCCTGAAAAGGCACGTCTTCCCAGTGCGGGTCGCGCGGGCGACCCGCACTTTTTCTCTGCACCCATCGCCGAGAGGTGGGACAAGTCCGATGTGTCAACGACCGGCGGAGCCAGGCTGGCCTCCACCGACTCACAGGCCGTTGGCCAGGAGCGAGGGCAAGCGCTGAGCGATACGCAAGCAACCAGGTCCGTGGACGTCCTCGTCGTCGGTGGCGGCCCGGCAGGCCTCATGGCCGCCATCGCCGCGGCCGAGGAAAAGGCTCGCGTCCTCCTCTGCGAACAACTCCCCCAGCCGGGGAGAAAACTCCTGGCCACGGGTGGCGGCCGCTGCAACCTGACGAACCTCGCCGACCGCAGCGCCTTCCTGGCCTCCTTCGGCCGACAGGGGCGGTTCCTGCAGCCGGCCCTCGCCCTCACGGACAGCGTCAGGCTCCAGGCGTTTTTCGCGGCCCTGGGCGTCCGGACCGGGGCTGTGGACGGCTTTCACGTCTTCCCCGTCTCCAATTCAGCCCAGACTATCCTTTCGGCCTTGCTGCGGAGGGCTGCGGAGCTCGACGTGACGACGGCCCTCGAAACCGAGGTGACGGGCCTCACCCTCAGGGAGGGGCGGGTGACAGGCATCAAAACCCTGTCCGGCGAAAGAGAGGCTGCCTGCGTCATCCTGGCCACGGGCGGCAAGAGTTACCCCGACCTGGGGGCGACGGGCACGGGCTACCGCCTGGCCCAGCAGGTGGGACACAGCGTGGTGACGCCTCTCCCCGGACTGGTACCTCTGATAGTGTCTCCCGGCTGGGTGCAGGGGCTCGCCGGCGTCTCTGTGCCCGACGTCCAGGTCTGGATAGACGTCCCCCGCCAACGTGGGGCCGGCCGACGTGGCCCGCTCCTCTTCACCCACCGAGGCCTTTCGGGCCAGGCGGTGCTGGACATCTCGGCCGACGTCGCCACGCTCCTCGCCCGCGGCGGCGGGCAAAGGACGGTACCGCTTGCGCTCAACCTCACCCCCGACACTTCGGTTGAGGAATGGTCGGCCCGGTTCGACCTCTGGCAGCGGAGCGCGGGCAAGCGCCTGCTCAAGAACCTCCTGGCTGAGCACCTGCCTGCATCGCTCGCAGCCGCGCTGTGTGAGCAAGCGGGCGCAGCCCAGGTGCGCGCTGCGGAGGTGCCACAGACAGCCCGCGAGAATCTCCTCACCCTCCTTACCAGACTCCCCTTCACCGTCGTCGGCACCGAGGGGTTCGCGCACGCCATGGTCACCCGCGGAGGCGTCGCCCTCAGGGAGGTGGACCCCCACACCCTGGAGAGCCGAAAGGCCAAGGGACTTTTCTTCGCCGGTGAGGTCCTGGACCTCGACGGCCCCTGTGGCGGCTACAACCTGCACTGGGCCTTCGCCAGCGGCCGGCTCGCGGGGCACTCCGCGGCCCGAGCCTCGGCCAGCACATGAGGGAGGTCGCCTCGACCCAAGAGCAGGCAGCCG
>Ga0315282_10005109_pt1 | contig 22490 bp, 26 predicted proteins | sample YL17G07_20_MG_FD_203693 | JGI IMG/M metagenome (GOLD analysis project Ga0315282, IMG submission 203693) | Sediment microbial communities from Yellowstone Lake, YNP, Wyoming, USA - YL17G07_20 | ecosystem: Environmental > Aquatic > Freshwater > Lake > Sediment | place: USA: Wyoming | collected... | reverse complement strand
TGTAGACGAGGCCGAGGGGGAGGCTGGGGTCGATGCCGTAGCCGAGGCGGTTGAGAGTGGTGAGCATCTGGATGCTTTTTTGATAGACGCCGGGTCCTCTCTGCCTGTCGACGTTTTCTTGGAGGTAGCAGGGGAGGCTGGCGATGAGGGTGACGTGGCGGTCTTTGAGGAACTCGGGGAGGCCGTTTGAGCTTGGGAGTGTGAGGGCGGTGAGGTTGGTGCGCATGGTGACCGGGTATCCGTGGTCGGTGAGGCGGGTGATGAACGTGCGGAGGTGGGGGTGCAGTTCTGGTGCGCCGCCGGTGAGGTCGACCGTGGCTATCGGGGTTGTAGGGAGGAAGTGGAGGATCGCGTCCATGACGGCTGGGGGCATGGTCTCCGTACGGTCGGGTGAGGCCTGGTGGTGGCAATGGGCGCAGTGCTGGTTGCAGCGGCGTCCGAGGTTGATCTGGAGGGTGTCGAGGCGGTCGCAGGTGAGCGGCTGGGTGAGGAGCTGGGTGGTGCGCTGGTGGAAGTCGTTGGTCGGGTGTGGTGGTGTGGTTTCCATGTGGTGGTACGGAACTCCTGGGGTTTACTTAAACCTTGGTTATTAAGGGGGCTTGAACAGAGTTGGAGATAGGGGTCGAAGGTAAACAGTTTTGTATCCATTTTTTTCAATATTTTTCATGAGAGTAACATTTTTAAATGAGAATATTGTTATAAAACTTGGTCATTGGGAAGGAATTCCATGGTACAACAGGGAATCGTCGTTGGTATTGTTGCTTTACTTGTTGTACCCGGCCTTTTTTCAATGAGTACGACGACACAGGCAATGGGAAGTGGCGTGATCACGGTTGATGATGAGCCTGGAGATGCAGACTATACTTCTATCGGGGATGCTGTGGAGCATTCACAAGCCGGGGATACGATTGAGGTCTACAGTGGTTGGTACAATGAGCCAATTATTGATGTGGGACGTCAAGCATTAAAGGTGAAGGGAGTCGCGCATGAGTTGGGCAGCGGCAATGATACAGGAAAACCAATTGTCAATAGTACGCGGGGGCAGACCTTTGTCGTCTGGGGGAAATCAGTGGTAATCTCCAATTTCTCTTTTTATTGCTTGAATGATGCTGTAGATGTCTTTGCGGATAACTGCACGATTTGTGACAACGATGTCAAGGGGGGACTGTGGCCTATTAACATAAGGGATGATGAACGGCCACGGTATTTTATCGGCGCCCAGATTCTCAGAAATACCATTGAAAATGTATCAAATGCTGTGACCTATTACGGGATTGATGGAACGATCTCCGCCAATAGAATAAGCAGATGCTATGAAGCAATTGACGTTGGCTATGGTTCACAAGAGACTACGATCAGTCATAACATCATCACAGGCTGCTCGATTGGAATCCAATATTCGGACGGTTCAGGTCTGATTGCCAACAATAGCGTCTCTGCATGGCACGGTCTTGAACTTTCAGTGCCTGCAGGAGATCATGTGCTAGTTCTTCACAATATATTCCACAATTGTTCCATAGGATTAGACGTCTTCATCCAGAGGAATACTACGAGAGTCGTGGAGAACAATTTCATCGACAACAAGTATGATGTCTGGTTCTACCAGAACCACCCTAGAGATTACAACCTTTTTTCTCCGATATTTTCAGATAATTTCTATGATTCATGGCAGGGTACAGGGCCGGTGGTGATTCGAGGGAGAGCCGTCATATTCTGGATTCCGTTCCTTGTCGAGATGGAGATTTTTTTTGAGATCCCGATTTGGGTCCCATGGTTTTATCGCGACCGACATCCGGCACAAACTCCCTTCGAAATTGACGTTTAGCGATGGTGGGCGTCGAAATAATTGTAAGACCATTGAAACGTGATGTGAGGTGAGCCTTCTAGTTTTTTCTTCTTTTTTATGCAGGGTCATTGATACCAGAGTTTAAGGAGGTTGAGTGGGACCCCAAGGTAGTAGAGGCTGCGCAGGATCCAGTTGCGCAGCGTCCCAAGGAGAATGCCGTCCCGCCTCCAGCGGCGCGACGAGGTCTGAACGGCTGCGGGCAGGATGATGATTCGGTGGTGGGTAAAGCGCAGCCGATGCATGAGATCGAGGTCCTCCATGAGAGGGATCTCCCGGTAGCCGCCGAGCTGCTCGAACACGGTTCTTCGAATGAATATCGCCTGGTCACCGAAGGGAAGTCGAGTGAGTTGGGAACGCATCGTGGTCAACTGGGCGACGAGGCGAAGGCCTGGATTATTGGAGTCAATCGTGAGCCTGAATGCACCCGCTGAAAAACGTTGATCTCCAAAGGCCTTTCGGATTTGTGGTAGGGCATCGGCGGGAAGCCTGGTGTCTGCATGCAAGAACAAGAGTATGCTTCCTTGAGCATGTCGGGCGCCGGTGTTCATCTGATGTCCGCGTCCGGCCTGCGTCGCGAGTCTCAGGACAGATTCATCCGAGATTTGCAGGATTGTCTCTTGGTCCAGGCTGCCGTCGACGACGATGACCTCGCAGGATCCATACTCGTGTATCCGGCGCAGTGACGCCAAGAAGGAATCGATGGTGCCTGCCTCGTGGAGAACAGGGACGATGATTGAAAACGTCAGGGATGCATTTTTCGAGAACTCCACCGGCCCCTTTACGGGCTCTTCGTCCTCATCCACGGCTACCGCACGCTTCCTTACAATAGCAGAGTGATCCGCTGGGTCCATGTCGACTGGCATCCCGCTAGACAGCCCTACAGCGGCTAGAGGCTCTCCAGGATCCGAAGGACGTAGTCGTAGGTCTTCCCCACCGTGCTGATGACGAGGTACTCGTCCGGGGAATGCGGGTTCTTCAACGTCGGCCCGATCGAGATCATGTCCATGCCCGGGAACTTCTCACCGATGATGCCGGTCTCCAGGCCCGCATGGATCGCCTCGATCTTGGCCTCCTCATGGAACATGTCCTTGAAGACCTTCTGCGACTGCTTCAGCAGCTTGGAGCCCATGTTCGGCTTCCAGCCCGGATACGGAGTACCCTCGGAGACCGCCGCGCTCGCGAGACCCGCGATCGCATGGATGCGGTCTCGCATGTCCTGCAGCTCCGACTTCACGGAACTGCGTGAACTCGTCGAAATCGTCGCGGTCTTCCCCGCTATCGACACGGTCGCCACATTATTCGAGGTCTCCACCAGGGTCGGGATATCGTAGCTGCGCTTGTCGACCCCATGCGGCAGCCCATGCAACAGACACAGCAGCTTCAGAGATGAAGACTGGTTTATCACCTGAGATGGCAGCGACTGGTCCTTGACCTCGAGCTTGAGGTTTGCGTCGACCGCCTTGATCTCCTCGAGGATGGCCTGGCATTCCTGCTTCAACAATGTGATGACGGCCGCCTTGTCCGCCTTGGGGACGCCGACGGTCGCATGCGCCTCCCGCGGGATTGCATTGTGCTTGTCGCCGGCCTTGATGTCCGCGATGACAAGGGAGTAATTCATCCCTGTCTTCCAGAGGAGCCGGGCGAGGATCTTGATGGCGTTACCGCGCTGCTCATGAATGTCCACGCCGGAGTGCCCGCCGCGCAGTCCGGAGGCGGTGACGGACAGTCCCGCGAGGCTGCTAGGAGCTGGCTCGATGGTCAGCGGCAGATCCAGCTTGGAGTCTCCCCCGCCGGCGCAGCCGACGGTGATGACCCCGAAGTCCTCGCTGTCGAGGTTGAGCATGATGCGGCCCTTCAGCATGTTTGCTTCGAGGGCGAACGCCCCAGTCAGCCCGGTCTCTTCGTCGATGGTGAAGAGCGCTTCAATCGGGCCGAGCTTCAGGGTCTTGTCTTCGAGGATCGCCAGGCTCATCGCCAGGCCGATGCCGTTGTCCGCGCCGAGCGTCGTCCCTTTGGCCTTGAGGATGTCGTCCTTGATGTCGATCTGGATAGGGTCCTTGGAGAAGTCGAAGGTGACGTCGCTGTTCTTCTCGCAGACCATGTCCATGTGGCCTTGGAGGATGGCGATGGGTTTCTTCTCCATGCCCTTGGCCGCGGGTTTGATGACGACGATGTTGCCGACCTTGTCGGTGCGGATCTGCAGCCCCTGTTTCTTGGCGAAGTCGAGGATGTACTGCCGGATCTTCTCCTCGTGCTTGGAGCAGCGGGGGATCTGCCGTATCCGGTCAAAATGAGCCCAAACAAGCCTTGGTTCGAGATTTTGTAGCCCTGTCATAAGATGCCTCTCCCAAATGGTACCATGGGTAACAGGCGAAAGGATAAAAAAGGTTTGGGGAGACGGTTCCCCTGTCGACCGGGTCTAGGTGATAATCTGGATAGTTCGGACGTCTTTCAGCCACAAGTACGACGGGGTGATGAGAGCCTCTTTTGAGCTGGCGTTGAGGAACCCGATCTTGAAGTGGCCATCGCTGCCGCTGAGCGGTTGGCCGTTGTACGCGTAGATGAGAACCATTTGGACGCCCGGCCCTGGTGTAGTCGCGTTTGTGAAATTACCAAGGGGTTGGGTGTCGTTCGTCGCATGAGCGTTGTAGATCGTGACGTTCCCCTGGACCATGCTGAAGTTATAGAATTGGTATTTGTCTCCGGCGGTGATATTGAGTTCGTACATTGATTGTGAAAGGTTTGCGTCAAGCGCGAAGACGAGTTCTTTGATCGTGACGCCCGTGTAGTTCCCGACGCCACTGGTGACGTTGACCTTATTGCGGTATCCGCCTTGCCCCGTGAAATTCCCGATAACCCAGAGGTCACGAAGCGTGAAGTTTCGTCCGACCCCTCCGTTGAGGAACACGTGGACTGACTCTTCGGTGTTGAACTGAGGCTGGTTGAAACCGCCCCAGGGGATATAGGCGAAGACGAGCACGCCGATGGCAGCGATTAGCGCGACGACGACGACTGCTGTAAGGATCTTGTTGGTGCGTGAGGTTGGCATGCGGCCATAAATTTCATCGGCTTATATTAATCTTATTCACCAAGAGAACACCAGCGGGCCAAGAATTTATATGCACTCATCGGTTTCCTGGGCCTGGAGGCAATCCGAGTATGGACTGGGGACTGAAGAACCGCTTGTCGAAGATCATCCGCACCAAGGACGGACACACCGTGATGCTCGCCGTGGACCACGGCTACTTCATGGGGCCGACCAGCGGACTCGAACACCTTGACCAGATGGTCACGCCCCTCTTGCACTATGCGGACACCCTGATGCTCACCCGCGGCGCCCTGCGCACCTGCATCCCCGCGGACACCGACATCCCCATCGTCCTGCGCGTCTCCGGCGGCACCAGCATCATCGGCAAAGAGCTCCTCCACGAGGGCACGGTCTGCTCCATCGAGGACGCGATCCGACTGAACGCCTCGGGCGTCGCCTACTCCATCATGGTCGGCTCAGAGTTCGAACGCGACACCATCCTGGGGCTCACCCAGTACATCGACGAGGCGGAGCGCTACGGCATCCCCGTCGTCGCGGTCACCGCCGTCGGCAAGGACATGGTCCGGGACGCCCGCTACATGAGCCTCGCCAGCCGCATGGCCGCGGAGCTCGGCGCCCACATCGTCAAGACCTACTACGTCAAGGACTTCGAGAAAGTCGTGGACAGCTGCCCGGTCCCCATCGTGATCGCCGGCGGCAAGAAACTCCCAGAGCAAGACGCCCTGCAGATGGCCTACGACGCGATCCAGGCGGGCGCAGCCGGCGTCGACATGGGCCGCAACATCTTCCAAAGTAGCAACCCGATAGACATGGTGAAAGCAATCCATGCGATTGTCCATAAGAACGCGACTCCTAAAGAGGCGTTTACAGTTTTTCAATCCAAGAAAAAATAGGAAAATCGCAGGAGCCATTCTTACGACTCGATATGTTTAAATAAAACATGCTATTACCCTAGTCGAGGAGGCAAACTTATGGACCTAATCACATTATTAATAATTTTGGTAGTCGTACTAATCATCGTCATTATTCTGTTGACCTTCTGGGGCATTTACAACAGGATAATTCGCGCAGAAAATCGCATCGATAACGCCTGGGCGCAAATCGATGTACAACTCAAGCGGCGAGCTGATTTAATCCCAAATCTCATCGAAACCGTACGAGGCTACATGAAGCATGAGCGGGGTACGATGGAAAGCGTGACAAATGCACGGGCCGCTATCATGAGCGCAAAAACACCTCGGGAGAGTATGGATGCGAACAACATGCTTACTGGTGCGTTAAAGACCCTGTTTGCGGTCGCAGAGAATTATCCAGATCTGAAGGCGAACCAGAACTTCTTACAGCTGCAGGATGAATTGACCCACACCGAGGATAAGATCGCGTACTCACGGCAACATTACAACGACTCGGTCCTGTTCTATAACAACGCGATTGAGACGTTCCCGGGGAATTTCTTCGCACACCGAATGGGACGAAAGGCACGAGAGATGCTGCAGATCCCCGAGGAATCAAAGGCAGTACCAAAAGTATCATTCTAAGCAGGGCTTTCGTCTGAGAACATGGAGCAGCAGCCACGCCTTGTAGAGGACCACATACGGAAAAACAAACGGGACACCGTGCTTATTTGCATGTTCATGGTGGTGCTCCTTTTCTCCATTATTTTTGCGATAGGATTTGTGCTTGGTGCTCCCCCGATCTTTGTGATGGCAATTGGGTTACCGATTGCACTGATCTACATTTTTATCACATATTCGTTTTCTATTCAAAGCGTGATCTCTGCGGCGGGGGCGCGCCCTGCGAACCCGAATAACCGAGAAGAAAAACTCCTGATCTATAAGGTTGATGAGATGGCGGTAGCGGCAGGGTTACCCACTCCGAAGGTGTACATTCAGGATTCACGAGATATCAACGCATTTGCAACAGGGCACAAGGCAGAAGATTCCATCATCTGCGCAACGACAGGGGCGATCCAACAGCTGAACTCCGAGGAGCTGGAAGGCGTCATCGGTCATGAGATGAGCCATATCATGAATCGAGACATCCTCGTCATGACCGTCACGGTCGGGGTCGTTGGTGCAATCGCACTGCTTGCTGAAATCGCAATCCGCATGCTTTTCTGGGGTGGTGGGACGCGCGGAGGGAAACGAGACGGCGGAGGCGGTGCCATCTTGATAGTTGTGGCGATTATCTTTATTGTCCTCGCGCCGATCTTCTCACGGCTGACGTACCTTGCCATCTCGCGAAGGCGGGAGTACCTCGCAGATGCAGATGGTGCGTACCTGACGAGAAACCCGGAGGGGCTCGCGAAAGCCCTGGAAAAAATCAAAGCAGACATCCCGGATGACCCGAAAGGATCAAAGACGGTTGCACCGTTGTATATCGTAAATCCATTCAAACGAGCATTACGTGATTCAATCTGGTCGACACACCCACCCCTGGACGAGCGGATCCGCCGGCTACGTGCGATGTGATTTTTCCTATCATGGCAGAACAGCGGTGAGAAACTCATCCAACGACGTACTCTGACCTACTATACCGCCCCGACCCGCCTGCAGCACAAGGACCGGGTCACGCACCGCGAACCCCTTCTCATTCACCCAAGACTTCAGGATGGCTACCGCGCGGTCCTGCGTCTGCGGCTTCCCGCCGCCGACGAGGAAACATGCCGCCGCAACCGACGGCCTCCCAGGGACCTTCGAAAGAAACGTCTTCACCATCGGGCACGGATTCCCAGCCCAGACTGGGACACCGAAGACGACCAGCCCATACTTCCCCAGATCCCCCGGCGTATTCTTGATTGGAAGCTCCTTCTGCCGAGTCGATGCGGACCCCGCGGAGAGGAACCCAGGACGGCGGACTGCTTCGATCTCCACCAGATCCACTTGGATATCCTTGGCCTTCATCGTCTCGACGAGCAGCTCAGCAGCCTTCCGGGTGTTCCCCGTCCGTGAATAATAGAAAACTCCAATAGTCATAGGTCAAACACGCGGACGACAACCCACGATATCATATAAGAGTTTTCGTGCCTCCCTCCTGATTGACGAAAAGTAGATAAGGGAAGCATAATATCGTAGCGGCCGACTCCCTATGCGAAGACTTGCCATCTGCCTTCTGCTTGTAGTACTATCGTGTAGCTGGCTGGCGATTCCCTCCTGCGCCCTCACGGACGCCGGAATAATAACTGATAGCCAGACCGTCGCCATCACTGTCACCGATAAAGGGCTCCACGTCGAGGAGACCATCACGGTCTCGAACCAGGGAGCAGAGAACGTCTCGCTCCTGCGGTTCTGGATCCAAAGCGAGGCGAAGCAGGACCTCTCGATCACGGCGACGAACAGCGGCACCGCGCTCTCCTGGGTCGTCAACGGCAACATCCGGGAATGCAACCTCACGGAGAAACACCTCAGCATAGCCCCGTCCTCGTCCTTGGAGGTCAAGGTCTCGTACGGGCTGCCGACGAACACGAACCGGTTCGTTAAAGACCTCCTCTATAACACCTCGCAGGTCACGGTCACCCATAACTCGCAGACACTGTTCTCCGGGAAGAATTTCGACAGGTCTAATGAGCTTGTCGTCCAGCTCTACAATCCCACTGAAGCACCGCTGGGGATTACCACCCTGGTCATCGTCTTCCTCTTAGTGGTCATTATCATCACGTTGCTGATGCTCGTGCTCCGGCGGCAGCGACGCAAGAAACGCGTCGGCATCGTGGACACCCCAGAGGCGTTGACCACGAAGAAGGACCTCCTGTTAGACCTGTTGAAGGAATTGGAGAAGCGGTACCGGGCGAAGACCATTTCGGATGAGACGTATACGAAGCTGAAAGAGGAGTACAAGGCACAGGCGGTGGACACCATGCGGCGCCTTGAGGACGTCAAGCAATAGGCGGCCTTAGAAGTCCAGGAGGCTCGGCTGCCGGGTCTCCTCCGATTCCCTTTTTTCCTGCGATGCGGGCTCAACTGCCTTCCGTTCACCCGTAGTCTGTTCGTTGTCGAAGAGGTCTTTGAGTCGGTGTTCGTGGGTCTTGCCAAGGAGGAACCGGGCTTCCGCCTCGCTGAGGCCAAGGGCGGAGGTCATCCGGCGGGCGAAGGCAGGGTCGTCTTGGAAGAGGCGTTGGAAGGTGGAAAGGAGCTGGTCGCGGACCTTGCGTTTGGAGGCATGGGTCAGGCCGGCGAGCTTCAGGGCGATGCTGTCGCGGAGGGCGCGGGGCGGCTGGCTGCCTTTCATCTCCTTGATCCAGGTGGGATAGGCGTAGGTCATGTTTCCGTACTGGTGGGTCTTGGCGCTGGTGACACCCGCGCTCATAAGATCGCTGGCGTAGGCCCAGAGGTCGTAGGCGTTGCGTCGTTGGACGCGGCCGAGGAAGACGTCGGCTCTGGCCACGGCGTCGAAGCCGTTGACGAGGTCGGCGGCGTCAAGGTATTCTCGGGGGATGTTCTCGGAGATCCAGAGGAGGCAGGTCTCGGGATCGACATCGGCACCGCGCAGGCTGTCGCGGCTGGCCTGGCTGGTACGTGCCTTGAAGATATCCCGGATGGTGTCGAAGATGATGGTGTCGCGGTCGCGGTAGCCGAGGGCGTCAAGGGCCTTGATGTCCAGGGTGGTGCGGTTGAGGCTGATGGCTTGGAGGTCGTTGACCGCAGATCGGACGTCTCCTTTGGATCGGGCGGCGATGGCGGTGAGGGTCTTATCGTCGGTGACGATGCCTTCGCTGCGGCAGAGGCGTTTTAGGAGGTCGACGATCTGTGCGTTGGTGGCGGGTTTGAATTGGATGTGGTGGCAGAGGTAGGGGAGTTGGTCGCCGCCGCCGCGGATGAGGGCGTAGTAGTCGTTGACGATGAGGACGAGGGGTTGTCTGGTGGTCTTGGCGAGGGCGGTGATGGTTTTTTTTGCGCCGCGGTCGCTGTAGTCGTGGCCGTTCTGGGTGGTGTCTTGTGGTCGTTCGCAGAGGTTGTCCGCTTCGTCGAGGATGATGAGTTTGTGGCCGCCTTGGTGGGAGGAGATGTAGGTGCCGGTGTCGTCGAAGGTCTCGTTGGCGGCGCCGGATCCTGCGATGCGTCGGAGGATGGTTTCGTTGCGGGCGTCTGAGGCGTTGAGTTCGACTGTGGTCCAGCCGAGGTCGCAGGCGAGGGCGAGGGCGGCTGTGGTTTTGCCGATGCCGGGTTTGCCGCTGAGGATGACCGCGCGTTTTTTTGGTGGGCTTGGTTGGGTCCATTCGGTGGCCCAGCGGCGCAGTTCCGAGAGTTGTGTGTCGTTGCCGATGAGGTCTCGTAGGCTTTTCGGCCGGTATTTTTCAGTCCAGTCGTCCATAGTTGGTATGGTTGGAGTTGGTTGTGGGTATTTTAAGTTGCCTGAGGGGTGACATAAGGTTTTTATGAGGAGGGCTTATATCCGTGGATGCCCGGGTTGCGGGGATGGCCCAGCCTGGTAAGGCGTAGGATTGCTAATCCTATGGTCTCTGACCTCGGGAGTTCGAATCTCCCTCCCCGCGCTAATTTTATAGCATGGTTATTAATAGCTTCCTTTAAATCGAAAAGGAAAATCCTGCTGGCTGTAATGGTGTTAATCTCATAATCGTACCCTTAATAATATTCTTAATATATAATAATATTTTTTCGTGAAATATCCAAAAAATACCTTAATCAATGGGTGTATTGTAAACAGAAACACTTAAAATACATCAAGAATTAATTACAATGGAAAAGAGGATGTGAACAATGCTCGAACTGGTTGGCTATCTCTTCTTGATATTTTCTTTTATAGCTTGGGTATCTTATTTTTTGTTAACCAGACGAAATTTTCTATATATGCCTCATATATCAGAAGATACCCCCGTTTATTTCTCCAAAGAAAAACCACCGATGGTGACAATAGTTATTCCTACACGGAATGAAGAAAACAGGATTATCAACTGTATAAAAACACTGCAATCGCAGACCTATCAAAATTTTAAAGTCATTATCGTTGATGATTCTACAGATAAAACAATCGAAGTTATTACAAATATCGTTGGGAACGATACTCGCTTTAAAATTATTAAACAAAAACCACTGAAAGACGGATGGATCGGAAAACCATTCGCGGTACAACAAGGATTTACTTCTGCAGAAGGGGAATGGCTTCTTTTTATTGATGCAGATACCTATTATGATCCTATGATTATTGAAAAATCGGTGTCGTATGCGATACAAAATAATTTAGATATGCTGAGTATCTCACCTCGCCATATCTGCAAAACATTTTGGGAAAAAGTCATTCAACCCATTCCTCTTGGTATTATCCCTGCGATTTCACCTTTAACAAAAGTAAATGACCCAAAAAGCAATGTCGCTTTAGCCTTAGGACCGTACATTTTAATAAAAAATTCTGTTTTTCAAAAAGTAGGGGGATATGAATCAATTAAAGGTTGTATTGCCGATGATATTGAGCTTGCAAAACTTGTGAAAACTTCTGGCCATCGTATAGGCATTGCGAATGGACAATCCCTGATGAATCTTCGCATGTATGAACGATTTCACGATATCTGGGAAGGGTGGGAGAAAAATATTTTTTTTGGGTTTGTTCAGAGCAGACAGATGAAATCAAAGATTATTCAGATTCTTTTTTTATTTGCTATGACTTGTGCTATTTTTATTATTATGACATTTCCAATTCTCTCTTTGATAGTTTCTGGTGTTTTGTTTATTTTCACCATGTCATCTGTTTTGGAATATTTCTTTTTGTTTTCGCTTGTTATATGGATATTTTCTATATTGATTCAAGTCTATGTCCAACGGTCGTATGCTATTGGGAATGCTCGGTATGCTCCCTTGGTGATTCTTCTCGGTGGAATCATTATTCTGGGAATATTCCTAAATTCTGGTATAAAAACACTCAGAGGAAAAGGCGTGATTTGGAAGGGACGGACGTATGCTGCTAAAAAATAAAGATAACAATTACGGTCTATTGTTCTGTTTACATCAAGTTTTTAAAGAGTTTTTTTCCCGTGAGAGGCATCGCAAGAATATACCATAGCATAGGAAAAATAATTAAAATAAATGCATAGAAAAAACCAATAACTGGAATAAGCATCACGGGGAGAAGGGAGAATCGTACAACCCCTTGGACAGCAAATAGTCTCATTGTTTGACTTGCCCCTTCCAACCCCTCGAAGATTTTTATTGTTAACAACTTTATGCTTAGATACAGTACGACGACTGCACAGAGGATGAGGAGTATCATCTGCCATAGTTCGTATTTTTGTCCAAAGAAGATGAAGGGAACAAAGACAATACAAGCATCGATCATTCGTATTCCTATCCCAAATGCTTTAAAACTGGTTGGGAGTATTATTTTTTTATCTTCTGTTACTTTCACACCGCTTGCTAATGCAAGATTTTTTGAGTGGATGAGGTAATCATGGTCTGCATCTTTTATACTACCAAGGACGGCATGCATGAATAAAAATTGGTTAAATATAAGGATAAATATAACCCAGGTAAATATACTGAGAACCCCATCTGGTGAGATAAGATATGCACCGAAAAGTACTAGTAATGCTTTAGCAACCGTAGCAAAAAACTCTCCACCTAGAATTCTTTTTCCATAAAGATTATAGATAATACCTAATATAGTGGCAATAACTATAAAAAGGAGGGCAAGCCAAAAAGTGGCGGTATTTCTGTAGAAAAAGGAAAATATGATTATAAAAATAAGGATATTACCAAGAAAAAATATAAGGAGGGCAGTGTTTTTCGAAATCGTACCGATGACTAAAGGTCGTTTTTTAGATTCTTCAGAAAGGCGATCGACTTCGATATCTGCATAGTCGTTCAAAACAAATGCACATATTGAAAAGATAACCCCGATTGTTAAGAGGAGACTAATGTGTATTATATCAGTGTAGAGACCAATACTAATAAGACTGATTGCTCCAAAGACTGGCTCCATTGACAGGCCGCCTAATCCAGGTAATCGAAATAATTTAGTATATTCAAAAAATAAATTACTCATAGACATTAAATAATGATGTATGATATTTAAGATTAACCTCCTGTTATAAGAACAGACATGAAGTTAACAAATATGTTAACATATACGAGTTCGAATCTCCCTGTGCGGGGATGGAACGCGGTGAAAACGCTGGTGTTCCTTATCCTGATCTTTCGACTAGCGATTGCCATCGCAAGATATTGCAGAGATCAGGAATGCAATCTCAGAAGGATTTCAATAGCAGGTTGAATTATAAATCAGACCCATACGTTGTTGTAGCAAAGCTTAAAAGTTTAACGTAGGTTTTTTTATCATGGAATGAGAACTAAACCCCAGGGATACATGTTCACCCCCGACACAAGGAGGGTCATCTAACCCAAGTATGTCTTACTATACCCACGCAGTTTTTCAGGAGAAATGCCCATTTTCTTTACCGGTAAAAAGGCGTTAGAATCTCCCTCCCCGCGCTATTTATATTAGTAAACCTTTTATGCCCATTGCTCGAGTGGTATTTGTTTCTGGGGGGGGAATCACAATACTATCCCTAGGAATCGAATCAGCAATTGCAGTGAGTTCGGCATTGACATCGAAACTCAGGTGATGCATTCCTGGTGGAAGCACTATTTCAATTATATAAGGAAAGTATTTAATCTAAGATTTTTTTTATATCAATAGCAATTCCATGAAGATAAAAGTAAGAATATTACCGCGAAATGTGCTGCAAGAAATCGATGTAGCCAAGGGTACGACCGTTTCAGAGCTTCTTCAAAAAATTCATTTAGGACCGGGCGCGTTTGTCGTGTTAAAAAACAATGTGCCCATTTCTGTTGACTACGTCCTAAACAATGTGACTGAACTAAGTATTTTACAGGTCGTTTCAGGTGGATAACAAGTATTATTCAAATCATATCCTAATCTGCGATGTAGCTTTACCATATGTTGTCTAATGAGTACATCTTCAAATGATGAATGTTCAATAAAAAGAAAGTTAAACAAATGCACAGGATGAATATAGTGTGTTCTTAACCAATGAGGAAAAATTTTTAACAAGATGGATGTTCTATTTGCATCGCCAGAAGGCGCAGTAGGGAAAATGGCATGTCGAGCAAAAAAGAAATCGAGGACGCTTTAAATCTTGTCAAATTGAAGTTTGACGATCCTAAATTAAAACCACGGTTTGTTGGTTATTCAAAAAATATGCAGTTCACGTTCCCAGATCTGAAAACAACATATTTGATTAAGGTGAACAACGGTGCCGTACAGTCGCTTACAGAAGAGAGCATCCCTACTCCTGATATCCATGTGACCATCGATAGTGATATCCTTATCGGAATTATGAATAAAACGGTAAATCCTATGACCGCGTACCAAACAGGGAAGCTGAAAGCAAAAGGGAACCTGACTGATTTGTTAAAATTACAAAAATTATTGTAAAACCATTGGAAACAACAACGTTAGGATCGAAGATTGATTCGTTTGTTTGAGTTGATACCATGAAAGCCTTGATCACCGCTCCGTTTCATGAAGCAGGATTCTCCATCCTAAAAAAATATATGGATGTGACATATGAGAACTGGCGAGTAACCGGTATCCTTTACCGCGATTCTCACGATTATATCGAGAAGATTCACAAAGAAAACGCTGATGTCCTTATCACCGAGGGCGATATGATTGACGGAGACGTGCTGTCCTCATGCACCATAAAAATCATTGGTATCACTCGAGGGTACCCCGATAATGTGGATATGGAAGCCGCTACCCAAAAAGGCATCCCTGTTTTCTTTACGCCAGATAGAAACGCGGATGCCGTTGCTGATCTCACCATTGGGCTAATGCTGTGTCAATTACGTCACATCACTGACAGTGACCGACTCCTCCGCTCAGGGACTTTCTTTGTTGACACAGGAGAGGGACTTGCCAATCTCTATCGCCGTTTCATGGGATGGGAACTTGGAGGAAAAACCGTTGGCATTATCGGTCTTGGTGGTGTCGGATACCGAGTTGCACAACGGTTGAAATTTGGATTTCATGCAAAGATCCTCGTTTTCGACCCGTACGTTGATGAGAAAAAAATAAAAGAAGTCGATGGGAAGAGAGTGGATCTCGAAACGCTCTTGAAAGAATCCGATCTCGTCACGCTTCATGCGAAGGTGACCGCTGAGAATGTCGGGATGATTGGTGAAAAAGAACTGAAATTGATGAAACCAACTGCGTATTTTGTTAATACGGCACGAGCAGCGCTTGTTGATGAAGATGCGCTCTTCGAGGCATTGAAAGAAAAACGTATCGCTGGGGCGGGTCTCGATGTGTTTGGCTCAGAGCCGGTGGATTCCGATAACCGTTTTCTTCCCTTAGATAATGTCACAGTAACACCCCATGCTGGTGGATCGACATTTGATGCAGAGATCCGGCAGTCATTGATGATCGCGGAGGACATCGAAAGTTATTTGAAAAATAAGAAACCAAGGTTTTTGAAAAACCCTGAGGTTCTTAAAAGGTGAAACGTCTTGAGTCAATATGTTGTCGCATTGGATTTTGGGCATGGTGGAGCAAAGGTTCTTTTTTTTGATCTTGAGACTGGCCATCGTTTTTCTTCCTATCAACATTGGGGGTATTTCACCCCAGAGAACGATGAATACCGCAAAGAGTTTCATCCATCTGAGTTTTTTTCCATCTTTTGTCATCTTGTAAACGATGTTCTCCACAAACAGAAGATCACGCCTGATGATGTGGTGGGTATCAGTATCGCATGTATGCGACATTCGTATGTGTTTTTCGATAGCAAGGGAAATGAGATTTATGCGGGTCCCAATACAGATGTCCGGGGGGTCTTTTATCAGGATGTTGTCGAAAGTGTCCCTCTTGATTTGTACCAATTAACCGGCCAGGGGCCCCCGCTGATGTTCATGCCCGCTCGCCTGTTATGGTTTAAAAACGAGCGACCTGAGGTGTTTAAACACATCAAGTATGCGGTCACGACCGGGGATTGGCTTCTGTATCGACTCTCCGGTGTGTTTGCGACAGAGCCATCGCTTGCATCAACGACTCTTTTATTTGACCTGGAGAAAAAACGGTGGATTCCTGAGATCATGGAATCGCTTGACATGAACGATGTGAATCTTCCTGAAGTCCATCAGTCGGGGGAGAGGATCGGTGAGTTGACGCGAGACGCTGCGAAACAAATGGGGTTACCCGAGGAAACCCCGGTCGCTGTCGGTGGAGCTGATACACAACTTGGTCTCCTTGCCAGTGGGGCGGTAGCTGAGGGAGACCTCGGAGTTGTCGCGGGAACATCGATTCCAGTGATGATGGTGCTTTCGAAACCGATCGTTGATCCAAAGAGAAGGATTTGGACGAGCTTTCATGTGACCCCTGGGAAATGGGTGCTCGAGGGAAATGGTCAAATGGGAGGTCTCATCTACGACTGGTTGAAGGATAATGTTCAGAGTCTGACGCAGAAGAACAATCCCGAGACTTACGCATATATGGAGGAAGTCGCCCGAAAAATTCCCGCAGGGTCAGACGGTGTGCTTGCATCACTGGGGTCAGAGATCTTTGATATCAATACCATCTCGATTGTACGACCAGGGGTGTTGAAGTTCCAGCAACCCGTGCATCCGATGAATACAACCCCTGCGACGTTTGCTCATTTCATTCGTGCGGCACTCGAGAATATTGCCTTTGCGGTCAGAGGAAATATCGAACAAATCGAGGAGATAACGCAGAAGAAAACAGGGACGTTACGAGTCACGGGCGGCATGAGTAAAAATGGTCTGTGGACCGAAATTTTAGCGCAGGTGACCGGGAAAGCCGTCGCTGTCACTAATATCGAGGATGGAACAGCCATGGGGAGTGCTTTGTGCGCCGCGGTTGGCGCCGGGATGTATCCGACTCTTGAAAAGGCAGTGAACGAAGTTGTTCGTTTACAACCGGAGATAACACCCGATGAGGAGACGGTAAAGACCTATGATCGGTGTTATGACACCTGGCGGGAATGGTACGAGAAACTCGCAGAGATGTAGAATGGAATATAGGTGAGAATCAATGCAATATGAGGAGCTGAGAAAGCAGGTGGTTGATGCAGGGTTGAAGATGTACCGAAAGGGCTTAACCCATGGCACATCGGGAAACATCAGCTGTCGTGTCCCGCAGAAAGAGAAAATGCTGATCAAACCGAGTAACATCCCCTATGAGCAGATTCAAGAAAAGGACATAATGCTAGTGAATTTCGCTGGTGAGGCTGAAGAAACCGGGCGGAATCCTTCCTCGGAGACGCCTTTCCATCTGATAATCTATAAGAACCGGGCGGATGTCGGCGGGATTGTCCATAGTCACTCGGTGTACGCACTGGCGGTCGCTGCGAGCAGAAAAACAGTACCTGTCTTCCTCGATGAGATGTTCTCTGAAATCGGTGGTGAACTAGAGGTGTCTGAGTACGCCCTCCCCGGGAGTAGCGAGCTTGCGTCCAACATCCTCGCAAAACTCGGGGATAAGAACGCGTTGCTGCTCGCGAACCATGGGACCGTATGCTGCGGAAAAGACCTTGAAGAAGCTTTTTGGGTCGCGGAGACCGTGGAGAAAATCTGCCGGATTTTCGTCCTGTCTTCCCTGCTTGGTGGTGCGCACCCGCTCCCTGACGACGGGGTAGAGTACCAGCGTATGATGTACGAGATGAGGAAGGACTTATAGCCAAGGCGTTATTCTTTGGATCGCATCAGAGCCATCATCGAAGGAAGACCTTTGAGTTTCGCCATGGTTTTTTCAGAAAATAAACTCTGAAAGGTCCGAAGGAATCGCTGGTATTTATCCGCTCTGAACGGGTACCAGTTGATATCTTTTGGTTTCTTTCCGTTCTCAATGATCACGGCTTTGATGTTGGAGAAGGCATGCAGTCCATACGGACCATGGTACCGGCCGAAACCACTCTGCTTGACCCCACCATATGGAAGGTTGAAGTTTGCTTGCACCATGAGCGCATTATTGACCGAGACACCACCAGTAATAATGGCTCGTGAGACCCGCAGCGCCTTTGCTCTATCACGGGTCCATACGCTCGCATTGAGTCCATACATCGAATCATTGGCAAGTCGTATTGCTTCCTCCTCAGTGATAAACTTCATGATGCTCACAACGGGTCCGAATGTTTCCTCTCGCATGATTTTCATCGAGTGATCCACGTTCACAACCACGGTCGGCTCAAAGAATAAGGTTTTTCCCTTTCGTTTTCCACCGACAAGAATCTTCGCGCCTTTCCGAACCGCGTCAGTGATATGGTCTTCCACGATTTTCACCTGTTCACTTGACGCAAGACATCCGATGTCGAATTCTCCTTTCGAATCCCACCCCTGTTTCACGTTTTTCACCTGGTCAACGACCCTGTTAACAAAGCCATCGTACACGGATTCCTGGACGTAAATCCTTTCGACAGAAACGCAGACCTGCCCACAGTTAAACAGACTACCCCAGACCGCTGCGTTTGCAGCCCGTTCGATATAGGCGTCGTCGAAGACAATCATCGGGTCCTTCCCACCCAGCTCCAGTTCAACAGGGATGAGATATTTCGCTGCTTTTTCCATGATGATTCTCCCTGTTGATGTACTCCCGGTAAAAAAGATCTTATCGGGTTTCCCTTCAATGAGGGCATCACCGATTTCGCTTCCTTTTCCATACACGACCGTGACGATTCCCGGCTCAACACCACTTTCTTTGAGGATTTTTTCAATAAGCATCCCGCTATAGGCCGCAATCTCAGAAGGTTTGTATATGACGGTATTTCCTGCAAGAACCGCTGAAATGATAGGGATGAGGGAGAGGGTGAATGGAGCATTCCATGGAGCGATGATAAGAGCGATACCGAGTGGTTCGTAGAAAACATAGGATTTCTTCCCCATCAACGCGAGCGGCGTCTTGATTTTCTCATCAGCGAGAATCGATGGGGCGTTTTTCTCATAATATTTTATACAATCAAGGACCGGGAATATCTCCATGAGCAGTGCTTCGCTCTTTGTTTTTCCGAGGTCTGCAGATAATCCTTCCACAAGGGATTCCATGTGGTCAACGATGTAGTGCTTGATTTTCCTGATTTCCTCCATTCGCTGCTCAACAGTTGTTTTCCGAAACACTAGTGATTTCTCACGGGCTTTTTCGTACGCATCAAGGATATGTTTTTCTGACCAAGTTTTTTTAACCCCGAGTTCTTCCCCCGTGGCTGGGTTAACCATCACGATATCGGACATAGGAGACATTAAAAATAAAGCGTTATTTATACCTTATTATTAGAACCGGATTTTTCGTAAGAAAAGAGGAAAATGAATTTAGTAAGCGGGATACGGGTTTTCGATTTTCTGCTTATGACGTTTTCTTTTTTAATGGAGTCCTGCAGTCCATGGAACCTGTGATTGACCAATATATTGGCGTCTCACCTCCTGTTCAACATCCCCATACTTCAGTAAATACCCCCATTCATTATCGCTTCGAATGGACTGCTCTGCGGGTACGAGATATGAAAAAATCAATAGAAGGAACATGATTACAAGTCCAATGACTAGTATTTTTTTCATTTGGTTGTCACACAAAGGGAGTCCATTTTTTTATTTCTGTTTTTTCTTTTTATTATCCTATCAATAACGATTGCAACAACTACGAAAATAGTTGCGACGATTGTCAAATAAACCCCTGTTGAAAGACCCCACGTCGCTGAAAGATTCATATATGCGCTACTCTGTGGTTGGAGCACCGAAATTGTCCCTGAGCCTTGTAAGCTTCCTAAGCCAACATTACTGAGTTGGGAGAACCCATACGTGAATATTGCGACTGCACAAATAAGAAAGATGACTCCGAGAGCAGTCAACCCAAAAGCTGTTTTGTTATGCTTCTGGATCGCGATGCTCCCAACAATGACACAACAGGAAATACTGACAAGTAGTAATACGGCTAAGAGAAAAAGAGAGAATTCCTCAGGAATGTTCGCAAGCTCTAATTCTGTCGAAGTCCCAACCGTTGTCTTTGTCACAATAGTCTGGGTCGTCAGATATGCGTTCGTTGATCGGTTTGCCGAAGGAGTTGTCGCAAAGCCGGAAAGCCCCCACCAAGGCATGACGATAGCAACAAGACAGAGAGCAACACCGCACAGTCTCAACAGCGAAGCAAGAGTTACTTTTTTCAACAGAAACAATACGACCCCAGCTGCGGTTAACAGAATTGCTACGATAATCATTATCAAAGGATAGAGAGGCTCTATCGTGGTCACAAGATCCGTGGTTTCATCTCGTAGTACTTGGACTTGTTTCTCAGCTCGGACTGTCGCATCGGAGGATGCTTGAACGACATAATCTCCAACTGGGATGAAGAAAGAAGCCACACCATTAGCATCGGTTGTGTTATGCACTGATTTTCCTTCTCTGGTAATCTCAATTGCCATTTTTGACAGGGTGCTTCCCCGAGAGTCGAAAACAGTGGTGGTGAGTTGAAACATCGGAGAAAATTCCATCTCAACTGCATCACCGACATCAGGAATACGAACCGCAATTTCATCGAGGAATGTCTTGTAGGAAATCTGGATTGTATACTGTGCTTCCGGTAAATTCGTAAAACGATAGGTGCCGGGTTCAATCTCTTGTGGTACAATCTTCGTCGGTATTTCCATTTCCTCGCTTGTGGCCACTGGGGTAATAGTGATTCCTGGTGGAAGCCCGAATTTATCTTTGACAACTAACTGTAAATCGTAGAGTGTGGCTTGAAAATGCTCAATCTTGGGGCGGATGCTAAGGCGTAATTTCTGTTCAAAAAGTTGAAAACCATCATAGAATAACTTGAGATCATATTTTCCTCTTGGGACAACGATGACACTTTTCCCTTCTGCATCGGTAGAATTCTCTTCGATAGAAACATTTCCGATGTAAAGGACACAATGACAATTCGTAAGACTCTGCTTGTTTTGATTGTTAACGCTGATAGTTACCTGTTGTTGTTTCGAACACACTACGTCAGCTCTTGTGTCCCCTTGAATCACAATAGGTTTTACACCAACGTATTTGCTCTTCTGACCGGATTTAATATAGACTTTAACGACGTACGTTCCCGGGACAAGTTTGGGAAAACGTATTTTCTTAAAAAAAGAGAGATTCCGCCAATTAAAAAGTTTCAGGATACTTCGAATACTGATGTTCTTCAAATCGAGATTAAGCCCTCCTGCAAGTGATATCCTACTACAGATGCCAGATGATACAAGATTTCCATTTTGATACAACTCTACGTAGGTATATGAAAAATTTTTTCCGGAGGCTGCAGAAATGAGCGAACCAAGGGGAAACGATGATGCCAAATGAGTAAATATCGTGAGATTGTATTTTTTTCCTTCCTTTTCGCCACCACTGACACTTCCATTCAGTAATGGCCGGTATTTTACAAGTGATTGGAAGAGGATCGCTTCGTTTTCTACGTCTTTGTAGCTATTCATCTCTGTAGTAAAGAACTCGCCATTGAACTCGACCAGCAAATCAGAAGGAATAGAAAGATCGAGTGAACCGTTCGAATTATATGCATTACGAAAACATCCCATGCCAGAGGAATACGCCTGTAATCCCGGGATGTTAACTTCTTGTTTTTGACTTGCTTTTACCTGAATACCATCTTGTTCATTGCTCCCTGACTGTACCACTTTATTTGATGAGAAAATCAGCGCATGTGCTTTTCCCGTTTCACCACTATCTGCAGAGACCCACGGATAGTTTCCGAGATCGGCATTATCTTCTACTGAAATAAGCCATTCCTCGTTTTTTGAACTTGGATTGGTATCCGCCGAAATCTGCTTTACAGTCCCATCGATATTATAATAATGAATGTAGGGTAATATTTCACCGGTGTTGAGGTAAGTGTTTGCTTCACTTCTTGTTTTAAACCCACTCGTAAAAACATATTCTCCATCTACCTTTTCAACCGCGGCAACGCTAATATCTTTTAGAACCTCATGGGTAACGTGCACACAAATTCTTTTCAGATCTACTGGACAATAATAATACTTGTAGATATCGGTGGTTTTCACATCATCGCGAGAGGTGGTACTGACAATACCAAACTCTACCATTAAGTTTCCATCTACGAAGATCTGACTTGAGATAAGCTTCATACGGGTTGTTATCGTATCCTGACCTACTGGTAAGCTAGCATCTCGGTATTGAAAACAAAATGAAGCAAGTCTATCCCAGTATTGATAACTAAAATCTTTTTGTCCTTTGCTTTGTCTGAAAATCATCTGTGAACCATACTCAGTCATCATCATCCCTTGGATGCCCACTCCGTAGACACATAACCCTTCATCGGTTATTTTGTAGTAATCAAAATCGGCTTTTTGTCCAGGGATCGGTTCGTAATAGTAATGGGTTTTTTCGACTTGGACATGATCTGGGTAATTCGTCGGGCTGGTCTCCTTGTCGGTATAATACACATAATATAGTTCTTTCCCTGTTGCCATGTCTGGGATGAGGAATACAAGACTACAGGCTTTGATATGGCTGGTGTCAGTGAAATTCAAGTCATAGATCTGTGATTCAAGAACATACCACTGGTTTCCATCCCAGCAGCATACGCGAATAGAACTTTGATTCTCCGAGAGAGCCCAACAGC
>Ga0315282_10005108_pt1 | contig 22498 bp, 17 predicted proteins | sample YL17G07_20_MG_FD_203693 | JGI IMG/M metagenome (GOLD analysis project Ga0315282, IMG submission 203693) | Sediment microbial communities from Yellowstone Lake, YNP, Wyoming, USA - YL17G07_20 | ecosystem: Environmental > Aquatic > Freshwater > Lake > Sediment | place: USA: Wyoming | collected... | reverse complement strand
ATTCCCAGCCGGCTCGGAATTTGTCTGCAAAAACACACGTCTTTCTCTTGGAAGGCAATTTTTGGCCGTATTGAAAAATATTCTCTACCAACGAGAAACCGTTAGAGAACTTTATAGTGCTGATGGAAGGATTGCCCTATTCCACAACGGTTATGTTGCAAATCCCCAAATACGGCAGCGTAAGTTCGATTTTGTCGTCGGCATATTTGTACGCGAGTTCTTTATCTGCCGGCTGGAGGGTTGCTTTCTTTGGCCTGGATTTGCTGTGAATCTTTATCTCCAGTGGGCCGCTCTCCAGCCAAATTATGCCACATCCATCGCCTTATTCACTGGCTCAAATTGCCGGCAGTATTATAATATCCAAAGTAGAATTCTATGAACACAAGATTCGATGAGCGAACACTGCGCACAGACGTGATGTTATTTGAGAAGGAATTTAATGATGGCTAAATCGTCGAAGAAAAAAAAGGTTCTCCGCGGAGGCAAATCGTTATCAACCAGGGCAATACATGCCGGTGAGCCACGGAGAAAATATGCCGATTCACTGACGACCCCAATCGTGCAGACTTCGACATTTACGTTCAAAAACAGCAAAGCCATCGAAGATTACACCAAGAAAGGAAAAGAGCACTTTGAATACGGCAGGTATGGCAACCCTACGGCAAAGATTGCCGAGGCCCGCCTTGCCGACCTCGAAGGCGCTGAAGACTGCGTGGTTTTTTCATCCGGAATGAGTGCAATAACCACAACTATACTTTCTCTGGTGCAGTCAGGCGACCATATTGTTATCACCGATGACAGCTATAAAAAAACGCTCGAGTTCTGCAGGTCTTACCTTAAACAGTTTGGCGTTGAGTGCACCATTGTTCCGTTTGGAGATTATGAGGTCCTCGAAAAAGCGGTCAAAAAAAACACGCGGTTTATATTTTCTGAATCGCCGACGAATCCGTATTTGAATATCTTTGACTTAATCAAAATCAAAAAGATAGCGGACAGGCACAATGTTCTGACGCTCATAGACAGCACATTCAGCACGCCTTATAACCAGAGACCTATAGAGTTCGGGATGGATATTGTTCTCCACAGTGCAACCAAATACCTCGCAGGGCACAACGACATTTTGGCCGGCGCCGTACTCGGCAAGAAAACACTGGTGGACAACGTCCGGAATCTGCACAAATCCATGGGAGGCCTGATTGACCCTCATTGTTGTTATCTCCTGCTGCGAGGGCTCAAAACGTTCCCCTTGAGAGTGCAAAAGCAGAATGACTCCGCCTTGAAGGTCGCTCGATTTCTCGAAAGTCACCCGCGAGTCAAAAAGATTTATTATCCATTTCTTGAAAGTCACCGCCACTACAAGATAGCGAAGGAGCAGATGACCGGAGGCGGCGGGGTTGTCACGTTTGAAATAAAGGGAAACATTAATACCGCCAAACGTTTCCTGGATGCCTTGAGATTGTGTTACATCGGACCAAGTTTAGGCGGCGTCGAGACGCTGATAACACATCCGGCATTGGTGAGCTATTATGACTACACGAGAAAACAACGGTACGAGCTTGGACTTACTGACACACTTTTCAGACTCGCCGTTGGAATTGAAGATGTTGAAGATATAATTGCCGACCTCAATAGGGCCTTGAACCGGTAGAAATACGGTCTATTTGTTCACGCATACTAATCCGTCATCAATTGCCGGCAAAAAACGGTGCCGCCAGTCCATCTCCATCTGTAACACGGGCGACCCATACAGTCTATTTGGCCTTGAGCCACTTCCGAACGGCGGGATAATCAATATGGGTGCCTACCGCTGGACAGGTCGAGATTTTCTCCTATCCGCTTTAGCCAAAATAGCGGCTGTCGGTTGCACCCTGTCACGTGTCAAGGTGCGGCTGTCTTCTCGACAAGAGGCGGCAGCTTTTTGTCTATCTGTGCTTCATCCTGCGGAATATCTTCTTTGAATAAGAACCATCGCTCGGTGTATTCGGCCTTTCCGCCGTTTGCGGTGATTTTTGTCAGCGGCCCCAGTGTCTCAAACTCGAGCATCCCGGCATCGGTATAGAACTCCGTATTGCAGCCCAAATCCAGATATTTTGCATCGGGATAATACGGATAGCATTTAATAAAGACTTCACCATTTAGATAATATGCCCCCCAGCCGACCTTATTGAGCAGGCCCGCCTTCTGCTCTTTAGTGGCGTTTGGGTCCTGTTTTACCTGGATGTACTTTGTCCCCCATATCCAGCGGGGGTCTTTCATATCCGTATAGTACCAGAGGACAATCTGTCGTGCGGGAAGCAGATATTCGGAATGCGGGCGGTATGGTTCCTGCGGCACGATAAGTCTGCCGCCCGGAGCCATAACAGAAAGGCACCATAGCGCCGCTTCAACATCCGAGGGATTTTTGTTGATAAAGCGGTGAAGGACCTGCACGCCGCTGGTATTAGCATCGAGGGTGATTTCAAATTCCTTTACGATGCCGGTCACGGGTTCGACGGGCTGCGTAAGTTTCAAGGTCTTCCCATCCCAGGAGTGCTGGACGGCCTGGTTGTCGGGGCGGTATGTTCTGTCCCGGTCCTCTGGCGCCAGCCACAATCGGTGGCCGCCGTATATTCGCCAGTTGCTGCCGCCGGTCTTGCCGAGAAGGTCTTTGTATTCCTTGAACAGGTTTTGCCCGCCGATAAAGCCAAAGCGGATTACTCGCGGGCCGACGTCCGTGGTTGCGATAAGTTCAATCTGCCCGTTGGTCAGGCGGATGCAATTGGGCCATCCGCCGTAAGAGACTTTTTCCATTTTGACGTTCCTTTCATTTTCAGTTTCTTCAGCACCGGCGGTCTGACTTGTAAAGATAGCAGAGGTTAAGATGACTGTTAATACTTTCAGGCAATGTGACGTTACCATATTTTTTCCCACCAAAAAGTTTGTTCATAAACGCTCGATTTACGGCTGCGGTGATATTACCATTTCCCTGTGTAATCGGTCAAGCCAGATAGATTTTGTCCTTCGGTTTGATTTTGGGTATTTGATTTAACTTTGCCTTGATGTCGTCTTTTTCCAGAGCGAAGCTCGGCGCGATTTCGAGCAGGCAGTCCGGCGAGCCATCCTGTTTTTCAGGGATGGTGATGCCAGCGGACTGGAGCCAGTCGGCGGCACGGGCGACCATCATTTGCCTTGTGGTTTCTACGCTGTCAACGCCGGCGGCATTTTTGGTGGGGGCAAATTCCTGGCTTCTTATCGTCTCCAGAATCACCGACCTGGAGGTCAGCGGCAGCGCATCGAATATGAAGCTTTCCAGCTTTATGCCGTTTGGCCTGTCCGGTTCTACGGGCTTTCCATTCTCGTCGATATGAGGGATTTCCTTGATGGCCCTGTGGAGAGGCAGAGAGAATCCCTCTGCGTTCAGTTTCTCAGCGAAGGTGCGGCTGATGATGTGTATTGCGATACTGCCGAGCTGGAAGACCAGCGACCCATCCGGAGCTCGCCGCTCGGCCAGCTCATCCGGCAGGTCGCTGTATTCAATGACGGTTACTCTGCCGTCCACCAGGCAGAAGTTGCCGACCTTTTCCTTCGGGTCACGTTTCATAATGCCCTTCGAGGACATCTCGGCTCCATCGAGGGCGTGCAGGCCGACAAAGAGCGGGTCAAACAGATTTACCAGAGGGTTATCGACCTGGAAATAGCTCACAAATTCTACGCCGTGTTTTTTCATATCCTCCAGCGCCCCGCTTTGGTAGAGGGCCTTGATGCTGCCGCCGTGACCATCGGGCGAACAGGAAATGCTGGCTTTGTCTGCGAGAAGGATTTTGCCGTCAAAGCCGAAGTTAGGCAGCGTTCCCTGCTGGAATATAAAGGTGCTTTCCGCGTCTAAGCCGTAATAGTCGTTTGCGCGGAATACTTCCCTGGTCTCGGCGTGGTTAAGGGGGCTGGTCATAATGTACCAGCGGCAGGATGTGCTGTATTTTTTCGAGACCGCTGCGATTGTCTCGGCGAATATCCGAAACAGTGTCTTGTTCTTGATGGGACTGATTGGGAAATCGCCCTTTGGACCGTCAAAGCCGAGCCTGGTTCCCTGCCCGCCGGCGACTACGAAGGCGGCGACCTTGCCGGTCGATATAAGCTCTCTGCCCAATCGGGCGGCTTCGGCGCACTTACGTTTTCGCTCGGGGTCGGCAGGATAAAATGGGGCGGGAACGAAGTTCAGGTCTATTCGGGCGGGGGTGGTTTTTTTTACGAAATCGGCCACCCAGCCGTCAATCTTCGGCCAATCGACCCGCTGGATCTGCTCAAGGAGACCCTGTCGCTGGGCCGGGTTTAGCTGGTCCCAGAAGGCCAAAAGGTGGCTCTGGCTGTGTCTTTCCAGCAATTTTTTTATTTCTTCAAGGTTTCTTTGGGCGGCCATATCTGCGATTCCGGGCTGAAAACAAGGATATTAAACGAATTATAAAAATTTTCAAGGAATTATAAGAATTTGACGAAAATTTACTTGACAGATGAGATAGTCAGTGTTAAGATTAAAATAGACAGGTAGGTTCGAAAACCGTTATTATCATAAACCTTATAAATCGTCATCATATTTTTGGTCACTTATCATATCTTGAACCTTCCTGCCGAAGCAAAACTTTTTTCGGACTTTACTCTTGCATCGAGTTGGCGGCTGTGCTAAACACTGGTGTCTGGTGGATTCTGCCGGCGAAAGCCGGTTCTGTGAATTTGCTTAACCGAGCGTTTTCGGGCAAAAAGAAAATTAACAAATGGGATTCGCAAAAAAAGAAAACCGTGTTTGGCCCTTGTAGGGTGACAAGCATTTATCTATCGCAAACGTATGCACACTGTGCCTGAAACGATCGGGCTTGCGAATCTCGAAAAGTAGAAAAGGAGACAAGCAATGAAGAAGAAAGGTTTTACATTAGTTGAGCTGCTGGTCGTGATTGCGATCATAGCTCTGTTGATGGGCATCTTGATGCCCGCCTTGGCCAGGGTAAGGCAGATTGCCTTCCGTATGGTCTGCGGGTCGAACCTGTCAGGGATAGGCAAGGCGATGCTCATTTATGCCAACGATTATGAGGATGAGTTTCCAAAGGCAGGCGGCAAGACCAGTAGTTTGGGTCCTACCGCCAACTGGATGGGCGCTGACCGGTTTATAGCCTTTGGTATGCCGGGCGGTGTTGCTGGCAAGGCGAGCATTTCAGCCTGCCTCTATAATCTGGTGAAGTTTGCCGAGGTCACGCCCAAGTCGTTTATCTGCAAGGGTGATGCCGGGACCACGGAGTTTAAGCCCACTATGGAGAGTCCGCTCCCGCCAACAACAATGGAACTCATCGATTTCTGGGATTTCGGCAGCAACCCCCCCACGCATTGCAGCTATTCGTATCATTTGCCTTTGCCGCTAGCTGTGGGAGGAGTGTATGCTTATGCCCTGACAACCTCCAGCGAGCCCGGTATGGCGGTTGCGGCCGACCGTAACCCGTGGATTCCGCCGCCAGGCCTCACCGTAGGGAAAGATCCTACAGGTCCCCCACCTCTACCAGCCTTCGTCGTTGGCCCAACCGCGACCACGGAACAACAAAAGGCAGGAAACGCCATTTCTCACCAGGGGGACGGACAGAACGTATTGTTCCTGGATTGCAGCGTTCGATTTGAAAAACGTGCCTTTTGTGCTATCGATGATGATAACATTTACACGACCTGGGGTGGGACCGAACCCAAGCGACACGGCGTGATTCCTCAACCTCTATCCAGTGGGCCCCAGGATAGACTTGATTCGTTTCTTATAAACGATGGGCCGGTAACAATAAAGGTAAGGTCGTGCTTCCCTGCCGACACTCCTGTGTGGGTGGATGGCAAGCTTGTGCAAATCTCAAAAGTTATTGCAGGGACAAAGGTCGGCAAGCTTGATAGTGCCGGGTCAGCAGCCGGCTTAATTGAAGGGGTCGAAGAGCACGGCGAGGGACTGAACGATTGTTATGATATGGTGCTTGAAAGTGGAAATTCTATTACCGTTGTCCATTCACACTACTTCCTCACCGCTTCCGGCAGATGGGCGGCGGTAGAAGAACTGACCAGTGGCACGAAACTACAGTCATTGAAGGGCCCAATCAGCATCACAAGTGTGGTAAAGAGAACAACGCCTTTTACGGGCAAATGCTACAATCTGGTGGTTAAGGGCGCAGAGCAGTATTTCGTAGGTAAAGATGGAGTTGTTGCGCTTGATTGTAGTAAGGATACCTGGGAGTTGCTTAAACTAGCGCGTTAATAGCTCTTCAGTTACCTGTAGAGTACCTTGTTAACAGGCGGCCTTATGCTTTATCGCATAAGGCCGCTTTTTTTATTTGGTTAGCGATAATCGGGGAAAAACGCCAAAATAATCGGCCATGGAGATTTGTCTTTGGCGGGCATTTATGTTAGACTGTATGCCCAGCTTTAAGGAGTCAAAAATTGGGGCAAACACTTGTCTATAAGATACTTGCCGAACATGTTGTTGACGGCAAATTAGCTGCCGGCGAGCAGATTGGCATTCGGGTTGACCAGACGCTCACGCAGGACGCCACGGGAACAACGGCGTTTCTGCTGTTTGAAGCAATGGGCGCAGGCAGGGTCAAGACGGATTTGTCCGTCAGCTATGTTGACCACAATATGGCCGGCTTCGGGCCCGAGAACCATAACGACCATTTGTATCTGCAAATGGTTTCTGCCAGGTGCGGCGTCTATCACTCGCGGGCGGGCAACGGCATCTGTCACCAGGTCCACCTCGAGCGGTTCGCCAAACCCGGGGCGACCCTGCTGGGCAGCGACTCTCATACGCCTACTGCGGGCGGAATCGGTATGCTGGCTATAGGGGCCGGCGGACTGGATGTGGCGGCGGCAATGGCGGGCGGGCCGTTTTATCTTAAATTCCCCAAAGTCCTGGGGGCCAAACTTACAGGCAGACTGAACGACTGGGTGGCCGCCAAAGATGTAATTCTTAAACTATTGGGGACACTTTCAACAAAGGGTAATGTCGGCTGGGCGGTCGAATATTTCGGCGAAGGCGCCGCAGGATTGACAATCCCGCAGCGCGCGACGATAACCAATATGGGGGCGGAGCTGGGCGTGACAACCAGCATCTTCGGCAGCGACGAGCAGACCGGAAGATTTCTTGCGGCACAAGGGCGGGAAGGTGACTACAGGCCGCTGGCCGCCGACAGCGATGCGAATTACGACCGCGTCATCGATATAAATATGTCCGGGCTTGAACCGATGGCGGCCTGTCCATCTTCGCCTGATAACGTCAGGACCGTCAAAGAGATTGCCGGCGTCAGGGTGGGACAGGTGGTAATAGGAAGCTGCACGAATTCGAGCTTCGCCGATTTGATGATGGTGGCAAAGGTGCTCAAGGGGCGGCGTGTAAATAGTGCGGTCGAATTCGCCATTACTCCGGGCAGCAGGGAAGTTCTGAATATGCTGGCAGGGAACGGCTCGCTTGCGGATATGATTGCAGCGGGGGCCAGAGTCCTCGAATCGGCCTGCGGGCCTTGTATAGGTCAGGGCTTTTCGCCGGCGGACGGCGTGGTGAGTTTGCGGACATTTAACAGGAACTTTCCGGGACGCAGCGGCACAAAAGATGATAAAATATATCTGGTTAGTCCTGAAACGGCGGTCGCCTCGGTTCTGACCGGCAGGATTACCGACCCGCGCGACTTGCAGACGCTTTTGGGGATAGAATATCCAGAAATTGGTTTGCCGGAGGAATTTGTCGTCGATAACAATCTGATAGAGAAGCCCTTGAGCGAGGCCGAGGCGGCGAGAGTTGAGGTTTTGCGAGGGCCTACCATTGTTGTGCCGCAGATGCCGACGCCGCTGCCGCGGAAACTAAAGGGCAGGGTGCTGATTAAGTGCGGCGATAAGATAACAACCGATGATATTATGCCGGCGGGCACATATCTTAAGCTGCGCTCGAACGTGCCGGAGTATGCGAAAGTCGTCTTCAATCGCTTTAACGAGCCGGGCAAACCCACGTTTGCTCAGCGTGCCCATGCGTTGAAAAAGGGTTTGACAGCCGGCGTCATTGTCGCGGGCGAAAGCTATGGGCAAGGCTCATCGAGAGAGCACGCGGCGCTCTGCCCATCGTATCTCGGGGTGCAGGCGGTGATAGCGAAAAGTATTGAGCGCATACATAGGGCCAATTTGATTAACTTTTGCATTGTCCCGATAGAATTTACCGACCCCGCCGACTACAACCGAATCGACCAGGATAATGAGTTGGCGATTGACAATCTCCTGGATGCGATAAAGAGCAAAGATGAAGTGAAGATTGTCAACAGAACCAAATCGCTTGAGTTTGTTGGGAAGCTGCAATTTTCCAGAAGAGACAGGGACATTCTGCTCGCAGGGGGGCTTCTGAGTTATACGCAACGGAAAGCAAATGCGTGAAAGCGCAGTAACCATCTTCGGAACGGGTAGCGCCAAGCCAGGCGATGCAGCTTACAAGATTGCCTACCAGACCGGCAAGCTGCTGGCACAGGCGGGTATTGCGATTGCCAACGGCGGATATGGTGGAACGATGGCGGCTGCCGCAAAGGGCGCTGCGGAAGCCGGCGGCGAGGTCATCGGCGTTACCTGCTCGGCCTTTGCGGGCAGCAGGGCGAACGAATATATTACTCGTGAGATTGTTACCGGTTCGCTGGATGAACGGCTTGATACGCTGATAAAGCTGGGCCGGGCCTACATTGTGCTGCCGGGCGGAACAGGGACGCTTTTGGAATTGGCCAAAGTGTGGGAATTGAAAAACAAGGGCTTTCTCGATGCCCATAAACCAATTATACTTATGGGAGAATTCTGGAAGCCTTTGCTCGATTTGGTTGCAGCCGATGACCCGGACATCGCCAGGTTTATTAAGTGTGCGGCCGGCCCTGAGCAGGCCGTACAATTGATTATTGATAATTGATTATTGAAAAGGTGAGGACGAACCTTCAAGATGGGAAGGAAACTTCTAACGGTAACGACAGGACTTTTTATCGCTGCTGCGGCATTCGGCGCAAGGCCAGCCCCAGGTCTGCCGCAAGGCCGATTGCGCGACGGCTTTGTCCTGATGGGGATTGAAGGCAGGGTAACCGGCCCGGACAGCAATGACACGTGGCTATTTGAGCTTGCCGTTGACGTGAACGACGAAGGAAGCATCGTCAAAGCAGGGACGAGTTTAGAATTGTTGCCGTCGGCGACGCTGGAAAAACTGGCCGCTGAAGTTAATGCGCCCGCCTTCGAGCGGACCGGCTATCGGCTGTGGGGCAGGGTTACAAAATACAAAGGCAGGAATTATATATTTCCGGTCTATTTTTTCGCTGTGGTCAAGGTAACTGAGCCGCAAGCTCCAAAAGTAAAAGAGCCGAACGAAATCGCTGGGCAGGAATTTGCGCCGGATGCGAATGCTCCGTCAAAAGAGAGTGTTCCGGAACAAGTCAGTGGACCGAACGATGTCCTGGAGATACCGCAGGAGATAATCGAAAGGCTCAAGACCAGAGAGATTATCCGGCCGGCCAAACCCAGGCAGATACCGGCGGAAGTCAACGATGTTAAGCAGGGTTCCGCTGTCCCGCAAACTCAGCAAGTAACACCTGTGTCCGAAGAAAGGCCGGAATTCAGGCAGGACTCTATCCTGGCGGACAGGACCGCTTCTTTGACTAAGCAAGGCGGACGGTTTGTATTTGTTTTGGATGCTCTCGGCCGAAATGCCCCGCAGGCGTCTTTGCACTTGCTGCCCTGTGAGATTCTGGAGCTGACGGAACGGAGGCAATCTGCTGAGCCGGATGCTGTGCCGTTTAAGGTAGCGGGTATTACTACCAAATATAAAGGCAGGGATTATCTTTTATTGCAAAAGGCAGCTCGTGTTTATAACTATGGCAACTTCGGAAGATAGGAAAAGAATTAGCCACAGAGGCCACAGAGAACACAGAGAGTTCAAAGACACAAGGAAAGAACCGTGAGCGACGAGTTCGACCAAATCCTAATTTCAGCATCCCAGCCGGGAGCCGATGACAGGCTTCTTAGACTTTGTTGGGAAGTAAGGCGAGAAGCGGCATTTATAAATGATGCCTACAAAAGAAACCAGCTAAGGCGGATTTGTCACGAAGTTTGGGATGGTCGCGATAATGCTGTTGTAAAATATACAGAAATGCTTGATGGCGTCAAATTGACACCTGCGCAGTTTCGCGTAACTAAAGAAGATTTGGAGAAGGCTCATAGAGAGGTTGACAAAAAACTTTTGGCTTCCCTTCGTCAGGCGATTGAGAATGTAAGGAAGTACCAGAGCGAAATCTTTATTGGCAATAAAAACACTCATCCCGGGATAAGATACACACCCATAAAAAGGGTAGGTATTTGCGTGCCGGGGGCATCTGCGCCGCTGCCTTCGACAGTAATAATGACTGCTGCACCTGCCCAGATAGCAGGTGTCAAAGAAATCGCCGTGGTGTCACCGCCAAGATGCGGAGGCAGTATTCATCCAACAATTTTGGCCGTCTGCTACGAACTTGGGATTGACGAAGTTTATCGTATTGGCGGGGCGCAGGCAGTGGCGGCTTTAGCATTCGGGACACAAACTATCCGCAGAGTCGATAAAATTGTTGGGCCGGGTAACCAATGGGTACAGTCTGCCAAACTGGAGCTTTTTGGACATGTGGGTATCGACTCAATAGCAGGGCCGAGTGAGGTTTTGATAATTGCGAACGATAAAGCTAATCCTGCCTGGGTGGCAGCCGATATGTTAAGTCAGGTGGAACACGCACCAGGAAGCGCGGTTTTGGTTACAGATTCTCAAGTTCTTGGTGAAAAAACACTTGGTGAACTTAAGAAACAAGTAACACAATTAGGCAGAGCTAAAGAAACGATCGAGTGTCTAAAGGAATATGGGGGGATTGTCGTTTTCAAGGATATGGCCCAAGCAATCAGATTTGCAAATGATTTTGCAGCAGAGCATTTAGAGATTCAATGCGGCAAGGAAAGCAAAGAAATCGCCGAGAAGATCGAAAATGCCGGGGCTATATTCATCGGCGAGTACTCGCCGGTCGCGGTTGGTGACTATTGGGCAGGGCCAAGCCATACGCTGCCGACGGGAATGACTGCCAGATTCTTCAGTGCGTTGAGCGCCAACGACTTTATCAAGTCGATAAGCATTATCGAATATAGTAAAGAGCAATTGGCTGAAAGCGCAGAGGATATTATTCGTCTGGCCGAGGCGGAGGGCCTTGACGCTCACGCAAAAAGCATCTGGCTACGGCTTGGCCTGCGCCAAGACGAGTAAAAATCCGACAGCAGGATTAATAACTGCTAATGGATTGAAGCTGATGCCGAGATATTCAATCCTTTCTTGACAGCAGCGTTCTGACGATTCCTACAGCAAAGAATAGTATCACCTGGCCCAATATTAATCCAAGCCATCCCCAAGAGAATATTATACTGGCAAGAGAAATGATGATAGACAGGCCTGTCCAAAGAATTGTTGAAGTTCCTTCAAGATATGCAGCCTTGTAGTAGAAGACCGCAAAAGCAAGCAGCAATACGAAGTCAAAACTATATAATAATCTGAATAGCTCCATCGCCTAATCCTGACACTTATTAGCAATAAAACATTGCGAATATTTGTTACACTAAGTAATGTCAGCCTCTCAGTTTTTCTTTTATTAGCTCCGCGGCTCTGGCGAGGGCGTCGCTGATTTTTTCGGGTAACTTTCCGCCCGCCTGGGCCATTTGGGGTCGGCCTCCGCCGCCGCCATCGACTATCACAGCGATTGCCTTGACAATCTCATCCGCCTTCACTCCCCTCTCAACCAAATCGCCGGTTACGCCCGCCAGCAATGTCACCTTATCGTCATCCTCGAAGGCCAGCACGATTGCCGCGGACTTTGCCTTCTTCTTGAGCATATCGATGGCCTCGCGGGCCTGCTCTGCGGACGTTCTCGAAACATGGCCGATGATTATGCAGGATGGCCCAATCTTCTCGCACTTTTCCAGTAGCTGCTTTGCTTCAGCCATAACATCCGTGCCGCCCGCCCTGGCGGCCGTCTTTAGCTCTTTGGCGAGCTTTTTATTGTCTTCCATCAGTCGGCTGACCCTCTCAATGATTGACTCGGACGGCACCTTCAGCATTTCCGAAAGTTCATCGACAATGTCACTTGCTTTTTCAAGATAGGCGTTAAGACCTGTGCCGGTCAGAGCGGTAATTCTTCGCACGCCGGCTGATACGCTCTCTTCCTTGATTATCTTGAAGCCGCCGATTGAGCCGAGTCTGTCAACGTGGGTGCCGCCGCAGAACTCCCTGCTGAACGCCTGTGAGATTTGGCGCTCGTTGCCGGCGCCAATGCCGACAACGCGCACTTCGCTTCCATACTTCTCCCCAAATAGCGCCATCGCACCCAGTTTCTGCGCCTGCTCTTTTGGCATCACTGCGCACGTTACAGGCAGGTCCTCGGCAATCTTTTCCCTCACCAGCGTCTCAACCTTTTTTAGCTGCTCGCCCGCAGGGGCGGATGGATAGGTAAAATCAAACCGCAGATAATCCGGGCCGACGTAGCTCCCCTGCTGGGCGACCGATTTACCGGGTCCGCCAAGGGCGGACTGAAGCGCCCACTGCAAAAGGTGTGTGGCAGTGTGATTTTTCTTCGTGGCGCCCCTGTCCTTGGAGACAATTGCCTTTATGTTTTGGCCGACAGCGAGCGAACCCTCCGTAACTTTGCCCTGGTGGATTACGCAGTTGCCTATTTTTGTAGTATTTTCGACGACAAATTGTCCGCTTTCTGATTTTAAGATGCCGCAGTCACCCACCTGCCCGCCCGCCTCGGCATAAAAGCAGGTTTTATCGAGAATGACTCCGGCCTCGGTGCCCGCTTCGATTCGTCCCTTATCTTTGAATCCCTCGCTGTCAATCCAGCCCACCATCCGGACGTCACAGGCGTCCGTGTGGTACTTGTGGGTGTCCTGCGTTTCCGGCAGTTCGGTGTCGGCCAGGGCTGCGATAATGGAAGTGGTTTTTTGCGCAGCTCTTGCACGCTGACGCTGCTGTTCCATCAGTTCATCAAATCCCGCGGTATCGACTTTAAGGCCGCGCTCCCGGGCCATAAGCTCCGTTAGGTCCAGTGGAAAGCCGTATGTATCGTAAAGCTGAAAGGCATATTCGCCGCTGATAGTCTTCGCGGCCGTTTGTGCCGCACGTTCGGCGGCGGCAGCAAAAATTTCGATGCCTCTATCGAGCGTTCTGCCAAAGCCGGCCTCTTCGGATTCAACCACGGTGGCCACATAATCTGTTCTCACCTTTATTTCGGGGAAGGCATCGCCGAGGCAATCGACAACCACCGGCACAAGCTTATACATAAATGGCTCGTGCATCCCCAGCTCTCTGCCAAACCTCGATGCCCGGCGGAGCAGCCGCCGTATCACGTATCCGCGGCCCTCATTGGAGGGCGCCGCCCCATCGGTTATCGCAAAGACAACGGCTCGAGTATGGTCGGCTATAACTCGAAAGGCGTTGTCGGTATTGCTGCCCAGCCGAGAAGTATATTTGTGGCCGCTTATGTCACCGGCGGCGTCGATTATCGGCATAAACAGGTCTGTATCGTAATTGCTCCTTTTGTTCTGAATGACCGCAACGACCCTCTCCAGACCCGCCCCGGTATCAACGTATTTGGACGACAGCGGCACGAGATTGCCCCCCTTCTTGCTTTCGCAAGAAAGCAGGGGGGGCTGGCGGTTGTATTGTATGAAAACAAGATTCCACAGCTCGATAAATCTTGCGCAGCCGCCGTTGACCCGGCATTTGTGGCCGCGGACGTTTTTCATATCGCAGGCATCCGGCCCGAGGTCAATATGGATTTCACTGCAGGGCCCGCAGGGGCCCGTGTCGCCCATCTCCCAGAAATTGTCATTTCTGCCGAAAGCTAAAACCCTGTCGGCGGATATCAGCGTCGCTTTGGTCCACAAATCAGCGGCCTCATCATCTCTCGGCAAATTGTCCGCCGGGTCGCCTCCAAAAACCGTCACCCACAATCGGTCCGCTTCGATACCCCAAATTTTCGTAAAAAGCTCCCACGCCCACTGGATTGCCTCTGCCTTGAAGTAGTCGCCGAAGGACCAGTTGCCGAGCATTTCAAAAAAAGTGTGGTGGTAGGTGTCCTTGCCCACTTCTTCGAGGTCGTTGTGTTTGCCGCTGACTCGAAGGCACTTCTGACTGTTGACCGCCCGTCGATAAGGCGGGGGCACAAGCCCGAGGAATATGTCCTTGAACTGGTTCATCCCTGCGTTGGCGAACAGCAGCGTCTCATCGCCGGCCGGCACAATCGACGAGCTGGGGACAAAGTGATGGTCTTTACCTTTGAAAAAGTCTATAAAGCCGTTTCGTATTTCTTTCGCAGTAAGCATCGAGAATCAAAGCCGCCTTAAAATTTCAAATTCTCACGATAGTGCCGTTTCCAAAAAGTCAGTATCACTTTTCGTCATTCCCGCGAAAGCGGGAATCCAGAAAATCGGTAAAAAAAGAAGTTGGCTACTTTATTCGGCAAATTATGACGACCCGGAAAAAAGTAACAATTATTTTTTAGAAACGGCAATAGTTCGCATTCATCCATTTTGCCTTTTTACTTTTACCTTTTACCGTATCGTTACGCCAGCCCTTTTGCCGTAAGGACTTTATTCTTTATTTCCCCGCAGAGGTCTTTGTTTTCGATGAGATATTTTCTGGCGTTGTCCCTGCCCTGGCCGAGCCGGATGTCACCATAGTTCAGCCATGCGCCGCCCTTTTCGACCACATTGCAGGCGAGGGCCAAATCGAGCAAATCGCCCTCGTAGCTGATGCCGCTGTCAAACATAATGTCGAACTCGCCCTCGCGGAAAGGCGGCGCGATTTTGTTTTTCACCACCCTGGCCCTGACCCGCGAACCGACGCTGCCGGTGTTGTCTTTTATAGTCGTTATACGCCGCAGGTCGATTCTGATGGAGCTGTAAAATTTAAGCGCCATTCCGCCGGTAGTGGTTTCGGGATTGCCGAACATCACGCCGATTTTCATACGAATCTGGTTTATGAACACGAGAGCAGTCTTGCTTTTGCTGATGATAGCGGAGAGTTTTCTCATTGCCTGGCTCATTAATCTTGCCTGCAGCCCGATGTGACTGTCGCCCATCTCGCCTTCAATTTCCGCCCTCGGCGTCAGTGCGGCGACCGAGTCGATGACAATGACATCTACGGAATTGGATTCTATCAGCATCTCAGTGATGTCGAGGGCCTGCTCGCCGGTGTCGGGCTGACTGACAAGGAGGCTGCTGACATCGACGCCAAGCCTTTTGGCCCACGTTGTGTCGAGGGCGTGCTCGGCGTCAATAAATGCGGCGACACCGCCTGCTCGCTGGGCGTTGGCGATTACGTGGAGCGCAACGGTCGTTTTGCCGGATGACTCCGGCCCGAATAGTTCGGTTACCCTGCCACGCGGGACGCCTGCTCCGCCTAATGCAATGTCCAGCGATAGCGAACCGGTGCCGATGCCCTGGACCCTGGCGTATTTGTGCTCGTCCATCTGCATAATGGCGCCCTGGCCGTATTGCTTTTCGATCTGCGCAATCACACGCTGCAGCGCCGTCTCTTTGCCGGTTGCTGTTGGTTCAGTCTCAGCCTTTTTTACCTTTGTCATTTTTCGCCTCCGACCACGAAGTTAAAAACTAATACTATTTCAAATTCACAGTTGATTTTGCACTTTTACTGTAATTTGTAATTTCCTAACAGGGTATAGGTTGGGCCTTGCGGCGTCAACTGGCTCTGGTAAACCGACACCGAATCAGCCGGCATCGTCCCGAGCTTAAAGTCCTTATATTTGTCAACTACTTGCGCAAGCTTGAGGCCCGCCTTTGAGTTTCTTACCCTGCAGAGCGTTAAATGGCCGGTGAACTCTCTGTCTTCTTTTGGATACCCCGCCGAGACAAGCTGCTGTTCAAGGTCCTCCTGCAGCTTCAGCAGCTCGTCGCATCCACATCCTGCGCCGACCCACAGAACCCTGGCGCTCTTGCCGCCGAAGTGCCCCACCGATTCGACCTTCAGCTCGAAGTTCTTGTGCCGGCCTGCGACTTCTTTGGCTATGTTACAGGCCTCGGCAGCCTGCTCATCTTTAATCTCGCCGAGGAATTTCAACGTCAGGTGCATCGCCTGAGGCTCAACCCATTTGACGTCACCTTTCCTGATGTCGGCACCGTCTGCTAATTTGTGCTGCAAGTCGCCCAGAGCAGCCCGTATTTTATCATTTATATCTATTGCAATGAAACAACGCATATTCAGTCCCCGGTCATTAGTCGTTAGTCCGCCTTTGGCGGATTAAAAATGCGTTAATTTTCGCAAAGTTTCAAGTCTTTTATCTATTTCGTTTTTGGTAATAGACGTAAGCCCCTGCAGCGAAAAATCGGAAATCGTGAACGATGCTGCCGCTGTGCCGTAGGCGACAGCCGTTTTCATAGTGTCAAAGTCTGTCTTACCCGTCTGCGCCAGATAACCCAGAACCGCGCCGGCGAAACTGTCACCTGCACCCGTGGGGTCCGTGACATCGGCAGCCGGATAGGCCGGCAGGATAAACTGATGACCTTCCGCATCGCACGTTATCGACCCCGATTCACCCTTCTTGATAATCACCACGCTCGGCCCCATATCCAGAATCTTCCGGGCGGCCCTGATTAAATTCAAGTCCGCTGCCAGCATCTTGGCCTCGTCTTCATTGATTATAAGGCAATCGATTCTTTCCAGCAGCGTATTTAAGTCCGCCCGGCAGCTCTGAATCCAGCAGTTCATCGTGTCGGCGGCCACAAAGAGCGGCTCATCGATTTGCCCGAGCATCTCCAGTTGCAGCTTGGGGGTCGTATTTGCGAGAAAGACGAATTTGCTGTCCCTGAATCGCTCGGGCACGCTCGGCGGGTGTTCGGCGAGCACATTCAATTCCAGGCAGTCGGTCGTCCTGTCATCCATATCATCGCGATAAGAACCGGCCCAGCGAAAGGTCTTGCTGTGCGGCCTTATCTCCAGCCCGGCCAGGTCCACGTTTCTGCCGGCAAAGACCCTGGCCAAATCAAACGGGCAGTCATCGCCGATAACGCCTATTAATCTGACCGGCGAAAAGAAGCTCGCCGCCATACTGAAATACACAGCCGAACCGCCGAGACAATTTTCCCGGACGCCGTGAGGCGTCTTGACAGTATCAATCCCTATCGAACCGGTCACCAGCAGCGACACGTAATAGTTCCTTATTGAATGCGAGCATCTGTTTCGACTATTTTCACCGTATTATCAATTCTGCATAGAGTATTTCCCCGACCTAAGATTTCAACGGAATCAAATATTGGGGTACTTATTGTAGAGCCGCAAATAGCGACACGCAGCGGCTGGGCGATTTCGCCAAGACCGACTTTTTTTTCCGCAGCCAGGGAACGCAGCATATTTTCAATGGACTCTTTGCTGAAGGGTTCGAGCACGGCCAGTTTCTCGCGAAGGACAGGCAAGATGGCTCGGCCGCCGTCCTTCAGTAAGACCTTCTCAACGGCTTTTCGGTCATACTTGATTTTGTCATTTGGCAGGAAAAGGAATCCGGCCTTGCGCTCAATTTCCGCCAAGGTCCTTGCGCCTGCACATATTTCCAGGATTCTCGCAAGCTTCTTATCATCGTCTGCAGGAATCAGCGACTTTGCGGCCTTTAAGTAGTCCTTGAAGTGCTGAAGGAGCTTTCCTTTGGGGGCCATCCGGATGTGCTCGGTGTTGAAAGCGAGCAGTTTTTTTCGGTCAAATAGACTATTGCTCTTTGTTAGTCTGCCTAAGTCGAACGATTTGATTAGCTCATCAAGCGGCATAATCTCCCGCTTGTCCCCCGGATTCCAGCCAAGCAGCGCAAGGAAATTCACCATCGTCTCAGGCAGATAGCCGCTTTTGAAAAAATCCACGATATTGATTTCGGGCAGTTGAACCGCGAGAAATTCAGCCATTGCATCAATGCTCGGCATATCAGGCGTACTCTTGCCGCCAATAAAATCCTCGAGCTCTTCGCGTGTAATGCCGCCAGAATCCGCAAGTTTGTCAAGGTCGATACCCCCCCTCATTTTGATTGCATCGCGAAGCGCCTTCGGCCGCTCACGTTTTGAGAGCTTCCCGCCGCTGTCACTTACAGTAACGGACATATGAACATATTTGGGCAGCGGCGCATCAGGGAAAAGGGCCTGCCAGAGCGCCTGCTGGGCGGGCGTGTTCATCAGGTGTTCCTGGCCGCGGATAACGTGCGTAATCTTCATCAGGTAGTCATCGACCACGCAGGCGAAATTATAGGTGGGCATCCCATCCGATTTCTGTATAATAAAGTCGCCTATTTGAGCGGTGTCGAAGGCGACCTCGCCCCTGACGATATCATTGACGACAATGGTCTCATTTTGCGGCATAGCGAAGCGAACCGTCACCGATTGGCCCCGGGCACGGGCTTTCTTGGTATCTTTTGCATCAGGAAAGTCCTTGGGACGGGAATAGATGAAGCCCTTCTTCTGGGCCTCGGCCTCGCTGCGAAGCTCCTCAAGCTCTTCCGTGGTATCGAAACAGTAATAGGCCTTTTGCTCATCGAGCAATTTCTTTACATATCTATCGTAGATGTCCTTTCGCTGCGATTGCAAATATGGCACGTTTGGACCGCCGACCTCAGGGCCTTCGTCCCACTCAATTCCAAGCCAGTGCAGGTCCTCTATTACCTGCCGGATGGCGGTCGGCGTATTTCGTTTCTGGTCGGTGTCCTCAATGCGCAGGATAAATACCCCTCCCGTTCGACGGGCCCATAGCCAGTTAAAAAGGGCCGTCCTCCCTCCGCCTACGTGCAGGTATCCTGTCGGCGATGGCGCAAAACGTGTTACGATTTTTTCTGACATACCTTATGGTTCCTTATCAGTTGCGGGACACCAGGAGGTAATAGCGTAAGCCACAGAATACCCGTTGTCAAGGGTTACGCGCGCAAACACGCAGACTGGCGAGGGATTTACCCGCCAGACGTATGGCGGGTTTACTCACAAAACGTAATTTATTTGCCTGAGATGGGCATAATACGCTAAAATACCTTGTAAGCAGGATTGACCATAAAGGGGTCTGCTGTGGAAAGAAAAGTGATTCTGGAAAAACTTAAAGCCGGCGCGGAAGAGATGCGAAGGATTTTTCGGGTCAAAAGACTCTCTGTTTTTGGTTCGGTGGCGAGGGGAGAGACCGGCGAAGACAGTGACATAGACGTGCTGGTGGCATTTGAGCAGCGAGCCAGCTTCGATGGATTTATGGAGCTTAAGTTTTATCTGGAAGACCTTCTCGGGATAGGAGTTGACCTCGTTACGGAGAAAGCGCTGCGGCCTGAGGTCCGGCAGGCAATAGAGAAGGAGATGATTGATGTCTCGTAACGAGATAATGTATTTGCGGGATATTGCACAGAGCTGCCGGAAGATTTTGCAGTTCACTGAAGGTCTGACCCAAAACGGTGCTGACGGCGGCCCCGCAATGACAAAACGATATACGCACCACGCACTACGAGCGACTAACTACGGCGGGCATTTGGCACAGGCGGAGCGGAAAAGCATCGTGCTTAGATACCTGTCGCCGCGGTCAGGTATTATGGTAACAACCGTGCCGGATTTCATCCCCTCGGCGACACGCAAAGCGCCGGCAACGGCGGCGCCGCTGGATATGCCGGCGAAAATGCCTTCCTCGGATGCAAGACGCCGGGCCATTTCAAATGCCTCCTCATCCCGTACGGTCATTATGTCGTCCAACCGGCCCCTGTCATAAATGTCGGGCACAATAGATTCGCTCATATTCTTAAGCCCCTGAATGGCGTGACCAGGCGTAGGCTCGATGCCGATAATCTTGATATGCTTTGATTTTTCTTTCAGATGCCGTGACACGCCCATAAGTGTCCCCGTGGTGCCCATACCTGCGACAAAGACATCAATCTGTCCGCCACTCTGCCTGAAGATTTCCGGTGCGGTTGTCTCATAGTGAGCGAGCGGATTGTTCTCGTTAGTGAATTGGTTCGGCATAAAGTATTTGTCGGGGTTTTCATCGAGGATTTTGTGGGCCATTCTTATCGCGCCATCGGTGCCTTCTCGTGCGGACGTCAGGATGACCTCGGCGCCATAAGCTTCGAGGACGTGACGGCGTTCGGTGCTGACACACTCAGGCAAAGTGAGCTTGACGCGATAGCCCTTGGCGGCGCCAATCATAGCCAGAGCAATGCCCATATTGCCGGAGGTGGGTTCGAGGATGGTTTTGCCTTTGGCCAGTTGCCCGGACTGCTCGGCCTTATTTATCATATAAAGTGCAGGTCGGTCCTTGACCGAGCCGCTGGGGTTGTTACCTTCGAGCTTGGCAAATATTTTGACCTTCGAATTATGATCGAGATTCTTTAACTCCACCAGCGGCGTATTGCCAATCGCAGAAAGTATGTCCATCCAATTTCTCCAGACTTATATGTTCACAAAGACGGCCAGCATAATAGCAAAAATGAGGCGAATTGTCCATTGCCTGCCAATATTTTGCTGCCGGGTCAACAAACTGGACGCAATAGTGATAATATGCTACACTGACACCGCAACAGCGTTGTTTGATTGAACTTAAATTATACAGAAAGCCGAACGAGAACCTCTGGTATGTCGGACAGCAAGCGAAATAGCAATGGTAGAACAGGAAAAGACGCAGGTGAAGGGCCGGAGCGGACGGATTTTATCCGGCAGATTATCGTCGAAGACCTCAAAACCAATAAATGGGGCGGGCGGGTCGTGACCCGGTTTCCGCCTGAGCCGAACGGCTATCTGCACATCGGGCACGCCAAAAGCATCTGCCTGAATTTTGGCATCGCAGCGGAGTTCGGCGGCAGGTGCCATTTGCGTTTTGACGACACAAATCCCACAAAGGAAGAAGAGGAATACGTTGAGGCCATAAAAGAAGATGTCCGCTGGCTCGGCTGGGACTGGGATGAGCACTTATATTTTGCATCGGACTATTTCGAGCAGATGTACCGATACGCCGTCGAGCTTGTAAAAAAGGGCAAGGCATACGTCTGTGACTTGACGGCAGACCAAACAAGAGAATATCGCGGCACCCTGACCAGGCCGGGAAAAAACAGCCCCTGGCGCAATCGCTCCGTCGAGGAAAACCTGGATTTGCTTGAGCGGATGCGGGCAGGCGAGTTTCCCGATGGCTCACGCACCCTGCGTGCAAAAATAGATATGGCGCATCCGAATTTGAATATGCGCGACCCGGTTATGTATAGAATCCTGCACGCAACCCACCACCGAACGGGCGATAAGTGGTGCATTTATCCAATGTATGATTGGGCGCACGGCCTTGAAGATTCCGTCGAAAATATCACTCACTCGATTTGCACGCTCGAATTCGAGAACCATCGGCCGCTATATGACTGGTTCCTCGATGAGCTTGGCGTTTATCATCCGCAGCAGATAGAATTCGCCCGGCTCAATCTGATCTTTACTGTGATGAGTAAGCGCAAACTCCTGCAACTGGTGCAGCAGGGCCGCGTCCGCGGCTGGGATGACCCGCGGATGCCGACTATATGCGGCCTGCGCAGACGCGGCTACTCGCCGCAGTCTATCCGCGAGTTCGCCGGACGCATCGGGGTCAACAAATTCAACAGCACCGTCGATATTGCGCTGTTGGAACATTGTGTGCGAGAGGACCTGAATAAAACTTCTCCGCGCGTGATGGCGGTGCTCCGGCCGCTCAAGATAATCATTGACAATTATCCGCCCGACAAGGTCGAACAAATGCAGGCCATAAACAACCCCGAAGACCCGGGCGCCGGCACGCGGATGGTGCCCTTCTCGCGGGAGCTTTATATCGAACAGGACGATTTTATGGAGGTCCCGCCTAAAAAGTTTTACCGCCTGGCTCCGGGCCGGGAGGTCCGGCTGCGATACGCATACTTTGTTCGCTGCACAGGCGTCGTTAAAGATTCCGGCGGCAATATGGTGGAGCTGCACTGCACTTATGACCCCGCGACACGTGGCGGCGACGCCCCGGACGGCCGCAAGGTCCAGTCAACAATGCACTGGGTTTCGGCAGCTCACGCACTGCCGGCGGAAGTCCGGCTGTACGACAACCTGTTCACAAAAGAAAATCCGGATGATGTGCCGGAGGGCGAGGACTTCACATCAAGTCTGAACCCGAAGTCGCTGGAGGTTTTGACCGGCTGCCAGGTCGAGCCGTCCTTGAAGGGCGCAAAGCCGCTCAATCGTTATCAGTTTGAACGGCTGGGCTATTTCTGCGTTGACCCCGATACTTCGGGCGACAAGCTTGTATTCAACCGGACCGTAACCCTGCGCGACGAATGGGCGAAAATCCAAAAAGCCGGCGCATAAAACCACAGAGGAAATAGAATAAAATTTATTTAGCCACAGAGGTCACAGAGAACACAGAGGGAGTAAAAAATATATAGTTGAATAATAATATTAGAACCAATCTTAAAACAACCATCAGAGTTTA
>Ga0315282_10005107_pt1 | contig 22506 bp, 18 predicted proteins | sample YL17G07_20_MG_FD_203693 | JGI IMG/M metagenome (GOLD analysis project Ga0315282, IMG submission 203693) | Sediment microbial communities from Yellowstone Lake, YNP, Wyoming, USA - YL17G07_20 | ecosystem: Environmental > Aquatic > Freshwater > Lake > Sediment | place: USA: Wyoming | collected... | reverse complement strand
ACAGTAAAGTGAGTTAAACTGTACCTTAGTCCGGCGCCGCTCCCCGTTAACAAGGGGTGGCCGGTTTCCCCGAACACCCGGCCGTTTTCATTCCGAACAAGCGGCCGATTTCAGCGAAATACGCAGATAAGAACTATGTAATTTGATTAAGGTCTAAGCAATGGCACTTCTGCGTACTAAACTGAATATACCACGCATATATTCAGATTTGCTGGAGCGTTCCAGGTTAACGGCTCGGCTAAACGAGGGAACGCAAAACAAGCTGGTGCTTGTTTCAGCTCCAGCAGGATTCGGGAAAACCACGTTACTTAGCTCATGGGCGGCAAAGTCTGCTTTACCTGTCGCATGGTTATCATTGGATGAGCGTGACAACGACCCGGTGCGTTTCTGGTCTTACTTTGTGGCGGCATTACAAACACTCCCCTTTGGTGATGCTAAACGAAATAATCTGGGGGATACAGCTATTGGAATGTTTCAAGCCCAACAGGCACCGCCAATAGAGTACATCCTTACTGAACTTATAAACGATATAGCTACTGCCTCCTCCCAAGATTTTGTTCTGGTACTCGATGATTATCATAATATCTCCGATCAGTCCATACATGATGGTTTGACCTTCCTAGTGGATCACTTACCAACGCAAGCTCACCTCATATTATCTAGCCAGGTCGATCCATCTCTTCCATTACCCAGATGGCGAGTACGCCATGACCTGGTTCAACTGGGTACCGACGACATACGATTTACCCGCGACGAGGCGGAGGCTTTCCTCAATCTGGTCATGGGGCTAACTCTCGCTACAGATAACATCGCCACGCTGCAAAACTTGACCGAGGGTTGGGTGGCTGCTCTCAAACTGGCTGCCATTTCGATGCAGGGCACAGGCGATACAACTGCCTTTATCAAGTCTTTTGCAGGTAACAATCGATATGTTTTTGACTACCTCGCCCAGGAAGTACTTAACCGTCAGCCTGAAGAGATTCAGCGTTTCCTCCTGCAAACATCGATACTTGAGCGACTGAGCGGTCCTTTATGTGACTTTGTCACCGAAGGACAAGGGAGTCAAGAAATACTGGAGAGACTGGAGCAGGCCCGTTTGTTTGTCGTGCCGCTTGACCAGCACCGCGAGTGGTACAGGTATCATCGCCTGTTTGCCGACTTCTTGGGAGCCCAACTCCAGCGCAATTCTGAACCGTCGGCAATTGCAGGTTTACATCGTCGTGCTAGCCTGTGGTGCGAGCGGCATGAACTCGTAGAAGACGCAGTCAGTCACGCCATCGAAGCCCAAGATTATGAATTGGCTGTGCGTTTGGTGAAGAATGCCGCTCTTGTCATGTTCCCCAACAGTGAATTAATCACGTTACTCAAATGGCTAAATGCCTTACCAGATGAAGTTGTTCGTCGGGACGCGGGACTAAGCCTGCACTTTGCCTGGGCTTTATTGGCTACAGGCCAGGCTGATGAATCAGAAGCCCACTTAAAGGATGTCGAGCAGGCCTTGGGGATTAAGGCAGAGGATTTCGAGAATCTAGAAATTCCCCCCATTTCTAGATTAAATATTGGGCAAGTTCTTAGCATCAGGGCTAATATTGCTTATCACCGAAACGACTTTTCCAGGGCTCTTAAGTTCTCAAAACTGGCCAACTCATGCTTAAGCGCAGACCTGGATAAAGAATACGCTCAGCCACAGCTATCTTTTCTCGGTACGACAAAATTTAATCTGGGATTGGCCTACGAGATAACGGGTGATTTGCTTTCGGCGACAAGTGCATTCGCGGAAACTATCGCCCTTGAAAAAGAATCACGTAGCCCTCATCTCATTTTATTGGCAAACAATCATCTAGCCCAGATTCAAGTAATCCAGGGACATCTCAATCGTGCTGATGAGATATACAGACAGACGCTTCAAAGCCTGAGCGATTCAAAGCATCCGACACCACTTCTTGGCATGATACGTACCGGGATTGGCAATATTCTTTGTGAGCGGAATGATCTAGAGAACGCATTAGAATATATCACTCAAGGAATCGAGCTAGGTAAGATTTGGAATAACTGGGAGACTCTCCAGCCCGGATATTTCGGTCTTGCCCGAATAAAAGCAGCGCGTGGCGATATAGATGCTGCTATTGAATCAATCAAAGAGTTGGATCATATCGGAGCACAATTAAAAACACCAGGAAGCCCTGCCGTTATTGGAGTTTACCGGGCAAGATTATTATTGCGCGAAGGCGACATATCGGAAGAGCAGCGGTGGCTTGGAACGACGGTTCTTGATTTTAATACTGAGATTCCTTATTTGCGAGAACCAGAGGCCATAGCGCAGTCGTATGTGCTTGCTGCTCTCGGAAAACTTGATGAATCACTACGTCTGTCTGAGCAGTTGTTAAGGAGTGCCCTGAAGCACCAGCGCCAGGGACGAGTGATTGAAATACTCGTTCTTCGGGCTCTCACTTTAAACAAGAAAGGGAACACCGAATTGGCAATAGAAAGCATTGCTGAAGCGCTTAAATTGGCGGAGCCTGAAAATTACATGCGTATCTTTTTGGATGAAGGGCAACCCATGACTGAACTACTCAACCTAACTGTATCTAAAGGCGTCATGGGGACTTATTCACAAAACCTCCTACGCGAGTTAAAAGCTCCCTCTATTGAATCTATGCAGGGTGAAGCGACCCTGTCCGAGGCACGGCGTAGCAATCAGACGATGGCTGAACCCCTCAGCGAGCGGGAATTTGAGGTGCTTCAACTTCTTGGCCACGGGCTGACCAACCAGGAGATCGCCAAAAAACTATTCGTCTCGCAGAATACGATCAAAACACACGTAAAGAACATCCATACCAAGCTGGGGACTCGGAATCGAACCGAGGCAACAACCCAAGCTCAAGAACTCGGCCTATTAGAGAAGTGACCGCCCTTATCCTCGGAGATTCAAATCCACCGTAATATCCACCTCTAACAGCCATTCACCCGAAAGGGTGAACTATACTTTTTCGAAATTCACCCTCCCCCAATCACTATTCCTAGTGGTTACATCGCTTGATGCAAAAAGTAATATCGAAGTGTAAGACAGAGTATGAATCCAAAACGAAGTTAAGCAAAGAGGTGAAACATATGAACGATGTAGCCGTCACGGTTAATGGTCTGCGGAAGATTTATGGAGATTCCACTGCTGTTGACGGGATTAGCTTTGAGGTGAAGCGGGGAGAGATCTTTGGGTTGTTGGGCCCCAATGGTGCCGGAAAAACCACAGCTTTGGAGTGTCTTGAGGGTCTGCGACGGACCGATGGTGGTCGAATGAGGATTCTCGAAACTGACCCGGAACGCGAGACGCGGAAGCTCCGCAACCTAATCGGAGTCCAGTTACAGACTTCTGGGCTCCCTGAGAGTATGCGTGTTGACGAAGCGATGAGGTTCTTCAGTGCTTACCACGGCGTAGAGCCTCGTTACGACCTATTGGAGCGTCTCGGGATAAAGGAAAAGATGTCCGCACAGTATCGAACGCTATCTACAGGACAACAACGCCGCCTGTCATTAGCATTAGCTGCGACTCACAATCCACCAGTCCTAATCCTGGATGAACCCACCGCTGGTCTAGATGTTGCCTCCCGTGTTGAGCTGCATGAGTTGATGTCTGAATTACAGTCTAGAGGGACCACAATTCTGCTGGCAACCCACGATATGGCCGAAGCAGAAAAGATGGCCAACCGAGTAGCTATTCTACTGCGAGGAAAGATAGTAGCTACTGGAACTCCGCGTGAACTTACTGCCGCCGGAGAAGGATTGACCAAGGTGTCTGTGCGTGCAGAGGACTCGAGCCTATCAGACCCGGGACTTACTTTCCCTGCGGTTAAGCAGCAGACATCTAAAGAGGGCTATGCTGTATATTACAGCGCTGATATTGGCCCAACCGTTAGCGCCATCATTGCTTACATTCAATCCAAGGGCGACAGGTTAATCGATCTAAGAGTAGAGCGCCCTTCCCTTGAAGAACGTTTTTTAGAAATAACAACTTCCGGAGGTCTAAGATGACTGCTTTCGTTAATCACTTCTCGTTTGAGTTTCGTACCGGAATCCGCGAAAAGACCCTATTATTGATGAACTACCTCTTTCCTTTGGGCTTCTACTTTATGGTCAGCCTATTTATGGGCCAGCTCAATCCGTATTTTCATGAAACGATGCTCCCTGGCATGATTGTCTTCACTATCATCACGGCAACCATACTTGGCTTGCCTAACCCGCTCGTATCGGCCCGGGAATCCGGAATCTATCGTAGCTATAAGATTAACGGAGTTCCGGCTATGTCCATTCTCACGATCCCAGCATTAAGCACAATGATACATGTTATTATCGCAGCTATTATCATCACCGCCACAGCGCCAATATTCTTTGGAGCAACACTACCGGTAAACTGGCCGACATTTGTTCTGATCGTTTTAGTTACTGCATTTGTCTGTGCTGGCTTCGGGGTATTGATTGGAGTCATTTCAAAAAATACACGCGTGACAATACTATGGTCTCAACTGATATTTCTTCCATCCATGATGCTGGGAGGAATAATGGTTCCTAACAACATACTGCCGCCTATTTTGAGTAAGATCAGTATGCTATTACCTGCCACTTACGCTACGAATGCATTGCAAGGGCTGTCTTTCAATAGGGATGTTAGCTTCAGCTCTTCCTGGTCCCTCGCTATTTTGCTTGCCAGCGGGATCCTAGCTTTTGTTTTGGCCAGTTACCTGTTCTCTTGGGATAGCCGCAACACCACACGAAGGGGGCATTCACTGATGGCACTATTGGTGCTGGCACCCTTTATTATTGGCATGGTCTTATTGTAGGAATGCGTGAGAATCGGAGACGCTGCTTATGTTCTTTAAAAGAGATAACGGCGAGGCCAAAAAGGATAAGAAATGATGAGTATTGATAAGATGAATGTTCAAATCGTGACGCTGGGCCCAATGCGTGTAGCCAGCATATATGCTTTCTGTACTGACCCTCGAAAAGATGCCTTTGAGAAGTTGCTTGACTGGGCTCGGCCGCGAGGCTTTCTCAACAGGAGGAATGAACATCCAATTTTCGGATTTAACAACCCGGGCCCCCAATCTCATATGGGGAGATATGCAGGCCCAGATTGCCGGCTGCCATTATGCGGAGAAGCCGGTCATGGAACTGCTGAACAAATACGGTATAGGGACGATTAACGAGATTATCAAAGAGATGTACGATTATAGCGAGCGCGTTACGAGGCTCGCCATTGAAAAAATCCCCGACGGTACCTGGACCGCGGAAGAACAGATGGACAGTAATGGTATCGATTTGGATACACCCGTTAAAGTCAAGGTAGCGATAACGATTAAGGGCAGCGATATTACCGTAGACCTTACCGGTTCGGACCCGGAGCAGCGCGGACCATTAAACGGCTTATGGGTCACGTCTCTATCTTCCGTAAGAACGACGGTGAAGGCATTGACCAGCCCGGAACTACCCCTCAATGAAGGATTCAACAGGCCTATCAAACTAATTGCCCCCAAGGGCAGCATATTTAATGCCAACTCAGGAGTGCCGTGCTTTTTATGCGGTAATGTCTCAGGGGCTATCGGGCAACTGATCAGCAAAGCGCTACGCAATGTCCTCCCAGAGAAAATCCCCGCCAGTTCCGGGGCCGATGTAATCGGGCAGGGATTTAACGGCTTAGACCCAAGGACCGGAAAATACTGGGGCACTCTCACACCGTGTCTGGTAGGACAGGGTGCCGATTATATCTCCGATGGCGATAGCTATCTCCTGGGGGCTACACAGAATATCCCCACCGAAATACTCGAATCGACCTATCCGCTGTTGGTAGAAAAATCCGAGCTGATACAGGACAGCGGAGGCGCCGGGAAGTACATGGGAGGTCCCGGTTCCAGGCTGCAGCTTCGACTTCTGGCCCCGGCAAGCTACTACGCCTTTATCGAAAAAGGTAAAAGCCCACACTGGGGTGTCGACGGCGGCAAACCAGGACTGAGAAACTACGCCCTTATCCAGTCGAAAGAGAAAGGAGAATTCGAAGTACTGAAGACCTCCGGAGTACCCCTGGCGGAAAATGACAGGGTGATAGTGACCGCAGGCGGCGGGGGCGGCTACGGGGACCCGCTGGAGAGACCCGTCGAAACGGTGCGCACGAATGTTATCAAGGGCTATATCTCGGTAGAGTTTGCCCGGCGGGAATACGGTGTGGTGATTGACCCGCAATCGTTTGAGGTTGACAACGCGGCCACACAGAAACTTCGTGGTGATATGTCGAGACAAAAGGGCTCCAGCTAAACGGCGAGCTTGCCGGGAGGGTCATTTGCATCCGGCCAAAAATTTTGATGTCTGCCTACCGCTACGTCAGAACGCCCGAAGACGCGGCAAGAATGGCAGCCATGCATCAGAAAAAAAAGCATTGAGCTGACTACCAGGCCGTCCAGCCTCCGTCCACCACCAGTGAAGCACCGGTGATGTAACTGGACTCATCCGAGGCAAAGAATAAAGCGGCGTTGACCACATCCTCCGGCTTACCGATTCGATGCAGCAGTATCTTGGATGAGACTAATTCCCGGACCTCGGGGATTTCCTCTAAACCCTTTTTATCAGGGTTTGAAATCATACCTGGTATTATGGCATTAGAACGAATGCGGTAAGGCGCCAGCTCATAAGCCATGGACCTGGTTACACCCAGGACTCCGGCCTTAGTGGCGGCATGAGCAAAAGCTCCGATAACGGGTTGCCCGGCGATTCCGGCAATGGCAGAAATATTGATGATGGAGCCACCACCGGACTTTATCATTAACGGGACGGCGGCTTTCACCGTGAAAAAAATCAAACTAAGTTCATTATCGAGCGTAAATTGCCAGTCTTCCCGGGACATCTCAGTCAGCATGGCAAAACGGGGTGATGAAGCATTATTGTAGAGGATATCCAGCCGGCCGTGGGTCTCCTCCGTCAGGTCCACCAGCCTTGTAGTATCATCCGGATTGGTAAGGTCAAGCGGCTCGATAGAGATCATCTCACCGCCGTTATTGCGTACCCGGCGTACAGTTTCCCGGTTACCCTCTGCATTCAGGTCACACCCAACAATTTTAGCGCCTTCTTTCGCGAAGTGTAAGGCGGCGACCCGTCCCTGTCCCTGCGCCGTTCCGGTTATTAACGCTACTTTATTCTCTAATCGCCCTGCCATTCTACCACCTCCTGTCAGGAATATGATATTTATTCAGACGTGCCGGCTGATAAGGCGGGATTCCTTTCGTAGCCGATTATTTCTCTAATATAGCATTTTCTGGGATTGGCGCTCACCTGAAGAATGACAGCCGAAGCAGTCCCGGCCATGGTAAGGACAGTTGTACCATCAGGAATAAGGCCGTTTTTGACGGCAATTATCGCACATCCAACCGAGACTCGAACCCCCTGGCTCATCATATTCAAAGGAGACAAGTCCGCTCCGGCATCGACATCCAAGAGGTCCAGGTGTGAAGGAAGTCCGAAGATAGTTAATTTGGCTCTAGCGGCCCTATAGTTTTCATCCTCTGCCAGAATTGTCTTGAAGTTAAAATAATCGGGCATCAAATAGCAGACTTTTATCCCTTCTTTCTCCAATTCTTTCTGGGTCTCTTCAGAAATCGAAACAGGTATTTCTGTAATTCTCTTTTTTAATTGCCCTTCTTTCCATTTTCTCGACTCTGCACTATCCGTCGGCCGTATAACAATCGGGAAAGACCCTCCCTTTGGATTCGTTACAGTTACAATATTAATTTTGGGGCCTTTCGTAATTTCCCTGAATTTCCTGAAAGTATATCCACTGGACCAGGCTATCACTACAGTTTGTATTCCTAATTCTTCCATCCGCTTCTTAGCGATTTTTACCATCTGGTCGGTATTTTGCCGTTCCGGTTTTTCGAAATATACTATTTCTCGGACTTCCATCCTTTTCTCCTTTTAAATATTGAGTGGCTTCTTTCTCCCGGGAACAGTCTGTTTTGTTAAAGGCTTGGTCAGGCGTTCAGCTTTAAGATTTTTAATCCGACTTATCGAAACTGAGAAATTCCAATGGAATTCCATCAGGGTCTCGAACATGGATAAAAGCAGCCCTTTCCTCACCGGGCATAAGCTACAGCTTTAAACAAAATTCCAAACCCTCTTTTTCGAAATGGGCCATGTTATCTCCTTCTCTGATTATTATTGGAAAACTAGACCTGAGACCAGTGTTTATCTCCAACCGGGAACCGGCACGGCATGGGTTTACAGTTAAAGCAGTTCGAGAGGCGCAATTGGGGCAGTCTGGCTCCCTTTGACTGTTCAGCGTAATCAATCGCCTTTTTAACCTGTTCATTACTGCCCTTTATAACCAGCGTTATGGCTCCTTCTGCCCCACCTAACCCACCGGCACCTATGGGCACCGCAGTCGCGCCACTTAATATCCTGATTGCATCAATTTCAGTTATGATTTCCCCTTTAGGTAAGGGGAGCAACCCGCAGCATAACCCCATGGAGTAATCGTATTTAGTTTGTTTTGCCTCTTTTGATGCCTCGCTTATATCCACGGGTATCATTTTTTCTAGCCCGACAGGAAAGACCAGGTGAAATGATTTTTTCTCCAGCCGGAAAGCACCCTCCCCAAGGGGCCTCCCTGGGAAGGGTCGCCTATCAGGCAACCTACATTACCCTGGGGGTCAAGAGCGTTTACCCCTTTGATAAAAACATCTGTTGGTTTCATCTGCGCCAACAATTCCGAAGTTCCCATGCCGGTGGAAAATTTCCCATCTTTAATTACCCACCAGGCTGTAAAATCTCCCGGCTCGGCAGTGGCATTCCGAGGGAGAAAGTCTCCTACCTGCATCCCCATTTCAACACAGGTTCCCTTGGGGGTTACCACACCGCAAACCCAGTAATCAGTACTGGGCTTCTTACCGGTAATCGCTTCGACAATAAAATACGTACTGCTGGAAGGATGCATCATAATTATCCCTTCTGTTGCCGCCTTTTTAATGAAATCTAAATTAGCCACGGCCTTGGCGATTAATTTTTTTGATTCGCTGGGAATAAGGGTTATCTGGGCTAACATATGTTCCTCCTCTCTAGTCCCGTAAAACGCACGGTCACGCTCAATAGACATGTAACCGTTTATAACGTCACATTACTAATGATATATACCAGTATCTATAGATACTAATTTTACAATCTCGAATTTTAAACCGTCAAGTAGACCGTCAGTATCCCTATATTAAGGAAGCCGGTGTCTGAACAAAGAAGTTACTAACGCTCCGCGTGGCTTTTGGTTCGTTGAATTTTCCTTCTCGTCTTATCGGGGGGAAACTCATCTCGCCACCACGGGACGAGGGAGTCAGCCCACTGGAGCTCAGTTTCTATTGTCTTCATGAGGGTATCAACTATTTTGTGGTTAACCTGAAGGGTATTTAAAATATATTCGATAGATATTTTCCGAATATGTGATTCGTCCGCCTGTTTTTTTGATTTCCACAATGCTTTTCCAACAGCGATGGCTTCTTCAGTTTTTACCTGGTGCTCTTTTAGAGTCTTCAGGGCTGTCTCTTTATCCAGGTATCCTATTAATATTATCGACAGAAGTAGTTCCGTTAAAATTTCATGCGGATTGGTAAGCCAGTAGACCAGATTCCTTTTTATCAATTTTTCACCTTTCGGAGTAATGGAGTAAATGGTCTTGTCCGGCATATTATCGTTTTTCACCCATTTCCCGGAAATCAACCCTCTTTTCTTGAGCATATTAACAATGCCATAAACGGTTTGAGTGGGAATTTTAATATTCGTCCGTTTAAAGTTTACCAATTTACTTATGGCATAAGGATTGATAGGCTCATTGGCAATGATGCCTAAAATCAACAGAGCTGTTTTAGAAAGAACTTCACTCATTGATTCGATTACCCAGGGGTTTATCTCCCCGTCAAGAAATGTCAAGGTAATTATAACGGAAAGGTTAAGTAAAATCTAATTGCCTGTAAAAACAGCTTTTACATCTCTTAATAAGCCGCCCAGCATCGATGATGGTGTAGTACAACCTGTAACTTAGAAATTGGAATGTCCCGGATACCGCACCCTGGCCCTTTGACTTTTCAATTACCACATGCTACGATTACTTAAATTCTGGGCTGGTATGTTTTAATACTAGTTTCAACCAGAGGCTTTATTATCGGCAATAATCTAAATAGAAACGTGCAGCTTTGATTTTCCCCAAAAAACAAGTTAAATTTAAATGGAAGAAGGAGAAAATAAAGTGAAAAATGTCCTCATGAAGTACAAAAATGTGGGAAAGACAGGCCTGAAGGTTTCTACAATCTGCCTTGGCACAATGACTTATGGGATACAGATTGGCGAGGCGGAAGCTATCAACCTGGTAAAGGGTGCCATGGATGCCGGTATCAACTTCCTGGATACCGCTCCCGTATATAGCAACACCAAGTCCGAGGAAATAGTTGGCAAGGCGATAAAAGGGGACCGTCATTCTTTTGTGCTGGCAACGAAGGCCGGACCGCCATCAAAATACACCCCAGGCGTGCCGCCGAAACCAAATGAGACCGGACTTTCGCGTAAGTGTATCATGTGGCAGGTGGAATGTAGCCTCAAACGACTCCAAACGGATTACGTTGACCTTTATTACGTTCACGAGCCGGACTACAATACTCCTATTGAGGAGACTTTACGTGCTTTGGACGACCTGGTTCACCAGGGGAAAACGCGTTATATAGGTTGCTCTAACTTCTTTGCCTGGCAAATTTCAAAGGCGCTAGGGGTGAGTGAACGTTACAATCTGGCGCAATTTGACTGTGTTCAGCCACCGTACAACCTGCTTACCCGGGACATTGAGACCGAACTGTTACCCTTCTGTGCCAGCGAGGGCATAGGGGTGAGCGTATATAACCCTCTGGCAGGTGAGATGCTTACCGGCAGGCACGAGTTCGGTAAGCCTCCAGCCGAAGGCAGGTTTACCCTGCCCGATTTGGGACCGGGCTACCTTCAACGATACTGGTCAGAAACCAACTTTCAGGCAGTAGACCGTTTCAAGAAGCTTGCCAGGGACCACGGCGTAACTCTCCCTCAGTTTGCCCTGGCATGGATATTGAATAATCCAACAATAACATCCGTTCTCAGCGGCGTTATTTCACTCGAGCAATTAAAGGAGAACATAGTTGCTATCGATATAAAATTATCACCGGAAGAGCTCCAGGCCTGCGATGATGTATGGAATACGTTCAGGCCGCCACGGGTCCACTATGCCAGGAACCCCCAGGACGCGGCGAGAATGGCAGCTATGCATCAGAAAAAATAACTCATGTTCGGAGCACGCGTCGCTCCGCCTCAGTAGAGGGAATCCATCATATCCAAGGTTTGTAAAATATTTAAAGATATTCTTCCGTTTAACCGGTATTATCAGGTAAAATAAAATAGCAAAAATATATAATGGGAGTTATGAAATGGCAGAAAAAGTAGCTTACGGATACATGGGTAAAATTCTGCGTGTCGACCTGAGCAGCGAAAAGATAAGCGTGGAATCACTGGACAATGCGACGCGCCGTAAATACGTCGGTGGCACCGGCATGGGAGTCAAGTATCTCTACGAAGAAGTGCCCCCGGGTGTGGAGTGGTCCGATGCCGCGAATCGGATAATGTTCTTTTCAGGACCTCTCAATGGCACCAAGGTAAACGGAACCGGCACCTTTTCGGTGGTTACCAAGGGCCCGATGACCAATCTGGCTGCGGCTACCCAGGCCAACGGATACTTCGGCGCCTTTCTAAAATTCTCCGGCTTCGACGGTATTATCATCCAGGGCAGAGCCAAGGGGTGGCGTTATTTGTATATTCACGATGGCATTGCCGAGCTCCGCGATGCCGAGCATCTCCGGGGCAAAGACACGAAGGAAACCCAGGACACTATTAAAAAAGAAATAAAACAGCAGAGCAGTGTTTGTAGCATCGGTCCCGCCGGTGAGAGTCTGGTCCGCTTTGCCGGTATAATCAGCGACCACGACCATTCGGCCTCTCATAACGGGGTGGGAGCCGTCATGGGGTCGAAGAAACTCAAGGCGATAGCCGTCGAGCGGGGCAACCAGGAGGTTCCCGTCGCTGACCCTGACCGGCTGTCTGAGGCAGCTAAAGCCCTCGTCGATGAGGTCATGAAAAACCCGAATATGAGTAAATATGGAACCGCAGCCGGTTATCCTATGCTGGCCGCTTCCGGCCAGTTGCCGGTGAAGAATTATACGACCAACATCTTCCCCGATGCTGAAAAATTCAGCGGAGAGTATCTCCGCAGCCACTTCAAGGTGAAGACGGTTACCTGCTGGGGATGCCGCGTAGCTCATATAAGGGAAGTAGAAATCACCGAAGGTCCCTATAAAGGCTTTGTCATCAAAGAACCCGAATATGAGGCTCTAGCGGCTATGAGTGCCGAAATAGGCCAGCATGACCAGGCTGCCACGATGGTGCTATGTGATAAAATAGACCGGCTGGGCATGGATGTTAACGAGACCGGCCATTTGTTCGGCTGGTTAATGGAATGCTATGAGAAAGAATTCATCAAAAAAGAGGACTATGACGGTATTGTTATGACTTGGGGAAATGTCGAGGCTGTGCAGCAGATGCTGGATAAAATTGCTCATCGCGATGGTTGTGGCAATCTCTGGGCGGAGGGGGTAAAACGTTCCGCGGAGAAAATCGGCGGTGAGGCAATGAACTGCGCCATATACACCCAGAAAGGGGCTTCACCGCGCGGCCACGACCATCGGGCGCGGTGGACAGAGCTGATGGATACCTGCACATCGAATACAGGCACGGTTGAGATAGGACCCGGTTTACCCTTCCTCGATTTACTGGGAGGACCCCCAACGCCCCAGGTAATGAAGGACCGCTTTAACGGCATGCTACAATCCACGGCCAACGCAAAGACAAATGGCGCGCGGCAGTTCATGGACTGTTTAATCATCTGCTTCTTCTGCGCACCGAGCTTTCCTCTATTATTGGATTGTGTAAATGCGGCTACCGGCTGGAATTTTGATATCCAGGAAGCTATGGATGTCGGACGCCGGTTAATCAATCAGCTCCGCGTTTTCAATTTCCGGCACGGGCTGACCAAAGAAGTCGAGGCACCTTCCGTCCGCTATGGTTCAACACCCGTTGACGGCCCGGCCCAGGGTCAGTCTATCATGCCCAATTGGGAGGCATATCGCCGTAATTACTACCAGAACATGGGATGGGACCCTGAAACAGGCAAACCCTTACCGGAAACACTTAAGCGCCTGGGACTGGCCGAGCTGATTCCGGACCTGAAGGGTTAAATACTTTAATAGGTGAAAACTCATAAGAAAAGCAGATTGGCGTTTGACTATTATTGAATAAGGGAGGACAGGAGATGACTTTTAGACTTAAACAGAATCGTATCCTTACCGCTCTGAAAAAGGGCAAAATTCCACTGGGTATGCAGGTTTACACCGGTAATCCAAGCATTATCGAGATTCTCGCTTACACCGGATTCGATTTCTACATGCTGGATATGGAACACAGCCGGGTAAATCCCGAGACCATGGAGCACTGCATCCGCGCGGCTGACGCTGCCGGGATAACTACAATGGTTAGAGTGACAGAAAACAATCCCAGTCTTATTCGCCACGCCGTCGAGGCGGGGGCCCACGGGGTAATTGTCCCGCACATAGAAAACGCCGAGGATGCCAGAAAAGCCGTGGACGCTATCCGCTATCCTCCCGAGGGGAAATGCGGGACCTGCGGCTGTATACGTGCCGCGAACTACAAAAGCACCGGCTACATGGAATATTCGAATCAAAACACCATCCTTTGTCTGTTACTCGAAGATAAAACCGCCATTGAAAATGCCGATGAGATTATGGCCCAGTTGAAGCCAGGCCTAGATGCTGTAGGAATCGGCAGGGGAGACCTTATGAACTCCCTGCGGACCGAGCCGGAGAAAAATACGGGTAGGTTTATAATACCCGGCGAGCAAGACCCTTATATCCAGGAAGCTTATGATAAGGTTTTGTCTATCTCCAGAAAGCGCGGGATTCCATTAGTTGACAATGTGTTCAGTCCTGATGATGCGAAGGTCACGGTGGCCAGGGGTGTTAAAGTATTGGTCTATATGATAGACCAGTGGCATTTCTATAATTTTTGTGAGGATGTCGTCCGAATGGTGAAGAAACTCAAGCCGCCTGACTAAGGTAGGCATAAAGATACTGATATATTTCATTGACCAGCAGCTGCACTTTTTTGTGTCTATAGATTACCCCTTAATTTTTTTGTGGCTCTGTCGTCAACCTCAAATGATTTTGGGTCAATTACAACTCCATAATCCTGCCGGGCGTGCTCAACGGAAATATAGCGGTTGATAACATCCTGACGCACGGCTTCGATATCTCTTTCCAACGGGTCACCGTAACCGCCCCCGCCGCCAGCAGTTGCTATAACTCTACAACCCTCCGGTAGTTGCATATCCGAAGTCTTCAATACCTCAAATTCCTTTTTACCTTTTGGCTTGATTACCGAGTAGTTTCTCAGGCCTTCTTTCCCGCCATCGATACCCCAGTGTGGGGCCTTCGCCTTTTCAATGAAAGCGAAAAGCGTCGCGGGTGAGAGAAGACGGATTTGCATTCGCGAACCCAGGCCTCCTCGATGTTTTCCGGCGCCGCCGCTGTCCTGCACAAGCTGATAACTCTCGATAACCAGCGGAAAGGTCGATTCCGTTAACTCCAGAGACCCTCCCGAACCTCCGCCCGAACCGGCAATAGAATGATGGGCGGTGCAGTTATCACCGTCTGAAAAAAAGTCAGCCCCGTTCCCGATGGCGGCGCTGGAGAGGGTTGCCCAATGCTTCCCCGTATCGGGGTCTAAACCGAAAAAGCCTATGCCGCAGACATCACCGCCGGAACAGGCCGGGACTCTTTCCGGGAGAACTCTATACAGGGCTTTGTTAATGAGTTCCAGTATACTCGATGCCACATTACCGCATAGAAAGCATGGTGCGGTAGGGCCGGCATTATAGATACAGCCTTTGGGAGCGATTACGGTAATAGGCCGGTTAGACCCTTCGTTGGCCGGCAGTTCCGGGTTGGTCAATGCCTTTACCGCCATTCTGGCGGCGGATAGGGTAGTAACCCATAACCCGTTCATGGGACCTCTTTGCTCCGGGTCCGAGCCGGTAAAATCTATGGTGATATCACTACCTTTAATGGTTACCGTTACCTTCGTTTTAATGGGTTTATCGAGGTCGAGTCCGTTGCTGTCTATAAAGTCTTCCGCCGTCCAGGTGCCGTCAGATATCTTTTCAATAGCCAGCCTGGTGATGCGTTCGCTGTGGTCGTACATCTCCTTGATACAAGCATCTATCGTCTCTACGCCATATTTAACCAGCAGCTCCGTGACCTGCTTTTCACCAAAATGACAGCCGGCAATCTGGGCCTGGATATCTCCCCATACCTGCTCCGGTGCCCTCGAGTTCCATTTGATAATCTCCAGAATCTCCGATTGCAGTTTACCCCTTTTGTATAGTTTCAGCGGAGGTATACGCAGGCCTTCTTCATAGATGTTCGTGGCGTCCGTGGGATAGGTGTTTTTAGCGCCGACGTCCTGCCAGTGCGCCTTGCTGGTGGCGTAACCAAAGAGATCATCTTTAAAGAAAATAGGGGTAAACAGGACGGCATCCGAGGTATGATTGCCGGTAAACTCAGGCACTGTTGAGACAATTACGTCACCGGGCTCGATATTCTCCTTGCCGATGAAGTCGATGCAGGTCCTGGTGGCAGGACTTGAGCTACTCAGAAAAAGAAGGATGCCCCTTTCCGATTGCGCGATGATGCCGGCATCGGCATCGAGAATGGCGAATGAGCAGTCCCTTATCGTGCTGAGAAAGGATGAGACACCGCAGTGGGCGGCTGTCTCTATCATCCCGTTGGCTATCGAGATTAACCTGTTACGAATAACGGCAAATGTAATGGGGTCCGCCTTAGGCATTTAAGCACCTCCCGTTTGAATAATCAGATTACCCAGTTTATCCACCAGCAGGGTTTGCCCCGGCATGACCACCGTGGTGTGAAACGGCTCTTCCATAATCGCCGGCCCGATAATACTATTGCCACAAGTCAGCATATTTCTTTCATAAATCCGGGTATCTATGAGATTACCATCCAGATATACTTTTCTTGGCTTCTTCAGGGCTTCCCGGGGTATCTCTTTACCCTGTTTGATTTCAGCCACCGGCACGTCTTTAATTTTACCTACCGCTTTTAACCTGGCATTGGTAGTTGTCAGGGGGGCTTCAATGCGATGGCCGTATCTGGTTTCATGGAGACGTTCAAAAGAATTGCCGATTTCTTTTTTGGTATTTTCCTTCAGTGCGCCGCCGGGCACCTGCGTTTCGATGAAGTAATGCTGGCCCTCGTAACCCATCTCCAAATACCGGGTAAACTCTATTTTACCTTTAGACATGCCTTCCGCGGTGAGTATCTTGAAGGCGTTAATCTCCATATCTTGGTAGACATCGGCGAGTTCTCGAATATCCATCTTGTCCAATGACCGGGCGAATGCGCGGGAGTAGGTGTGGACGAGGTTCATGGTCAATATGCCCCGGGCACAAAAAACACCAGGGTCAGGCGGAATAATCACACGGGAGATGGACATGTCCCTGGCGATGGCGGCGGCGAATATGCCACCGCCTCCTCCAAACGCCATGATGGTGAAGTCCCGCGGGTCGTCACCGTGACCGATGAGTATTTCGGTGGTGGCGGTGGTCATGTTGTTTCTGGCGATAGCCAATATACCGTCAGCGGCTTTATTCAGGCTTATGCCCAGCTTTTCAGCGATGACGCTAACCCCTTTTCTTGCCAGGTCCAAATTCAGACGGACTTCGCCACCAAGGAAATAGTCGGGGTCGAGCAAACCGTTGACCAGAGCAGCATCAGTCACCGTCGGCTCCGTCCCTCCCAAGCCATAGGCCATCGGGCCGGGATTAGCCCCGGCACTCTCCGGCCCCACCGTAAGCAGTCCAGCGGCGTCAACCCTGGCGATGCTCCCCCCACCCGCGCCGATGCTGAGTATTTCTATACCCGCATTGAACACCGGATAGCCCATTAATTCGGACTCATGCCTTTCTACGTTCACGCTGTCTTTGATTATGGAGACATCGAAGCTGGTGCCGCCGACATCCATGGTCACCACATTTTTAAGTCCGCTGAGCCCGGCCAGGTAAGCGGCACCAGCCGCGCCGCCCACCGGTCCGGATGAGAGGCTGCTTAAAGGTTTTTCTTTGGCCGCCTCGATGCCCAGAACCCCGCTGGGACCCAATACCAGTAGCTGCCCGCTGAATCCCATATCTTTCAGGTTCTCGCTCAATCGGCTAACATATCCCATGATAGCCTTGCCCGAATAGGCACTGATAATCGTGGTATTGGCCCTTATGTTCTCTCCGACTTCTCTGGCTACCTGGTGGCTGAGTGAAACGCTCACTTCAGGCCAAACCTCATTGATGATTTCACTTATCCTTTGCTCGTTTTCCGGATTGGCGTAAGAATGCAGCAGGCAGACGGCAATAGCCTCGACTCCATCCCCTCTCAGTTGCTTTACAATTTCCTTCACCTCTTCCTCATCGAGTCTTTCTAGTATTTCGCCCTTATAGTTGGTCCGTTCGCTTACTCCCCACCGCAGGTATCTGGGCACCAGCGGTTTAGGTTTTTTCCATAAATAGTTATACACATCTTTTCGGCTGCTATGGGTCATCTCCAAAACATCAGTAAAACCCCTGTTAGTTATCAGACCCACCCTGGCACCTGTCCGCTGCGCAATGGTATTCAGTCCGGCGGTTGTTCCGTGGATAAACAACGCCACTCCTGATATATCTATTTTAATCTTTCTAATTGCTTCCAGGACTCCCTTGCCAAGGTCGGAGGGCGTAGTGGGTACTTTATCCACTATTATCTGCATGGTGTCGTCATCGACGTAGACGATATCTGTGAACGTTCCGCCGGTATCAACCGCTATTCGCTTCACGGTTTCACTCCTTTTTCTTCTTCGATTGTATCATAATCCTGTATCCCGGAATGTCTCATTGACTATTTTACTCTTGAGCTCTTTTACATACTATTTTTTATAAACTCCTGTATAGTCCTTATTGCGCGCCTCGTAATTTTCTTTAAAATTGCCGGCGTAGCCCATGGGTTTTTCTCCTACCTTCACCTTGCCGTCTTCCAGCCTTAAAAGGAAGAGATCCGTCTATTTGCCCAGATACCTTAAGGCATTTCTGCCAGCAATGCGGCCGGAATTAATCGCAAAGCCTGCGCTTATTCCCGAAGCAGGCTTAATGCTGTAACTATCCCCATACATTCCGCCCGCATCAAATCCAACAGCATACAGTCCGGGGATAACCCTGTCTTTCTTATCTATCACCTCAGTTTTCTGGTTTATCTTGATACCTCCGAGCGTACCTAAGAAGACAGTCCGCATCCTTACAGCATAGAACTGTGGTCCCTTAATTGGCCTGAGGTATTTTGAGTCTTTGGCAAAAAGGTCATCGTGTCCTTTCTCACAGAACCTATTGTATTCGTCAATGGTTTCTTTCAATCTCATCGGTTTGACCCCTATCTTCTCAGCCAATTCCTGGATAGAGTCTGCTTTGAAAACCTCCGTGCTCCGATTTTCGAGAGTCGCAGCCAGGTCCCGGTCCAGGTCAAGGACCCGTGAGCCCGGGGGGAAATCTATACCGTGAGATTTATCAATTCCGTTTTCCATCAGCCGTTTTACAGTTGAGCTATCAAAGATGCTGTAATTGCCGCTCTCCTTAAGCCGGGCGCTGGCGTTCCCGACGGAAGTCTCATAAAAACCAATACTTTCATCACAAAATCTCTCTCCCTGATTATCAACCCAGAGGTCAGGTTGGACTGCTGCATACTCAATGGACGACTTCATAGCAAATTCGGGCCCCATCGGACCAACACGAAATAGCTCAAGAACTCCAAGGCCTTCGTTATCGGCGCCGACCTCAAAAGCCATGCGGATGCCATCTCCCATTTTATCAACGTTACCTACCGGAACCACATTGACATCCAGGTCCAACCCCGTGTATTTCTTAATCCATTCTTTGTTGTTCGCATAACCACCGCTGGCGATGACAACTACCTTGGCGCTTACCTTAATTTCCTCTCCGTCCTCTTCCAAGATGACGCCGTTGATGAAGTCTCCCTGTTTGAGGATTCTCTTGACCGGCGTGGAGAGTTTGATATCGACTCCTTTTTCTTTTATCCTGATAGCCAGCGTTTTCACTACCGCCTCTCCTCCCCCTTTTACAACATGGTATGTCCGAGGAGCATCAAGTAAATTATTTATCGCATCAATAAACTCAACGCCTTGCCTTTGTAACCAGGTAATAGTCGCCGCAGACTCATCGACAATTGCCCTGACCAGGCGTGGATTAGCCCGCCAGTGACTGTACTCCATGATGTTTTTAAAGGCTTCGTCACGACTATATGTAATGAACCTTCCCCGCTGCATATCGCTTTCTGCGGCGAAGATACCATGAAAAAAGTTGGAGGTGCCGCCGAGAGAGCGCTGTCTTTCAAAGACGATGACCTTAGCGCCCCCTTCCGCTACGGATAACGCCGCAGACAGGCCTGAAACACCTGAGCCAATTACGACAACATCAGCACTCGTAGTATCTCCCATATTTACCCCCATTTTCTTTCCAACTCGAAACCCGCATTCACCGTCAAACCTATCCGTTGCCACGGTATTTCGTGAATTTAAACTCTCCATCCTCCATCTTGATTCCCAGGTAACAGGACCACTCCTTATCATTCTGTTCCGGATAATCAGCCCGCTTAAACCCGAAAGGAGCCGGACGGCTTTCTTTCCTCTCCAGTGAAGCCCTTAACACCATCTCGGCATTATCCATTATGGACTTAACTTCTAGAGACCTGGCCAGTTCATGAGGATTATCTGCTTTTATGGGTGCCGCCCTGGCATATTCCAGACGCTCGAGTCCTCGCTTTAACATCCCCTCACTCCGAATGTCGCCGCAATAGAAGTCCATCAGATTTTGTATATAGATTTCAACCTCTTTCCAGAAAAAGCCCCTCTCACGGTTCATTATCGCGGAGCAGAGCTTCTTTCTAGCTTGCATTATGCCTTCGTCTAGTGGCAGGGACTCCTTTTGCGCTGCCGCACGTTTAGCGGCCATTCCGCCGGCATACCATCCTCCCGCTACTGCACCAGGAGCATCCGAGTACATAAATCCACCGACTTCATCACCCGCTGCAAACAAGTTCCTGATTTCGGTCTCAAAGTCTTTATCTACCCACAACCCGGTAAAAAATCCTTCAGGCGTCCCAAAGCCGGCATACTCCTGCCTGGTAGTTCTCAGATCAAACCCCTCCTCGTCCTTGAAGTACCTCATAAACTGGGTGCCTCGGCCTTCATTCTTGATAGACCACTCGATATACTGCGCCTCATAATCGGTAGCATCACTGAGGTCCAGATAGAAGGGGCCTTCTCCCTTATTGTGTAATTCAGCTAGACGAGCGTGCCATCCCGCTCCACCACCAGCACCACCAGAAGTGGTAACCTTTAACCACCGCTGCCTGTCCTTGAGAGTCCATTTCACTTTACCCAGCTTTTCCCAATCATAAAAATGAGTCCGGGGGATAATAACGTTACCTTTCCAGTCGATAATCCGGGCAGCCGGCTGGGTTGTATTTCCGGGCTCACCATAATTCGGGTTATAGTTAGCACCTACCCTTAGGCTGCGATTTGTTCCACCTCCGAGTGCTTCCTTATTTATAACAGGCAGCCCCGCTCGGAACGCCATCGAAGAGCCATCACCGGTGCACGTGGGTGGAATAAATGTATTAAAATCCAGACCGCTTGCATTACGGTGGATCCTGGTTAGCCCGCCAGCGCAGAGGACAATAGCCTTGGCTTTAAAGAGGTAAATATCAGCCGTGCGCGTACCAATGCCGACGGCTCCGGATATCTGGCCATCGGTCCTTATTAAGCCGGTCATCTGTACCCGGTTGAAGATATTGACCTCCCTACTCTTCGCCTCCGCAGTGAGCTTGGGCTTCAACGACACGCCGTCAAAATTAAACGAACTTGGGACGCTATGATACTGGTAGACTATCCGGAATTTACCCGGGACTTTACTATCTTCATATCTGAAGTTGATACCCCACTTCTCCATATCCAGCACCCTGTCATACATAGTGCTGGCTATCTTAAGATACAAGTCATCTCTTAAAAATGCGGGGTCGGCTCCTGGAAAACTAAGGTTGTGTTCCTTAAGCATATCATCAATTGTATACCCCATTTTTTCATGTACCGGTGGGATGAACGACCAGAAGTGGTCTACACCCGTGCCTGCCTTGCCGCTCGCCCGGGTATCGGATTTCTCTGCCAGGGCAACCCGCAGGCCATTATTTCCAGCCGCGTTAATAGCTGCCATACAGCCAGATAAGCCACCCCCGATGATAAGAACATCAGTTTCGATAGGGATTACGTTCAACCCTGTCATCATTTTCTCCTACAATTTTTTTCAAACCAGGGAAAGAGCCATTCCTAATCTTTTATCCTTTGGAATCCTCCCCTCATTGGAAACGGGGTGACAATTTCAATCGCGCCCTTTTTGAGGCAGTGTGTAATACAGGCTCCGTCAATATAACATTCCTCAGGATACATTACGATAGGCGGCTTACCTTTTTCCGGGTTAGGCGCCAGTACATCGCACGGGCATACCTCGACACAGAGATTGCAGCCGGTGCATACCATCTCATCAAAATATATGTGTCTATAGCTCATTCTATGAACCTCCTTTATTGCCTCTAAATAGCTTGCCTAGAAGGTTGTTCGTCTTTGCTTGAGGTAAAATTCCGCGGAGTGGGATAATCTTCCCGATATTTCATTTCGACGGATTATATTATTAAGTACCGCAGTGCGTCAACCCTTGGGACGGTATAAGAAGAGGGGTCATATTTAAGCGTGATTTAGCCACCAAAATAATTCGAATAAAAAGGTTGCATCTGGTATTGATATCCAGTCACATTTTATCTTTTCGTAACGGGTATTAACCCATTCCATCGCTTTGCTGGATTAGAGACAAACATCTTCTCCTCCTTGTACTTAGGAGTTTAGCTGCTATAACGGCCGTTACAGGAAATCAGGTGGCAAGGTTAAAGGCCAAAGAAAAAGTTCTTCTTTCTGTCCATTGAGCTCCACCAAAGGGTACAATAGGCAGAACTCCAGGTGCTCTCATCTTCCCATCCGGCTTCATGCTCATCTGTGCCGACATACCCCCGCTGCAAGATTCTTAGTTAACAGAGATGATGTTTTTACTTTACGGCAGATACGTATTGCGTCAAAAGTAACTGTTACCGAAGCCCTTCTTGTTGCGTCATAATTATGGTTACCGAAATAGTGTTATTTTTCAGCAAGGGTCCAAAGGTGTTCCACTTCTTGCCTGATTTGTTTTAA
>Ga0315282_10005106_pt1 | contig 22507 bp, 23 predicted proteins | sample YL17G07_20_MG_FD_203693 | JGI IMG/M metagenome (GOLD analysis project Ga0315282, IMG submission 203693) | Sediment microbial communities from Yellowstone Lake, YNP, Wyoming, USA - YL17G07_20 | ecosystem: Environmental > Aquatic > Freshwater > Lake > Sediment | place: USA: Wyoming | collected... | reverse complement strand
ATCATTTTCCCTGAGAAAAGGAGTTTACAACCCGAAGACCTTCATCCTCCACGCGGCGTCGCTGCGTCAGGGTTTCCCCCATTGCGCAATATTCCCCACTGCTGCCTCCCGTAGGAGTCTGGACCGTGTCTCAGTTCCAGTGTGGCCGTCCAACCTCTCAGTCCGGCTACCCGTCTTAGGCTTGGTGAGCCATTACCTCACCAACTACCTGATAGGCCGTAGGCCCATCCTTAAGTGGATTGCTCCTTTTACCACAAACATCTCAGTTCGTGGTCTTATCGGGTATTAGTCCGCCTTTCGGCGGATTATCCCCAGCTTTAGGGTAGGTTACCTGCGTGTTACTCACCCGTCCGCCACTAAGTCAACCCCGTATTGCTACAAAATTGACTCCGTCCGACTTGCATGTGTTAGGCACGCCGCCAGCGTTCGTTCTGAGCCAGGATCAAACTCTCATTTTAAACTCTTAACGGGGCCTACTTTTTAGTTTTCAAAGAACATCCCCGCGATACCTTTGGATTTGAGCTATATCTGAGGCTCTTTTTAAGTGGGTACCTTGGTAGATGCTTAGGCTTCCCCTCACGCGCTTGGGTCATGCATCACTACATCTACACCTGGCTCCCATAATGTAGCTGTTCCCTCAGCTCGCATTCATCAAGGTATCGCAGAGAAAAATAAAGGCTATACCAAATAGTATAGCCTATTATATCAAAGAACTACTTGGCTAATTTTTATGCCATTCCTAAACCTTTTGATGTCATCTCTTATACCTAAGTATAACATTTTAAAAGAGATAGTCAATAGAGAAAATATCATAGAATTACCTGAAATAAGTTCAAAAAATTGTATTTTTTACTTAAAAAGCTAAATATCTCTACTTTTCGAAGAAAATATCTATATACAATCCAAATCCAGCGATAAGCAGGGCTGGCTCTAAGCTGTTTTGAACCCCTTATCAGAACCTTTATGTCTGGATTTAAGAAAATTTAGTAAAATTTAAAGAATGTGCGTTATCAGATCTCGCAGGAGAAGAAATTATCAGTCCTTTCATGACCAATAGTTGATTCCGGACCATGACCAGGGAGGACTCTTACATTATCTGGCAGAGACATTAGTCGTTTGAAGGATTTTTTAAGCTCATTTATATCTCCCCCATGAAGATCTGTCCTGCCTACAGAGCCCGCAAAAAGCGTATCGCCAGTAATTAAAATGCCTTCACCATAAAGGCAAATTCCTCCAGGGCTGTGACCTGGAGTATGGAGGATCTCAAATCTCAAATTGCCAATCTCTAACATGTCTCCTTCTGAAACGAACATATCAGGTTCTGGCTGTGACTCAAGCTCAAATCCCCATACTACAGCCTGATCCTTTGTGCTCTTATAAATCTCAAGATCATCTCTATGGAGAACAATCTTAGCTTTTGTCTCTTCCTTTATATCTGAGACCGCTGCAATATGGTCAAAATGGGCATGTGTGCAGATTATATATTTAAGTTGAAAATTATTTTCATTAATAGAATCAAGAATTCTGTCAGGCTCATCCCCGGGATCAATAACTAAACACTCTCTTGAGTTTTCATCCGCAATGATAAAGCAGTTATTTTCAAGTGGTCCAACAATAAGCTTTTTGATAATCATACAAACTCCATATTTTAACCTTTCAATGAATATAACTGATGGGACCCAAGAGGTCAATAGGTCAGATAATGCAGGTAGTTTTATGAAGAAAGATATACAGAGATCTGATCGCGTCCCCTATTCTTTGCTGTAAATAGGGCGTTATCAGCAAAGGTGATAAAGTCATCTGAGGTCTTTATCTTTTCATCAGAGGTGCAAGCTATACCTATACTCACAGTAATTTTATCTTCTTTCTCGAGGCCCATAAACTGATGTTCACTTACCGCCTTCTTGATTCGCTCGGCCTCGTGTATGGCACCCTCCAAGGATGTCTGGGGCAGAAGCATTATAAATTCTTCACCCCCATATCTGGCAAAGATATCAGACTTCCTCGTATGACTTTTCACGAGTTGTGCAAATTCTCTAAGAGTAATATCTCCAATCCTGTGACCATAGATATCATTTATCTTTTTAAAGTAGTCTATATCTAACATCATGCAACTTAATGGGATTTTGTATCTTACCGCCCTGCTGAATTCCTCCTCAAGCCTGTTGTAGAAATATCTGATATTATAGATTCCTGTAAGGTAATCGGTTATAGCAAGCCTCTCGAACATTGTCTTCTCTTTATTTAGCCTATCATACAGGAAGGCATTATAAAGGGCATTTGCAGATGCATTTGCAATAGCAGTGCATAGCCTGATCTCCCTTTTTGTAAAAGGGTGCCCTGCCCTTAACGCCCTCAGTAATAATGTGCCTATGACCTCGTTACGAAAGATTACGGGTATCACCATAATAGAGCGAATACCTATTGGCCTTATTATATCCCTTACATCTTTCATTATGGGGTCCTTCAACACATCTTTTATAACTACAGGTTTTTTAAATAATAAGACCTTCCTTATCTCAGGGTATTTCTGTAGGTCAAGTCTTATATTTGTGTTCGTAGGGTCTTCAGATGTAGAGACAACATATGCATATCTTTGATCTTCAACATCTATGCTGATCATAGAACATCTTATTACATTTATCATCTCCGATATCTTCTTCACAACAAGATAGAGTACCTCTTTCGGGTTGAGGGTTGATGAAACAAGATATATAAGCTCTATAATAGCCTCGAGGTCTTTGTTTCCCCTATAGAGGTTCTTAAGCCATCTCTTTCTCTCTATGGCTACCTTAAGTTTATGTTCAAGTTTTTCTTTATAGAATGGACTAAGTAAATAATATTCCACATTGGATTCGACCACAGAGCGAAGACCATTGGTTACATTAGATATCATAGCTATTATAGGGCATTCAACCTCTGAAGGCTTTATATGCTTAAGCCCCTCGGGACTACTAACAATCAAGGCATCGGGCCTCTTCTCTACAAGTTTCCTCATTAAGGTCTTCTTATCTCTTATTATAAAGCGGGCTGAATAATCATCCCTTCCTCTAAAGAATGACCTCAGAAATTTCAGGACATCCTTATTTTCTTCAAAAATTAGTATCTCTTTTTTTATCTTTTTCATTTGTCCCGAAAATATTCTGGAAGAAGCTTCTTAATGTGTTCCTCGTCATCTTCGATCAAAACCTTTCTACATAAAGCACCTGGCATAAGTTATACAATTGTTGGTTGTAATATGTCAATTACTAATTACAATCGTGAGATGATAGACTTTACACCCCTGACAAATTCAAAATTGGATAAGCTTTAAGATTTTGAGGTATAAGGTCTAATTGGCAAAGCAATTTAGAAAGAATATCGGTGAGATAATAAAAAAGTACAGGCTTGCTGCTAATATGTCCCAGATGGCGCTTGCTGAAAAGATTGGCATCTCCTATCAGCAATTGCAAAAATACGAAAAAGGTATCAATAATATTTCGGTATATCGTCTGGAGCAAATAGCCGAAGCCTTAAAGATTCCGATCAGCAGCTTTCTCGAGACCGAAGAGCCTGAAAAGATTGCAGAGGATATTGGTGAATACGGCCTGAGTAAAGAAGAAAAAACACTCCTCGAGCTTTTTCGCAGGATTGATAATAAAGATATAAAACGCGGCCTGCTTCTCGAGCTGAAGGGAATAGTGGAAATTATAAAAAAGAAATAAGTCCGCTAACCTATCCCCTGAATTTCTGCTTAAACATCTTGATTACATAATAAACTTCTTCACTTTTCAGTAAATAACTCAGAAAAAGATATACCACAACGCATAAGGCAACGGTACCGCTCAGGTATAAGGTCTTATTGAGTGTATGACCATGTATCTGCCATAGCTTGCCATGAAGAAGCATCCCTCCAATGATTCCCATGATAGCTGAGGCAAGAATAGTTTTAGAAAAGGAGTAAAAAATTCTCCTTCCATCAACCCTTTTAAGTTTCTTTCTGAAAAAGAAAAATAAAAGAGTAAAATTTACAGTTGAGGCAAGAGCATTGGCGAGGGCAAGGCCGCTATGTTTGAGCGGCTTCATAAGTATCAAGCTGAATATGATATTTGCTGCTAATGCGATTAATGCAATCTTCATAGGTGTGTTTGTATCCTGCATTGAATAGAAACCTGCTATTACAACCCTAACCCCAACTATAGACCATATTCCAATCGAGTAATATAAAAGGGCCTGAGCAGTACCTGCTGTTGCAACATAATCAAATTTCCCTCTCTGGAAAAGTATATTGACAATTGGTTCCCGTAATGCAATCAATCCTGCCATTGCTGGGATTGTTAGAAAAAATAGCAACCTTAATGCAAACGAAAAATCATCTCTGAGATTTTCAAACTCTCCTTTGACTGCATGTTCTGAAAGTGTTGGAAGAACAGCCATACCCATTGCTACTCCAAATATACCAATGGGAAATTGTATCAGACGCATTGAATAATAAAGATATGTTATGCTCCCCTCAGGGAGATATGAGGCAAGGATAGTACTTACAAATATATTTATTTGTGCTACGGCCATCCCCATTGTTGCAGGCAGAATAAGTACAGACATTTTTTTAAGCCCATCATGTTTAAAATAATATTCTGGTTTCAAAGAATATCCATTTCTGAAGAAAGAAGGAAGTTGAAAGGCAAACTGAATAAAACCCCCTAACGCAACACCTATAGCCACGGTCAGAATCGGTTGGTTCGTTCTCGGTGCAAGTAAAAGAACTACGATGATAATCGTAATGTTCAGCATTGCAGGAGCAAGTGATGGTACAAAAAATATACGCCTTGTATTCAATGCTCCCATCGTAAGGGCTGCAAGACTGATAAACAAAAGGAAGGGAAACATTATTCTCGTAAGGAGAACAGTTAATGAAAATTTTTCAGGAATACCAACAAATCCTGGTGCTATTAGAGTCACGATTGCGGGTGCAAAGATAATTCCAACGACACAGAGTGAGCCGACAAGAATAATGATTAAGGTAAATGTAATACTCACAAGTCTCTTTGCCTCTTCTATTCCCTGCTTTGTCTGATATTCTGTCAAAACAGGAATAAATGCAGAAGACATTGACCCTTCCGCAAAGAGCTCTCGTAAAAGGTTGGGAATCCTGAATGCTACAAAGAAAGTATCTGCAATGCCTGTTGCCCCAAAAATCTTTGCGAGTATCATGTCCTTCGCATAGCCAAGAACTCGGCTGATAAAGGTAGCGATGGACATAAGGCCAGCAGCTCCGGCTATGTGTCTTTTTTCATCTACACGATTCATCGACCAATTTGGTTCTTATCAATGAGTAATACAAAAGCTGATCTAAGTCTTTTCAACATCATGTTTGAGGATTATAGCAAAAAATAACAACTGAATTTGCAAAATATGAAGGTGTTTTATAAAATCTTTAGCATGGGAATTCTCGATAAAATTGTTTCAAAGAAAAAGCAAAGGCTAAAAGATTCAAGAGCCAATATATCTATAAAGGTACTTAAAAGAAAGATTGATGATGTTGAAAAACCAAGGGATTTTAAGACCGCAATAAAACGATCCCTCGATGAAAAAATCAAATTGATTGCAGAGGTAAAAAAGGCATCGCCATCAAAAGGAGTTATAAGAAGAGACTTTGACCATTTATCAATAGCCAGAACATTTGAAGAAAAAGGAGTTAGTGCAATTTCTGTTCTTACTGAAGAAGATTATTTCAAGGGAAGTCTTACGTTTCTACCTGAGATTAAGAAGGTTTCTACTAAACCCATATTAAGAAAAGATTTCATATTTGACGAGTATCAAATTTATGAGTCGAGGGTAAACGAAGCCGATGCAATCTTGCTAATAGCTGGAATACTCGATAAAAAACAGGCTGATGAATATTTACACCTCGCCAAAGGGCTTGGATTGTCTGTAATTTTTGAGGTACATAATTTCAAAGAACTCGAAATGGCACTTTTTGTAGATAGCGATATCATTGGTATTAACAACAGAAATCTCAACACGCTACAGGTTGACATGAATACAACTTTTAAGCTTAAAAAAGAAATCCCATATAACAAAATTGTTGTCAGTGAAAGCGGAATAAAGACAAGAGAAGATGTTAAGCGGCTTGAAGATGCTGGCATTGATTCTGTACTGATAGGGACGATCTTTATGGAGGCAGAGGACATAGGAAAGAAGATTGACGAGTTTATGTAAAAAGCGTGATAAAATGGGTATATGCAGGTCAAAGTCAAAATCTGTGGGATAACAAATCTTACTGATGCAATAGCAGCAGTTGATTTCGGGGCCGATGCATTAGGTTTTGTGCTCTTTCAGGGAAGCCCGCGTTATATATCATATTCTGATGCAGCATCAATTATCAAAAAACTTCCACCACTTACAACAACCATAGGAGTCTTTGTTGATGAGAGACCTGAGCAGATAGAGAAAATAATAGGTTTAACTGGTATTGATGTTGTCCAGCTTCATGGTAATGAGCCTCCTGAGATATGCAATTTTTCAAGGCGCATAATAAAGGCAATAAGGGTAAAATATCTCGAAAGCCTTAATCCCCTTATTCATTACAAAGACAGGGTTTCTGCATTTCTTCTCGATACATTCACACCTGAGATTTTTGGTGGTACTGGTCAAATCTTCAACTGGGATATTGCCCTTGACGCAAAACAGTTTGGTAGGATTATACTTGCAGGTGGATTGACTCCTGACAATATTGCTGAAGCTGTAGGAAGAGTAAGACCTTACGGCGTAGATGTAAGCAGCGGTGTTGAGTCAGAGAAAGGGAAAAAAGACCATAAAAAGCTGAAGTTGTTTATAGAGAGGGCAAAAGGAATATAAGAAGGCAGTCAATAGTTAATAATTATTAGTCATTAGTTTTATCTGAACACACCCGCACAATTGTTTTTACATTTCCTCGCGGATTGAAATCTCCAATCACCTCTAAGAACTTCGGTTTTAGCCTCTTTTCGAGTTCTGAGTATATTTTATTAGTTGCCTCTTCGTGAGATACATAAACGGTACGGAATAAATTCAGGTAGAGTTTAAGTGACTTTAGTTCAACAATCTTTTTTTTAGGAATATAATTTATCTTAATAGTCGCAAAGTCCGGGTATCCTGATCGCGGGCATAAACATGTAAACTCAGAAAAATTAATGTTAATCTCATAGTCGCGTTCTGGAGTTGGATTATCCCATATTTCTAAAGCTACCTTCTTTATTGCCTTTTCTCCATATTTCATGGGAAAATTTAACATCTAATATGTAGAATTGTAAAGCCATGACAAGCAGACTGATAAAACTTATCTTTTTCTCCGGTTTTAATCAATATGGACATTGGCTCACGCCAATTGTGTCGGCGTTTATAGTGCTAATCAAAATATCAATTTATATGAATATGCAGTTTGAGCAGAGGTATTGACAAATTCATTTAGCTTTTAGTATGTTTAAAACAAAGAGATATTCTTCGTTTAAAAATCGTATAAACCTCCCTGGATAGGCAAAGTCCTACCAGGTTATATAAAAACTACCATATAAGTAAAATCCTAATAGGAGTTTAATAATGGAAAGTCCTACAAAAAATTTAATGACAGATAATATTTCTATTTCAGAGCTCAAGGAAAAAACGATCGATGAACTGACAGAGGTTGCGCGGAAGCTGAACATGGAAGGTGCGAACAGTATGAGGAAACAGGACCTTATATTTGCAATACTCCAGGCACAGACAGAAAAAACAGGATACGTATTTTCAGCAGGAGTTCTTGAAATCCTGCCTGATGGATTTGGCTTCCTGAGGTCGCCTGACTACAGCTACTTGCCTGGTCCTGATGACATATATGTTTCTCCATCACAGATACGGAGGTTTAACCTGAGGACAGGTGACCTCGTCTCAGGACAGATAAGACCACCAAAGGAAAGTGAGAGATATTTTGCCCTTCTTAAGGTGGAGGCTATTAATCATGAATCACCAGAAGACAATATCAACAGACCACTATTTGATAATCTCATCCCATATTATCCAACTGAAAAGATTAAACTCGAATATGATCCTAATGATTATTCAACACGGATAATGGATCTTATGGCACCTATTGGTATGGGGCAAAGGGGCATGGTAGTTGCAGCACCCAGGACTGGTAAGACCATGCTCCTTCAGTCTATAGCAAAGGCAATCAAGAAAAATCACCGCGATGTTCATCTTATCATACTTCTGATTGATGAAAGACCTGAGGAAGTTACCGACTGGAAGAGGCAGGTTCCGGCAGCAGAGATAATCAGTTCAACGTTTGATGAACCTCCGCAGAGACACTGCCAGGTCTCTGAGATGGTCATCGAAAGGGCAAAGCGCCTCGTCGAGTGCAAGCGTAATGCAGTAATACTCCTCGACAGTATTACAAGATTAGCAAGGGCTCATAATTCTGTTATGCCAGCCAGCGGCAAGGTCCTCTCAGGCGGTCTTGACTCGAATGCACTGCAGAGACCAAAAAGATTTTTCGGGACCGCAAGAAACATAGAGGATGGTGGTAGCCTCACTATATTAGCAACTGCTCTTGTGGACACAGGAAGCAGGATGGATGACGTTATATTCGAGGAATTCAAGGGAACTGGAAATATGGAATTACACCTCGACAGAAAACTTGTTGATAAGAGGATATTCCCGACCATTGATATCAACGCATCTGGTACAAGAAAGGAAGAACTTCTCGTAGATAAAGATGTGCTTAATAAAATGTGGATACTGAGAAAGGTTCTTACCCCTCTGAGTACAGTCGAAAGTATGGAATTCCTTCTCGGAAAACTTATGGGTACAAAGAGCAACAAAGACTTTCTTGAGATGATGAACAAGTAAAATCATCTCTTCATTGCTCCCCCTAAATGAAAAAAATCTTAGAAGACGATAATTACTGTTTTGTATGTGGGGAAAAAAATCCCTATGGTCTTCATCTCACGTTCTCTGCTCATGACGGGAAGGTACTGGCTGAATTCATCCCACAAAAAACCTACCAGGGTTACAAAGATATAGTACATGGTGGAATAATCTCTGCACTTATTGACGAGGCAATGGTTAAAGCTGCTCTCATGCAGGGCAAGCCTGCTATTACCGCAGAGATTACGGTAAGGTTTAAGAATCCACTTATGGTTTGGGACAAGGCAATTATCGAGGCTACTATAATAAAAATGAATAAAAAGATTATCGAGACTTCAGCAATTATGAGAAAAACAGACAACACACTAATAGCCGAAGGCTATGGTAAACTCTTAAGGCAAGATTAAAAACGTCTCCAATACCCTTTTTGACCTTATAGGTTCACTACAATAATATACCTTTTTATGTCAGATAAAGGCAGATCGAGGGTTAAAATCTTATATTTTATGTTCTTGAGCATCCTTATTTCTTCTCTTACTTTTGGCCCTTTATTGAGGATAAGTATCCCGCCCTGTTTAACGATATGAGATGCCTTTTTTATAAAGTCTTTAACACTAAATAATGCCCTTGTGACTGCAATATCAACTGATAGGGATAATTCTTGATTAACTCTTATTCCTTCAACTGTCTTTTCTATTACCTCAATCTCTTTTAGCTGGAGTTGTCTTATGATATGACTAAGAAATGTAGATTTTTTCACAGATGGCTCAATAAGATACATTTCTATTTCAGGACGGATAATCTTTACTGGTATCCCTGGAAACCCTGCACCACTTCCTATATCAGCAACTTTAATTTTACCATCAGGCATTGCCTTTAAATAAAGTAAAGAGTCGATAAAGTGTTTGATGATAATGTCTTCATCTTTCCTTAAACCAGTGAGGTTATACGTCTTATTCCACTTCTTTAGTTCAGATAAGTAGGTCATGAATGCATTAATCTGGTCAATTGTGGGAACAAGCCCTAATTCTATGAGTCCATCTTTTATGAGTTCATCCGGATTTTTGTTACGCATGAGTTTTGTTCCTATAATATGTATAAGAGATTCTTAAAACAAGGGCGTAAAAAGCAACCCCTCAGTCATAATACCCTTACCTTCGCATAATAAAAAGCAGGAACTCCAGAGAAGAGTAGTTATTGTATAATAAAACATGATTGCGATTGTGGATTATGGAATGGGAAATTTGAGGAGCGTTGAGAAAGGGTTTCTTAAAGTCGGTGTAGATGCGAGGATTGTCTCAAACCCTAAGGCAGTGGATAATGCTCGGGCAGTTGTACTTCCAGGTGTAGGCGCATTCAGAGATTGCATGAGAAATCTTAAAGAGAAGTCACTTATAGAATCAGTTCTGAGGTCTATTCAGAAAGGCAAGCCATATCTCGGTATCTGCCTTGGACTTCAGGTCTTATTCACTGAATCAGAGGAGTTTGGTATATACAAGGGGCTTGATATCCTTAAAGGTAAAGTTATGAGATTTCGGTTGACGCTTAAAGTTCCGCACATGGGCTGGAATAAAGTAAAAATTCTAAGAAGGCCGCCACTGTTTGAGGATATACAGGATCAGGCGTTTTTCTATTTTGTCCACTCCTTTTATGTAGTACCTGATGATAATGATATTGTTGCAACTACAACTGAGTATGGTATAACTTTTGCCTCTATGGTCTGGAAGGAAAATATATTTGCAACACAGTTTCACCCGGAAAAGAGTCAGGAAACTGGTCTCAAGGTATTAAGAAATTTTGGAGATTTTGTCAGAAAGGCTTAATACATCTCCTGTCTGGCTATAAATCCATAACAAGATTATACAATCCCGGATATTCATCCTTTGAAAGGGATACATCTTCTTTTAACATCCTCAGCCCCTCCGGTACATATTTCAGAAAATATTTCTTGCCTTTTTCAGAGGATAAGAAGCCATATGCACCAAGTGCCTGCATGTGCCGTTGAAGGCGGCATGGAAGCAAGGTTCCCCTGAAGTCGTTTTCCGTAAACCCATGAGAACGTTCTGTCATTTTGTTTATATAGTAATTAAGGAGGCGTATCCTCATATTATTATCAAGGTGATAATATGGATCCCACAATATTGATACAACATCGTATGCAGGAGGGCCAATTCGTGCTCCCTGGTAATCCAGTAGTCTTGGGATTCCTCTTCTTGTGATCATAATATTCTGTGACTGAAAATCCCTATGAATTACAGTCTTATGAAAAGAATCTACTTTTATAGCCAATCTGTGAAACTCATCGTTCAAGGTTGAAAGATTTTTAATGTTGATTTTTTTGATGCCTTCCACAAATCTTTCAATAAAATAGCTTGTTTCCCATCGAAGATGTTCATAATCAAAGATTCTATTTTTAAGTAGAGGGCATTGAGATACATGTTCAGTCGCTCCTGTATGAATTAAGACCAATACATCAATAACCTGTTTGTATATCTTTTCTTTCTGTTCCTCTTCCCGTGGACATTTCAACCAGCTGTATAGAGACAGATCACCAAGGTCTTCAAAGAATGCATGCATCTTTTCGGGGTCGGCTTCGATCAAGGTTGGCACAGGGATAGAATATTTCAAAAAAAAGCGCGTATATTCTATGTGACGCTTGAAATCAGGATCGTTAGTAAGGCAGTGCATAATCACGACTGATTTGTCATTTCTTTCAGACCTGTAATATTTTCTGTCAGAACCACCTGTGCCAATGAGGAAACTATTATTGCCTCCGGATAAATCAAATAAGTCGGATTCATTAAGGGCAATCTTAAATCCAGGGCCGAGGATACAATTCTCATAATGTGAATCATCAGTATAGCTTCCCGGAAGCATAATACAATTTCTGAGGGATATACCTTTGACGAGTGTAATCCTATTTTCTAAAACCACATATCCGTCTATCTCAATATGTTTACAACTATCTACTGATGGATGTATATAAACTATCTCACCATTCTTATTGAGCTCATCTATAACAGCTTTAGCATAAGAAGTCGGCGTCCCGATATCCCTCCAGTAACACCCACTCACATCTAATGTCCCTATTTGATATCCGTCATCAATAGCTTTTAACCAGGCATCCACAACACTGGAAACACCTGCAGGCAAGAATTTCAGGAATTCTGGTTGATAAACAGCGATGCCTGTGAAGGCCAATAATTTCAAATTTTCTGCTCGTATAGTATTGGTTTTTTCAAAGCCTTTGAGAAAACCTTTCTCGTCTATAATAAGTTTGTTGAACTCAGGATAATCATGTACAGCTATGGTTACAAGATTATTGGTAGATAGATGGAAATCAGTGAACTTTCCTAAATCTATATCAGATAGAATGTCTGAATTATGAACGAGGAAAGTGCTTCCGCTTAAAAAGGTCGCTGCATTTTTTAAAGCACCTCCTGTACCAAGAATAGGGTTTTCAGGGAAAAGATGAATGATCTTGCTAAAGGTAGATTGATTTATCCAGTTTGTAATAACTTCTTTTTTATGATGGAGGTTTATCCCTATTTTATTTGCAGGCAATCTAAAAACTTTATCGAGAACAGATTCTAAGATAGGCTTACCAAGCATCGGAAGAAGCGGTTTAGGAATATGGTCTGTAATTGGTCTTAGCCTTTCACCAAGCCCAGCGGCTAAAATGAATATTGAAAGTTTCATGTATACATCAAATACCTTTTTCTACATGTCCTATGAAATTGCTGACATTGTTCCTGCCACCATTCCTCCATCTGATCAAGTTTTCCATCTTTCTCTATCCCTATTCTTAGTTTATCTGTTCCTGCAAGGATATCGATTGGCATCTTTTCTGTTTCATACTCATATGGAGGCTGTTTCCATTCGAAATGTTCTGGATAAAGATCATGTATTATTTTTAGAATAGCAATTCCTGTTTTGAATGGTTTAAATTTTTCTCTGTTGACAATATGAATCTGCGCTCCTCTGCATAGCTTGCCTGCATGTTTTTGAAAAGTCGGCTGGAAATATATTGGCCTGAAAACAACACCGTGAAGCCTGAATTGATTAAGATGACTTACTAAAATCTCAGGGTCAATAAATGGAGCACCGAATATTTCGAAAGGCCTTGTTGTGCCTCTACCTTCGCTCAAATTTGTACCTTCGAGAAGGCATGTGCCTGGATAAACTGCAGCAGTATCGAGTGTGGGCATATTCGGTGAAGGCATAACCCAGGGTAAGCCGGTGTCATTAAACCAAATCTTTCGTTTCCAGCCTTGCATAGGTATAACATGGAAATCCAGAGAAGAATAAAATTCATTCCGTAGATAATTACCAATTTCTCCTATCGTCATACCGTGACGCACAGGCAGAGGGCGCAGTCCTACAAAAGATGCATAAGTTGTATCAAGTACAGGGCCTTCTGTGATGTGTCCTCCGATAGGATTTGGCCTGTCGAGTACGACTACCGATTTATTCATCTCCAGACATGCCTGCATGCAGAGCTCCATCGTCCATATAAATGTATAGTAGCGTGAACCAACGTTCTGCATATCAATTACCATTACATCAATATCCTTCAACATTGATGGTTCGGGTTTGCGGGTATGACCATAAAGGCTGAAAATAGGAAGTTTTGTATGGGCGTCACGAAATCCTTTCCATTCAACCATATTATCCTGTGTTTCTCCGCGGATTCCATGCTGAGGTCCGAAAAGAGCTTGTAAATCAAGTTGTTTTGATTTAATAAAAAGGTTAACCGCGTGTTCCAATTTTCTATTAACAGATGCAGGATGCACAAGGAGACCGACCCGTGTGCCTTTTAATTTTTGTGGCCAATTTTTTTCGAATAGATCAAGTCCGATTCGAACTGAAGTATCAATCATCTTCTTCAAGAAAAGAGAATTTATCCGGAGTAACCTACAATAGAAATGCCTGCTTTTTTTGCCTCCTCAATGATTTTATCTCTGTTAAGCACCATGCTTTTCTTGGCCTCAGCGGACAGAACTCTCGCACCAACCTCAAGCATCGCTCTAATTGTATTTAGTCCTACCACAGGAACATCAAATCTCATATCCTGATTAGGTTTGCTGACTTTCACGACAATGGCACCTTTACCTGCAAGCCTCCCACCCCTTATAATTGCCTCATCTGTTCCCTCAATAGCTTCTACTGCCATCACAGCTTGATTTTTTACTACAACAGTCTGTCCTATATCCAGTCTGCCAATCTCCTTCGCAATCTTCCAGCCGAATAGGATATCTTTCCATTCGTCATCAGTAGGACTATCTTCTGTAAGCACTCCCTCAGGCATGAGGATACCCGAGCTGAAACGGGTTATATCGAGAAGATGAATCCCTTCTTTTTCAATCTCTTTGGCAATAGCTAAAAGGATTGAATCATCACTTCTGTCTTTGAGAGAGAATAAGAGTTTTACTGCCCTCAAGTCGGGAGTAATTTTACTTCTATAGAGTAATGACTTTGATACTTTCCCGGCCATTACTACTTCTTTTAATCCGTACCTTTTTAGAGAATCTATAATTTTCCCAAATTTACCGACATTAACCCATTTTACCTCATCTACATAAGCAGAGAGGGATTTGTCAGCGAGGGGTTCAAGTGCTATAGCAACAACTGTATATCCCTGTGAATGTGCCTCACTTGCAATGGCCTTTGGTAGTTCACCTGTTCCGGCTATTAGTCCTAATTTCTTCTTTTCCTGATGAATTTTTGTCAAATGGTCTCCAGATCAAGTCTCAGGTTAAAATTATCAATGAGACATAATCAAGTTAAATTTGAAATGATAATTTTGCATTGATAATTGATTTTGTTTTTACCTGCAGATGCCCCTTTTATTCTTTTGAATGAATTCGATGAGGTGCTTTATCTCTTCTGTATATGGTAGATCTTCCTGTATTTTCTTGATTGCATCTTTCAGTGTACGTTTTTCTCTGAATAGTATCTTGTATGCTTTTTTGAGTTCGTTGACTGTCGAGTCAGAAAAGCCATTCCGCTTTAGTCCAATGGTATTAAGACCAAAGAGTTTTGCCCTTGCACCTGAGGCTATCATGTATGGCGGTATATCCTGTCCTACTCCACTGAAGCCTCCAACCATCGAATAAGCGCCAATTCTTGTGAACTGGTGTATTGCAACAAGTCCGCCTATCACGGCATAGTCCTCCACGACTACATGGCCTGCAAGAGTAGCAACATTTGCCATGTTAACAGAGTTTCCAATCTTACAATCATGTGCTATGTGAACATATGCCATGAGGAAATTATTGTCTCCGATTGTTGTTACGCCGTCTCCACCAACAGATGCCCTGTGTATTGTTATATATTCTCGAATAATATTATTATCTCCTATCTTTACGCCTGTTTTTTCTCCTTTGTATTTCAAATCCTGTGGTGGTAATCCGATACTTGTGAATGGATATATTATGCAGTTTTCACCTATCTCGGTGTTACCTTCTATGACTGCATTTGAAATAAGTTTTGTGCCCTTCTTTATATGGACTCCCTCGCTAATAATACAGAATGGACCGATATGGGTATCTTCATCTATTTCTGCACTTGAGGCTATGATCGCTGTAGGATGTATTTCGTTTGCCATACGTTATACCTCTCTATCTGTGACCATCGCAGTAAATTCAGCTTCTGCTGCCACCTTTTCGTCCACAAGTGCATTACCTGCAAACTTCCAAACATTTCCTCTTTGTTGTAAGATATTGACTTCTAATCTTAGCTGATCTCCAGGGATTACAGGTTTTCTGAATTTTGCCTTCTCTATACTCATAAAATAAACGGATTTGCCTAAATTTGCCTCTGAACCGAAAGCCAGTATGCCTGCTACTTGTGCCATTGCCTCTATAATAAGAACCCCAGGCATTATAGGCTGTTCAGGGAAATGTCCCTGGAAAAAACCTTCATTAACTGTTACATTCTTTATCCCAACAGCCTTTACCCCAGGTTGTATTTCAATAATCCTGTCGACTAAAAGAAATGGATATCTGTGTGGTAAGAGTTTCTGTATCTCTTTTATATTCATCATCCGGGATTCCTCCTTTCAAGCTCCTCAATCTTATCCTCGAGTTCCCTTATCCTTTTATTTAGTTCTGGAAGTTTTGCAAATATAGCCTGGGCCTTTAACCAATCTCTGTGGGGGATAGCAGGTGATCCGGAATAGGCTCCTTTTTTAATATGTCCCATGACACCTGACTGTGCACCTATCATGGTTTCTGAATCTATCTTTGTGTGATCTGAAACTCCAACCTGACCTGCTAAGGTAACAAAATCACCTATCTCAGTACTCCCTCCAATTCCGACCTGGGCAATAATAATCGAATTATTACCGATTTTGACATTGTGAGCTATCTGAACAAGGTTGTCTATCTTTGTACCTTTACCTATTACTGTGTTCCCTGTTGTTGCCCTGTCAATAGATACATTTGACCCAATCTCAACGTCATCTTCAATAATAACGCCTCCGACCTGGGGAATCTTATAATAACTGCCTTCCTCAAAAACGTAGCCGAAGCCGTCAGAACCTATAACTGAACCTGAATGTATTATAACCCTCTCATATATTTTTACATTCTCCCTGATGGTCACATGGGGATAGATAATACACTTCTCTCCTATAACAGTATTTTCGCCTATAAAGACATAGGGACATATAACCGTTCCAGCACCAATAGAAACCCCATCTGATACATACGAGAATGGAAAAATTGAGGCATCCTTTCCTATGCGTGCTGTATCAGCTACAATGGCATTCTTACTTATTCCGATAGGGTTTCGTGGTTTCATATAGAAATGTTCAAGCAGTCTTCCAAAGGCAAGATGTGGATTCGATACTTTCAGTTGTGTGATAACTATATCGGGTATTTGTTCTTTGACAATAATGCATGAAGCCCTGCACGCTGAAAGATTCTTTATATACTTCTTTGCTGAGATAAATGTGATATCTCCCTCTTGAGCCTCATGTATTCCCGATACCCCTGTTATTTCGATATCATCCGCCTGCGGACCGATTATCTCACCATTAAGCAGAGAGGCAATTTCTTCAAGCTTCACGACTTTTTCTGACTGGTTTTTGATTCATTGTGTTTTTTAATGATTGTATCCGTGATGTCTATGCTTTTATTTGAATAAGGAACCGTGCCTTTCTCAATGATAAAGGTATATCCTTCTTCCGTTCCAATCTTCTCTATTATTTCGACAATCTCTCTTATTATCGTATTTGTTAGATCTGCTTCTTTCTTTTTGAGCTCAGCTTGTGAATCCTGGACGATCCGCTGGTACTCCCTGACCACTTTTTCTAATTCATCTTCCTTGGTTTTCCTCGCTTCTGCAGAAAGTACAGACGCCTGTTTTTCGATGTCTCCTTTCAGTTTATCTACGGCCTTGCCCTTCTCGTCTATAAGAGACTGTTTAGATGCTCTTAGAGATTCGAGGTCAGATTTTGCCTTTTTCCCTGTTTCAGACTCATCCAAGGCTTTCTGAAGGTCTACGGATCCGAATTTGAAAGAATCAGCTGCTTGTAATGAAACCGGTAACACTGAAATGATAAATAACAATAAGACTATTTTTCTCATATCTCCTCCTTAGTATCTTTCATCTTTTTATCTTTATTAAGCCTAAAAGAATGTTCCAAAGGCGAATTCAAACCTGCTGGAACGTTCTCCTAATTTTTTATGAAGATTATAACCCCACTCAATCCTTATTGGTCCAATAGGTGAAATCCATCTCACACCTGCTCCAGTAGTATATCTTAGACTGCCGATTTTTTTAAATGAGTCATACGAATTTCCTGCATCAAAAAATACCACCCCCTTTAATCTTATGTCAGTAACAATGGGAAAGATGTATTCTGCATTGAAGATTAATTGTTCCGTACCTCCTATTGCCTCTCCTGTTTTTTCATCTCGTGGCCCTGCATCACCAAAACCCAAGCCTCTTATGGTATATATACCGCCTACATAAAATCTTTCATACAATGGTAGTTTCTTCCCCAATATACCTTCAGCATGACCGAACCTCCCTCTGAGCATGGTAGTTGTGCTTCCAATTGGGAAATACCATGCAGAGTCAATCTCTCCCTTCACAAAGTAATTAGTTCCTCCAATACCTGCATATGTCAGATAGATAGAATTTCTTGAACCCCTCATTGGGTCAAGGTAATTATCTCTCGAGTCTCTTACTATAGAAGGTGTAATACTACTGGTAATTTTTGTTCCTTCCTGATCTTTTATTATGGTTGAGGCTGATTCAGAAACGTTATATATAGTTGCATTCTCAAAATTATATGCTATATCACCCGACCAGTAATCAGAGAACCTTTTACCAAAAGAAATCCCGAATCCGGTGGCTCTTTTATCGTATTCTATGTATTTTTTTGTAGTTTTATAAATACTTGTAGAAAATGTGATAGGCTTATCCATAAACCAGGGATCCCTAAAAGTGATATCGTAGTAAGTAGTTCTTCCACCGATCTCTCCGGTAAGTTTTATAAGCTGCCCTTTCCCGAAAAGATTCCCCTGTGTTAGCTCGACCATTGCAATAAATTTCTCAACTGAGCTATAACCACCTCCAATACTGAATAAACCTGTTGGTCTCTCCTTTACTTTGATATCCATGTCCACCAGTTTCTCATCCGCTCGCGGCTTCGGGATTAGCTCCACGTTTTCGAAAAAGTTAAGGTTATTGATCCTTTCATAGCTTCTTTTTATCAAAGAACTATTAAAAATATCACCCTCGTCAACCTTTACCTCTCTTCTAATAACCTTATCTCTTGTTTTCGTATTCCCTGCAATCTCTATCCTGCCTATCCTATATTTATCACCCTCATTAATCTTCAGGATTACATTTACAAGTTTTTTACTTTCATCAGGCACCAGATCAGGAGTAATCGTTATCATTGCATAGCCACTTTCTGAGTATAGTTCAGATACTGAAATAATATCCTTCTTAAGGTTTTCTTTGCTGAACGGTGTATCAGTTCTCATCGTAATTTTCTTTCTTAACGCATTGTTATCAAATACCTTATTGCCTGTTATTTCTACAGATGAGATTTTAAATTGGTCGCCTTCTGAAATTGGTATCGTTATTACCATTCCTTTTTTGTCATCTGTAAGTTGAATGTTTGGTTCTCCGACCGCTACCTTAATGAAACCATTATTAAAATAAAGGTCCTTTATTTTTTCACTATCCGACTCCATACGCTCCTTTTTATAATAGCCTGAAGAAGTAATAAAAGAGAAAAGTCCCCACTTCTTAGTCTCCAAAACCCCTTTTATCTTGCTTGTTGAAATAGCTTTATTCCCGTTTATATTTATTTTTTTAATTTTTACCTTCGTACCTTCCTTTATTTGATAGGTCAGGCTGACCTCATCCGGACTTATTTTCTGAATAACAGGTACTATGCGTGACAGCCAGTACCCCTCTTCTTCGTAAAATGCCCTGAGCTTATTTGCATTGTCCTGTATCAAAACTGCGTCAGCAATAGCACCAGTTGTTATCGTCAATTGTTCCTTCAGCTTTGAATCATCAAACTCCTTGTTACCCTGTAATTCGATTCTTATAATGGAAGGTTTCTCCTTCACGATGTATATCAGCTTTATACCACCTTCGAACGGTTCAATCTCTGCCCTGACATCATCAAAATACCCCATCTTGAACATGTTTTTAATGTCTTCATTTGTTTTTTCCTGAGAGATTGGTTCTCCTGATCTCTGAGTAATTTTAGACTTTACTGCACTCTCCTCAATCCTTTTAAGGCCTCTTATCTCTATAGAGTTAATAGGAGGAAGCTCTTGCGCGCATATATATCCTGCTGTTAAAATGAAAAGGAATAGAAATAGAAATACCCTTTTAAGCATCTCTGCCTCCTCTCTTTTAGACTCAGAAAGTATAGCATTCATAAAGGGGTGGATGTAAATAAAATAGTTAAATATAAAATTTATGTCTTCCTGCTTCCTCAGGAATGACAATTTGAGTAAAATTATTTATGGGCAGCACACCAGTATTGTTGACTATACATATATAACTCCTTAAAATATTTTAGAAACTGAAGCAGTTTATGAGGAGTTATACTTTTGATTACCAACATGTCACATCTCTCAAATTTTTAAAGGAAAACCTTGCTGCGATATAAAGAGATATTCATAAGTGACCAATGTAATAATAATTGTCTCTATTGCCCTTTCCGACAGAAATACTCTTCACAGCCAGATTTGAATACAATAATTACTTCTTTAAAACAAAAAAACGAAGACAATATAGCGTTTTATGGTGGAGAGCCGACTCTTCGAAAAGATCTATTAGAGATTATCCTTGCTGCTAAAAAAAATGGCTACAGGAGAATCAAGTTATTAACTAATGGCAGGGCATTCTCTGATATTCAGTTTTTGAAGCAGATAGTAAGTTCAGGTTGTTATCTTTTTGAAATAAAACTATGGGGATCTAATCCATCATGGCATGATTATATAACACAAATGACAGGTAGTTTCCGGGAAACTATCCAGGGATTAGAAAATTTAGTAGGACTTCCTCATGAAAAATTTGTTTCTGTGCGTATCCCTGTCTGCAAGGAAAATTATGCAGATTTAGAAAATACAGTTGTTACAGTGCTGAATTTTGGCATTAATCGAGTTATTCTCTCTTTTCACGACTACAAATTGGCGTTTAGTCAGGTTCTACCTCACATAAAAAACGCAATTAATATAAGCATCTTTAATCGCATATGGATTTTAACTGAAGGGCTGCCTTTCTGTATTATGCATGGGCTGGAAAACCATATGGCTGAGATTTATCATGGTTGGGATACCATTTATGACAGGACTTTTAAGCACCATGCATATTGCGTGGATTGCATTTATCGAGAACTATGCCATGGAATAGAAGTCAGATATTTAGAGCAGTTCGGGGAAAAAGAATTTTCTCCTGTGATAGTAAATAAATATTTTCAGTCTATTAAGACATTATATGAATAAAAAGAAGGTTGTTCTTATTTCCTTTAATTGGGCAAACCATTTTTCTCTTGCACTGGGTTATCTGAAGGCATATGCCCTGAAAGACAATGTGATTCGTGAAAATGTAGAGATAGAGATACTTGACTTCGACACCGAGATGCTTAATGTACAGCAGGTGGTTTATTATCTCTCTCAAGCTAAACCGGATATAATCGGGTTTTCCTGTTATTGCTGGAATATAGGAAAGGTTCTCGATACCGCCAGAATCATGAAGACGATTTTCCCTCAAACACAAATAGTCCTCGGTGGACCAGAGGTGGGGCCAATCGGCTCAAAATATTTGACGGAAAATAATTTTATCGATGTTGTTATAAAAGGAGAAGGTGAGGTCACCTTTGCAGAGACACTAAAGTGCTATTTAGGAAGAGGCAGTTTAAAAGAAATAAAGGGTATTAGTTATAGGGTTGATAATGCAGTTTTAGAGAATCCCGATAGGCCACCGATTGAAGACCTGAGCGAAATTCCCTCTCCCTATCTTGAAAGAATCTCAGTGCCACGAAACAAAGTAACGTATATAGAGACGTATCGGGGTTGCATGTTCAGATGCCATTATTGTTTTGAGGGCAAGAATCTTCCAAAGCTGCGTTTTTTCCCCGAAGAACGAATAGTAAAAGAAATAGAACTTATTTTGAATCATCCAGAGATTAAGAGCTTTCACTTCGTTGATACGATCTTTAATTTCAGAAAAGATAGGTTAGAAAAGATAGCGGAGATAATCTCCAGAGCAAATCGTTTCGGCACTGAATTACGTACAATAGAGATCATAGCTGAATTTGTTGATGAAGAAACAGTCGCTCTTTTTAAAAAAGCCAATGTAAAAAGTGTAGAGACCGGTCCACAAACAGTAAATAAAGATACATTGAAAAATGTCAACCGATATTATAATGAAGAAAAATTTAAAAAAGGGGTCAGGCTCCTGGAAGACAGCGGTATAGAGGTAATTACAGATTTAATCATTGGCCTGCCAGGGGATAACTTTTTTAAATTTGTAAAATCAGCTAAGACAATAATGGATATGAAGCCTACAACTATTGTCTTCAGTATCCTTCACGTTCTGCCAGGTACTGTCCTTTATGAAAAGAGCAAAGAGTTTGGTTTAAAATTTGACGACAAAGCCCCGCACCTTGTCTTAAGCGCTCCTGATTTTCCTTTTGAAGATATAGACAAAGCCGTAATTATGGCGTACAGTCTGGACAAGGAATATAACATCAAACCAGCTGGCGCTTTACTGTAGATGTCTTAGTGATATAAAGATTCTCAGAATTGTAGCAGCCTTCGAGATTGCCAACTCCGTTTGATCCGCTAAGGCGAACAAGAAGGATTGCGAATTAAACGTTAAAGAAAAAGATATTGACTATGTGTATAAAATTCTATATAATACACATGGAGGTGATAAAAGATGAGTACTGCGTTAAAAGTAAGAAAACAGTTTATACTCGATTCAGAAAAGATTAAATCTGTTAGAGAAATTACAAAGGCAAAAACAGATACAGAGGCTATAAATAAAGCATTAAACATTGTGATAGCAAATAGCAAGATTAAGAAAATGCTTTTGTCAATTAAGGGCAAGGGAAACATAAAAGACGTTTATGGCAGAACCTCTCGTTAAGGTTATT
>Ga0315282_10005105_pt1 | contig 22510 bp, 12 predicted proteins | sample YL17G07_20_MG_FD_203693 | JGI IMG/M metagenome (GOLD analysis project Ga0315282, IMG submission 203693) | Sediment microbial communities from Yellowstone Lake, YNP, Wyoming, USA - YL17G07_20 | ecosystem: Environmental > Aquatic > Freshwater > Lake > Sediment | place: USA: Wyoming | collected... | reverse complement strand
GCGGCCGAGCAGCCGGTGGCACAGTGGTTGAAGCCTGTTGCCGGCAAGCCCGGCCAGTTCCGCACCGATGGCGTTGTCCGCATGCCGGGAGCCGGCGGCGCCGCAACCGATGTCGAGCTTGTTCCTTTCTACCGCCTGCACCGGCGAACGTACGCCGTGTACTGGGACCTGTTCACGCCGCCCGAATGGGAGCGGAAAAAAGAGGAGTATGCAGCCGAACAGGAGCGGCTGCGCAAGCTCCAGGCCGCCACCGTCGCCTTCTTCCAGCCCGGCGAAATGCAGCCGGAGCGCGATTTTGATTTTCAGGGTGAGCGCGCAACGGTGGAGCGGGTCAACGGGCGTGCGGGCCGCCGGGGAAGCGCCTGGTTCTCCTTCGACCTGCCCGTCGAGCCGGCCAGCCCGATGGCCCTGGTCGTCACCTACTTCAGCGGCGAGCAGCGCAGACCACCAACCAGCTTCCAAATCCTGGTTGATGGACGGCGCGTGGCGGAGCAGACCGTTCAACGCAGCAGCCCGGCCCGATTCTTCGACGTGCAGTACTCGATTCCCGCCGACCTGGTTCAGGGCAAGCAGAAAGTGACCGTGCGCTTCGAAGCCGCCGATGAGAACGGGGTCGGCCCGGTCTTCGGCATCCGCATGATCCGGGCGAACTAGCGCCAGGCGCCGAGGGCAATCCAAGACGGACGGCTTCCACGAGCACGCTTACACACCAGGGGGGAACTGTGATAGCGTACGCGGCGCACGCGGGTTCGGGCTGCATCGCAGGCCCGCGGCCGCCCATGGCCGGCACAGCCACTTCAATCCGCCGCCTGGGGAGGTTCGAAAGTGAACACCACCGTGAAGCGCTCCCGCATGACCGTTTTATTGTTTTGTTTCGCGCTCGTTCCCTGGGCGCCGGTCGCGGCGCAATCGAAGAAAGCCCCGGCCGCGCCGGCGGCGGCGCAGACGATGAACCTGCAGCCGGCACCGGAATCGGGCGAGCTGGAGTTGACGCAGAGTGAAATGGCGCCGCTCATCGAGCGCTACGTGGCTGACCGGATCAGCGTGCAGCGCCTGTTCTCTGAAGGCAGTGGGTTCGGGCGGCTGGGCTTGGGCGGCGGCGGGTTTGGGGGGGCTCGCGGGGAAGGTGGCGCCGCCCCGGGCGTCTCCAGCCGTTTCTCCTTGATCGACTCCTGGCCCGAGCGCCGCGAGCGGATGCGCCGGTTCTACTCCGATTGGCTGAAGCGCCTCGATTCGCTGGCCTTCGACGCCCTCTCCCAAAACGGCCGCATCGACTGTCTGCTGTTCCGCAATCTCCTCAATCACGAGCTGCGCGACGTCGAACTGCGGGCCAAGGACTGGGATGAGGCGGCGCCCACGTATCCATTCGCGGCAACCATCATGGGATTGGAGGATTCGCGGCGGCGGCTCGACCCCATGGACGCCTCCAAGGTTGCGTCCACGCTCACCGCGCTGGCCAAGGATATCGAGAAGGCGCGCCAGGCCGCGGAAAGCGGCTCGAAGGGCGATGCCAAGGCCGACGCCGCCCACCGGAAGACCGTGGCCGCCCGCGCCGGAGCAACCGTCAGCAGCCTGCGCACTGTCCTCCGCAACTGGTTCAATTTCTATAACGGTTACGATCCGGTGTTCACCTGGTGGGTGGGCGAGCCTTATAAGGCGGCCGACAAGAGCCTGCAGGGTTACGCCTCGTACCTCACCGAGCGCATCGCGGGCATGAAGCCGGACGATCCCGAGGCGCTGATCGGCAATCCCATCGGCCGCCAGGCGCTGCTCAACGACCTGGCTTACGAGATGATCCCCTACACGCCCGAGGAGCTGGTCAAAGTCGCCAACAGCGAGTTCGCCTGGTGCGAGACGGAGATGAAGAAGGCCTCGCGCGAAATGGGCTTCGGCGACGATTGGAAAAAGGCGCTGGAGAAGGTGAAGACGCTGCACGTGGAGCCGGGGCGCCAGCCGCAGCTCATCCGCGAGCTGGCCCTGGAGGCCGAGGACTACGTCAAGAAACACGACCTGGTTACGGTGCCCGAGCTGGCCGGCCGCGCCTGGCGAATGGAGATGATGTCGCCCGAGCGGCAGCTCGTGAACCCCTTCTTCACCGGCGGCGAAACCATCACCGTTTCCTTCCCCACCAACACCATGACGCAGGAGCAGAAGGAAATGAGCATGCGCGGGAACAACATCCATTTCTCGCGCGCCACCGTGTTCCACGAGCTGATCCCCGGCCATAACTTGCAGGGCTTCATGGCCGCCCGCTACCGCGCCTATCGCGCTCCGTTCAGCACCGCGTTCCTCACCGAAGGCTGGGCGCTCTACTGGGAAATGCTGCTGTGGGATATGAACTTCGCAAGATCGCCGGAGGACCGCGTGGGCATGCTGTTCTGGCGCATGCACCGCTGCGCGCGCATCATCTTCTCGCTGAGTTTCCATTTGGGCACGATGACCCCGCAGCAGGCGGTGGATTTCCTGGTGGACCGCGTGGGGCACGAGCGCGACAACGCCGCGGCCGAGGTCCGCCGCTCGTTCAACGGCAGCTACCCGCCTCTGTACCAGGCCGCCTACATGCTGGGCGGGCTGCAATTGCGCGCCTTACGCCGTGAGCTCGTCGATTCCGGCAAGATGACGAACCGCGCGTTCCACGACGCCGTGCTCAAGGAGAACCGCGTTCCAATCGAGATGATCCGCGCCAGTCTCACCGGCCAGAAGCTGCCCCGCGATTTCCGTTCCAACTGGCGCTTCTACGATATTCAATAGGTGCTGACAGGCGCAGACGGGCCGGGGGCCTGTCACCAATGCCCGGCTTTTGCGTATGAGCTTGATGGGCGAGACGGCCGGCGAACCTCTGGTTCGTACTGCGCAATCTGTTCTAGTAGGCTCTTAGCCGCAGATGGCGCAGATTTTATAGATTGAATCCGTGTAATCGGCGAAATCTGCGGCTAAGCCGGTTCGGGAGGGTAGGAATGATGCAAACGGGCGGGCCGGGCGTGCGGCGGGGTGACAATGAAACGACTGGTTTCGTTCGCGGCCTTGGTTTGTTCGACTCCACGATGATCGTCGTGGGCGTCATGATCGGCTCGGGCATCTTCATCGTCTCGGCCGAAATGGCGCGCCTTATTGCCAGCCCCGGCTGGCTGCTGGTGGCCTGGCTGGTTACCGGCGCGCTCACGATTACCGCCGCGCTCTCCTACGGCGAACTGGCGTCGATGATGCCGCGGGCGGGCGGCATGTACGTCTACCTGCGCGAAGCCTGGTCGCCGCTGTGGGGTTTCCTTTACGGCTGGACGTTGTTCACCGTCATCCAGACGGGCACCATCGCCGCCGTCTCGGTGGCTTTCGCCCGGTTTCTGGCCGTCATCGTCCCCGGCGTCGGCGAGATGCATTACCTGATTCGGCCGCTTCACGTCACCACGCGCTATGCCGTCTCGCTTTCCACCGCGCAACTGGTAGGCATTGGCGTGATCGTACTGCTCACCTGGACCAACAGCCGCGGCCTGCAATACGGCCGGGTGGTGCAGAACGTGTTTACCACGGCGAAGACCGGCGCGCTGCTTGGCCTGATCGTTGTGGGATTCACGCTGGGCTGGAACCCGGAGGCCGTGCGTGTCAACTTCGGCAGCTTCTGGAAGCTGGGGGCGTTTGACGCCTCGCTGGGCCTGGGTGTCGCCGGCGTCTTCGGCCTGTTCGCCGCCATTTGCGTGGCGCAAACCGGTTCGCTGTTTGCCGCCGACTCGTGGCACGACATCACCTTCGCGGCCGGCGAAGTGCGCGACCCGCGGCGCACGCTGCCGCGGGCCATGGCGCTGGGCACCATCGCCGTCATTTCGCTTTACATGCTGGCCAACCTCGCCTACCTGGTCACGTTGCCGTTGCCCGCCATCCAGCACGCGCCGGCCGACCGCGTGGCCACCGCCGTGCTGGCGCGCATCTATCCCGGCTTCGGCACCCTGCTGATGGCCGCGGCCATCATGGTTTCCACTTTCGGCTGCATCAATAGTTTGGTGCTGGCCGGCGCCCGCGCTTATTACGCCATGGCCGAGGACGGCCTGTTTTTCTCGCCGGCGGCGCGGCTGAACCGCGCGCGCGTTCCCGGCTGGTCGCTGGTCGTGCAGGGCGTGTGGTCGGCCGCCCTGGTTCTGCCCCGCGTTTATAATCCGGCGACTGGCGCCTATGGAAGCCTCTATAGCGACCTGCTCGATTACGTCATTTCCGCCGCCCTGCTGTTTTACATTCTGACCATTGCCGGGGTCTTCCGCCTGCGCTTGCGGCGGCCCGACATGGAGCGGCCGTACCGCGTTTGGGGCTACCCGCTGGTGCCGGGGCTTTACGTGCTTGGGGCGACTGCCGTTTTGGCCGTGTTGTTTGTCTATCGTCCAGCCACAACCTGGCCGGGGCTGGCGATCGTGGCGCTCGGTGCGCTGGTGTACGCATTCGTGAGACGGGGCGCGAAGCCGCCTGGAACGCGCCGACGGGAACCGATTGATTCCTCGAGGTGAATCTCCAGACGCGGCAGGCCACGATGCTGTAGCCGCGGGGTCTCGCGGCCTGCGGCGGCCGGCAAATCGGTCGTGTGCAACATTGAGGTTGAATATGCGCAAAAGGAAGACAGTATCGGTGCTTGTGGTTTTGCTCCTGCTGCCCGCGGTCGCGCTCTCTCTACTGCCATTGTTGGCTTTGGCGGTGGGTCGCGTGGCGGAGACCGCAGCAGAGGCTACGAAGACCGGCCTTAGGGGGGTGTATTCCGTAAATGGCCGGCTGCATATCAGCTTCTTCGGCACTCCCGACGGACCGCCGATCACCACCGGCCCCGGCGACATGAAACCCTCATGGGCGAAAACGGGCGGCAAGATCGTGTTCTTTCGCCTGATAACGCCCGCGCCTCGCATTCCCGACTGGAAGACGGCGATCTGCGTGGTCAATACCGACGGCACGGGTTTCCGGAAGCTGACCGACGGCTCCAAAACCGATTTCAACCCCACCTGGAGCCGCGATGGCAAGAACGCCATCGTGTTCAGCCGGCGCGATCCCAACCGGGGAACCTACGCCGTCTACATGACAACGGCCGGGGCGAATCCCGGCGATGAGATGGCTGTCAGCGACCCCCAATGCAGCTCCTTCGCCAACAGTTCTCTGAAAGACGGGCGGATCTTCGTTGCCGGCACAAGTCCAACCGGCGGCCGCGGTTACTTCCTGCTGACGCCGAGCAAGGAAGGGAAACCGGTCTATGAAAAGGTGAACTTCGCGTATGCTCTCGAAGGCACGCTGGACCGAGTCAGCATCGCACCGAGCGAGACCAAGGTCACCTGCGAGTTCCAGAAAGGGTTTGGTCCCTACAGTTACCCGGGGCGAACGCTCTACATCGCGGACTTCGATGTGAGGACGCGCACGGTATCGAACCCGGTGGCGATCACGGACGCGCAGCCCAACCCTAAAGTTACCACGCTGTATCCGCGATGGACCAAGGATGAGAGCGCCGTTGTTTATCACTGCGACAAAAGCGGGAAGGGCCAGCTCTACATGTATCGGCTGCAAGACAGATCGACAATTCTGGTGTCCACGAACAAGGACGCCAGCTACGCATTCCCCTGCGGGGAAGAAACGCCGAAGTAGGTGACGTTGCGGGCGCCCGCCTCGCGCACCGTTCACTTGCGAAATCCGCGTGGCGCGGCACTTCTGCTCATTTGGCGCCCAACCATACCGGGCTGCTCCAGGCCATTTCGCCGTCTTTCTGCGTCACACGAACATAGTAGTAGCTGTAGCCGGCGATGGGATCGTTGTCGAGAAACGTCAAATCAGCCTCTCTCTTTTCGGGCTGGTTGACGTAGACAAAGCGGTTGTTCCGGCACACTTCGATGCGGTCGATGTCCTGTGGACAGCGCACCTTGATCTTCACCTGGACGGGCTTGCCGGCCGCTTCCGGCGCCGTCTCGCCCATCAACAGGCCGTTGACGCGAACATCGAGGAAGATGCGCGCGGCGGTGGTTCCGAAGGTGCGCCGCGCGCGGATGGCGTCCAGGATGGCTTCGCGCGTCAAATCCTCGGCATAGACCGCCGCCTTGCCGCTGCCTCCGCCGTGGTCGGGGCTGGCAATCACGCCGATCACGGTGCCCCGCGCCCAAACGTCCTGCAGGTACCAGCCGGGTTTGGGAATGGCGCGCGTGGCCGGGCGGGGCGCGCCGTGGTACTCGTACGAGCCCCGGAGCTGGAAAATCTCCGCCACCGGTTGCGCCTTGGGGTCCACATACGACCAATCCGTCGGCACATTCCCCTCGTCGGCGAGCTGGTGCGGGATGTGGATGAAGTTCGCTTTCATCTCCCGCAATTCCTTCCACACCTCAGTCGGCGTCATGCCGAGGTTGGCGTTCCACCATCTCGGGAAATAAGGGTCGGCGAAGATCAGGTTGCGATGGCCATAGTAGCCGTACGGGTTCTTGTCGTCGTACTTTTCGAAACTCGAGGTCCACTCCATGGCCAGGAAGGTCATCATGCGCCCAGGATCCTCATTGGCGCGGGCCATCTTGGCCGTGTAGTTCCACAGGTAGGGCACGAAGTTGTAGTCGTGGTCGGTCATGCAGGCGAAGTCGAGCCGGTTAATGTCGCGCCTCACCTGGTAGTTCTCGTCCACGCTCTGGTCGGCGCAGCGGATGCAGACGGAGATGTCGGAGTGCGTGTGCAGGTCGCCGTAGAACAGCTTCAGTTTCTTGCCCCGATACTCGATGGCCGGGGCATCGCTGTCTTCACCGCGGGCCAGGCGCAGTTCCCCGGCGTCGAACGGCTCGCCGGGCTCGACCAGGGTCTCCAACTTGGCTGTGACGGCGGGCGCGGCCTGGCTGATGTCGAGCGCGGCCAGCATGATCCTGCTGCGCGCCTCTGAAGTCGCCTCCGGCTTGTCGTGCATCCAGGTCTCCGGGAACTCGTCCACCTGGTAGGCGAGCAGCGCTGTTTCTCCGGCCAGCAGAAGGCCCGGCCGCCGGTCCATGCCTTTCATGGAGGAGGGAGTCAGCGGCGCGTGCCAGCTTTCCCCGTTATAACCCGTCAACCGCACCTCCCACCCGGCGCGCGGAAGGCGCGGCACCAGGTACGCGACCCACAGACGGCCAAGGTCGTCGAAGGCCGGCGTGGCGTTCTCCGCGCGCGTCCACAGCGGACAGCTTTCGCGGTAGCCTTTCGGCGCTTCCAGGCCGCGCGGTGTGACGCGCGCCGCGATCACCCGACGCTGCGGCGTGGCGCCCGTGCGGTAGCCCTTCATCTGCGCGTTTTCGTAGAACAGCCAGAGGTCGTCCTTTTGCGCCTGGAGAAGCGCATGGCGGTCGATGGTGGCGGCGCGCGTCAGCCGGAGTTCCTGCCCCCATGTTCCCGGCGCTGAACGCTGGCGCAGGAAGATGTCGTAGTTGCTTTCGCGAAATGAGTGCCAGGCCACGGCCACGACGCCGTTGGGCCGCACCGCCACCGAGGGCGCGTAGTTCGACTTGCCCGCGACGCTGACCGGCTCCACCGGGAGGAGCTTGCCGTTTCTCACCCCGGATAGCAGCACCTGCCGGCTGCCGCCGCGGTTCGACTCCCACGCCACCCAAAGTGTGCCGTTGTGCCACGCGCCGTCGGGTTTCACGTCGGCCGCGGCATCAGCGGTCAGCGCCACGGCCTGCCCGGGTCCCTCCGGGCCGCACGGCAAAGCGTAAATGTCCCACTGCCGATTGCGCTCGGCGGCGTAGAGGAGGTAGATACCCTTGCCGGCTGCGACGGCCTTGGGATCCAGGATATAGGTTCCCTTCCCGCCTGCCGCCCGCCAGGTGGCCAGATGGCGCCACTCACCGTCCGAAAACTCGTAGCGCGCAACCATCAGCTCGTCGGCTCCGTCGCGGAAGCCGTTCCAGGCCACGTAGATGCTGCCGTCCGCGGCGCGGACCAGCGACGGCTGGTCGTTGAACCGGCCGTCCTGGCTGGCCGCGACCGTCTCCCGGCCGAAGCACGGCAGCGAACAAAGAATGAAGAACAGGATTGTGATGCGCATCTTCCCTCCGCGTTTACACGTGTGCTTCTAATCCTGCCTTCCGTCGCCCGGGGCCGCCGCCGCGGGTGACGGCCGCTGGCGGCCGTGTGACAGGAACCAATTATAAAGGAATGGGCAGACAAAACCGGGCCCTCTCTCGCTCCGAAGGCGACGGTGATTCCCAGCGCACGCTGGGGGGTGGTGTGTTCCGCAAAAACTCTGCACCGAATAAAACCAAGGACTTGCCATTGTGCGTTGCGACACGTTATGAAAGGTTACACGGCTGCTCTTGAGGGCCGGACGACGTTTTTGCCCCTCACAGGCGACGAAGATCAATGGGGACGACATGAGCGCCTGGGCTCGCACGTTACAAAACGTTACCGAATCGCGATTCCGGGCGCGAACCGAGTTTTTGCGGACGACAGGTCGTCAACGAACTCTGCACTGGTCTCTGCAACCTGCACTGTCGGCCAGAACTCGCCCCATCCATGACCTGTTTGGAGCGGCTCAAAACACTATTGCTTGACGCTAGCGAAAAGCGCCACCCGGTTCGATTGACACGGTGAAGAAATCGGGACATGACTCCCTCCTTGCGGCATGCAGGCACTTCTCCTGCGGCCACCTGGGTCGGGGGTGTGGCGCGCGGCGTGGTTTTCATTTACTGGTTCTCGCCGCGGCCGATCTGCAGCGCGCGTTGTACGCTGCCGGAGAGGCCGCCCTCGCCGCCCACCGCCAGGAAACGGAACCCTTGTTTCAGGCGGGCAGCCACTTCGTTCTGGGAGGTCAGGGTGCCACAAGCTACGCCCGTTTCCTTGCAGGCGGCGGTAACCTTTGCAATCGCCTGCTCCACACGCGGGTCACCGAGTGGAACACCCAGCGAAAAGGCCAGGTCCGAGGGACCCACAAATACGCCGCTCACGCCGGGCGTCTTCAGAATCGGGCGGATGTTCTCCACCGCCTCGGCCGATTCGACCATCGGCCACAGCAGTAACTCGCCGTCCGGATCGAGTGGCCAGACATCGGCTTTGGCGGCATACTGCGCCCCTGTCAGGCCCCAGTATCGAGCCGCCCAACCGTAGGCCACCCCGCGGTGTCCCAGGGGCCGGAAATCCGGCGTGCCCTGAAGCTGTGGGTAGCGCATCGCCTGCACGGCCGCCAGGGCATCTTCTGCGTTATTGACGTGGGGGATGATGACGCCGAAAACTCCCAGGTCCAGCACCTGTTTGACGAGGAACTCCGATCGCTCACGGCCGTTCGCCGGTAGGCGCACGATCGGCACCACATCCATCTGGAGGTTGCCCTTTTTCACGATCCGTTGTTTGTTGGTCATGGCGAGCAGGTAGCTCTCCAGTCGCGTCATGTCAATCGGTGAATGCTCCATGTCGATAATGATGAAATCGAGCTCCGGCGAAAGCGACGCGGCGCCTCGAACCGACACGTTGGACACGAATACGCCCAGCGGCGGAACACCTTTCTGGAACAGTTCGATCACGCGGTTCAGCCGCACGCCCTGGGGTGTCTGGCCAGGCGCGCACAGGGAGAGAGAGAGCAGGAGCAGGGGCAGGAGCAGCCAGGTTTTCATCGTATTATTTCCGTCCTCGCACGGGTTCGAGCTCCAGGCGGCGGATCAGTATCTCCGCCCCTTCGGACTGGATCATGATCTTGCCTTGGGTATGCGAAGCCCTGGTGCCGTGGTTCACCACCACGCCGTTTACCAGGTTGGTGATCGAATCGCCGTCGCAGATGGCTTCCGAGCGGTTCCACTCACCGGCCGGCTTCTCGACGTCTTCTTGGCCTCGAAATCCGAATTGGTCCTTCCACTCCGGGTCGCGGCCCCACCAGTTGAAACGTCCGCGATCCTTGGAGACCGGCTCGCCGCCTTTCTTCCAGTAGTGCTGGCCATCCGGTCCGAGCCGGCACTCCACGGTCAGCGAAGGGCGGCTCACGCCGTTCACCAGGATGAAATCGCCGCATCCGCCTTCGATAATCTGGCATTCGATGGATTCGGGCCACACACCGCTATAGGCGCCTTCGGCGCCCACGGCGTGCACCAGGATGCCACTGTCGCGCGCCTTGCCTTTTCGCGGATCAAAGACGAGTGCGCCCCACTTCCACTCCATGATCAGGTGATAGTCGCGGTAGGTGGCGCGAGTTCCGATGCCGCCCCAATCCTCTCCCGAGATCCGCAGGCAGCCGTTGCGGACGCTGAATACACCCTTGGGATCATCGTACTTCGTCGCCCGCAGCCAAGTGTAAAACCCGTCCAGGTTCTTGCCGTTGAACAGGGCAGTCTTGCGCCGTGGCACGATGGGTGCCGGGTCGGCGCCGGCCGCGGCCACCAACGCGCCGGCCGACGCCAGAAGGAATGCGCGCCGCCCGAGCCAAGCCGGTTTCGATGCCATGTTGTCTCGCTCTCTAGCCATCTAAATCGACCTCCGTGTGCTGCAGGCAGCCGTACGGGTATACCGCCACGCGACTGGCGGTCTTGTGCCGGGCCAGCAGGGCGTTCACCACCTCTTCCCACCGGGTGGCGAAGATCGCGCCCGGGGGGAACATGCTTTCCTGCGCCTTTTGCATGTACTGAGAATAGACGATCAACTGGTATTTGCGGGCGGCGGCGCTGCGCGGAGTGAGGACCGCCAGCGGGTCCCCCTTTCCCGAGTACCTGGGATACAGGTAGTGCCAGGACATCATCCCCACCGGATGTTGCAGGACGAGAATACCCGTGCCGGCCTCGCGCACGGAGCGGTTGATCCACGCCTGCACCTTCGTGGCCTGGGAGTTTTGTGGATAGCCATTCGCCACCACCACGTCGGCACCCATGAACGTGGCGGTACGATGCAGTTTGTTGGCGGCGCGGCAAGCCTCGGCGTGGGCCTCCACCACGTCGCCGGCGACGATGCGGCAGGGCTGCAACCGGTTGTTGTAGACGATTTGAACGCTGAAGTCCACCTTCGCCAAACGTGCCGCTTCCGCCATATCGCGGCGCAACTCGTTCTTGAAAATTTTGGCTTCACCGGCCGTCTTATTGTTCTTCCCGATGACCATGTGATTGTGATGAATCGTCTGGAAGCCCGACACTCCGGGGAGCACGGCCTTGGCCCCCCCGCCGTATCCGGCGATGGAGTGGATCTTCACTCCGCTAATAGTGATTCTCAGATCGGCCTCCAGGAACAGCTTGTTGACCCAGACGCGGTTCTTGCCGCTGGTTTCGCCCAACTCCGCCAGGCCATCGAACGCATTGTGATTGAACCAGGCGTGGCGTTGGACCAGGCGGCTGCCCAGTTTCTTGACCACCTCATCCTGCTCCATGGTGCGATGCGCGCCAAACGACCCGAGGAAGAAGATATTGGCCTCGGTGAGCCCGGCCGCCTTCAGTTGATCGACTACCAGGGGCGCGACGGAGGCGATCGGGGTCGGCCGGGTGAGGTCGTCGAAAGTGATCACCGCCGTTTTCTTACCGGCGGCGATTTCGGACAGGGGCCGGCTGCCGACCGGACTCGCCAGACGGCGGACGATGTCCTCGGGCGACAGCGCGGGCGCGTCGTGTCCCGCCATCTTCATCGCGTGGATCTCCCAATCGCCGGGAAAATCGAGGCGTTCCTCGATATCGCCGGCGTACTCATGGGTGGGAATCGTCACCGACTGCCGGCTTCCCCGCAGTGCGGGAACCGCATCCGGGCGGTGATTGCCCTGCGCCATGGCCGTGCCGATCAGGCGCGCGGGGCCGAAGGCGATCCCAGCTGTTAACCAGCTTCGTCTTGAAATGCGCAAGGTAGTGAACTCCTTCCTCTGTGACAGTGCTCCTCGCCGCATGCGGATCAGAAACTCATTTTAACCGGGATTTCCAATTTGGCTTCTCCGCTGCCTTCGAGTGCTCGTCAGCGACCACTTCTCCACCTTCTCCGGCAGCACCAGCCGCCGCGACAGGTTGCCCAGGTTGTAGGCGATCACACTCAGCCACAGCCGCGCCTCATTGGAGCCGGAGGCGGCGGCAGGACAAGCGGGTCACCTTGACTGCCTGCTTGCCTTCCTTGATCCACTGTTCGGCGGTCCCGCGCTTGTTGTAGAACCACACTACCGCCCGGCTGTCGGTCTCCAGGTTGGTCACCATGAACCCCACCCGCCGCGCCTTGTTCCAACTCTCTGCCTGGTATGGCGATTCCGCCGACAACATCCTCAGAATTCCAGTCGCGCCCGGAACTCAACGCGCCGGTGGTCGGCCATCTCAAGCCCCCCGCCCCCCTGGCTGCCGCCCCCCCCGTAAGTGCCGGAGATCACGCCCGCGGAAGCGGGAACGGAGACGTTCGCGGATGGAAACAAGAAGTTCGGATGGTTAAACAGATCCGAGATGGCGACCATGATCCGGAGACCAAGACGCTCCTTCAGACGAAACCCCTTGGAGGTGGTGAGCCCGTGCGAGTTGAGGCCCGGCCCCTGCAGCACGTTTGTTCCGCTGTTGCCGAAGCGGCCGGCGGCCGGAACGGCGAATGCAGTCCGATCAAACCAGTGGTCCACCGAACGCTGGTCGGTGGGCAGGTTGCCATTGCCAACGCGGTCCGGAAGCCCACCGCTGGTGTTGGTGTTGGAAGGGTCCGAGCCGCTAAACGATGGGCTGAAATACTGTCCGGTCTGGAAGACGGCGATGTGGCACACATCCCATCCGCCGATCACGCCTTCGAGAACGCCCGGCAGACGCTTCAGCCAGCGGCGGTTGCGGCCGAGCGGAATCTGCCACATGGTGTTCAGAGTCACGCGTTGACGCGGGACCGAAGAAATCCGGCTCCAGGAAAGAGCGGCGTACGGATTCTCCAGATTGAGGGTGTTCGATAGATTGGAAGCGTAGGTGTACCCATACTGAAAAGTGAGCCCGCCCACCTTTCGTTGTGCTTCCAGGCTGAGCGCATCGTAGGTCTCGCGGCCGTCGGAACGGACCGTCGACGCACTCACGAACTGAGTGTAAGGAAGGCGGCTCTGGGTAAACTTCGTCAGACTGGGTTGCGGCTTGTTGATGTTGATCGAGTAATTCAGTCCGTGATTGCGGGAACCAATGTAGGAGAGGCGCAGTCCGACGCTCCCGACCTGCCGATCCACGCTGATGTTGAACTGATGGATGCGCCCGTTCTGCGTGTCCAGGGGGTATCCGGAGATGCTCTGCGACGCGATCGTGCTGCCGGCGGCCGGAAACGGGTTGGGAAACGAGAACAGCGGCTGGCCATTCTGGATCGCATTGTTGAACGTCTCCCCGATCTGGAACGGTCCGCCGGACTGCAGTCGCGAGAACTGGCCCAGCGCTTCCACGAAGAGGCCATACCCGCCGCGTACGACGGTGTTGCCTCCGAATAATCGGTAGGCCGCACCGAGGCGGGGGGCGAAGTTGGTCTTGCTCGGATTGGCGACGGCCTGCCCCGCTTTAACCTGAATCGTGTTCACCGGGTAGAGCGAACTGATCTTCTGCATCGCGTCCGGTTCGACGATTACGTTTCCCGTGCTGGCATCCCAATTGTACATCAGGCCGTCCGAGTATCGATCGGCGCCGAAATAATCCCAGCGGAGGCCATAGTCCAGTGTCAGCTTGCTGGTAGCCTTGAAGCTGTCCTGCACGTACGCGCCAAATTCCCAGGTGGTGCGGTGTCGGTCGAGGAGAGGAGTGATGCGTTGGCTTGAGTACGGCAGGCCCAACAGGAAATCGGCGTAGGCATTGCCGGTGAGCGTGCCGTTGAAGGTGAAGCTGCCGTAGGTTCCGGCTGGAGCGATCGAGCTTTCGTGGCCGTAATGCTTGTACTCGCCACCGGTTTTGATGACGTGACGGCCCCGGGCCCAGGTGAGGGATTCGGTCGCCACCAGAGTATTCAGACCCCCGTTGAGGCCGCCGTAATTGGATGTCACCGCGGAATAGCCGGTGATGCTCATCGTCGGAAAGCCCATCTCGTTGATCCCGGTTGGGTTCACACCCTGAATGCCGAGCGTCTTCACAGCGTCGCCGCCCTTGATGGGGTGGGTGTCCTTGATCGCGCCGCCATCGACCACGTTGTCGTGAAACCAGCCGAACCGGAGGGCATTCACCAAGTTTGCCGAGAACAGGTGAGTTTCCTCCGCGGTGACATTGTCGTGGTGCCGGTATCGGGTCCACGCGAATCCCGGATAATTGCCCGCCAGGACATAGGGTGTGAACCGGTTCGAGACCCGCCCGAAGAGGCGATCCTTGTCAGAGAACTGATGATCGATGCGGTTGGTCAGATAATCTCTGCTGAACAGATCCGTGGGATAGGGATGCAGGAAGACGTAGTTCTGAATGAGTTGGTTGGCTCCACCCTGGTTTGGAGCGGGGAGATACAGTTCGTTCACTTTCTGCGCTACTGAGTTGATGCGATTTTGCGGAATCTGCTTTCCGGAAAACGGCTGCCCCGTCAGTGGGTCCTTGATGTTGGTCGTAAGCTGCGAAAAGTCGCCGCTACGCATGAGGTTGGTGGGTACGTCGCGGACATAGTACGAGTGGCCGGGGATCCGTTCCCCGTTCCAGGAAGAGAAGAAGAAAGTCTTGTTCCTGATCACCGGCCCACTCACGTCCACGCCGAACCTATGAACGAGAATCTGGGCCTTTTTAGGGTAGAAATAGTCGCGCGCGAACAAAGCCGAGTTCTGATGGGTGTAGTACGCGTCTCCGTGAAACTGGTTGGTGCCCGACTTGTAGGTACTGTTCACGAAGCCAACGCTACGGTACTGGGCGCTATTGCCCACGGTGACAACGGTGACTTCCTCCACGTCGACCATGGCAATCAATTGGCTCACGTCGCCGTTCGTCGTGACACCATCCATTCCGTTGAGCACCTGGGCTGAGCTCTGGCCGGCCCAGCGCAAAGAGAGACCTGTATTGCTGGTTTGCAGATTGGGGAGGCTGGCGAGCACATAGGTGAGCGTGGCCCATCCGGACATGATCGGAGTGACTTGGTATCGCTTGCTCCCTACCATGGCTTGGATCTTGGCGGTATCGGTCTCGATCACCGCGGCGTTGGCCTTGACGGTGATCTGGGTGCCGACCGCGCCTAGTTCCAGAGCCGCGTCGATGCGGCGGACCTGGTTGGTCTCGAGAATGATGTTGTCGGCGAGAAAGTCCGTGAAACCCGCTGCGGCGACGATGAGACGGTAAGTGCCGCGGGGAAGATCCGGGATCTCGAAGTCCCCGGTGGCACCGGATGCGCTGCTTCGCGACAGCCCGGTCCCAGTGCCGGTCACGCTCACCTTGGCGCCAGCAACGGGCGCGCCGCTGGGATCGTGAACGGATCCGCGTATGGTGGATAGCGTGATCTGCGCCGAGAGCGGCGCGGATACGGCGATCACGAGGATGGCAAGGCAGACCTGCTTCAGTTGGGGAATACCCCGGAAGATTATGTGCATTACGCCCTCCACAATCTGGTGGCGCCCTCGTCGCCATCGAGCGGAAACAAGCGGGACGCCTCTGGTCCAAGACGGAGCAACCGCGCGGTTTCTCGCGGAAGCCGGTGCGGCTGACCTAATGGCCGGTGCTTTCGTTTCCGCTGCCAGAAGCGTCGCGGCAAGAAACGAACGCCAATTCAGGTCTTTTGCCATGGCTTCTGCAGTTGAATGTCGTTGAGCCGAGGCCCAATTTGTCTGATGTTTCGGCGTGGGTTTATAGCACTCACGCCGAATTCCTGTCAAGAGATTCTTTTCACGCACGATTTTTTCACGATGCCATTTGTGCAATTCAGACACTGGGGGGCGTTGGAACACTAAGAAACCAAAGGTGGTTGCAAAAAACATGCAGGAGGAAGAATATTTTTTCCGGGGGAGAGAACGAACGTCCATCCAGTTTTGGTCCGATACCGTGTAGCAGCCCGTGGCACAAGTAGCTGTTTTCACGCAGCGACCTGAGCGGCGATGAAGCGGGGCAACGGGAACTCCGCGGGTCGCGAAGGGCCGGAATGGCCGTGCCGTGCCACCAGCCGACCGAAAACCAGCGCCGCTACCCCTAAAATGAGCGAAAAAATCACGGCGACCGCGGCCTGGGGCAGGCGCGGCTTGCCCATGCCCACCATCTGGCGCAGGATCAGGCCCAAATTGAACGCTCCGGTATGAATCAGCAGCCGCTTCAGAATATTGGTGTGACCACGGAGGTGCGTCCGCCTCATGCCGCCGGTCTCGTAAAGATGCGCGAACGACCGCTCCACCGACTCGCCGCGCCTCCGCAGAAGCCGCTTGCCGCGCTCCCCGCGAATCCGGCGGCGGTTCCCATAAACGGCCGCTTGTTCCGCGGACTTCCCAATCCAGTTCCGCCGGCCCTTGCTTTTCGGTTCCGAGATGTAGCTGCGAACTTCGAACTCCCGCAGTTCTGTCTGCGTGGCATTACTGTGATAGCCCTTGTCAGCGACGACCTCTTCCAGGCCCTGCTGGTTCACCTGCTCGCCAGCCTTGGGGTGGGCCAGCACGGTGGCGATTTGTTTCCCGGCCTCGGCCACCGTCGGCCCCAGCGTGGTCGTGCCGCCCTTCATCTTCGTAACCTTGGCGTCGGGGTCGCTCGGGCTTTGCCAATCCTGGTTGGAGCTCTTCTTCTTCCGCTTGCGGTCCAGCCGCGCCAACTCTTCCCGCGTCGGCGTCTCGATCCCGGAAGCCTTGGCCAACCCGATCAAGAACTCCTCGTAACTTTCACCGCTATCCCGCCGCACGATGCTACGCATGGCGGCGTTTGCTTCCAGCGTCGTGGCATCCACGCCCACTGTCTTGCCCTGGAGCAATCCGTGGCTGGCGACCCGCCTCACACAAAACCCACGTCCGGACGTGCGATTTTTCGCTTGACAGAGGGGGTCGGTGTGATGTAAAAGAGCTCGATGCAATGAGCAGACATCTGACCAAATGGTCGAGAGAATGGCAGTGACCAGCAGTCATTTGGCTGTCGTGGAGGTACAAAATGCACGCCAGACTTCGCTCCAGTATCCTTTCCTTCTTTCTCCTATCTTCGATGGCAACGTGGTTCCTGCGTGTTGCGGTTCTGGCATTCGTGTCGGGGCCGGTGCTCCTGGGCCAGACGGTCGGCGAAATCGTGGGGCAAGTCAAAGACCCAACGGGCGCTGTGGTTGTGGGAGCGACTGTTTCGGCGACCAACACGGGAACGAACGCCACGCGTTTGACGCGTTCCAACGAAGCCGGCATGTATGGCTTTCCAGCGTTGCTGCCGGCCACGTATACGGTGCGGGTGGAGGCTGCAGGCTTCCGCGCCGCGGCCCGGTCCTTGGAGTTGCAGGTGCAACAGACGGCCCGCATCGACTTCACGCTGCAAGTCGGCCCGGTCGCGGAGTCGATTGAGGTGACGGCGCAAGCGGCGTTGCTCAACACCGAAGACGCGACTGTTGGCACGGTCATCGAACAGCGGCGCATCACGGAGCTCCCGCTGAACGGCCGCAACTTCCTGCAACTGGTGTCCCTCAGCCCGAACGTCACCTATGGCTTCGCGAGTTCCGGCTCGATGGACCGCCTGGGTGGCAGCCGGGCCGAGCAGACCATCTCGATTGCCGGATCTCGCAGTGCATGGATGAATTACACGCTGGACGGCGTGGCCAATACCGACCCGAACTACAACACCTACCTGTTGTTGCCGTCCGTGGACGCGCTGCAAGAGTTCAAAGTGCAGAGCGGCATTTATCCCGCCGAGTTCGGGCGGGCCGTGGGCCAGATCAACGTCTCGACCAGAGCCGGGACGAACCAGTATCATGGCAGCGCTTACGAGTTCGTCAGGACCGACAGGCTTGACGCACGCGCCTACGACTTCACTGCCGCCGATCACACCCGGCCCAAGAACCCTTTCCAGTGGAACCAGTACGGCTTCGTTCTGGGCGGTCCGGTGACGATCCCGAAGGTTCTCAGCGGCCGGAACAAGCTGTTCTTCATGTCCAATTACGAAGCGTTCCGGCAGCGCACGCGGGCCAACTCGGCTTACAATGTCCCCTCGCTCGCGATGCGGCGGGGCGACCTTTCGGAATTGCCCAGCATTCAGATCTTTGATCCGGTGGGCCGGTCGTTGGGGTCTAACAATCAGGTGATCGCTACCGCGTTTCCTGGCAACGTGATTCCGGCCAGCCGCCAGAGTTATCAAGCCGGCGTTCTCTGGCAGTTCTATCCGGAACCGAACGGTCCCTCCGAATCCGCCCCGGGAACCACTCCCCTGCGGAACTACCGTAAGACAACTCACGGCCGTACTGACAAGGACCAGTTCCATCTGCGGATGGACTGGGTGGAGAGCCCGAAGTCGTTCTGGTATGGCCGCCTGAGCTGGACCGACGAATTCAGTTGGAGTGAAGGCATCATGCTCAACGGCTCGAAACTGCTCACCAACGCCAAACAGTACATGCTCGCCAACACGCGCACGCTCAGGCCGACCGCCGTGAACGAGTTTCGTTTCGGCGTGAACAGGATGTTCAACGCGACCGCCGGGGAGCTCGCCTACCAGCGCGACGTGCTGTCGGAACTGCGGATTTCAAACCTTCCCACGCCGGTGCCAACCGCATGGGGAATTCCGACGATCTCGCCGGGTCTGAGCTCATTCGGTGGCGGCAGCGAGCCCTACGAGATGCGTGATGCCGCCTTCCAAGCGGTTGACACCGTCTCCGTGATTCGCGGCAGGCACTCGCTTCGCCTCGGCGCCGAGATCCGCCGCGACCGCTTCAATTATGTCGGCAATCAGTACATCAGCCCGACGTTTACATTCAGCGGTGCGATGAGCCGGGATCCGGTCCGGCGCACCGGGGGATTTGGCTTAGCGGATTTCATTCTCGGCTATCCGTCCGATATTCGCTACGAAATGAGGCCGGCTTTTGGGCAGTTGCGTACTACCGTTCAATACTACTACTTTGACGACACCTGGCGGATTCGGCCGGGCCTGACCGTGAATTGGGGCTTGCGCTACGAATACACCCCACCCTATTCGGACCGTTCGAACAACTTTGCCAACGTTCAAATTCCCCACATTGTCTACGGAGTGATCAATGTTCCCGACCCGAACCTGCACCCAACGATGGTGCGCGTGGGTCATGGCGATTTTTACGAAGGCGCCCAGTTCCGGTACACGGGCGTGCAGGTGGCGCGCGACGGGAGAATGGGAGAACGGCTGATCCAGCCCGACAAGAACGATTTTGGACCCCGTTTGGGGATCGCCTGGAACCCGAAGCCCAAGTGGTCCATCCGGACTGGTGCCGGCGTCTTCTACTCCGCCGAGGTCAGTAACACAAGGTTCGACATGGCTCGCCTGCTCGGTGGGCGCTCGCAAATCGCCGGGCCAAACAATCTCCCGACTGTGACGATGCAGAACTTTCTAGGAGGGCAGGCCGGGGCCATAACCCAACTGGCGACGCCGTGGAGCTGGGCCATGCTGCCCGACACACGCGACAGCTACACGTTGCAGTACGTGTTCAACGTACAACACGAGTTGAACCAGTGGACCGTACTGGAGGTGGGCTATATGGGCTCGCAAAGCCGCCGGCTGTGGGGGCTGATCGATGCCAATGAGCCGGTCCCGTCGGCCAGCGGCTCCGCTGCCTCGACGCGCGCGCCGTATACTGAGTTCGGCGTCCTTCAGACCATTATGGGCAACGCCCGCGCGCACTATGACGCCGGGTCGGCCAAGCTAACCAGGCGCTTCAGCAAGGGGATGACCGCACTGGTGGGTTATACCTGGTCGAAGAGCATCGACATGGTCAGCGCTTGGCGTGGAACTGGTGGAGCCCAAGCGCCCAACACCTCCACATGCTATCTTTCCTGTGAGAAAGCCCCCTCCGCTTTCGACACGCCTCATCGTCTGGTCGCATCGGTCCTCTACGAACTGCCCTTTGGCAAAGGCAAGGCCTTCGCATCCAACTGGGGAGCGGTGCCGAACGCGGTGCTGGGCGGTTGGCAGCTCAGTTCCATCATTCTCATTCAGTCCGGGCAGTGGAGCAATTTCGGGGGCGGCAACAACACACTGCTTTACACGGGTGGTCAGCGGCCCAACGCCACCGGCCAACCGCTGGACCTGCCGGCGGACCAGCGGACCTTGGACCGCTGGTTCAACACGGCGGCCGTGGCCGTGCAGCCGCAAGGGACCATCGGCAACATCGGGCGCAACGTCCTGCTGGGCCCGGCACAGCAGAGTTGGGACTTCGCGGCGCACAAAACGTTCCAAATCATGGAGAACCACAAGCTTACTTTCCGCTTCGAGGCGTTCAACTTCCTCAATCACCCCGTCTGGGGCAACCCTGGAGTGAGTATTGGAAGCAACCCGAATCTCATCTCGGCCAACTTTGGGCGGATCCGCTCGGCGAAAACGATGAGGCAGATCCAGTTGGGCCTGAAGTATTCGTTCTGAAGTCGGCGTCACCCGAGCGTGGCGTGTCCGAGGACATCCGCCGCGGGCAGGAGAGGGAGCAAGATAAGCAAAAGGAGAGACGTATGGCGTTCCACCGACGGGGCTTCATCAAAGCCGTTTACGCAGTCCCAGCAGTTGCTTTGGGTACGAAGAAGCTGGCTGCCTCCAACGGCACTCAACAATCTCAATCCGCACGGGCGGGTGGCACCCAGCCTGCCAGTGAGGAGCGTGCCAGAGGAGAGCGGATTATCGAGCCCGCTCGGGCGTTTCCGGTAGCCGAGAAGGTGGATGTTTTGGTTGCCGGAGGTGGTCCCTCGGGTGTCAGCGCGGCGGTTGCGGCGGCCAGGGCCGGGGCTTCGGTCGCTCTGATCGAGCGAAACGGATGCCTGGGGGGCAACGGAACAGCGGGCCTAATGGGGTACTTCGGCGGCACCGATAACGATCACGTCCAGGGGTTAGTGAAAGAGATCCACGAGCGCCTCAGGACTGAAAACGGCATGCGGCGGGTACAAGTGGAGAATAACGGAATCTTCTTCGACGTCGAAGCCATGAAGTACGTCGTGCTTCAGATGATGGAGGAGAACGGTGTGAAGCTGCGCCTCTATACGCTGGCAGCCAGACCGATCATGGAGGGCCACGTCGTGAAGGGGGCCTTCATCGAGAGCAAATCGGGCCGCCAGGCGATTCTTGCCAAGATGGTGGTGGACGCCACCGGAGACGCGGACCTGGCGGCTGCGAGTGGCGCACCGTGTGAGAAAGGACGTGAGTCGGACCGCAAGACGCGCCCCATGGCGCTTCTGTTTCGCATCGGTAACATCGACTATCCCAAACTTGCGAAGTATGTGGCCGAGAATCCGGACGATGTCGCCCCCAATGCGCGCTCCGGCATGCTCGACCTCAAGAACCAGGTGATCAGGATCTTTGGCTTCCAGCAAACCTGTATCAAAGCCCACAAGAACGGAGACCTAGATCCGGATCTTCACTACATCCGCTTTGAGGGCATGACTCGGGCCAGCACTGCGATTCTGAACACCACTCGGATGTACGACGTTGACGGCTTCAAAGCCGAAGATCTGACAAAAGCCACCGTGATCGGCTACAAACAGATGCGGCAGCTCCTAAACGTCATGCGGAAGTACATCCCGGGGCTCGAAAACATCGAACTGATCGAGGTGGCTCAGAATATGGGCGTCCGCGAGTCTCGAAGGATCGTCGGCGAGTACGTGTATCAAATCGAAGACGTCAGCCGTAGCACTCGCTTCCCCGACACGCTGTGCACCACCTACCGGCAGGGGACGCCGGGAGACGAGCAACATTCGCCCGACGGGGGCGAGGGCAAGAGGCGCGAAAGGGGTCCGGAGTCGCCACCGCCACCGCCACCGCCACCCACACCCAGGATCAGGACGCCGCTGAACCGCTACCACATTCCCCATCGATGCCTCCTGCCGCAGAAGGTCGAGAACCTGCTCGTTCCCGGACGCGCTATGTCAGCCTCGCACCTGGCGGGAGTCTGGTTCCGGGGCATGCCGAACTGCGTGATGACCGGGCAGATCGCAGGTGTTTCCGCGGCCGTCGCCGCGCGACTGGGGGCGGTGGCACGAAAGGTCGACATCGCCCAGGTCCAGAACACGCTGCGCAAGCAAGGCATCAGAATCGAGTAGCTTCCTCCGTTTCTTGCCGACCGGAAGTGCATGGAGGGGGGGGCTCCCAACTGAACGTGTTGCTTGAGGAACCTTGCGCGGGGCCGTCTAAAGTTCGCTTGGATGGTCAGCGGCGCTTCATTGCGGAGGAACACCAGGAATGGCGCAAACGCTGGTTCTTATCCACACCAGCGAAGCGTTTCTGACGGTCGAGACGATGATGCAGGGGATGTTCGCCGAGATCATGCCTGACGTGCGGCTCATCAACATCATGGACGATTCGCTGCTCCCCGACGTTATGGCTGCACAGCGGATCAGCACCGACGTAGCCCGGCGCATGTGCGCCTATGTCGTGGCGGCGGAGGCCACGGGGGCCCCACCCCTACAGCCCGGCCCTCTTTCATTTCTTTCTCTTCCGGATTGCGCGGGCGGCGCCAGGGTTGCATCTATGGCTGGCCTTGGGCCCTCGGCCGCTCGGCAGCCACAGAGTCGCGATTCGTCTCCTGCTCACGATGGGCCGGTGCGAGCAGCAGA
>Ga0315282_10005104_pt1 | contig 22514 bp, 13 predicted proteins | sample YL17G07_20_MG_FD_203693 | JGI IMG/M metagenome (GOLD analysis project Ga0315282, IMG submission 203693) | Sediment microbial communities from Yellowstone Lake, YNP, Wyoming, USA - YL17G07_20 | ecosystem: Environmental > Aquatic > Freshwater > Lake > Sediment | place: USA: Wyoming | collected... | reverse complement strand
CGACGTCCCGCTCGCCAGCACCTGGCTCCGCCGGATCTCGACGGACCAGCCGCTGCAGTCGCCGCGGCTCAACGAGGCCGACGGGCAGGGGTTTGCGCACACGGCGGCGATCGTCCGGCCGCGTGACATCAAGGACGCGGACCGTGACCGCCTCGTGGCGTGCGTCAACCAGGGACGGGCGCGCGTTCGCGCCGCCTCGATGCCGGCCGGTATCGCCGAGCTGGCTGCGGCGGCGGGCATGAGCGAGTGGCGCCGCAATGCGCTGGCGTGGGCCGCGGCGCGCGAGCCGGATCGCGCCGAGGACCTGCTGGCGCTCAGCGAGCTGGCGTGGATCGGCCGCGCGGGCGACGCCGCCCCATTCCCCGACGCGTGGGGCGTATCCACTATGGCCCTCGACGGCTCTCTGTGCCCGCGCTTCCCCTCGGCGCAGCCGATGGAGACCTACGCGCTCCGCTCGCCGGCCGGCCTGCTGCCGACACGCGTGGCGGACGTGGCGTTGCGGCTCGCGGAGCTGACGGCCGAGCTGAAGCTGCCTGCCGCGATCGCGGCGCTGGTGCTTCCAGGCATCATCCAGGACCTGCTCGAGACGGTAATGCCGGCGCATTCCGACGATTGGGTGGCGGTGGCCGAGGCGGCGCGCGAGATCGCGCGCGATCGGTTCGAGGACCACGTGTCGGCGCTGACGATCGCGGGAGGGCCGTTGGTACCATCAGGGCAGTAGACTTGTCAGCTGAGGTTCGACTGTCGACTGTTGACTGATGACTGCCGACTGTCACTGTCAGTCCTCAGTCCTTGGTCCTTAGTGCGCTTCCTGGTGCTGGGTTCTTGGTTGGTCCCTGGCCCCCGGTCCCTGGCCTCTGGTCCCTGATCCGGTTCCTGGTTGTTGGTCGTGTGATGCGCGAAGACGTCGCCCGTCGCTACGTCCGTGTCCGGGCGGCCGCGATCCGGTGCTGTGCGGTGCTCGTTGGAGCCGTCGTGCTCGCGCAGGCGCCGCAGCCGGTGCTGGAGATTGTGTCGCCGGTCGCCGACGGCTTCATCAGCGGCCCCGTGGTGCTGCGCGTCCGGCTCGACCCGCCGCCGGCGGGTCCGGTGCGGATGCAGATCTACGCCGATGGCAAGCTGGTGTGCACGCTCGATCGGCCGCCGTGGGAGTGCGCGTGGGACGCCGGTGTGGGTGTGACCGAGCACCAGATCCGTGCCGTGGCGATGCTCGCCGGCGGCCGCCGGCTGGTGCATACCGTCCGCACGAAGGGTGTGTCGTACACCGAGCAGACCGACGTGGACGCCGTGCAGGTGACCGTCAGCGTCACGGACGAGGCCGGCGAATACGTCGGCGGCCTCAAGCGGCAGCAGTTCCGCGTGTCCGAGGACGGCTCGCCGCAAACCGTCGACTACTTCGGGGCCGGCGAGACGGTGCCGCTCGAGCTCATCGCCGCCGTCGACGTCAGCGGCAGCATGGCGGACTCGATGGGGGAGCTGAAGCGATCGGTCAAGGCGTTCCTCGGGGCGCTGCGCCCGCAGGACAAGGTGACGCTCATCGCCTTCAACGACAACATCTTCACGCTGGCCCGCGCCTCGATGGACCCCGGCGCGCGCGTGAAGGCCGTCGATCGGCTCGCCCCGTGGGGCGGCACGTCGCTCTACGACGTGACGGTCCGCGCCTCGGACATGCTCGGCCGCCAGCGCGGCCGGCGCGCGCTGGTCATCTTCACCGACGGCGAGGACACGGCCAGCCGGACCACGCTCCCCTTCGTGGAGCGGCGGCTGGAGCGGAGCGACGCCGTCATCTACACGATCGGGCAGGGCCGCGGGACGCACGTCGAGCGGCTGAAGCAGATCCTCGCGCGGCTGGCCAGGAAGAGCGGAGGACGCGCCTTCTTCCACGACAACATCGAGCAGCTAAGCGGGGCCTTCAACGACATCCTGACGGAGCTCGGGAACCAGTACCTGCTCACCTACACGCCGCCGGTCGCGCACCGCGACGGCGCGTGGCACAAGATCAAGGTGACGGTCACCGACAACCGGTACAGCGTCCGGGCGCGGGAAGGGTACCGGGCGCCGGGGAAGTCGTAGGCCGGGGCTTTAGCCCTGGCGAGCTGTAGGCAGTAGGCAGAGGGCAGTAGGCAGATACCGTCTGAATCCTGGATTCTGATCACGCATGAAGGCCAATCTGGTCCTGTTCGGGGCGGCCCTCGTCCTGGCGCTCGGGGTGAGGGCGGCTTCCCAGCAGCCGATCTTCCGCGCCCGCGTCGAGGTCGTCGTGGTCGACGTCAGCGTCGTCGACGGCGACGGGCGCCCGGTCCAGGGGCTGCAGGCGGGCGACTTCGTCGTCTCGATCGACGGGCGCCCGCGGCGGGTCGCGTCGGCGACCTTCGTCGCCCACGCGAAGCCGGGTGCGGCGTCCCAACCGGCCGCCGCGCAGCCCGCCGCCGCCGTGCGGCCGGCCTTCAGCTCGAACGAGGACATCACGGCGCCCGGGCGCATGATCCTGCTCCTCGTGGACCAGGAGAACATCCGGGCCGGCGCCGGCCAGTACGCCATGCGCGCGGCCGCCCGGTTCGTCGACCAGCTCCAGCCGGCCGACCGCGTGGGGTTGCTGGCGTTTCCCACCGGTCCCCGCGCGGAGATCACGGCCGACCATCGCGCTGTGAAGGATGCGCTCGGCCGCATCGTCGGACAGCAGTCGGCGCCGCTCCTCTCGACGAGTCTCAGCCTGTCAGAGGCGTTCGCCATCGACAACGGGGACAGCCAGGCGCTCGAGCAGGTCGTGCAGCGCGAGTGCGCGGGCGAGACTGCCCAGGGACTGCAGGCGTGCCGGGCGATGGCCGAGTCTGATGCACGGACCCTCGCCACCGAGACCCGGCAGCGCACGCGCGATTCGCTCCGGACGCTGCGGCAGATCGTCCGGAATCTGGCCCAGCTCGACGGGCCGAAAACGCTCGTGCTCATCTCCGAGTCGCTCGTCATGGGCGACACGGCCGCAAACACCGGCGAGGTGATGGGAGACATCAGCGAGATCGCCACCGCCGCGGCGGCGGCGCGCGTGAGCATCTACGGAATCCGGCTCGACACCCCGCTCGTCGACATCTCGCAGCACGCCGCCCCGATCTCGGCGGTCCACGACCGGCAGATGCAGGCGGCGGGCTTCGAATCGCTGGTGAGCGCGTCGCGCGGCACGCTCTTCACGATGATCGGCACGGGCGAGACGATCTTCTCGCGCATCGCCCTGGAGCTGTCCGGCTACTACCTGCTCGGCGTCGAGGCGGAAGCCGCCGATCGCGACGGCAAGCCGCACCGCATCGACGTCAAGGTCGAGCGGAAGGGCATCCAGGTTCGCGGGCGCGCGCAGTTCGTGGCCGCAGCCGGGACCGGGGCGCCCGAGAGCGACGACGCGGCCATCGCGCGCACGTTCCGGTCGCCGTTCCCGGTCACCGAGGTGCCCCTGCGCGTCGCCACCTTCAGCCTGCGCGACCCGAGCAGCGGCAAGGCGCGGCTGGTGGTCGCCTCCGACATCGACCACGACGCCAAGGTGCCGGCCGACATGACGGTCGGCTTCATCGTGCAGGACGCGCGCGGAAAGATCGTGGCGAGCTCGGTGGAGCGGCGGCAGCTCGTGCCGCGCTCGGTCCCCGGGCCCCTCGCTTACCTCGCCGCCGTCGCCGTCGAGCCGGGCGACTACACGCTGCGGCTGGCCGTGCGGGATAGGGCGGGGCGCCGCGGCAGCGTGGACCACCCGGTGCGGATCGGCCTGCCGTCGCTGGGGCCGCTGCAGGCAAGCGACATGATGATCGCCGACGAACGCTCTGGCGGTGCCACCCAGTGGCAGCCGAGCGTCGCCGGAGAGGTGGCGAACGGCCAGCTCGGGACGTACTTCGAGGTCTACTCGCGAGACCGCAACGCGCTGGAGAGGGCGCGCGTTGCGATCGAGGTGGCCGAGGACGAAAAGGCGCCGGCGCTCGTCACGGGCGAAGCGCGGGCGGCCGCCTCGCAGTCCGGACGCAGCACGGTGAGCGGCCGCGTGGACGTCGACCTGCTGCCGCCCGGCACGTACCTCGCGCGCGCCACGGTGTCGGTCGAGGACCGCGTGCTCGGACAGCTCGTCCGGCCGTTCGTGGTCGCGCCGTCCTCGCCCGGATCGGACGCGGCGCCGGTCCACCGGACGATGCCGTTCAGCGATGCTGCGTTGCGGCGCTTCCAACCGAAGGAGGGGCTTCGCCCCGAGATCCTGGGCCCCTTCCTCGACCGGCTGGCCGCTCCAGGCGCCTCGGTGCCCGCGGCCGTGCAGCCTGCGCTGGCCGAGGCGCGGCAAGGCGCGTTTGATCGGCTGGCCGACACTCTGCCGTCCGGGCAGCAGGAGGTCAGCGTCACGTTCCTGCGCGGGTTGTCGCTCTTCGCGCGCGGGGACATCGAGAGGGCCGCCAACGAGTTCCGCGCCGCGCTCCGGGTGGCCTCAGAGTTCTTCCCGGCCGCGTTCTACCTGGGCGCGTGCTACGCGGCGGGCGGGCGCGATCGCGAAGCGGTCGGTGCCTGGCAGACGACGCTGGCAGGCGAGAGCGACGTGGCGCCGGCATACGCGATGCTGTACGAGGCGCTGGTACGGCTGAACGCCTGGGAAGAGGCGCGTGACATAGCCCGCGAGGCGGCCACCGAGTGGCCGGACGACATGAGCTTCCAGCGGCGCCTGGTCGGGGCGTACACGATGACCGGGCAGGAAGGCGAGGCCCTGGCGGCGCTGCGGGGGTACCTCGAGAAGCGCACCGACGATCAGGAGGCGCTGTTTCTGGCGATGCGGCTGGTGATGCAGGCACGCCTGCGGGCCGACAGGACGGCAGCGTTGGCAGGGATCGCATCGGCGATGCCCGCGAGAAGTGCGGCACCCGTCGCGCCGCCAACACCAGCGGAAGGGGCAGCACCGGCGGCGCCGGCGGCACGCGAACGGGAGGAGTTTGCGCGCTACGCACGGCTGTACGCCGCGGCGAGCGGCCCGCACCAGCCGCTGGTCAAGCTGTGGGAACGATACCTGACGAAGCAATAGGCGGGCGGGGAGGGGGCTTCTCGGGATTTGGTGATTTGGTGCAGTCTTGTCCAAATCGCGGTCTGGGACCGGGGCGTGTCTCGCTCCGCCTCAGCGCCTCCCTCGGCCTGCGACGCGTTCTTCATGCCGTCGTGATCGCGCTGCTCGCATGGTTGGCTGCTCGAGACACACCCCGGTTACCGCAATTTGGACAACAGTGGATTTATCGATTTACTGATTTGGCGATTGGCGGCTCAGCGGCCTCCGCGTCCTCTGCGCTGAACCTTATTCCTCCTCCGGCGGCGCGCCGCCCGTGCGCGCCACGTCCTCCTGCTTGATCTTCTCGACGTTGAAGCGGCCTGCCGCCGCCAGCATCTTGCCGATCACCTCGTCGAAGTCGAACTCGGTCGCCTTGGAGAAGCGGATCGGGTTGATGCGCGCCACGACGAACGGTTTCAGGTAGGGGCTGGTGAAACCGCGCTCCTTGAGGCGTGTCACGACCGCCGACACCCGGTCGTCCAGATCCAGCAGCTTCTTCGCGCGCGCCTCGCGGGTCTTGAGCGCCCGCGCGAGCGGCTCGTCCAGGAAGTCCTCGAGCCGCCGCAGCACCGACTGGTAGGCGCCACCGCTGATCCGCGGCCGCTGCTCGTAGCACAGCCCGAGCGTCAGGTACGAGGGTTCCTCGAACTCGAAGGCGAACCCCCGCTCGGCGTCGTGCGACAGCCGCGCCAGCTCGCGCGCCATCCGGATCGTCTCGAGCGACTTCTCCCGCAGGTTGTGCGCCTTTTCCGTGTTGAGCGCCAGGATCTTGAAGGCGACTTCCGGATCGGGCAGCACGAGCGCCACGACCGTCCGCGCGCCCAGCCGCTTGAGCGCCTGGAGCCGGTGGTTCCCGTTCGGCGTCCAGTAGCCCCGGTCCTGTCGGACGGCGATGATCGGGTCGAGAAAGCGACCGAGCTTCTCGATGACGGTCATCAGGCGCTTCACGTGTGTGTCGGACGCGTCCCGCTGGTACGGCGTCGGCTCGACCTTGTCGAGCGGCAGCGCCGCGAGGAGCACGTCCCTCCCCCCGAACGGGTCCCGATAGGTGCCGATGACGGCGCCGCCGTCCTCCTCGATCTCACCGGTGAGCTTCCGCAGCTCGCCGCTCGCCGTCACCTTCGTCTCGGCCGGCGACAGGCCGACCGACCCTGCGGCCACTTTCTTCCGGCGCACGACTTTCTTCTTGGCCATGGGGGCAGTATACACACTCAGGGCACAGGGGACAGGGGTGCGACAGAGGTGCACAACGGAGGTGCACAACGGAGGTGCGCGACGGAGGTGCACAACGGAGGTGCACAACGGAGGTGCGCGACGGAGGTGCGCGACAAAGGTGCACGACAAAGGTGCCACGAGGAGGTGCGCGACGGGCGGGCGTCAGACCTGAGGGGCTGGTCCGAGCTGTTGCAGCCTGGTTCGGAGGAGCTCGACGAAGCGTTCCTCGCGAAGGTCGTGGCCGATGTCTTCGGGGTGGGCCAGGCGTCGCACGTCGGCAACGCAGGTTTCGACCAGTGCCAGCTTCTTGGCCAGAAGATCGGGATCCGTCAGCCGCCGGATCCGGTCCGCGATCTCTGTCTCGCGCATGCGCGTGATTATAACAGTCGGGAAGGGCGACTGCCTGGAAGCCTTCGACCGCGCACCTTCGCCGCGCGATCGCGATTTCGCAAAGCGGGGCGGGCGGTGCAGCCGGACATTGTTAAGATGTCGTGGTGCCGTTGCCGCTTCCGATCGATCCCTACCTCGGCGAGGTTCTGGCCGCCGTGCGGCGCTCGCGCGCGCTCGTGCTCACGGCCGAGCCTGGCGCCGGCAAGACGACGAGGGTCGCGCCGGCGTTGAGCGCGGACGGGCCGGCGATCCTCTTGCAGCCGCGCCGGGTGGCGGCCCGATCGATCGCGCGGTACATCGCGTCCGAGCAGACCTGGACGCTCGGCGACGAGGTCGGCTGGCAGGTGCGCTTCGAGCGCCGGTTCGGGCCACGCACGCGGCTGCTGGTCGCGACCGAAGGCATCCTCACCGCGCGCCTGCAGCAGGACCCCCTGCTGTCCGGCTTCCGCACGGTCATCCTGGACGAGTTCCACGAGCGGAGCCTGCACGCGGACCTCGGCCTCGCGCTCGCCCGGCAGGCATGGCTCGCCCGCGAGGACCTGCGGCTGGTCGTGATGTCGGCCACGCTCGACGCGCGCGCGATCGCCGCATTCCTGGATGACTGCCCGGTCATCGAGATTCCGGGCCGGCTGCACCCGCTCGAGATCTCGTACGCTCCGCATGAGCCGCTCGCGCAGGCGGTGGCCGACATGCTGTCGGCGACCACCGGCCAGGTGCTCTGCTTCCTGCCTGGCGCCCCGGAGATCCGGCGGGCGATCGGCGAGATCGACCGGGCGCTCGGATCGGGCGACATCGAGACGGTGCCGCTGCACGGATCGCTCGACGCCGAAGAGCAGGATCGCGCGATCGAGCCGGCCCGGACGCGCCGCGTCATCGTGGCGACCAACATCGCGGAGACGTCGCTGACGGTGCCCGGCGTCACGGCGGTCGTCGACACGGGGCTGCAGAAGGTCGTGCGCTACGACCCGGCGCGCGCCATCGACAGCCTCGAGACCGAGCGGATCGCCCGCGATTCGGCGGACCAGCGCGCGGGGCGCGCCGGCCGCGTGGCACCAGGTGCGGTCCGGCGACTGTGGGACGAGCGCGATCGCCTGCGGCCCGTGCGCGAGGCCGAGATTCTGCGCGTCGATCTGTCCGGCCTCGTGCTCGACGTGCTTGCCTGGGGCGGCGACCCGGACGACATCCAGTGGCTCGAGCCGCCGCCGCCCGAGTCGCTGGAAGCCGCCTTCGCCCTGCTCGGCCGGTTGGGTGCCGTCGATGGCAGGCGCTTGACCGACCTCGGTGGGCGCCTGCGCGGCCTGCCGCTTCATCCTCGCCTTGGCCGGATTCTCCTGGATGCTCGCGGCGCGCGAGAAGCGGCGAGGGTCTGCGCCCTTCTGTCCGAGCGTCACTACCTGCCGCCGCGCTCGGAGACGACGACGTCGGATCTGCTGTCGGCGCTGGACGAGTGGGAGCGGATGCCGGCGCACGTCAGGCGGGCGGCGGAGGAGATTGAATCTCTCGGCTCCCGGGTCTCGCCTCTCGGCTCTCGGGCCCTGGCGAGGCGTCCTACGGAGAAGGAGTTCCGGAAGGCGGTCCTGAGTGGCTATCCGGATCGGGTCGCGAAGCGGAGGGAGCCGGGATCCGCGCGCGTGGTCCTGGCGTCAGGTCACGGCGCCGTCGTCGCGTCCGAGAGCGGCGTGCGGAGCGGCGAGTTCCTCGTGGCCATCGACGTCCAGGCAGGTGCGCGCGGGCTGGCGTCCGAAGCGCGGATCCGTATCGCCAGCCGGGTCGAGCGCGACTGGCTGTCTCCGACGGGTACGCGGACGGTGCATCGGTTCGATGCCGAGAACGGCAGCGTGAAGGCGTTCCGGCAGGAGGTGTACGACGAGCTCGTGCTCGACGAGCGACAGATCGAACCCGACGACAAGGAGACCGCGGGGCTGCTGGTGGCGGCCAAGCTGGAGCAAGGCCTGACGGAAGCCGAGGACCGGCTAATCTGCCGGTTGCGCTTCGCTGGGTTCGACGTCAACGTCGAAGACCTGGTTCGACGTGCGGTCGCTGGTGCGCGATCGCTCGGCGACATCGATCTGGCCGGCCACGTGCCTCCCGACCGGCTGCGCCAGCTCGATCGGCTGGCGCCCGAGCGGATCGGCGTTCCCAGCGGGCGCCGCGTGCCGCTGGAGTATCGTGACGACGGAGCCGTGGCGGCGTCGGTGAAGCTGCAGGAGCTGTTCGGGCTCGCCGAGACGCCGAGGGTGGGCGCTCGCGCGGAGCCGGTGCTGCTCGAGCTGCTCGCGCCGAATGGCCGGCCGGTGCAGGTGACGCGCGATCTGCGCAGCTTCTGGGATCGCGGCTATCCCGAGGTGCGGAAGCAACTGCGCGGACGCTACCCGAAGCACCCGTGGCCAGAGGATCCGTGGACGGCCAGGGCGACGGGACGAACGAGGGGACAGAAGTAGCTATCCGTGCTTCGTCCTTGGTCGTTCGTTCTTCGTGCGGTTTCTGGTGTTCGGCTGAATCTGTGTAATCTGCGTAATCTGCGGATCCGTGATCCGTGTAATCTGTGGGTCGGGCGTCGGTGAATTGGACGGAGGCGGCGATGGTCATTCTTCACGTGCAGGCGAAGGTGAAGCCGGAGTCGGTCGAGGCGTTCCGGCAGGCGACGATCGTCAACGCGAGCTCGAGCCGCCGGACCGAGCCGGGGGTCGTCCGGTTCGACGTGCTGCAGCAGCGGGACGACCCGACCCGCTTCATGCTGATCGAGGTGTACCGGAACGACGAGGCGATGGCGGCGCACAAGGAGACGCCGCACTACCAGGTCTGGCGGGACACGGTGACGCCGATGATGGCCGAGCCGCGCATGAGGACAGAATACGCCAACACCTATCCCGAGGATAAAGACTGGTGAAGAGATGCTTGTCGTCCTTGGTCCTTAGTCCTTCGTTCTTCGTGCGGTACTTGGTTCGTGGTTCTTGGTGCGCTTGCGGCCAGCATGCCAAGGACCACAAAGAACGCGGGTGCCGCACCGAGGACCAAGAACCCGTGAACCACACCAAGGACCAGGGACGAAGGACGAAGGACTGACAAGCGTCAGAGATCGTGATGTTCGAATTCGCCACCGCGACCCGCATCATCTTCGGTGCCGGCACCTGCCGCCAGCTTCCGGCGCTGGCCGCGGCGTTCGGCCGCCATGCGCTCGTGGTCACCGGCCGGTCCACGAAGCGCGCGGCACCGATCCTGGCCGATCTCGAACGGCACGGGGTCGCGCCGGTCCGTTGGGCGGTCGCCGGTGAGCCCACGATGGACGAGGTGCAGCAGGGGCTGACGGTGGCGCTGGCCGCCGACTGCGAGCTGGTCATCGCGATCGGCGGCGGCAGCGCCATCGACACCGGAAAGGCGATCGCCGCGCTGATGACGAACGGCGGCGACCTGCTGGACTATGTGGAGGTGATCGGCCGCGGCCTGGCGCTGACCGAGCCGCCGGCGCCCTTTCTCGCCGTCCCGACGACCGCGGGGACCGGCGCCGAGGTGACGCGCAACGCCGTGGTGGGCGTGCCGGCCGAGGGCGTCAAGGTGAGCCTGCGCAGCCCGCTGATGCTGCCGCGCGTCGCGCTGGTCGACCCCGAGCTGACACACGATCTCCCGCCCGCGGTGACGGCCCACACCGGGCTGGACGCGCTCGCGCAACTCATCGAGCCGTACCTCTCGCTGAAGGCGAATCCGATGACCGATGCCTTCTGCACCGACGGCATCCCGCTCGTGGCGCGCTCGCTCCGGACCGCGTATCGAAACGGCGGCGACGCGCGGGCGAGGACCGACATGGCGCTGGCGAGCCTGTTCGGCGGCCTGGCCCTCGCGAACGCCGGCCTCGGGGCCGTCCACGGCTTCGCCGCGCCGATTGGCGGGCGCTTCCGCGCGCCGCACGGCGCGGTCTGCGCCGCGCTCCTGCCGCACGTCCTGCGCGCGAACGTCGATGCGCTTCGCGCGCGGCAGCCCTCCAGCGAACGGCTGGCGCGCGTCGACCGGGTCGCGCAGCTTCTCACCGACAATCCGCTCGCGACCGCCGATGACGCTGTGACCTGGCTGCAGCGGGTCTGCAAGGAACTGCACATCGCCCCGCTCGGCGCCTGCGGCGTGACGGACGCGGACGTTCAGGAGCTGGTCGACCAGGCGCGCCGGGCGAGCAGCATGCGCGGCAACCCGATCGACCTGACGGATACTGAGCTCGCGGAGATCCTGACCCGAGCGATCTCAGGTTCGTATTGAGCCAAGTCCTGAACGGAACCACCGGAACGGTTCCGACAGGCGCAAGAGGGCATCATCATCAGCGGCGGGCCATCCCAGCTCGTGAGCGACCAGGCCAAGCGTGGCTGCGTCGCCGCACACCGTGTTCAGCACCGGACCAATCACTCGGATCAACTCGTCGTCGAGGTACACGAGCAGCTTCGGAAGCAGGAGGCCCGCCGCTTCGCGTGCCTGGTCGGTTCCGCGGTAGCTCAGCTCCGCGTACTGGAGAAGCAGGGGCGCAAGCGGCAGTGGTTTGCCGTCGGTTCTCAATGCTGCGGGCGAGGGCGGTTCGATGACCACCAGATTGCCGCGCGCAGCCGGCTGCGCCCGCAGATCCATCAAGAGCTTGCGCTCCTCAAACCAGCGCAGCGGAGCGTAAATCTCCGTGTCCTCAGCGCGAAAGTGGCCGGCCGTGATCTCCGCTGCATCTGCCCCGGTCAGCGCCCAGGGAACGTGCCGCGCGGCCAACATGACGCGCAAGCGATCCCACATTTCGGGCTTGGCCGCGGTCGGCACTTGAAACCGGCGCTGCCCAAGCCTCGGGCGCAGAATCTCGACGTAAGCGCCGACCCAGAGGGCGATGAGGTCGGGCACTGCGCGCACCCGGCGATCGGCGCCCTGGACTGCAAAGAAGCGGTTGGTTCGGAGGTGTTTCAGGCAGGCCATGACAGTGCCGGCCGCGACATCGCCGGCCTCCGCGAGCAGGCGATAGGGCCGGTTCAGGAGATCCGGTTCCACCAGCATCGCCATGAAGCTTGACTCGACCTGAGCCGCAGGGCAGGATTGTGCCGTCCGACGTCCTCAGCCTAGCCGAATCTGATGACCGCTCAGGCACTTCGGGCGGGCATGGTCGTCTCCGGCCCGGTTTTGCCCGAGCCGATCGAGGTCCTGTCCGTCGCGACGCTCGGCGACGCCGTCCGGCTGTTCGGCAAGGGTGTCAAGACCGGCCTCGCCAGGGACATCGTCCTCAGCCCGGCCCAGCTCGCCCAGCTCGAACTCCCGGCGGAGCGCCAGCCCTTCGACGGCAACGCCCGGCTGTTCCGCCTGGGCATCGAAGCCTACCGTCTGGGCCTCGCGTACGAGTACGACGCGTTCTTCTCGCTGTCGATTGCGCGGGTCGACCCACTGCCGCACCAGCTGGAAGCGGTGTACGACTACTTCCTCAAACTGCCGCGCATCCGGTTCCTGCTGGCGGACGACCCGGGCGCAGGCAAGACCATCATGGCCGGCCTTCTGCTCAAGGAGATGAAGGCCCGGGGGCTCGTCCGGCGCACGCTCATCGTCGCGCCGGCCAACCTCACGTTTCAGTGGCAGCGGGAGCTGAAGGACAAGTTCGGGGAGGCGTTCGAGGTGATCCGGAGCGACGTCCTGCGCGCGAACTATGGCCAGAATCCGTGGCAGGAGCGCCCGCAGCTGATTACCTCGGTCTCCTGGGTCTCCCGCATCGAGGACGCGCGCGAGAGCCTGCTCCGCTCGCGCTGGGACCTGGTCGTCGTGGACGAGGCGCACAAGATGGCCGCGTACGCCGACGATCGGAAGACGCTCGCCTACAAGCTGGGCGAGGCGCTCTCCTCGATGACCGACCACTACCTGCTGATGACGGCCACGCCGCACAAGGGCGATCCGGACAACTTCTGCCTGTTCCTGTCGCTCCTCGACCGCGACGTCTACGGCAGCGTCGAGAGCCTCCAGCAGGCGATGCGGAGGAACGAGGCGCCGTTCTACCTGCGGCGAACGAAGGAAGCGTTGGTCTCCTTCCCCGATCCGGACACCGGCCAGATCCACAAGCTCTTCACCAAGCGTGAGGTCCGGACGGCCGCCTTCGAGCTCGACGGCCTGGAACTGGAGTTCTACGACGCGCTTACGCGATACGTCGAAGACCAGTCCATCATCGCCGCCCAGGACGACTCGGCCCGCGGCCGGGCACTGGGCTTCACGATGGCGATGCTTCAGCGCCGGATGGCCTCGACCATCTACGCGGTGCGCCGCACGCTCGAACGGATGAAGCACAAGCGCGAGCAGGTGCTGGCCGACCCGGAGAAGCATCGCCGCGAGCAGATCGAGCGCCGCCTGCCTGACGACTTCGACGACCTGCCCGAAGAAGAACAGCAGGAAATCATCGCCCAGCTCGAGGACGTGGTCGCCTCGTTCAACCCCGCCGACCTGCGCCTCGAGATTGCCCAGCTCACCTCGCTCATCGAGCACGCCAAGAACCTCGAGCGACGCGAGGTCGAATCGAAACTGGTTAGACTCAAGGCCATCCTGACCGAGCAAGGCGTGTTCTCGGATCCGAAGACCAAGCTGCTCGTGTTCACCGAGCACAAAGACTCGCTCGACTTTCTGGCAGGCGATGGCCAGGACGGGCGTCCGCTGGGGAAGCTCCGCGAGTGGGGCCTCACGGTCACCGAGATCCACGGCGGCATGAAGATCGGTGATCGCGACACCCCCAAGACGCGCATCTGGGCCGAGGGCGAGTTCCGGGAGCACGCGCAGGTGATGGTGGCCACTGAGGCGGCGGGCGAAGGGATCAACCTGCAGTTCTGCTGGCTGATGGTGAACTTCGACATCCCGTGGAACCCGGTGCGTCTCGAGCAGCGTGTCGGTCGCATCCACCGCTACGGCCAGGAGCACGACTGCTTGGTCTTCAATTTCGTGGCGGTCAACACCCGGGAAGGACGGGTTCTCCAGAAGCTGCTCGACCGGCTCAAGGAGATACGGAAAGAACTGGGGACCGACCAGGTCTTCGATGTCGTCGGTGAGGTCTTCCCGTCGAACCTGCTCGAACGCCTTTTCCGCGAGCTGTACGCCCGCCGCCTGGACGTGCGCGGTCTCGAAGACCGCATCGTCCGGGAAGTGAACCCACAGCGATTCCGCGCCATCACGAACTCGGCACTCGAAGGGCTTGCCCGCAAGGCGCTGAACCTGTCGGTCATCGTCGGGAAGTCCGTCGAGGCCCGCGAGCGGCGCTTGGTGCCGGAGACCATCGAACAGTTCTTCGTTGAGGCGGCACCAGAGGCCGGCGTCCGGCCGAGACCAACCGGCAAACAGAGCCACGTCTATCGAATTGGTCGGCTTCCTCGCACACTTCTCCCAATCGGCGACCGGCTCGAAGCGCGTTTCGGCCGTCTTGCCCGCGAGTACGGTCGGGTGGTCTTCGACAAGGCGTTGCTGAAGGAAGACCCCACGCTTGAGTGGGTGACGCCAGGGCATCCGCTGTTCGAGGCTGTCCGAGAGGACCTGACCGAGCGCGTGCAGGAGCATCTTCGGCGGGGTGCCGTGTTCTACGACCTGCACCGGACAGGACCGAGCGTGCTGGACGTGTTCGCCGCTTCCATCAAGGATGGGCGCGGGCAGTCGCTGCACCGTCGCCTGTTTGTCGTCGAGACGAGCAACGGCGGCGAGATGGCGGTGCGGCAGCCGACGCTCCTGCTCGATATCATCCCGGCGGCGGCAGCCTCGGACCTTGTGAAGTCGACCTCGTTGCCTGAGCGATCGCAGGTGGAGCAGGTCCTGTATCAGCGGGCCCTCCAGCCGTGGCTCGAGCAGACGGCCGGCGAGCGGGCGAGGGAGATCGAGCGCGTGGCGGAGCACGTTCGCATCAGCCTCGATGCGCTCATCAACCGGCAGAACCTGCAGCTCGCTGACCTCTGCAACCGCCAGGTGGAAGGGCAGACCGTGCCTGGCTTGGACGGTCTCATCGCCCAGGCGGAGCAGCACCTCGACGACCTGAACAGCCGGCGGGACACGCGGCTGCGCGAGCTGGACATGGAACGACACTGCACGGTCGGCGACATCACCCACCTCGGTCGCGCGTGGGTGCTGCCGCACCCGGAGCGCGAGAGCCCCGGCTTCAGGCCGATGGTGCGCGACGAGCAGATCGAGCAACTCGCCGTCCAAGTGGCACGTGACCACGAGGAGTCGCGAGGCTGGGTCGTCGAGGACGTCCAGGCTCAGAATCGTGGCTTCGATCTGATCTCCAGGTTGCCGCACCCCGAAGATCCGAAGACGTTCACCGAGGTCCGGTTCATCGAGGTGAAGGGCCGCGCGGGCGTGGGGGAGATCGCGCTGACGGCCAACGAGTACCGCACGGCCGAACGGTTGAAGCACGAGTACTGGCTGTATGTCGTGTTCAACTGCGGGACGACGCCGGAGCTGAACACCGTCCAAGACCCGGCCCGTCTCGGGTGGAAGCCGCTGGTGACGATCGAGCACTACACGGTCGATCCCGAAGCAGTCCGCCGGGCGCGCGAGGGCCAGAGGTGATAGGGTGGAGATGGAGGCTTCGATGAGTTGGAAGGAGCGCATTTCTGTTGACCCGCAGGTCTGCCACGGCAAGGCGTGTATCACGGGCACCCGGGTCATGGTGTCCGTCGTGCTGGACAATCTGGCGGCTGGGCTGTCTCAGGAAGAGATTCTGCGCAGCTACCCGTCCTTGACAGGGGAGGACATCCAGGCGGCGATCGCGTATGCGGCCGAACTCGCCAGCGAGCGGGTCATCCCACTCCCTGGAGTCGCGTGATGGTCACGCCTGCCATTCGCTTCAAGGTCGACGAGAACCTGCCGGACGAGGCCGCCGAGCTGCTCCGTGCCTCGGGCCACGAAGCCGTCACTGTGGGTTCTGAGCGACTTGGTGGGGCAGGCGATGCCCTCGTCGCCGAGCGGGTCCGAGCCGAAGCCAGGGCGCTCGTCACGCTGGATCTGCATTTCGCAGACGTTCGTGCGTATCCGCCCGACGAGTACCAAGGCCTCGTGGTGCTTCGCCTGGCCCGACAGGACAAGGCGCACGTGCTGCGAGTCGTGGAGCGGCTGCTGCGGTTGTTGGAACGGGAGCCGCTGACTCGCCGGCTGTGGGTGGTCGATGAGCAGACGGTCCGCGTGCGGGGCGAAGGCCGCTGAAACGGCGCGAGTAGCCTCTCCGGGACATGCGGACGGCCGCCTCCTTGGCTCATGCGGTCTGATGTGACGGGTCGGCCAGCGTTCAATGTGACGCCAACGTGACGCGAGAAAGGTGAGGTTGGCAACCGCGAACAGGTATCCCAGGCGGCTGATAGAGGTCGACCTGCCGATCGCCCGCATCTCCACCCACGCGCGGCGAGAGAAGTCCATCCGCCACGGGCACATCTCGACCCTCCACATCTGGTGGGCCAGGCGGCCGCTCGCGGCGTGCCGCGCGGTGATCCTGGCGGCGCTATGGCCGGATCCGGCGCCGGGACCGGACGAGCCGCCGTGTCCGCCGGCGTTCGTCCAGGCGGCGCGCAAGTGGATGCTGCACTGGGCGAATGACTGCGCGAAGAAAGCGAGCGCGGAATCGTTCCGTCGTCTCGCCGCCATTCAGAAGGATCCGGCCGTGCTGGAAGATCCTTCGGAGCTGCGGCGGGTCCTGCTTGATTTCATCGCTGACTTCGCGAACTGGGACAATTCGACGGACAAGGACTACCTCGACACCTCGCGGGCGTTGGTGCAGGCGGCGCACGAGGCGCTCGGCGGCGAGCCGGGCACCCGCCCGCTCGTCGTCGATCCGTTTGCCGGCGGGGGCTCAATTCCGCTCGAGGCGTTGCGCGTCGGCGCGGACGCCTTTGCCAGCGACCTTAACCCCGTTGCCGTCCTGCTGAACAAGGTCGTCCTCGAATACATCCCAAAATACGGCCAGCGCCTCGCCGATGAAGTCCGCAAGTGGGGCGCCTGGATCAAGGAGCAAGCTGAAAAAGAACTGGCGCAGTTCTACCCGAAGCACCCGGACGGGTCGACGCCGATCGCGTACCTTTGGGCGCGGACGATTCGCTGCGAGGGGCCCGGGTGCGCAGCGACCATCCCCTTGATGCGATCGCTCAGGTTGTCAGGAAAAGGCGCCGGCATCGTAGCAATGCGGGTGGTGTCAAGAGCCGACCAACGCAACGTGGACATCGAAATCGTCCAGAGTCCCAAGGCAGTCGAGGTGGCTGGCGGGACCATCCGGAGGAGCTCGTGTACCTGTCCGTTGTGCGGCTATACCACGCCCGCTCAACGCGTTCGGGCGCAGTTCATTAGGAGGAATGGAGGCGCAGACGATGCGCGCCTAATGGTGGTCGTCTCGGAGCCGTCGAGTTCGCATCAGGCGCGTTTCCGCAAGCCGACGGCGACCGACGAACAGGCGTTCGGGCAAGCGTCCGAATGCCTGCGCAAGAGGCAAAGCGGTTATACCGCCCCACTGGTACCCGACGAGCCGCTTCCGTATCTCAGAAGCATTTTCAATGTTAACCTGTTGGGTATTGATCAGTGGGGAAAGCTCTTCAACAGGCGTCAAGCGTTGGCACTTGTGGTGTTAGTGGAGAAGACAGCAGTCGCGATTGAGAACATCCTGAAGACGACGGAGATCGGCCTTGCGACCGCGGCGGGCACCTGCCTCGGCCTCGTTGTGGATCGATGCGCTGATTATTGGAGCTCTCTTGCGGTGTGGGCTGGTGATTTCGTTGCTCACACCTTCGGAAGACAAGCGCTCGGCATCATTTGGGACTACGCAGAGGTCAACGGTCTGTCCGACGGCACAGGATCGTACGCTGGTGCGGTGGAATGGGTTCTACGTGTGCTCGAGCGCGAGGCAACGACCTTTGGGCCACAGGGGCATGTGGAGCGTGCCTCTGCCTGCGAGCACCCGCTACCTGACGATTGTGCACACCTCTTCTGCACGGATCCTCCTTACTACGACGCGGTGCCGTACGCCGACCTGTCCGACTTCTTTTACGTCTGGCTGAAGCGGTCGGTCGGCAAGTACCACAAAGATCTATTCAAAGACCCGCTGACGCAGAAGCGCGCGGAAGTCGTCCAGCTCTCCGAGCGGAACCCGTTGTACGCCTACAAGACGCGGCAGTACTTCGAGGATCTGATGAAGACGGCGATGTCAGAAGGCCGTCGGATCCTGGCACCGAGTGGCGCCGGCGTTGTCGTCTTCGCCCACAAGACAACCGCCGGCTGGGAGAGCCAAATCAAAGCGCTGATCGAAGCTGGGTGGATTGTAACCGGATCCTGGCCAATCGACACGGAAAGACCAGGCAGGCTGAGAGCCAACAACGCCGCAGCCTTGGCGTCATCGATCCACCTTGTCTGCCGCGCGCGCGAGAATCCGGACGGGTCGCTCCGTGAAGACGACGTGGGTGACTGGCGCGACGTACTGGCGCAACTGCCGAAGCGTATTCATGAGTGGATGCCGCGGCTGGCGAAGGAAGGCATCGTCGGGGCAGACGCGATCTTCGCGTGTCTCGGGCCGGCGCTCGAGATCTTCAGCCGCTACAGCCGTGTGGAGAAGGCGAGCGGCGAGCGCGTAGAGCTAAAGGAGTACCTCGAGCACGTCTGGGCGGCCGTCTCCACCGAGGCGCTGTCGACGATCTTCGAGGACGCCGACGCCGCGGGCCTGGAGGCGGATGCGCGGCTCACGGCGATGTGGCTGTGGACAGTCGGCGCAAGGAAGCGGGCGAACGGCGGCGCGCAGGCCGAAGAGGGGGACGAACACGACGAAGGCGAGGACGACGAGGAGGTGGGCAAGGCCAAGAAACCGAGGATGACGGGCTTCGCCCTAGAGTTCGACGCAGCGCGGAAGATCGCGCAGGGGCTGGGCGTTCACCTGGAAAAGGTCCCGACCGTCGTTGAGGTCAAGGGCGAGACGGCGCGGTTGCTGCCCGTTGCAGAGCGCACCAGGTACCTCTTTGGCAAGGATGCCGCGAGCGAGCAGACGATGGGCGTGCGGGGCCGCAGCAGGAAGCCGAAGCAGTGGAACCTGTTCGACGAGCTGGAAGCCGTTGACGCCGGAGCACGCGGAACGGCGTTCGGCGAGATCCGCGGCCCCCAGGCGGGCGCGACGGTTCTCGACCGTGTCCACCAAGCGATGATCCTCTTTGCTGCCGGTCGTGGCGAGGCGGTGAAGCGGTTTCTCGTCGAGGATGGCGCTGGCAAGGACTCCCGTTTCTGGAAGCTTGCGCAGGCCCTCTCGGCGCTCTATCCCGCTGGGACGGACGAAAAGCGCTGGGTGGACGGCGTGCTCGCCAGGAAGAAAAGGCTCGGCCTGTGACGAGCGGAGCGGTTGTCCCAGCGGGTGGCACGCCCGGAAGCGACGTGGCCCGCTGGGTTGAGGCGTTTCTTGCCGCACTTCGCCCTCTTGAGGTTGCCGAGCCGCTGAAGGCTGCGGCGCTTGCGGCTCGTCTGAAAGACTGGACGCGGCTGCTGACCGCGAAGGTCTGGCGGCTCGACAGGAACGTGGGCCGCTTCGAGAAGCTGTAGGCAGCCGGCAGGAAGGCTCACCGCTGGAGATTTGGCATGGGCAAGCTGAAACCGTGGTACCAGGTCGTGACACCGCGCCAGGACCTCCGCGAGGACCGCCCGCTCGATGCCTCCGAGTTCGCGGTTCATCTCGATCACATCCGCGAGGGGCGCGCCCACGACGACTATAACGATCCACGGCGGTTCTTCGAGCGGACGTTCCTCACGGCCAGCCTGCTCGAGCTGTGCAGCCAGGTTGTCCGGCGTTTGTCGGGCATCCGGGTCGAGACCTCGGCCGTCTTCAACATGGCCACACAATTTGGCGGCGGGAAGACGCACGCGTTGGCCGCCCTGTACCACCTCGCGAAATGCGGCGACGCCGCGAGGACCTGGAAGGGTGTGGACCGGGTTCTGGCGACGGCCGGAGTGCCAACCGTGCCGACGGCTGCGGTGGCTGCGTTTGTCGGGACCGAGTTCGATCCGCTGGTCGGGCGCGGCGGAAATGGCGAGCCAGTGCGGAAGACCCCGTGGGGCGAGATCGCCTGGCAACTGGGTGGCGAGCGGGCATTCGGCGAGGTGGCCGAGCACGACCGCCGCGGCGTGGCGCCGGGCGGCGACGTGATCCGCAAGATGCTACCCCATGGTCCATCGCTCATCCTGATGGACGAGTTGCTCAACTACGTCAGCCGGGGCCGGAGAGACGGCGTCCGTGCCCCGCTGTACGACTTCCTGCAGAACCTCTCGGAAACCGCGCGCGCCCAGGACAGCCGCACGGTGCTCTGCGTCTCCATCCCGAGTTCGCGCATGACCGAGATGACGCCCGAAGACGAGGAGGACTACGCGCGGCTGAAGAACCTGCTCGACCGGCTCGGGAAGGCGATCATGATGTCCGCCGAAACAGAGATCGCCGAGATCATCCGGCGGCGGCTCTTCGAGTGGGAAGCTCTGCCGGCCGAGGCCGAGAAGACGGCGAGAGAGTACGCCGACTGGGTCGTGCAGAACGCTGGTGCACTGACGGGGCTGGAGGCCGAAAGCGCCTACGAACGGTTCCGCGCGTCCTATCCGTTCCATCCCTCGGTCCTGTCGGTCTTCGAGCGGAAGTGGCAGGCGCTTCCGCGATTTCAAAGGACGCGCGGCATCTTGCGCCTGCTCGCCCTCTGGGTCGCGCGCGCGTACCAGGAAGATCACCAGAAGGCGTACAGAGAACCGCTCATCGGGCTGGGCACGGCGCCCATCGAGGATCCGACCTTCCGGGCCGCGATGTTCGAGCAGCTCGGCACGAGCGACCTAGAAGGGCCGGCGACCACGGACATCGCGGGACGCGCCGACGCGCACGCCCTGCAACTGGACCGCGAGGCGTCCGCGGAGATCAAGAAGGCGCGCCTGCACCAGAAGGCGGCCACGGCGATCTTGTTCGAGTCGAACGGGGGACAGCTCAGGACAGAAGCCACCGTCGGGGAGATCAAGGCGGCGCTGGGTGGGCCGGACACGAATCTGGCGGACGTCGACCAGGTGCTCGAGGGGCTGGTCGGCACCTGCTCTTACCTGACGGCCGATCGAAACCGGTACCGGCTCAGCTTGAGTCCCAACATCAACAAGATCCTGACCGACCGGCGCGCGGCGGTGCAGCCCAAGGACATCGAAGACCGCCTGCGGAAACAGATCGAGAAGTGCTTCCAGCCAGGGCCGAAGGACCTCGATCTCGAGCGCCGTTACTTTCCGACAAAGACTATCGACGTACCGAATCGGGCCGCTCTGACGCTGGTGGTGCTCGGCCCTGACATGCCCATCGACAACCCCGCGACCAGACCCTTCGTCGAGGCCGTGGTCCGCGAGTGTGGGTCGTCGGGCCGCACGTTCAAGTCGGCGCTCGTGTTTGTGGCGCCCGACACCGTCGCAGTGATGACAGACCAGGTGCGCGACGTCCTCGCGTGGGAGGACATCGATGATGACGACGAGACGAAGAGCCGGTTGGACGAGTCGCAGCGGCGGACGCTGGCACTGAAGGTCGGGCGTGCGGCGAATGATCTGAAAGAAGCGATCTGGCGTGCATACCGACGCGTGTTTCTGCTCGGCAAGGACAACCGCCTTCGTGACGACATCGATCTGGGCGTCATCACGACCAGCATGGCGGACTCGCTGGTCGAGGTCATCGTCAACCGGCTGCTGAAAGACGAAGAGATCACGGTCGGCGTGGGGCCCAATCAATTGGTGAGGAATTGGCCGGGGGCGCTGACGGAATGGTCGACCAAGGCCGTCAGGGACGCCTTCTTCTCATCGCCCGTCCTGCCACGTCTGCTGAAAGGAGACGCGATCAAGCGGACGATCGCGGACGGCGTGAGCCAGAAGGTGTTTGGGTACGCGCGGAAGGATCAAGCTGGCCGCCTGAAGCTCGAACGGTTTGGCGAGAGCCTGTCCGAGTTGGAGGTCGAGATCGCCGACGACGTGTTCATCTTGAGAAAGGAAGACGCGCACAAGCTGCTGGAACCGCCGCGATTGGTCCAGCTCCGGATTCGGCCGGCGTCGATCCAGGTGAAGCCGGGCGAAAAGGTGGCGTACTCAGTGGAGGCGGTAGACCAGTACGGGCAGCCGTTCGCCGTAACCGACGTGAAGTGGAGCGCCATCGGTGGCGCCATCGATCCAGACGGTATCTTTACAGCTGGCTTGAACCCCGGGTTCTTCACAGTCCATGCGGTGGCAGAGGGGTTGGAAGTGGCGACCGACGTGCGGATTGCCATCGAGGCGACCTCCGGCCCTCAAGCCTCACTGCCTCCAGGCGTCATTCGCTGGCGCGGCAGCGTGCCGCCGCAGAAGTGGATGAACTTCTACACCAAAGTTCTGAGCCGCTTCGCGGCGACGCCAGGCCTAAAGCTCGACGTCGGCTTCGAGGCCCCGGCCGAGGGCGAGCAGGGCAAGGGGAAAGCCGAGGAGACCCGAACGGCGCTGAGGGAACTCGGGCTGTCGGAGGACATCGAGATCCGATAGGAGCAACACCTTCATTGTTGTCATGCAGAACGAAGCACGAAGGACCAAGGACTGACAAGGATGGGTCGTGGTGTCCGATAGTCGTAACCGTTTCCGCGGTTGCCTGCTCGGTCTCGCCGTGGGCGACGCGCTCGGCACGACCGTGGAGTTCCGCGCGCCCGGCACCTTCACGCCCCTCACCACCATCGTCGGCGGCGGCCCGTTCAATCTCGACGCGGGCCAATGGACCGACGACACGTCGATGGCACTGTGCCTCGCCGAGAGCCTGATCGAGAAGCACGGCTTCGATCCGGTCGACCAGCTCGAGCGCTACGTGCGGTGGCGAGACGAGGGCCACATGAGCGCGACCGGCCGGTGCGTCGACATCGGCAAC
>Ga0315282_10005103_pt1 | contig 22514 bp, 25 predicted proteins | sample YL17G07_20_MG_FD_203693 | JGI IMG/M metagenome (GOLD analysis project Ga0315282, IMG submission 203693) | Sediment microbial communities from Yellowstone Lake, YNP, Wyoming, USA - YL17G07_20 | ecosystem: Environmental > Aquatic > Freshwater > Lake > Sediment | place: USA: Wyoming | collected... | reverse complement strand
CTGCAAAGATAGTAGTAAATGAAAGAGCTGGAATTATAATAATGGGGAAAGAGGTACGTTTACTTCCTGTAGCAATAGAGTATAATAATATTAAATTAACCATAGTAGCTTCTCCGGATAGTAATATGCAGGAGGTTACACTTGGAGACTTAGTACAGGCTCTTAATACCTTGGGTGCTACACCTAAAGATGTAATTGGTGTGATTACTGCGTTAAAAGATACAGGGGCATTACAAGGAGAGTTGGTATTTCAGTAGATGTATATAGAAGATGTAAGAAAGATACTATCTCTTAGAGAAAGTGAGAGAGAGAAGCTTAGGACTCTTACTGATGAATTTGAGGCCATCTTTTGGGATATTATTGTGAAAGAGATGAGGGCTTCAGTAGAAGCCCTCTCTTCTAGGCCATCATCTTTTGCACTTTCTACTTATTATGGTTGGTATGATGAAGAGTTAGCAGGGACAGTAGCTAAAGTCAATAATAGTCTGAGCGATCTCCTCTATAGAGAGCTAGTAAAGAGTCTAAAATGATAGAGAAAAGGATAAATATAGATGAAATAGTAAAAAAGATAGATAGACTTCCTCCTGTCCCTAATGTGGTATCTTTGGTACTTAGGACTATGGATGACCCGAAAAGCTCTGTAATGGACATAACTAGGACAATGACAGGAGACGAGGCTTTAGTTGCTAATGTTCTTAAATTAGCTAACTCTGCTTATTATGGATTTCCAAGACGTATAGCTTCTGTAACAGAAGCTGTAGTGATCCTCGGTCTCAACACGTTAAGAAGTTTGATATATACGTATTTCTCTAAAGGATTACTAAGTAAAGAAGTAAGAGGATATTCTCTCGGTAAGGGAGAACTTTGGAAACACTCTATATCCTGTGCTATTATATGTAGAGAAATTGCACGAAAGAACAAGTTAGGAGATATAGAATCTTATTTTGTAGCGGGATTACTCCATGATATAGGTAAGATAGTAATAGATGAATACCTAGAGACAGAATATGAGAAGGTCATACAGAGGGTTACAGAGGAAGGTTTACCTTTTAATGTTGTTGAAAAGGAGGTATTAGGTTTTAGTCATCCCCAAATAGGGGGGATATTGGCTAAAAGATGGAATCTTCCTGAGTTTTTAGTAGATGGTATAAGGTATCATCATGAGCCAGAAAATGGGAGTACCTTAGCTTCTAGTGTTACTCATATAGGTGATAGTATTGCTTTAATGATGGGATATGGAATAGGGGCAGATGGTTTATTTTATCCTATTTCTGAAGAACTTTTAGAAAGGTTTAATTTGAGTAGTGCAGAAAATTTTGAAGGCTTTATCTCTTATGTAGAAAATCTTTTGACTGCTGCTTACCAATTCTTTGAAATATGAGAGAGCTAATAGGAATTGATGTAGGTACAAGAAGTGTAAAAGGATTAGCAGGCATAGTCGATGACAAACTACAAATTTTAGGGGCATCTATGAGGGAACATTCTGCCAGGGTTATGTTTGCTGGACAAATACACAATGTCCCTCAAGTAGCCTCGACTCTTAGGGCTGTAAAGGAAGACTTGGAAAAGAAGTCTCACTTAAAGATTACAGAGGTAGCTACTGCTGTTGCTGGAAGAGCTCTTTTTACTAGGAAAGGAAGAGCGCAGATAGATTTTCCTGTTCTTACCGTTATTAATCAATCTCATATAAATTCTTTAGAGTGGAATGCTGTCTATACAGCTAGGAAAATGCTTTGGCAGGATAGTGAGGCAGATGCTTGGGATTATATCTGCGTAGGGTATAGTATAGTGAAATTCTTTCTTGATGGTATCCCTATAGAGGCTCTCTTAGGACAGAGAGGTAAAAGTATTTCCTGTGAAGTGATAGCTACGTTTCTTCCTAGAGTAGTTGTAGATGGTTTGGTTTCTGCTTTTGAATTGGCAGATATGAAAGTGGCTCTTATGACCTTAGAACCAATAGCAGCAATGGATATCCTAATACCTCCAGACATCAGGAAACTTAATATTACCCTTGTAGATATAGGGGCTGGGACTTCTGATATAGCTATATCAAGAGATGGAACTGTCCTTGGTTATGGAATGGTACCTTTAGCAGGAGACGAGATTACTGAGACGATAATGAGGACATTTTTTGTAGATTTTAAGACTGCAGAGCATATTAAAAGGAATATTGACAAGGAAATTGTATCCGAAAATATACTTGATCAAGAGTTTAAGGTGACTAGAGACCGTCTCCTTGAAGCAATTTCTCCTACTGTAGAGAGTATAGCTATAAAGATCAGTGAAAAGATTATGGAGCTAAATGGAAGACCCCCAGAGATAGTAATGTGTATAGGAGGAGGTAGTTTGACCCTTTCCCTCAAAGAAAAATTAGCTGAAATTCTTGGAATTCCAGAGGACCGAATCTCAATAAGGGATGGAAGTTCTTTAAATGCCTTAAGGGAAAAGACTTTAAAAGGGCCAGAATGGATAACCCCTCTTGGAATTCTTAATGCATACTATGCTAAAAAAGGATTTGTCCCTATAGAAGTCTGGTTAAATGGAGATAGGATTAAACTCTTAGACACAGGAATAGTTACTGTCAATGACCTTATTCTTTCTAGCGGTTTTTCTCCTTGGGTAATATATGGAGAGCCTGGTAGAGGTATGACAGTAGAGATAAATGGGAATCTTAAGGTCTTCCCAGGGAAACAGGGGAAACCCGCTCAGATTATAGTGAATGGGACTCTTGCTACACTAGATACTAGAATAAAGGCTGGGGATGAAGTAGAAGTAATATGTGGAGAAAGAGGGGTGGATATCTTAGTTTCGATAGAAGACTTACTTAATAATATAGAAAGCCCCCGCATAATGGTAAACGATAAAGAATATGAACTGCCAGTGGAAGTCTTTATAGATGGAAAACCTCAAGAAAAAAATGCTATTCTTTATGATAGGGCAAAGGTAGAGATAAAAACTAATATCTCTTTGAGTGAATTCCTTAAAATTATTAATATATCCTCAACTCCAGCTGTATTTCATTATGCATTAGACGGAGCTTCTCACAATTTTGTTTGGAAACCTCTAATTGTCTATGTAAATGGTAAGATAGTTAAAGAAGATATAAGGATAAGCCCAGGGGATAGGATAGAGATAAAGAAGAGAAACTACCCAACTGTGAAAGAGGTCATTGGACTGAATACAGGTAATATATATACTATAGAGGTTAAGGTAAATGGAGTCCCTGTCAAAGTTAAGTATGGAGAAAAGATAACTAGGAATGGGGAAACAGTAGGCTTAGAAGACCCCTTTGTAGAAGGAGATTATACTAGGAATACCTCGTATCAACCTATACTTGCAGATGTGTTAAGTTGTGTTAATATAGAAAAAGAAGGAAGACGAATTGAGCTCAAGATAAATGGTGAAGAAGCTTTATTTAGTTCTCCAATAAAGCTAGGAGATAAAATAGAAATAGGTTGGAGATGAAATGAGTCCTTTAGCGAATTGTAAAGAATGTGGAAGACTTTTTATGAAGGTCTCAATGGATATATGCCCTGATTGTCAAAGGGAGATAGAGGAAGATTTTGAAAAGGTAAGAAATTACCTAAAAGAGCATCCTAATGCCAAGATAATGGAAATTATTGACGCTACTGGGATAATGGAATCTAGAGTAAATAGATTTATAAGGGCAGGAAGACTTACAATAAAACCTGTATGTGAGTCCTGCGGAAAACCTATAGAGATGGGTAGACTCTGTATCGAATGTAGGATGAAACTTATTTCAGAACTAAAGAGTTCTATAAGTTTAGAGGAAAAAGGTAGAGAGGAAGAAGATACTTTCTTATTAGAATACCTTCATAAAAAAAGGTCGCGTAAGTAATATTAAAGATTTATAAAATTGTACCGATTATAAACATTGTATGGACGAGGAGAGATTTTTAGAATTAATAGAATTATATATAAAAGGATATGAGGCATTAATCGAATTATCTCAGAAGGTATCTTTAGCTCTTGCTAATAGAGATATTAAGAACCTTCCAGATCTTACTAATGGTCAATCTGTTGTCCTTAGTGAATTGTTTCGGATAAAGGATGAAGCTCAACTTGAGGATTTTTCAGAAATGTTAAATGAACTATCTGAAGAGAGTCAAGAGAGAATAAAAGATAAACTTACATATTTAGGGGAATTAATAATGAAGCTGAATGATATGAGTAAAGTAAATTCCAGACTATTAGAGGAGAATCTAGGTTTAATCAACAAATATATTGATATTATAAAGAAAGATTCTTCTTCGAACAATCTGATTGTAGAGGAGATGGGGTAAGTAATGAAGATTTATGAAATGGAAGAGTTGAAAAAACTTGTTAAGACGTATCTCTCTAAAGAGACAAGAGATAAAGCTCCTGTTCATTATAAAATGCAGGATAAGATAGAGATTTCCAAAGAGGGGGAGATACTTTCCAAGGCTTTAAAGACTATTTCTGGAATTGAAGAACCAGATATGGAAGAAAAGCTAGCATCTCTTAGAAAAGCTATAGAAGAGGGGGAGTATAAAGTAGAAGAGAAGCTTATAGCAAAGAGTATACTATCAGGAAAAGTTCCTGACGAAATTATAAAGAAATGGATAGGAGAGTAGTATGATTTCGACTTTTTTAGGGATTGAAATTGCTAAACGTGCTCTTTTTGCACAAAGAACAGCAATGGATATTACCTCCCATAATATAGCTAATGCAAATACTCCTGGATATTCACGTCAGGAAGGGGTAATGAAAACTTCTTCTCCAATACCTCTCATTTCTATAGGTATTGTTGGTACAGGAGTTAGTGTAGATTATGTAAGGAGAATTAGAGACGAATTTACTGACATACAGTATAGGGATGAGAATAGGGTAAAAAACTATTGGGATGAGTTGAAACAAAATGTAGAGCAGGTTGAGGACATATTGAGAGAACCTACAGAAAATGGTATATCCGCTGCTATTGATGCATTCTGGAATAGTTGGAAAGAACTAAGTGCAAATCCTGAGAGTATGGCAGTAAGAGTTTCAGTTAAAGAGCAGGCTCAAAGTTTTATCTCAATTTTAAGTCATACTAGGTCAGAACTTATTCAATTGAGGGACCAATCAACTAAGGGTTTAGAGATTCAAGTAATGGATGTAAATGATATAGCAGTTCAGATAGGTTCTCTTAATGAGGAGATAAAACGTGCTACTATAAGGGGACAAGTTCCTAATGACCTACTAGATAAGAGAGACTTATTACTTGATAATTTATCTGAGCTTGTAAACTTTGATATGAGAGTAAATGAAAACAATGAGGTTATAATAAATATTAGAGACCATGTATTGGTAGGGCTTAATAATGCAGTAAATAAATTAGAAGTATCAAATGGAGACGTTGTCTGGTCAGATGGGATTCCTCTATATATAAAGCCAGAACAGGGTAAGATTTCTAGTATTTTAGAGGCGAGAAACAACATAGTAGGGAAAGTAGATGATACTGGATATACTAATGAAACAGGATATATACAGGTTATAGATAGACTCGCTGAAACTATATATACTAGGGTAAATGAGCTTCATTCAGCTGGCTATGGAATTGATAACAGTACTGGTATTTCTTTCTTTTCTCTTATAGATTCAACCAAAGGAGTAGTTGCTACTAATATAAAGTTGAATGATGAAATACGAGAAAATCCAGAAAAGATAGCTGCTGGAAGTACTATAGATTCCTCTGGGGATGGAACAAATGCTCAGAGGATTTCTAGGATCGATGAGGAATTTCTTATAGATAATAGTTTTATTGTCAAAGATTATTGGAGAAGTCAGGTAGGAGCATTGGGAATTATTTCTCAAAGAGCAAAGTGGATTTCTGAGAATCAGAAGGTATTGATAGACGCCCTTACAAAGAGACGAGAATCTACTGCTGGAGTTTCTCTAGACGAGGAGATGATAAATATGATAAAGTATCAAAATGCCTTTTCTGCTGCAAGTAGAGTCCTTACAGTAATGGATGAGATGCTTTCTATTCTTATAGAGAAAACAGGAGTTGTAGGGAGGTAAAGAATGAGGGTCACATATACTCAATTAACAAATACTATAATTAATGATTTGAGCAATAACTTAAGAAGGGTAGAAACTTTACAGAGACAACTTTCTAGTGGGAAAAAGATCTCTCGCCCTTCTGACGACCCTGTTGGTGTAACAAGAGCTATGGAAGTTAGGTCAGCTTTAAATACTCAAGGACAGTATGTTAGAAATATGGATTTCGCTAAGTCGGAATTAGACATAGCAGATAAAACCCTCCAGGAAATGGCAGATGTGTTGGGTAGGATTAAGGATTTAGCAGTAAGGGGGGCAAGTGAGTCTTTACCCCAAGAGTCTAGAGATGCCATTGGTAAAGAGGTAGACCAACTTATAGACCATCTGATTCAGTTAGGAAATACTAGTGCCTCTGGTAGATACATCTTTAGTGGATTTAAGACTACTACTTCTCCTCTTGAAAGAAACGGAGATGTAATTAACTATAGAGGAGATAATAATATAAGGCAGGTTGAAATAGCCTCTGGAGAGAGTCTTGAATTAAGCCCTACAGGAAAGAGTTTATTTATAGATTCAGGAATTTTTGACCATATGATAGAGTTAAAGAACGCCCTTTTTGGTGGGAATACTTCACAAGTAAACCAAGAGATAGGAAATATTGACAATGCACTAGACAAAATAAGTATGGAAATCTCAAATGTGGGAGCAAGGTCTCAAAGACTCGAATGGACAAATAATATTACTCTAGATAGGGAATTGACTTATAAAGATTTGCTCTCTAAGCAGGAAGATATAGATATAGAAGATGTTGTGCTAAAGTTATATGCACAGCAAAATGTTTATCAGGCAAGTCTTATGGCTGCCGCAAAAGTGCTCCAGCCAAGTCTAATAGACTATTTGAGGTGAAGATGAAGATAAAAACATCTCTCTTTGGTGATATAGATATAGATGACTCTTATAGAATTACTTTTACCTCTCCTATCCTAGGATTTGAAGAGGAAAAAGAATTTATATTAATTAAAAACAGTAATGATCTACCTTTTTATTGGCTTCAGTCTATAATAACTCCTGAGTTGGCATTCTTCATTTTAGACCCATTTCCTTTCTTCCCAGAGTATAACCCGAACCTAACTAACCTAAATGAACTTAAGAATATAGCTATTTATGTTATTGTTACCATAGCTGAAGACTTTAAGCTTTCTACTGCCAATCTCATTGCTCCTATAATAATAGATTTAGATAAAAGAAGTGCGATGCAAATAGTTTTAGAAGGCTCCTATTATACTACTAGACATAAGCTTTTTGATATTTGTGACCCTGTAGCGGTAGGATAGGATGCTTGTTCTTACAAGAAAAAGGGGGCAGTCTATTGTTTTAGGAGATGATGTAGAAGTAACTATTTTAGAGGTAAATGGGGAGAGTGTAAAAGTGGGAATTACTGCTCCTATTCATGTTAAAGTCTACAGAAGAGAACTCTACGAAGAGATTAAGTCTACTAATATTAATTCTATCGTAAAAGACAAAAAAAGTTTTGAAAAGTTTTTGAAAAAGTGAAAACTTATCAACTCTTAATAGGTCATTTATACCCTGATCTTATGAATCTATACGGAGATAGGGGAGATATTACTGTTTTAGTAAGGCGTTCCCAGTGGAGAGGAATAGATGTTACAGTTGTCCCTCTCTATTTGGGAGACGATATACCTAGTGATGTAGATATGTTTTTTATGGGTGGAGGGCAGGATAGGGAACAAAGGATATTAGCTCCAGACCTATTAAATTATAAAGGGGAAAAATTGAAGAAAGCAGCTAGGAAAGGGACAGTCTTTCTTGGTATTTGTGGCGGATATCAACTCTTTGGTCACTACTATAAACCTAAAGGAGAGGACCTGTTAGAAGGATTAGGTATATTAGACGTTTATACAGAAGCTGGAGATACTCGATTTATAGGAAATGTATTAGTAAAATCTAAATTAGAATCTTATGAAGATAAGACATTAGTGGGATTTGAAAATCATAGCGGAAGGACATATCTTGGAAAGCTTGCTAGACCTATAGGTGAGGTAAAACTAGGGTATGGGAACAATGGAGATGATAAAACAGAGGGAGCATATCAGAATAATGTATTTGGTACATACTTACATGGACCTTTGTTACCTAAAAATCCATGGTTTGCAGATTTACTCATTAAAAAGGCGTTAGTAAGAAAGTATCCAGATTTTGAGCTTTCACCTCTTGATGATACATTAGAACTCAATGCTCATAAGAGAGCGGTAGAGATAATGCTTCAAATTAAGTAACATTTCTTTAGAAATGGAGGTGAATAATGAATATTAACGTAGGGCTTATAGGTTATAAGTTCATGGGGAAAGCGCATAGCCATGCATATCTAGATATGCCTAAATTTTTTAAGCCAAAAGGAATCCCTATAATGAAAGTCCTATGTGGAAGAGATGAGGCTGGAGTTAGAGAAGTTGCTGATACATTTGGATGGCAGGAGATAGAGACTTCTTGGGAGAAACTCATCGAGAGAAAAGATATAGACCTGATTGATATCACTGCTCCTACCAATGTCCATAAAGAGATTGCTATATCTGCAGCAAAGGCAGGCAAACATATCTTTTGTGAGAAGCCATTGGCTATGAATGTGAAAGAGGCAAGAGAGATGCTAAAGGCAGTAGAAGACGCTGGTATAAAGCATATGATTGGCTTTAACTATAGGAGAGTACCCGCTGTAGCATTGACTAAAAAACTCATAGATGAAGGAGCGATAGGAAAGATATATCACTTTAGGGCTGTATATCTTCAAGACTGGATAGTTGACCCTAACTTTCCTCTTGTTTGGAGATTACAAAAAGAAATAGCAGGTTCTGGATCTCATGGAGATCTAGGAGCTCATTTGATAGATACTGCCAGATATTTGGTTGGAGAGTTTACTGAAGTTATAGGTATGAATGAGACTTTTATAAAAGAGAGACCTCTAGCTGAATCGATGACTGGTCTGAGTGCTAAATCTAGTGGAGGAATGGGTAAAGTTACGGTAGATGATGCGACTTTATTCCTTGCCAGGTTTGAAAATGGTGCATTGGGAAGCTTCGAGGCTACTAGGTTTGCCCCAGGGAGAAAGAATTACAATTCCTTTGAGGTTAATGGTAGTGAAGGTTCAATAGTTTTTAATCTTGAAAGGATGAATGAACTACAATTTTATTCTCGTAAGGATCCACAAGAGACGATGGGATTTAGAACAATCATAGTAACTGAGCCTATCCATCCGTATCTAAGTGCATGGTGGCCTCCTGGGCATATTATAGGATATGAACATACCTTTATCCATGAAGTATATGACCTATGTGAAGCTATAGCAAACGATACTTCCGTAACTCCTAACTTTTATGATGGAGTAAAGTGTCAGGAAGTCTTAGAGACAGTAGAACTCTCTATTAAAGAAAGACGCTGGGTGAAGCCATCTGAACTTTAAAAACCAGGGGCTATGGTAGTTCCTATAGTAGGGAAGGCTTTCAGAGAAAAATTTAGAGATGTAGATTGATTTATACTGTTATAAGCGATACCCAATTCCCAGCAATGTAGATCGTAAGTAATTTTTAGCTCTTGGAACTGAAATGTACTTGTAGCAAGTCTCCATTTTGTATCTACCTTCCATAATGGATCAATTCTCCACGAAATAGAGGAGATTGCTGAGATATCACTCAGGTTATATGGATTTATATAGAGATTTAGGCTGATTTTATGCCCATCGTCCTGCTTCCAGTCACTGTTAAGAACAACTGGACTAAGGGAAAACGTTAAGATATCAAACCTTGTAGAAAGATTGGCAGAGTAATTTTCTCCTTTTAGACTTAGGCTTCCTGAGATAGTATTTAAAGGTAAGGAGGGTCTTTCAGAGAGTATATTGAACTGTGAGTTTCCCCATCCTTCTCTATATTCATAGTTTAGTTTCAGAGATAGATCCTTAGAGATACTTCTTGTCCATTGGATATTACTCATTAGACCTGTAATATAATCCTGAGGAGGATAAAAAGAGCCACTAAGAATTACAGAGGAGTTTAAATTTCCATCTAAGAGGTCTACAGTTTTAGGGGATAAGGTAAGGTTACTCTTTATAGCTACTCCTTGGATCTGGGTGGGGTATTCTAAATAATTTCCTATTATGGCTTCTCCATTTATATTGAGGTAGGAGTTAGTTAGCAACTTAGATGAAAAAGACACTTCTGGAAGTTTAGATAGGATATGAGTATACCCAAATTGAGATAATGATACTACATCAGGGTAGGAGATAGTAGAGGCCTCTCCTTTTACATTAATGTTTTGGATATTACTATTTCCAGTTATTCTATATTCAGTTATTTCTGCAGGAATCCCTTCTTTGTTATATTGTCTGTTTCTGATAGTCAATATGGTATTAACATCTCCTATCTTCGTAGAGCTTGCTATAGTAGTAATATTAGAAGAAACCTGTTGCGTCTCATTTATATAACCCTGATGACTTATAGAATGTCCTCCAGAAGTAGCTATAACTCTGTAGTCCCACTTGTCTTCAAGGATATTCGTTCTATTTAATGAACTATTTAATTTTACATCTCCCAGTTTTGCCTCTTGAATAAGAGATAACTGCATCTTTATCTCGTCTAAAGATGGAAGTATATAAATCATCCCAAATCCAGGTCCAACATCTTTTATATTGTAAAACTCAGTAAGTCCAAAACCAAAACCAGTCTTTTCTGCTATATCAAATTGGGCATATCCGTATAGATCTTTACTCTGGTAATGACTATAGTATGCTTTTAGATAGGTTCCTTTATCTGAGCTAGTTCCTATCTCTGGAAGAATAGGCTGTCTTTCAGGATGGTCAAAGATAATGTGATAATAGGGAAGGGAAAAAATGAAGGTATCCCCTAAATAAAAACTCACATCTTTAGCGTACAACCTCTCCTGTGGATATATAATTAACTCTTTTGCTTCGATATGGTAATGAGGCTGGGGGAGATTGCACGTTGTAATAGATGTCTGTTCTCCTTTGATATTTCCGGACTTGTCTCTCTGAATAGCATCACCCTTTAGATATACAAATCCCTTTATCCCTCTGTCTGTAATCTCCCCCTTCGCTTTTTCAAGCTTAAATGAGTCTTCTTTTATAAATAGGGAAAGTTTTTCGCCAGTTAGGGTATTTTTATCCTGAGTTAAGACGACATCTCCTATAGCGAATAGTTCCCAACTTTTGGGGTCTAATTCTATATAATTTGCCTTGAGCAAGATCCCTTTATATTCTACCCTTGCATTTCCGGTAGCAATTACCTTTTCTGAAGAGATAATAAGCCTGTCCCCATATATTTTTAAGGGAACCGAAGAGGCGAAAGCCTCAATGGTAAGTATAAACGTTATAGCTAAAGCTAAAAAACTAATAATTATCGTATTTTTACTTACCGAGGTCATTTGCCTCATTATATCATATCTATACGGAGTGGTAAAAGACAGAAATTACTCAATAAGTAATTTCTGTCTTCACCCCTTTTACTACTTAATTATAAAGAAAAATACTATATCTGTCTAGTGTTTTGACCCTATAGTAGTATAATTATACCAGGAATTTATACAGGTGTTTAGTATAAGTATACAAGGGGTTAAAAAATGAGTATTTTCTAGGGTGAAGTCTAAAATTGCTATTTAAGAATTTGAGCCTAGGAGAAAACTTAGAGTTTCTAAAAATATCGAAACTATTATACTAGGAGGGAATAAAAAGTGGAAATTAAGATTGTAGGACAATCTCTACCTAATATGCCCTGGGAGGACAAACCCAAAGATTGCAAAGATATTATTTGGCGCTGTAAAAGGAATCCTATAATTAAAAAAAATCAAGCAAAGGATGCAAATAGCATCTTTAACAGTGCTGTGGTCCATTTCAAAGATGGATTTGCTGGAGTTTTTAGAGTAGATGATAAGACAAGGGCTATGAATATAAGGAGAGGTTTTAGTAAAGATGGTATCAATTGGAAAATTGATGACAAACCCATTGACTTTATTCAAGAAACAAGAGACCCATTAAAGAGTGATTATAAATATGATCCAAGGGTTACCTTTATTGAGGATAGATATTACATTACATGGTGTAATGGCTACCATGGACCCACCATAGGAGTTGGTTACACCTTTGATTTTGAAAAGTTTTATCAGATTGAAAATGCTTTCCTTCCATATAATAGAAATGGAGTCTTATTTCCAAGAAAGCTCAATGGAACGTATGCAATGTTAAGCAGACCCTCTGATACAGGACATACTACCTTTGGAGATATCTTTTATAGCGAAAGTCCTGATATGATTCATTTCTATTATCTCCTCAAGAGATTTATGAATGTGTAGGGGATGTTCCCAATGTAGTATTCCCATGTGCCACATTATGTAATGCTAATACAGGAAGACTTGCAATTTATTATGGTGGTGCTGATACTGTTGTTTGTTTAGCTTTTGGCTATGTCCAAGATATAATAGAGCGGTTAAAGAGAGAAAATGAATAAATCTCATCTTTTTAGGGTGATAGGTAATCTTGTCTTAGCCTCTCTTTCCAAGTTTTAACCTCTCTAATAGTTCAGCCATAATCACATTTTACAATATCTAGATAAATAATGTCCAGTTTCTTCTAGCTCTCTAAGCTTTTCTAGATTTTTTTCGTCTGAGCCTGGAGGTTCTTTAGGAGTCTCTATAATAAGGGGACTCTTTCTAAATATCTCAAAAGAGAAAAGATTTTTAAATCCGTCTTCCCCTATATTTCCTTCTCCTATATGAGTATGTCTATCTAGATGAGAACCTAAAGTCCCCTTTGAATCATTCACATGAAAACACATAAGATAAGACGTATCTATAATAGAGAACCATCTATCGAAAGTTTCTTCTATACTTTCTTCTAGTCTTAAATCAAAACCAGCAGCAAAGAGATGACAGGTATCAAGGCATAGCCCCAGTTTATCTTTACTATCTATCCTTTCAAATATAAATTCAAAATGTTCTGGAGAATTTCCAAGTTCTGTCCCTGAACCAGCAGTATTCTCTAAGATAAGCCTACAGTTAGATTCAGACATTTCTAATATTTCAGTAATAGCTGATATAATTCTAGCTAGACCATAATTTACCCCTAGACCTTTATGGCTTCCTGGATGGACAATTATCCCTTTTGCTCCTAATATTTCTGCCCAAGCCAAATCTTCAATTAAACATTTCTTTGTAGCATTATAAAGCTTATCATCTGGACTTGCCAAATTTAATAGATATGGAGCATGGAGGAAGAAAGGTTTAAATGGAATTTCGACTATATTATGTCGTTTTACATTCCTTAAACTTCTAGGGTTCCTTGAGAAGAATTGAAGTGTACAGAGATTTAGCCTTTTGGCTTCTCTTACTGTATTCTCTAACCCTCTGCTTATAGATAAATGAGCACCTAGACATAGATTATTGTCCAAAATAGATACCTCTTATCTCAAAATAGAGATACAATTCCTAAAACACTGAGAGTAACTATAGTCCCAGCAATCAAAATGCCTATAGCTATAGATATAACTGCCCTTAAAAGATTAATTCCTAGAAGAACCGCAGCAATCGAACCTGTCCATGCACCCGTTAGAGGCAAAGGAATAGCTACAAAGATGGCTAATCCTATTATCCCGTATTTTTCTATTATCTGACTCTTTATTCTTGTCCGAGAAAATACCCAGTTAAAAAATCTTCTAGCAAGGCTAGACCTTTTCATTAGAAAATCAGAGAGAGGATTTAGAAGATAAAGAATGAGTATTGGCGGAATCATACTCCCTAAGAAAGAAATTATAAAGGCAGTCTGCCAAGGCATTTTATAAACACCTAAAGCCACTGGGAGAGAAACCCTCAACTCTCCCAGTGGTGTCATCGCTATAAGAAATGTAGAGAGATAAGGATTCATTTTAATATGGGAATTTTACCGGTTTACCTGTTCTACTTGATTCATACATAGCTAGTATCATCGAAAGGGCAACCCTTCCTGCTTCTCCATCTATAAAAGGCTTCTTCCCTAAGAGGAGATCTCTGTAGAAATCTTTTATCTGTCTCTCATGACTTGAGCCCCAGTATCTTAGACCACTTCCTGGATTACCCAACTGTTCTACGTGAATTGTCCTATTTCCTAGTTGAATTATCCCTTTATCTCCTATTATATGGGCAGTTCCCTTTGTACCATATATCTCTAAAAACACAGGGGCATCATATGGATAAAAGCAGTTAGCATATACGCATCCAACTATATCAGGCTTAAACTTTATATATGCCTCTGCAACATCGTCTACATTTATATAATCGTGAGCTCTAGTATCATACCTTGCCTTTATATAGTCTATCTCTTTACCTATAAGCCACTGCATAAGGTCTATTGTATGAATGGCCTGGTCTATAAGAACCCCACCACCTTCTTTATCCCATGTACCCTTCCAATCGCTCTCCTTATAGTAACTATCCGGTCTATACCAGGTAAGAAACATCCTAGCTCCTTTTATATCCCCCAAATCTCCTGAACCTATAATCTTTTTTACCTCTTGAGATGCATCATTATATCTACTCTGGAATATTACCCCTAAGGTGACTCCGTTCTCTTTAGCTGTTGAAATCATCCTGTCAGCATCAGCTAAAGTGATAGCCATAGGTTTTTCAGTTAGGACATGCTTTTTAACCTTCATCGCCTTGATTGCTACCTCAGCATGAAGATAATGTGGAAGACATATTTCTACTGCATCTATATCGTCTCTCTCTAAGACCTTATTGTAGTCAGTATACCAATCTGGGGCTTCATACGTTTCACTAAAAAACCTTGCCTTCTCCTCTACAATATCAACAACCGCTTTTAATTCTGTCTCTGATAACCTCTTTAGGGCTTGGGCATGTACAGACGCTACCCTTCCACATCCTATTAGTGCCACTCTTACTTTTCCTTCCATTGCTTCTCCTCCTGTTAATTGTTTTCTAGATTATTCCAAAGTGGAATTATAACATCAAAAATAGACCAATTCAATTAAAACCTTTCTACTTCCTCTTGATTTTAGCATTCTAAAATAGTATTATAATTCCAACACATAGTCTGATAGGTTCTCTTTTGGGAGATTAAAAGGGAAAGTGGTGAGAATCCACTGCAGTCCCGCTACTGTGACTGGTGTAAAAAGTCTTGCATATGCCACTGGGAAACTGGGAAGGCGCAAGGCTTATGCCGGAAGTCAGGAGACCTAGCCTGTCAGGATATGTCAAGCCCTTCGAGGAAAGGAGGTTGACACCATATATGAAGTATATTGGAAGTCCTTAGTTTAATAGTCTAGTGGAGTCTTTTCTTATCTAGAATCTATCTCTATTAAAATCATTATTTATTAGGAGGGATAAAATTGCGAAAGTTTATACTATGTATTGTTTTATTTGTTTTTGTCTCTTTATTAGTAAATACCGCCTTTAGTATAGAATTCCCTTTAAAAGTAAGGGATGATGTAAAACGCACTGTCACTATTACTAAATTACCCCAGAGGATTATCTCTACTGCTCCAGCCAATACAGAAATTCTCTTTGCCTTAGGTTTAGGAGACAAAGTTATAGGTGTAACAACCTGGTGTAATTACCCAAAAGAAGTAACTAAGAAAGAAAAGATAGGAGACTTTCAGAGCCCTAATGTAGAAAAGATTCTATCTCTAAAACCTGACCTAGTAGTAGCTACTGGAGGTATTCAGCTCCCTATCGTAGAAAAACTTCAGCAACTTGGAATCCCTGTCTATATAGAAGATCCAAAGACAATGGAAGAGGTTATAACCACCATATATAAAATAGGATATATAACTGGAGCAGAGAAGAATGCTAAAAACTTAGGGTTCAAACTGAAGTTGAGAATCTCTGCTGTGGTAAGTAAAGTTAAAAAAGCTCAACAGAAACCTAAAGTCTTCTTTGAGCTTTGGCATGAACCTTTAATGAGTGCAGGCCCAGGTTCATTTATAGATGACTTGATAAAGAAAGCTGGAGGTATAAACATAGCTGGTAACGCAAAGACACAGTACCCTATATTTAGCTTAGAAGAACTTCTAAAGGAGGATCCAGATATTATTATTGGGGCTGCCTCAAGTATGGGAAGTAGTCTGTCAAGTATAGCTACCCGTCCGGGATGGTCATCCCTAAAGGCTATTAAAGCTGAAAGAGTTTTTACCATAGATGATGATATTGTGTTTAGAGCAGGACCAAGACTGGTAGATGCCTTAGAAATAATAGCAAAATATTTACATCCAGAGCTTTTCAAATGAGCTTGACATTTATCCTTGGTGGAGCTAGAAGTGGAAAGAGTAATTTTGCCTTAAAACTTGCTGATGGTAAGGTGGTAGCTTTTATAGCTACCGCTTTACCCCTTGATGATGAAATGAAAAAAAGGATAGAAAAACATAAAAAAGAGAGACCTTCTCATTGGAAGACTATAGAAGTCCCAGAGGATATAATACAGGCTATAAAAGAAGTTAAAGATGAAGACTGTATAATCATAGACTGTCTTACCCTCTGGATATCAGATCTAATAGAGAAATACTCAGACGAATATATATTCAAAAGGGCAGAGGAAATAGCTTATTATGCAAGGTCTATAGATAAAGAAGTAATAGTAATCTCTAATGAGGTAGGTCTTGGTATAGTTCCAGAATATCCCCTTGCAAGGAGATATAGAGACATTCTAGGAAGAGTTAATCAAATCTTTACAAACTTAGCTCAAAAGGTTTACTTTATGATATCAGGAATTCCGATGGAGGTAAAAAATGAGACTAAATGAAGCGATATCAAATATAAAACCGCTTAATAAAGATGCCCAAGAGAAGGCATGGAAAAGATGGGATAGTTTAACAAAACCGCCTAGAAGTTTGGGTAGATTAGAAGAGATAGTAGTACAATTAGCAGGTATTACAGGAAATCCATTCCCCAAGATGAGAAAGAAAGCCATAGCGGTAATGGCAGGAGACCATGGGATTGCAAGAAATAGAGTAAGTGCATATCCTCAGGAAGTAACTGTGCAGATGGTGAAAAACTTCTTAGATGGAGGGGCAGGTATAAACGCTATTGCTTCTACAGCTAATGCAGACGTTTTTGTAGTAGATGTAGGGGTAGCCCAACCTGTAGAATTTACTCACCCATCATTTAGAAGTTATAATGTACGTCATAGTACAAGAGACTTTTCTCAAGAGCCAGCTATGACTAGGGATGAGGCTATAAGGTCTATAGAAGTTGGTATACAAGTAGTAGAAGAGCTAGATAAAATGGGAATAGATATAATAGGTACGGGAGATATGGGGATAGGGAATACTACTCCATCTACAGCTATAATCAGTGTATTTGTAAAAGATACTCCTCTAGATATCCTAGTTGGTCCTGGAACAGGACTGGATAGAGAAGGGATAAAGAAGAAAAGAGATATTATAGAGAATGCAATAAAACTTCATAAGCCTGACCCAATGGACCCTATAGATATTTTATCAAAAGTTGGAGGACTTGAGATTGGTGCAATAGCAGGACTGGTTATAGGTTGTGCTAGTCTTAGAAAACCAGTAGTTATAGACGGATTTATATCTACCGCTGGGGCATTACTAGCATATAAGCTTACACCAGAAGCTCTTCCATACATTATACCTTCACATCTATCTTCAGAACCAGGTCATAGAATAGCTTTAGAACTGATGGGGCTTAAGCCAATGCTTACATTAGATATGCGTCTTGGAGAAGGTACTGGATCTGCTATAGGTATGTTAGTTATAGACTGTGCCCTCAGTGCATACTATAATATGCTGACATTTGAAGAGGCAGGAGTCTCTAAGGGTGAATGAGTTTTTAGAAGCACTGAAATTTCTCACAGTTATCCCTATAAATACTACAACAGACGAAAAATCTTTGGCAAAGAGCCCAAGACTTTTCCCATTAGTTGGGCTTTCTTTAGGTCTTGGGCTTTCCCTCTTCTTATTTCTTTTTTCTAAATTTACAGGACATTGGACAGCTATAATGCTTACTATTATATCTTGGGAGATTATCACTGGTGGAATCCATATAGATGGATTAGCAGATACTGTTGATGGACTTATGAGTAGAAAAGATAGGGAAAAGATACTGGAGGTTATGAGAGATAGTAGGATAGGAACTATGGGTGCTTTAGCAATCTTCTTTATTCTAGCACTTAAATGTCTCTCCCTTGGAGAGTCAAGTAATACGTATATAAAACTTATACTTGCTCCTACATATGGAAGATTCCTAATAACTTTTTCTATATTTCTCTTTCCCTATGGGAGAAAAGAGGGAAAGGGAAGTATATTTTCTAAAGCTTTAACAGAGAAAGATATCATTATTTCTGGAATTATTACCCTTATATTAGGTCTTTTAATAGGCCTAAAGAAGGGACTATTTGCGTTTTTTATTGTAATTATTTTAGGTTATTTATTAGCCTTTTATCTAAACAAACGTATAGGAGGGCTTACAGGGGATACGTATGGTGCTATATGTGAGATTATTGAATTGGTTACCCTGTTAGTATTATGAAGGTATATCTTGTAAGACACGGAGAAACAGATTGGAATAGAAAGGAAATATATCAAGGACAGGAGGACATACCTTTAAATGAAAAAGGTAAAAAAGAGGCTAGGAATCTGGCATTGACTTTGAAGGGAATAGAGATTTCTAGTATCTATTCAAGTGATTTAAAGAGGGCAAAAGAGACAGCAGAGATTATAGCAAAAAGCCTTGGTATTCAAACAGTCATATACAAAGAATCTCTTAGAGAGATGAATTTTGGTGAATGGACAGGAAAATCTGTTTTTGAGATGGAAGAAAATTCAGCCCTATTTCAATTATGGAGTAAAGACCCATGGAATATTTCTCCACCTGAAGGAGAGACACTAAAAGAACTTGCCAGCAGGGTAAGAAAAGAAGCAGAAGAGATATTTTTGAAACATTACGGTCAGAATGTCCTAGTAGTCACCCATGCAGGTCCTATCAAAGCCATTATATTTGACCTAATAGGCTCTACTGGAAATCCATACTGGAATCTAGATATCTCACATGATACTATAGTGGTCATAGAAAAAGAGAAAAGATACAAGATAACTCTGGTGAAAATAAAACCATTTCTAGATAATTTACATAAAAATCTTTTTCTGTTATAATAGGAGCTAGATTGAATAAAGAGGTGGTAGACTAATGAAGATTACAGATGTAAGGATAAGAAAAGTGAGTTCCCAAGAAGGGAAAGTAAGAGCTTTTGCTTCAGTGACTTTTGATGAAGCCTTTGTAGTGCATGGTCTTAAGGTTATCGATGGTAAGAGTGGTTATTTCGTAGCTATGCCAAGGAGAGATGTTGGTAATGGGGAGTTTAAAGATATAGCCCACCCTATTAACAATCAGATGAGAGATGAAATACAGAGTGCTGTTCTAGAAGCATTTAATAAGGCTCAATAGTCGCCACAACTGGGGCGTCGCCAAGTGGTAAGGCATGGGACTTTGGATCCCACACTCGTAGGTTCGAATCCTGCCGCCCCAGCCAGTATTTCTATAAGGAGGGGAAGATGTTTGCTGGGATAGTCCTTGCTGGTGGTATAGGGGTAAGGATGAAATCTGGATTTCCCAAGCTTTTTCACAGATTACTTGGTAAACCTATTATAAAATATGTACTAGAGAATATCTCTGCTTTAAATTTAGAGAGGGTAATAGTAGTAGTTCCTCCAAGTTTAGAAGAAGATTTTAGAAAGATAGGAGGGGATAGTTTCTTTTATATAATACAAGAAACTCCATTAGGGACTGGAGATGCTGTTAAGAGGGCATTGCCTGAGATTGAAGATTCTGAAAATGTCTTAGTGGTTAATGGAGATGCCCCTTTGATCTCAGAAGAGATATTAGAGGGGCTGATTAATTCCCACATCGGGGATAAGTCTTCAGCTACATTACTTACTACAGTACTACATAAAGCAAAAGAGTATGGAAGAGTTATTAAGGACAGTTCAGGTAAGGTATTGAGGATTGTAGAGGCAAAAGATGCCTCTTTAGAAGAAAGAGAGATTAGAGAGGTTAATACTGGGGCTTACTGTTTTTCTGTAGAAGATTTAACACTGGCTCTGACTAGACTTTCAAATGAGAATGCCCAAAAAGAATATTATCTTACCCAGTTAGTAGAGATTTTAAATAGTATGGGGAAATCTGTGAAGGCTTATCCTACAGACTTAGGGTCTCTTGCTCTTGGAATTAATTCTAGAAAGGATTTAGCAGAAGCTACTAGAAGTCTTCTATCTAGAAAGATAGAACAACTTATGGAAGATGGAGTAACTATTATTTTACCAGAGGCTACCTATATAGGACCTGACGTTAAAATAGGAAAGGATACTGTGATAGAGCCTTACTGTATACTGAAAGGAAATACTGTAATAGGTAATAATTGTTGTATAGGTCCATCTACATATCTTGATGATGCTAATATAGGTGATAATTGCGAAGTCTTTTACTCTGTAATAAAATCTTCTACCGTAGAATCTAATGTAAAAGTTGGTCCATATTCTCAGATTAGAAATGGGACTATCATAAAGAGCGAGGCAGCTATTGGAAATTTTGTTGAGGTAAAGAATAGTATTATAGGAAGTCATACAAAGGCAATGCATCACTCTTATCTTGGAGATGCAGAAATAGGAGAGAGGGTAAATATTGGTGCAGGGGTTATTACATGTAACTATGATGGTAAAAAGAAACATAAGACTATTATCGAGGATGATGCATTTATAGGTTCTAATTCTAATCTTATTGCACCTATAAAGATTGGAAGAGGGGCAGTTACAGGAGCAGGTGCTGTTGTTACGAAAGATGTAGAGCCGAATACAGTAGTAGTAGGGGTTCCAGCTCGATTCCTCAAAAAGAAGGAAGAAGGAGGAAAAGGTGAATGATAATATAAAAATCTTCTCTGGAAATGCTAATATCCCCTTGGCTAAAGAGATAGCTGATTACTTAGGTTTGAGTTTAGGACAAGGTTATGCAACTACGTTTAGTAATGGAGAGATAAGGGTAAATATAGAAGAGAGTGTCAGAGGATGTGATGTATATTTAGTTCAGTCATTAAGCAACCCTGTTGACCACCACATAATGGAACTTCTCATTATGATAGATGCTTTAAAGAGAGCATCTGCAGGAAGAATTACTGCTGTTGTCCCTTATTTTGCCTATGCCAGACAGGATAGAAAGACTAGACCAAGGGAGCCCATCTCTGCTAAGCTTCTGGCTAATCTTATTACAGTTGCTGGAGCTAATAGAGTACTCACTATGGATTTACATGCAGGTCAAATTCAGGGGTTTTTTGATATTCCAGTAGACCCTCTCCAGTCTAGCCCGATATTAGCTGAGTATATAAAGAATTTAAATATTGAAGATGGAGTAGTTGTCTCTCCTGATGTGGGAGGAGTAGCAAGGGCAAGGTCATTTGCCTCTAGATTACATCTACCAATTGCTATTATTGATAAGCGTAGACCAGTACCAAATGAGTCGGAAGTTATGTATATAATAGGGGATGTAAAAGGTAAGGTCTGTATTGTTATAGATGATATGATAGATACTGGTGGAACTCTAATAAAAGGGGCAGGAGCTCTTTTAGAGGAAGGGGCATTAGAAGTCTATGCCTGTGCTACTCATCCTGTTTTCTCTGGAAATACAGTAGAATCTTTGAAGAACAGTAGGATTAAAAAGGTAATAGTTACTAATACTATAAAATTGGATGAATCTCAGATCTTTGATAAAATAGTAGTACTTTCAGTAGCAAAACTTTTTGCTGAGGCTATTGAGAGAATTTATAATAACAAATCAGTAAGCGAATTATTTGTGTAGGAGGCTAAAGAGATGGAACAGATAGAGCTTGAAGCTATGGTAAGGGATATAAAGGGGAAGAAGGTAAAAAAACTAAGAAGGGAAGACCTTGTCCCTGCTATATTATATGGAAAACACCTTGAACAGCCTCTCTGCCTTATGATGTCTAAAAAACCTTTAGTTAAAGCTCTTGTCTCTACTGATGGCGGTAAAGGTGTCTTATTTACACTTAATATAAAAGATGGAGAGACAAGAAAGGAATATGCCATTCTGCAGGATATCCAATATCATCCATATAAATTAGATGTAATACATGTGGATTGGCATGGGATAAACCTAGAGGAAGAGATTACTACCACTGTGCATATAATACTAAAAGGTGAAGCTGCTGGTACAAAGGTGGGAGGAGTATTGGAAGTAGTTTTAGAGGATATAGAGATAAAGTGTCTTCCTATGAATTTGCTACCTCACATAGAGGTAGATATAAGCAACCTCAATGTAGGAGAGAGTATCCATATAAGAGATTTGGCTATCCCTGAGGGAATCACTCTCCTCTCCTCTGAAGATAAGGTCATAGCAACAGTGGTTGCTCCTAGAGTTGAAGAAGAGGTAACTCCTCAAGAGGAAGCTCAACCCACAGAAGC
>Ga0315282_10005102_pt1 | contig 22515 bp, 20 predicted proteins | sample YL17G07_20_MG_FD_203693 | JGI IMG/M metagenome (GOLD analysis project Ga0315282, IMG submission 203693) | Sediment microbial communities from Yellowstone Lake, YNP, Wyoming, USA - YL17G07_20 | ecosystem: Environmental > Aquatic > Freshwater > Lake > Sediment | place: USA: Wyoming | collected... | reverse complement strand
TCTTGATCGATCAGAGCAGATGCAGTATTGGAGCGGATTTACAGAGTGTAACCGCCCCAAGGCGGCTGACACTCTGTACCTCGGAGGTACGCATAAGCGTACCGAGAATGAGCGATAATACTGCATCCGCTCTGCTCCTTCACGAGTAGTGAATAATCTGGGCTAAATCAATACTTAAAATTATTATCAGCATCCTTTAACATTGGGTGTTTCCTATCCTTTGCCGAAAGAATAGGCTTTTTAATAGGCCAATTGATTCCAATGTCAGGGTCATTCCAGATAATTCCCCTGTCATCCTCAGGACTATATTCTTCAGTGCATTTATAGATAACTTCAGCAAAATTACTCAAAACAACAAAACCGTGGGCAAAGACAGGGGGGATATAAAGCATGAGATTGTTATCCCCAGAAAGTTCAACACCAATACAGCGACCATAGGTTGGAGAACCCTTTCTCATATCTACAGCTACATCGAAGATCCTACCTTTTAGACATCGAACTAATTTCCCCTGCGCCTTGGGATGTTTCTGATAATGAAGTCCTCTGAGTACATTCTTTACTGATTTGGAATAATTATCCTGGAGAAAATGTTCTTTTATGCCTGCTTTGGTAAAGTCTGAATACTTATAGATTTCCTTAAAGACACCCCTGCCATCTTTAAAAGAAAGGGGTTCAACAAGAATCACATCGGGGATCTCCATATGGGAAAATTTAAAAGGCATTTATTCACCGCTCAAATTCTTTTTCCGAGTCACTTATCAAATTCAGAAGATATTGACTATAACTGTTCTTCTTTAAAATTTCTTTTGCAAGTCTTAATAACTGGTTTTTGTCTATATAACCCAATCTATACGCAATTTCCTCTATACAGGCTATTTTCAAGCCCTGCCTTTTTTCTATCGTTGCTATAAATTCTCCAGCCTCTAAAAGACTTCCATAAGTTCCGGTATCAAGCCATGCATAGCCTCTTCCCAAAAGTTTTATTCTGAGTTTGCCATTTTTGAGATATTCTTTATTGACATCTGTTATCTCTAGTTCGCCCCTCCATGAGGGTCTAACTTTTTTAGCAATTTCTACGACCTGGTTATCATAAAAATATAGGCCAGTTACTGCATAATTTGACTTCGGCCTTTTGGGTTTTTCTTCTATTGATAAAACCTTCCCAGTTTCATCAAATTCAATTACACCATATCTTTCAGGGTCATTAACATAATATCCAAACACAATAGCACCGCCATTTGTCTCAACATCATAGACAGCTTTTCTTAATGAATCTGTAAGGCCATGACCGTGAAATATATTATCCCCCAATATAAGACAAACATTATTTTTGCCGATAAACTCCTCACCGATAATAAATGCCTCTGCAATACCATTGGGTTGTTGCTGTTCTCTATATGAAAAATTAAGTCCCCAAAAAGAGCCGTTGCCAAATATTTCTCTGAACCGTGGTATGTCTTTAGGAGTGGAAATTATTAGGATATCTCTTATACCAGCAAGCATAAGTACAGATAGTGGATAATAGATCATGGGTTTGTCATAAATAGGCAACAGCTGTTTACAAATAGCTATCGTTATCGGATAAAGTCTCGTCCCACTGCCACCTGCTAAAATGATCCCCTTCACTTAGTTGAATTCTCCAAGTTTAATATTATACTGCCCGGTCAAAGCAGCAATCCAGTATTTAAAGGTCACCATTTCCAAAGAGAAAAATCTGAATTCCCTCCGCCTTAGGCGGATTCGTGAGAATGGCATCAGGAAAACGCTGTAGCAAGACTACAGGGAATAGCAAATTTCAAGATGGGGTTTAGAAAATACCTTTTAATTCTACTTTTAAATTCCTCAGATAGGGTGATTCAAGGGTTTCATCCTTACTGTAGGTTTTATGAAGCATGTAGGTATTATCCTTTAGACTATAAATCTCTATTGATTTTTCCTCTGGAAGTACTATCCAGTATTCCTTTACACCGAATTTTGCATATAATTTCTTTTTTTGCACGAGGTCCCTGTACGCAGTGCTCTCTGATATTATCTCTATCGCAAGGTCTGCTGCACCTTGTATATTCTTTTCACCTATAATATTCAATCTCTCTTTTGAGATGAAGAGGATATCAGGCTGTACAACATTCTCATTATCAAGATATACATCACAAGGTGCATAAAATACCTCTCCGAGGTCATTCGCCTTCACAAATTTTAATATTCCAAATTCAAGTTCTCTTGAAATTTTCTGATGTTTTGGTACAGGGGATGGTGTCATAAGCAATTCTCCTTCAATGAGTTCATATCTCTCATCATCAGGGGTTTTAAGGTAATCCTCATAGGTGTATTTTTTCTTTTTTGCAACAGTCGGTGCCATAAAAAACCTCTATAAATATTTTATATTCTATTGAATGGATAATACAATCTCAAAAACACCTTCGTAAGCATCTCCAAATCCGTGATGGCAGGATATAGTATCTGAGCGGTTTCTTTTGCCGATAGTCCATGAAAATATACGAATAAAGAGGCAAAAACCTCGGAGGGCGATAGCCCGAGAATGAGCGAAGATACTATATCCTACCTTTATACTCGCGGCTTATAAATATTGCCAATTTTCATCGCGAAAAGAGAGATGCTTCGAACACCTTCCAAGAGAGATTTCTCACTACCCTATAGCGGGGAAATGAAGAACCCTGCGGCAAGACCGCAGGGTATCTTAACGCAAGGAGTTGTTTTTATCATATTCGCTCGCTAACCCCGCAGCAAGCTGCGGGGAATGCGCTCGCTATTTCGTTTCACAAATTACACTCTGAACTGCCCCGTATCTACCCATTCCTTCTTGAGAACAGACCAGAAGTCCTCTGCAAGACCCTGCATGACATACTCATAGGGTAGCCACCCATAACCCTCCTTACCCCACTCCTTTCCCCATGAATTCCTGATGAGAAGTGCCCCGGTAGTCTCAATCTTCCCATATTTATTCTTGATCTTCATCTTATCGTCATAACCGACAGCGGCCACCGCATGACCACCCTCAACCCTCTCCCTGGAGGATGGAAAAGGGATTTCCCCGGTACTATCTGCCTGCTCAATGGAGTTATAGACCGTAAACCCAAACATTGCTGGATGGCTCGCAGCAAGATAAGTCTTCACCTTTCGCAGTATCTCTTCTGCCTTTGTTCCTGGTGGGTCGTGCCTGAAGTATTTAACGGTCTGATAGTTCTGGGCAAAGGCATAGCAGAACGAAGGAGGCTCCTGATCAAACCCCTTTTCAGCATCAGTATAAGGCCAGTAATCCTCAGGCGGCACTCCAAAGAGCACCATAGCGCCCATGGTAGTCCGCAGGTTGGCCCCTGTATCACCCTTCATCTTCATCAGATTGCGGGTAACCTTATAGAGAAAGAGCCGCGAGGCATCGATATGCCTTCCAAATGACTTCCTCTCATAATATTCAATGATTCCAACTCCTGCATGGGCAGTGCAGGAACCGAGTCTGCCTTGATCTTCTATGGCCGAGCAACATTCTCTCAGATCAACCGAGGCAGGAAGGCTCTTGGCCCTGAGCAACCCCGTGGGAGCAAGGACTGATTTAATTTCCTCTGTCTTTTCCGTATAATCCCTGAGATCAGGATAATCCGGAATCCATCCCATCCCGTATTTCCCCATCATATAAACCATATACTTCTCCTTCTTCGAATTATACATTCTTCAGCCTTTTCTGTGGACAAGTCTTTTTTACAAACCAAAATAGTCTGTAATTCTCTTTCCCTTTTAAGTCCCCCTTTGCTAAAGGGGCCCGCCTGCCGTCCGTCGGGCAGGGATTGAGGGGGATTACAAATTGTCATATATCCTCTCAATAACTCCATTAAGATTCTCAAAGACCTCTTTATCAGAGAACCTTAGAACTTTAAATCCCTGAGCTCTCAGATCATCATCTCGTATTCTGTCTTCTTTTATTCCTTCATCGGTATAGTGTTGGCCACCATCAATTTCAATAATCAAATTTGCCTTTGGACAATAAAAATCAACAATATAGTTGCCTATAATTCTCTGCCTGTAAATCTGTAATCCTTTCAGTTGTTTGACCCTCAGTTTTGACCATAGCAGTCTCTCTGCATCAGTCATATTTTTTCTGAGTTCTTGCGAGTATTTCTCCAGGTTTGTATTGTAGAGTAGCATTTTCTTTGGTAATCTCCCCCAAACCCCTCTTTACAAAAGAGGGGGATATATTCTCTCTTTAATAGGGTTGGGATAATATCCCACACGATTCCCAGAAGAACCAAATTACAAAAAGCTTGGCTTTTTATATAACATTGATAAAAGGAATTTAGTAATTTCCGATCCACTCAACAAACGGGAGCTTATTTTTAAGCGAATTAAAAAGTCGTTTATCACCAGTATAAAAATTACAACCTTCCTTCTGGGCTAAGGCGAGATAAGCACAGTCATATACAGACCTTTTATATGTCTTTGCCATGTGAAGGGTATTTTCCTCTAATCCCGAAAAATCAGCCAGCACTACGCCTATTCCAAGGAGATCCCTTATTATTTCTATCCCCTCATCCTCTACAACCCTGTTTCTCGATATAGCAATATGGATAGCGCTCACAACCTCATAGATAAACAATGTAGGTGAAAAGATAGATATTTTACCTTCTATAAAATCAGTCAGCATCTGTATCGAAGCTTCAGTTTCGGATTCATCTCTAAATTGCCATTTCAGCGCAACACTGGCATCTATTACAAGCTTAACTGCCATAAATTCTTTCTCGCTCTCTTCTACCTTCCACTACGTAATCAGCTACATCACCCTTAATCTTGCCGATCCTTTCCCTCCTAAAAATTATTCTTCTCACAATTTCTCTACGCTTATTTATAAATGTATCTCTCTCTATCAACAAATTCAAAGCCCTCTCAATAGCCTCTGTTTCCGTCTTTGCTCCACTAATCTTTTTTACCTTCTCAATCTTCTCTTGATCCAGGCGAAGGTGTTTATCTTTTTTGGCCGTTTTCATATAAGCCCTCCTTATGTTCAATATTATAAAAATATGTTCATTAAGTCAAGAAGTTGTGCAAGTGAGACAGGGCTCAAATCCCGGAGGCTATTTAACGGAGATTGGGAGAGATTTAAGGAAAATCTTTTGGAAAAAATTTAGGAAGGCAGCAGAAACATCATTTTGAGATTTTGTCAAGAAAGTAAGCTCTTCTTTTTCTCATATTGTCAATATTCCCACATGTGTATGAAATACTATATATACTTCATATAGCCAGTTCATAGCCAATTCTAAAAATAGCGATTTTTAATGTAGGGAATACCATACAACTACATTGTTTAATTAACCCCTTCTTTTACTAAATTCCATTTAATATCAGCTACTTACATTAATTTGCGCCCTTTGGCATATAACTTGTTTATACTCTTTGGTGTCTTTGCAAAAAATAAAGCAAGACAGTGCTTTTTTAATAGCCGCTTTCATAATTCTTCCTTAAAATGCAAAAGGGAAATTTTGGAGATAGACATGAAAAAGCCTGATACATCAAGAAACGAAAGTAAATTTTCCAATGAGGTCAGCCATCCTACGATTTAGGGCTATGAAAGTTCTAAGGATTTTAGAAAGAAAATCACATTGTGATTTTCATCACAGCTTACCAATGAATTTTCTTTATACACTTGATTTGTATTCGCAGGAAAAATACGGCTTGAGCAGAGGCGTTGAACTCGCCTCTGCTCACACCTCTGCTCAGAGCAAACCAGGGGAAACCCCGGGACGCAGAGCAACGGGACTAATGGACGCACTGTCCAATGTCCGCCGAGCCGCCAGAGGTAAAATCCTCTGACGGCTTTTTATTTGGCAGAAAGAGGAGACCTAAAGGGAGGTATGTAGAAAGAATGAATAATTTATATCTGTGTGCTATTAATTCCAGCAAGTTTTTTTACCTGAAAATTAAAACCGGAGGGCAGAAATGAAAAAGTTAAATTTTCTTTTTCTTTGTATATTATCCATAATAGTTATTTCTTTGAATGCTTCTTCTGCCTTTTCAGGTACTGCCACACCATCCTGGGATGCCCCGACTACAAATGCTGATGGGACACCCCTTACTGACCTTGCTGGTTACAAAGTTTACTATGGCACTTCCTCACATACTTATTCCCAGAATATCGATGTTGGTAATGTAACGACCTATACTCTAAATAACCTGACTGAGGGGTATACCTATTATTTTGCGGTTACTGCGTATGATACATTAAGGAATGAAAGTGACTATTCTAATGAGGTAAGTAAAACGATAACATCTTCTCAGGATATCACTCCGCCGTCAGGTTCTATAGAAATCAACAACGGTGTTGCTTACACAGAATCACGTGATGTGACATTGAAGTTGTCAGCTACAGACCCGAGTGGAGTACCTAAGATGTGCATAAGCAACACGACCTCTTGTACATCGTGGATAGCATATGCAACATCAAAGTCATGGACACTGCCCACCGGAGACGGGGACAAGACAGTTTATGTGTGGTTTAAAGATGGGAAAGGCAATGCCAACACAACACCCTATTCAGATTTAATAAAACTTGATACCACTGCCCCTTCAGGCAGTCTTTCTGCCACCCCAGGGGAAAACAAGATTGACCTTAACTGGTCAGGTTTTTCAGATGAAACAAGCGGGATAGCAAGCTATAAACTTGCCTTCAGCACTACTGGTAAGCCTGCTTCATGTTCAACAGGTGTGCTCTATACTGGCACCGGGACTTCTTATGCCCATACAGGGCAGACAGGGCTGGACGCACGGAAGACCTATTACTATCGTGTCTGTGCCACTGATAATGCAGGAAACACATCAGGAGCCACAGCCAGTGCAAAACCTCTCGATACCACTCCACCTTCAAGCTCTATCAAAATCAACAATGATGCGGCTTACACAAAATCACGTGATGTGACATTGAAGTTGTCAGCTACAGACCCGAGTGGGGTACCTAAGATGTGCATAAGCAACACGACCTCTTGCACATCGTGGATAGCATATGCAACATCAAAGTCCTGGACACTGCCAACTGGAGATGGAAACAAGACAGTTTATGTGCGGTATAAAGATGGAGTGGGCAATGCCAACACAACACCCTATTCAGATTTAATAAAACTTGATACCACTGCCCCTTCAGGCAGTCTTTCTGCCACCCCAGGGGAAAACAAGATTGACCTGAACTGGTCAGGTTTTTCAGATGCAACAAGCGGGATAGCAAGCTATAAACTCGCCTTCAGCACTACTGGTAAGCCTGCTTCATGTTCAAAAGGCGTGCTTTATACTGGCACCGGGACTTCTTATGCCCCTACAGGGCTGAATGCACGGAAGACCTATTATTATCGTGTCTGTGCTACTGATAATGCAGGAAACACATCAGGAGCCACAGCCAGTGCAAAACCTCTCGACACTACTTCACCCGTAGGCTCTATAAAGATCAACAACGATGCTACCTATACAAAATCACGTAATGTGACATTGAAGTTGTCAGCTACAGACCCGAGTGGAGTACCTAAGATGTGTATAAGCAACACGACTTCTTGTACATCGTGGGTATCATACGCAACATCAAAGTCATGGACACTGCCAACTGGAGAAGGGGAAAAGACAGTTTATGTGTGGTTTAAAGATGGTAAAGGAAATGCCAATACAACACCTTATTCAGATTCAATAACCTTTGATAAAACGTCAATCACAGCAGAGGCAAGCTCTGCAAAGGAGTCAGAAACAGGTTCAGATAACCTACCAAAGACAGGCCAGACAATAAGCTATGCCCCGGAGGATGATGGTTACATTCAGGCAGGAATTGAGTGGCCTAATCCAAGGTTTGCAGATAATGGTGATGGCACAATGACAGATAATCTTACAGGGCTTATATGGCTTAAGGATGGAGGCTGTATAAAAGAGAAGAAGTGGGAAGATTCACTTAAAGCTATTGCAGATTTTAACACCACCCCTGGAAATTACAACTGTCTTGGATATGCAGCTAACTATTCTGATTGGCATCTTCCCAATGCTAAAGAACTTAAAAGCCTTACAAATTATGGGGCTTCTGATTCAGCAGCATGGCTTAACTCTGAGGGCTTTGCAGATATGAATGCCTACTACTGGTCCTCTACAACCAATCAAGTTGATCCTTCTTTTGCATGGATGGTAAGGATATCTACTGGCAAAGAGGTACCTGACTTAAAGTCTAACCAGTACTATGTATTACCTGTACGTGCTGGTGCCTCTGTCAATTCTTATGAGTTACCAAAGACAGGCCAGACAATAAGCTATGCACCTGGGGATGATGGTTACATTCAGGCAGGAATTGAGTGGCCCAATCCAAGGTTTGCGGACAATGGTGATGGCACAATGACAGATAATCTTACAGGGCTTATGTGGCTTAAGGATGGAGGCTGTATAAAAGAGAAAAAGTGGGAAGATTCACTTAAAGCTATTGCAGACCTTAACAACAATCCTGGGAATTACAACTGTCTTGGATATGCAGCTAACTATTCTGACTGGCATCTTCCCAATGCTAAAGAACTTAAAAGCCTTACAAATTATGGGGCTTCTGATTCAGCAACTTGGCTTAACTCTGAGGGCTTTGTAGATGTGAATGCCTCCTACTACTGGTCCTCTACAACCAATCAGGTCAAATCTTCTCATGCATGGTTAGTAATGATATCTGCTGGCAAAGAGGTACCTGACTTAAAGTCTAACCAGTACTATGTATGGCCAGTGCGTGCTGGAAATCTTGGTCGATGACTCGTTGAGAGGGAATCAATAAATAAGGAGAGAAATGATGCGACTGTTAGCAGAGAAGGGGGTCAATTGCTATTCTTCTTTGAAATTAATAAAATGGCAAACAAGACTTAGATACACAAAAAAGTTTTTGGTTAACTGGTATATTGTAATATTCTAATTAAACAGGTGAGAAAAATGAAAAAATTGATTCAGCTAATGTTGTGTTTAATTACCTTTACTTCAGGGATCTTCATTCCTTTCTCTACTTATGCTTTTGACTATGTATTAGGAACTGGGACATATACTAAAAGCAGTCAATCAAAACCTGCCAAAGGAGCGAGCATTACAGACCCAAATTTCCACACAACAGTTACTCGGATTACTGACAAAACTACTGATGGATATGATGCTGACCTGATGGTTCCCTACTATGGAAGATTTAACCCTGAAAATGCCGATGGAACTCGCATTTTGTTAGGACAGGAATATTATTATTATCTTTACAATGCAAACTCTCCATACACAATGATTAGGAAAATAAACCCTATTAGTTTGGGTTTCCTACATTCATGGAGTGGAGGTGCAATAGAAGTTCAGTGGGATGCCAATGACCCTAACATTTTTTATTATATTTTGGGCAGTTTTGCAGGTAGTTCAGGGGAAATTGACCCATCTGACCTTGCTACTTTTAACAAATATAATATTGCAACTGATACAAGGACAAAAATTCATGACTTTAAAAATGAATTCCCAACAGCTACGCTTGTAAATGTATCCACTGAAGGTGAACCTTCTGCGGATCAAAGATACTGGAGTTGGATGGTTTACAATTCGTCAGGTACGCTCATTAAACAGATTGTTTACGATAAGACCAATGATACGATTATTCACCAAATAGACAATCCTCCATGTGGTGTAGATTGGATAACTACAAGCCCAGATGGTAATTATACTATGGCCAACCACATGGGTTGTAATAACTGGTATGGGCAGGTTTATCCATGGTCGAACTGGCCTAACCATTCAAGCATTTCATTGCAACAGCACTCTGACACAGCATATTTTTATACCCCAGGTGTAGGTAAGGAACAGGCTCACTTTGGAGTCGATTCAACATACGATTGCCTTGGAGTAGAGGATTATGATCCTAATGGATACCGCCTTAGATTATTCAGTTATTGTGGTGGCACGGGGCCATATTGTCCATCTATGGAAATCTCTGCCAGTAACTTTGACAAACCAGGATGGGGAGCAGTGCGTTTTTATGCGCAAAAAGGAGGCGGAGATTGGTACGACTATCAGATAATATTAGTTGAATTGAATAAAAATAAGTGTAGATATAAACAGCAGGCTGGTGGAAGTTGGACGGCATGTAGCGAGCCAGAGAGAATTTGGAGAATTGCCCATGTCCACGATACAGGTGCCGATTCTGGAGGAGGAGGATATTGGGCTTATTGGGCAAGCATCAATAGGAAAGGAACAAGACTCTATTTCGGTTCTAATTGGGATACCCCAGGGGGGCAAGTAGAAACTTACATGGTCGAACTTCCTTCAACTTGGTATAAGGATTTAATGGGAAATACACCACCTACCGTTTCAGCTTCTGCCACTCCTACAAGTGGTCAATCTCCTCTAACAGTAAAGTTTACTGGCTCAGCAAATGATCCTGATGGCACAATTGTTTCATACCGCTGGTATTTTGGTGACGGGAGCACTTCAACTGAGCAGAATCCCACCCACATATATAATAAAGGGGGCCTTTATACAACGACACTGGAAGTTATCGATAATGGTGGCGCCACAAACAGGGCATTTGTCTCAATTTCAGTCGGAGATAGTGTACCTCCAGCATCGCCACCAGGAGTTACTGTTAAATAAATTGATGAAAAAATCTTTAATCCTTCTACTTTTTTCTATATTCTTATTTCCTATCAGATCTTATGCTGGCAATTTTTTTATCACATCTTACGACTTTAATGACAACGATGCAAGTACAATAGCATCTAAATACGATGTTATTGTAACAAATTTAAGTAAATCATCCGCTGTGTCAACAATGAAGTCTTTTAATCCTTCGATGAAGGCATTCTGGTATAGAGATGCTTTGTGTTATGGGAACTCATACCCTGTCTTGGACACAGTAACAGGCAACAGAGTCCACAGGAATGGATGGGACTGGGAATTGCAGGATATTTCTAATTCCAGCTATAGGACTTATCTCGCTAATTACATAGCCGATTATCTTACCAACCACTCTCAATTCGATGGGGTGTTTTTAGACGATGTGTTACATGATTTGTATGAAACAGATTTCCATGATGCTGTTACAGGATTACAGGCTCATCTTCCTTCTAATCTAACAAACCAGACTAACTGGCGCAGTTATATGGTGTCTCTCCTTTCAGCCACAAAATCCGCTATAGGTTCTAAACTTGCAATCATAAATACCAACTTTTACCGAACTGAATACATAGCCGTAGTAGACGGTATTTTTGATGAATGGTTTGCTCATCCAAATTGGGATGACGCAAATACCTGGAACTATGATGGAGTATGGAAAGATTCTGTTGATCACTTAGTATCGGTTGCCAACAGTAGCAAGTATTTTTTAGCACAATCAGGGGTTACAGATGGGGCTACTCAAGCTCAAATTAAGAAACTTGTCCGTTATAGTTTTTCTTCGTTCCTTATGGGTGTCCCAGCTAATAATAGCTTTGCAAAATACTACTTTTGCCCATCAATGACATATTCAAATTATTATTGGTATTCAGATTGGACAGCAAATTTAGGAAATCCAACAGGAGATTATTTTCAAATCCAGGGGACTGACTTCTATAGAAGAAATTTTGAGAAGGGAATCGTGATGGTTAATCCAACCGACCAGACAGGCAAGGTAGGGTTAGAAAAGACTTATTGTAATTTAGATGGGCAATCTGTTTCTGAAATAAATTTCTCTGATCACGAAGGTGTAATATTGCTTAATTGCGATACCATTCCACCAGCACCTCCAACAAATTTATTGGTTAACTAAATTGATGCTATCTGAATATCTAAAATTACTTATAAAGATCTCATGCCAGAGAGCAAAGTTAACCAGCAACCATAATTTGGTACCGTAATTCTTCGCTCCGGAGCAGTGAGCGTCAAGCATATATTTCAGAAATCTCTGATTGAAATAAGCCCCTATTCCTCCATTACTATCCAGCAGAACTTCATGACAAAATTTTCGTAAATCCTGTCTAAACCATTTGTCTATAGGAATGGAAAAGCCCATTTTCCCCCGCTGAAGAATTTTCTCAGGAAGCACCTTAGCAAATGCCTTTTTGAGAATATATTTACTTTCACCATTCCGTAATTTAAGCGAGTTAGGAATAGTTACAGCAAATTCTACAAATCTATGATCCAAAAATGGACTTCTCACTTCAAGGGAATTTGCCATACTGGCTATATCTACCTTTATCAGAAGATCGTCGGGTAGATAACTGGTCAAATCCATAAAATTTATCTGAGAAAGAACATCCTTGTTTGGAGACTGGTTTGTTTTTGAAGTATAAAAGTCTCTTGCTTGTTGCTTATGGATATTGTTCTTTATTTCAGAGTTGTATAAATGACCCTTGAAAGAGCCGTCAAAATGGGAGATCCATATAAAATCTCGCTCTTTTGGTGTAGAAAAACGATACCCTAAAGACTTTTGAATGCGATTCACTATACTATCAACTGGAAAGAAACTCAGATCCTTACTTAAGATAAGCCTGCTTACAATTGACCTTAAAAGACCATTTAGGGAATTCTTTGAAATAATGTTTTGAATAATCGGATATTTGCCATATCCAGCAAAAAGTTCATCTCCACCATCCCCTGATAAAGCAACCGTTACAGATTGCCGTGTCATTTTGGAAACATAATAAGTTGGAATAGCAGAAGAATCACCAACTGGTTCACTATAATACCAGACCAATTTGGGGATAAGGTCTTTTACATCAGAAGTTACTATATACTCATGATGATCTGTGGAAAAGTGTTTTGCTACAATTCTTGCATATTCCAATTCGCTGAATTCACCTTCAGTAAATCCAATGGAGAAGGTTTTAACTGGCATGCTGGAGTGTTCAGCCATTAAACCGACTATAATGCTCGAATCAATTCCGCCACTGAGAAATGCTCCTAAAGGTACATCACTGATTAATCTCATCTTCACCGATTCACTCAATAATTGATATAAATTGTGAGCACATTCATTTTCATCTATCAAACTACTGGTAGAATTATTTAGTGTCCAGTATTTTTCTGTTTTAATTTTCCCATTTTCACAAATTAGCACTGTAGCAGGAGGAAGCTTTTTGATACCTTGGAATATTGTCATTGGTGCAGGGATGTAATTAAAGGTCAAATAGTAGTCAAGAGATTGAAAATCTACCATTCTTTCTACTTGAGGATCTACCAACATTGACTTAATCTCGGAACAAAACCAGAGAGTCCCACTCTTTTCCATATAATAAAGTGGCTTCTTCCCCATTCGATCCCTTGCTAAGATTAATCTCTTTTTCCCCTCATCCCAGAGTGCAAAAGCAAACATCCCTCTAATTTTTTCTATAAAATCAATCCCATATTCTTCATACGCATGCACTAACACTTCTGTATCCGTTTTAGTGTAAAATCGATGGCCCTTCTTTTCTAACACTTCCCTTAATCCCAAAAAGTTATAAGCTTCTCCATTGTATACGACTACAACGGTTTTGTCTTCATTGAATACGGGCTGGTGCCCACCTTCTAAATCAATGATACTGAGCCTTCTCATACCTAATCCAATACAATCTTTTACATAAATGCCTTCATCATCAGGTCCGCGGTGGATGATTTGGGAACACATTTTCTTAATCAGGTCTTCATCTACCGAAGTTCCCCTTCCGAAATTATATTTACCAACTATCCCACACATTTTCCTATTCCAGGCAACGTAAATATTTCCTAAATCCAGTGATAAACAGAGCTGGCTTGAGCAACATCAGTCCGCCTGAGGCGGATTCGGTAATAGTTCTTAGCAAATTGGAGCGATAACAGTCTCGACTGTTTGAACCCCGAAAGCTTTCGGGGTGAGTTTTGAGACTGTAGCGAAAAGAGCTTAGAACTGTCGAAAAATATCGTAGCAAGCGAAAGACAACCCTGTTTATTAAAGTCTTTATGTCTGGATTTGAGTATTTTTAATCTTAATTTGACGCAATGAAGCCCTTAGTACCCCAAACCCAGAAACGTCTTGAACAAAATGTGCAAATGATTTACTCTCAGTCCCTATTCTTCTCAATTCGTACCTGTCTGATTCTGAATCGTTCATGCCATAGATCATAGACATTGCACATATATATCCGCATTCCCTGACCATCTCTTTAATCTTTTCATTAAAGTCATCCTCCTTACCATTAGGATAACAGAAGGTCAATATATCTCTTTGCATCACCTCTTCTATTCTGTGCTTTGATTCTTGAATTTCTTGAAGGGCTTCATTGAGCGATATTTTTGATAATATTGGATGCGTGCACGTGTGAGAACCATAGCTCACACCAGATCCGGACATTTCTAATATCTGATTCCAAGTTAAAGGGGCATAATCCGGAGTTGCATGCTCAGGAGCTGTAACGCCCAATTCTTTCAAGACCTGCGAAATAAATTCATCTCTTCCGGCCGTGGTGCAACTGGTACATATTCCATCCAGAGATAATTTTAGTTCGGCTCTTCCTCTGCGATTTGTGAGATCAAAGACTTTTCCGTTCAGTGTAAAATCAGCCCTTGATGTATTGCTAATACCAAAATTAAGTAAATCATGCCAGAGCCATATACCCTTATCAATAAAATCTACTGTCAAAAAAACCGTTGCAGGAACAGCATATTTTCTTAGTATTGGGAATACTATATTATAAAAATCCTGATATCCGTCATCGACTGTAATAATTACAGAATTGGGCGGTAATTCCTTCTTCCTCAGTAAAAAATCTAAATAAGATTCTAACTTGATGGTATTAAAATGCCTTTTGAGATATTTAATTTGGCTTTCAAATGATTGGGGAGTGATATACCCTTCCCAAAATCTGTGATAAGCTAATATCCTAATATGACTTTTATAGATTAGATTGGCAAATCTAAAAAGACCTGCGTATCTAAAAAGGTGTAATGCTATGGTCTTCGTATTTAAGGGCATTTGTAGATTTTTGCTATTACAAATATTGGGCTTTAATTTCTTTGCTTATTGACTACTTCCTGGTAGGCTACTTCCTGCAACTTTGTAATGTTTTCCCAATCATATGTTTCAGCTAATTTGCGGGCATTTTGCCCCAGGTAATCCCGGAGGCCCCTATTCTTTAAAACTGAAATAACCTTTGACGCAAACTCACCTGGATTATCAGCAATAAGGATATCTTTCCCATCAGTGCACTTGATCCCTTCACAACCCACTGAGGTCGAAACAATAGCTTTCCCCATAGCCATTGCATCTAATATCTTTAGTCTTGTACCGCTTCCGATACGTATTGGTACAACAAAAACTGCACTCTCTTGTACGTATGGTCTTATATCTGTTACAAAACCTGTAACTCTCACACCGCTGTTATTTGACGCCCTCTTAACAATTTGTTTTGGGGGACTTGTCCCCAAAAAAGTCATCTTTACATCAGAAGATTGTTTTAAGATTATTGGAAATATCTCCCTCCAGAAGTAAAGCGCAGCATCACGATTGGTATGCACATCCATATGACCTACCCAAATCATTGAGTTTGGTACACACCGTAAATCATTAGGGCTGAAATAGGAAGTATCTGTCCCATTCGGTACCACAAATAATTTTGCTCTCGGAGCAATTTTCTGGATCAGAATTTTATCGTACTCTGAAACAACTACACACGCATCAAACTTATAAACTGCTTTTTTCTCATAGGACCTAAGCTTAAAATATTGAAAGCCTAAGTAAGTCTTTTTAAATAAATTTCTCTCTTCTTTAAACCATCTAAATAACCTTACTGATTCAACATTGTGGTTGACTAATAATTTAGGAATTCCTTTAAATTCGTTAATATATTGCGTTAACGGCAACATATCAACATGTACAAGATCTATACTTTCCTTTACAATGATTTCCCTTATTTTATCTCTCATAGCTGATACATCATATTTTTCGGCCACAAAAGGAAGTGGAGATAAAAGGTTCTTCGAGATACCCCAAAAGAGTTTTGAAGCTGAAGAGTCAGTTGGGATCCTAAACGGGTAAACAGCTCTGCAAAAACTTCTCAGATGATCTAAATGCTCCTTATTTAATTCATCCTCAAGTTGAATAAATGTCACAAGAGTCACATTATGCTTTTTAGCAGCACCCTTAAGAATATGATATGTTCGTAAACTATGCCCACTTATGAGCGGATAAGGGCTTCTGGTAGACAAAAATAAAATATTCACAATCTATATTCTTTATCGCTGAAAAGCACTTTTTACTACTGGACACTGGATATTTCTATATTAGATCCAATTTTGACATTTTTAATTTCCACTTTTCTGATTTAGGATGAAAAAAGAAGTAGTTTGAAAACCTTTTATTAAGATATTCTTTAGTCTCTATTAAATTAACATCGTAAACAAACACTCGATACCCTAATTTTTTTAGTAATTCGAAGACTGCTTCACTGTTCTTTTTGGAAATCTCAATAAGCAAACATGGATGTAGTACTTTAAGAAATCTTAATCCTCCAAGAATGACTTCCAGTTCGGCTCCTTCTACATCACATTTAATAAAGTCAAGCCGTTCAAATACTTTCTCATCCCATAGTTCATCAATTGTGAATACATCAACGGTTTCTATTTTACCTGGTTCACTGTGCTGAATAAAGTGAGCCCATGCAAAACCATCAAATCCCTCCATATCCGGAATCACCATATTTTGTTTTCCTGATTTATAACCCAGAGCCTGTTTAAATAATCGAACATTGGATAGGCAGGCATTTTGTACAACAGCTTCTAATATATTATAATTTCCCCAAATAGGTTCAAATGAATAAACTTGCCCTTCTTTACCCACCAATGATGATAGTTTAATTGTATATTCGCCTACATTTGCCCCTATATCTGCGACTTGATCCCCAATATTAATGATAGACTCAAGAGCTACTATTTCTTTTTCTTTACGATATACATTTTTTAAAATCCTTCTAACAAGATAATACTTTCTGAGTCTATGTTGAAGTTGGGTACTACACGTTTTACGGATTATTTTTTTGAGAACCTCTTTGGAATTTATCATAACAAAATCCCTTTTGTTGCACTAACCTCTCTACACCAGTTCGTTAGATCCATGAGTATTCTGTTGAAATAACAATATCGAATACCAATATTATTTTATCCCTCACTAACTTTTCACGGCAAGAACAAAAATACAGTGTGGAACTGGGTAAAATCTGCCAAAGTAGCCATACATTAAAGGCTTTAAACCAACCATTTTCATACAGTTGCACAACGATCTTTTGGAAAAGAATCGAATGTGAGGACCGGTTGGATCGAAATGTTTGTTAAATGCTAATAACACTAATAATAGGTTTTTAACAAAACCATGGTACGGAGTAGTTACTAACAATCTCCCACCTATCCTAAGAACACGAGCCATTTCTGAGAAAACTTTCTCTGTATTATATACATGTTCTATTACCTCAGAGGCAAAGATAAAATCAACTGAATTATCTGTTAAAGGAAATGCGCTACCATCTTCAATCTTGTGGAACTGTACTCCTGGAAGAGAGGCTGAAGCCCTCTCCAGTGCAGTGTCTGAAACATCAAGACCTATATATTTTGCCACGGGGTTAATCTTTATCATTTCCTTGATAATTTCACCATTGCCACAACCAAAATCAACTATGACTGATGAATCACTCTTTGGAATAAAACGCCTCAACTTAGGCCATTTCAAATGGAAATCACTTAGTTTTCCATCAGGTCTTTGTGACCAATAACGTTCATAATAAGTATTCATAATTTGCTCTCTCTGTGCAGCCCTCAGAAGTCTACCTAATATTTATAGTCCCCCACAACACGCTTGACACCTTTTATAACCTGCCAATATTTATTTGGAATCTCTTAAGTATTTAGAATTATATTTATATGATAGGTTATCAAAAAATAAAAAACTTCATCTCATTACCTTCCAATAATCTATATCCTCATTTTTTCTTATTTTTTTAAGTACCCAGTAAGTTTTAACCTTAGCATATATTCTTATTAAAATATATAGCATTAAAAATATTTTTGATTTAACATCTGTTAAATTAATCCAAGCTTTAACAATATTATCACCCTTACCCCATGTCCATTTATACCCTTCTCCAAGTGATCCCTTAAATAATTCAACTTTTATGCCTTTCTTTTTAAGATACGAATAATATTCCCTATACCTTTTAGCAGAAATTTCTTGCCTGCTTCTCTTTTTAAGTTCACTGCCCAAATCAGAAGGAGTTTTAAAAATAATTTTAATGTTTGGATCTTTAAGGAACCATCCGTTAAGTCGAGAGGACACATACATGTCCTCTGCAAATTGAAATTCAGGAAAACCTATTTTTTTTAGAATATTTAGTTGGATACCATAACACATACCTGAAATCGAATTGATCTTAAGGGATTCGCGAAATCTATCAATTGCTCTATATATTTTAGATACAATGTCTTTTCTTGAGTTAAAAAAAACATCTGGCAAACAATTCGCACCTATAGCACACAAGAGGGGATTACTCTCAAATCGAGTGATGAAATTCATGAGAACATCATTACCAATAAACTCACAATCAGCATCAAGAAATATTACATAAGGTATCTGACAATCAGTATTTGAAATTTGCTCGAAATATTTGATAGCTTTATTTATTGCCTTAGTTTTTCCTTTTTCTGGCGTTGATATTAGCAGTACTTTGTTTGGATAGTTCCTTGCAAGATAATTAACAATCTCCTCTGTTCTATCACTACAACCATTTGCTACTACTACCACTTTGACCGAATATCCGCCTGGAATATTCTGATTTAAAACGCTTTCCACTGCTCTCCGTATAACTTTTTCTTCATTATGAGCCATAATGGCTACTGGTAGTGTTTTAATGATGTTCTTATTATTTACGAACATTAATATTTCCTTCTTATTTAGTTCTTACAATTGAGGAACTTCCCCTTTTCGTACTTGCCAAGTTTATTATAAAGCGAATATTAGGGTTAAGACAGTGCTGCTCTTATCTGTAACCTGGTTTTATATATTCTTTCCCATTCCAGCGATAGAAAGGAAACTTTTCTAATGCAGCCCCCCCCCCCGAAACTGTCTTGACATTTGTATAGCCCAATTTCTCCATCATGTACCATGCCAGACCGGCACTCGCAGTTTCTTTGTCTCAGTAACAGTAAGTAAATATTTCTTTCCCTTCTCTGGGAAAATTTGGGATAACAATTTGCCCACTTTCAATCTTTTCTTGTTCGAAGGGAAGATTAAAAGCACCCATTATATGCCTTCTTTCAAAGGCTTCTCCTCCCGCTTGAATAAGAATTGCTTTACCGGCTTTAACTTTTTCGTAGGCTTCATAAGCTGAAACTCTCGGAACGTCAGGATAATCGATTTGTCGAGCTCCTGTTGTTACGGGTGGCAATTGATTTTGAGCATATATACTAACTGAAAATAACCAAAAAATAATTGAAACAAGCAGCAAGTATTTTTTCATCACTTTCCCCTCCTTCGGAATTAATTAATGATTTTTGCTCATTCTTTATTAAACTCAATACAAAATCCTGATTAGATTTCAATCATGCTACAGGAGTTTCAAGATCATTTTGAGGTGTTGTATCCCGCTAATTCTTCATTCCATTTCTCTGGAAGACTCAATTGATATGTATCTACAGTCCCGCTTGGATTATCCCAATTGGAACCCCAGAATACTTTTGTGCCTCTTCTATTAATAGTAGCATGAGGCTGGGCCCAATAATCGCTACCCACTGAATGGGAATGGGCTAACCTCCAAACTCTCCCATTTGTCTTCAGTTCAACCATAAAAAGTTGCTCATCCATCCATAAACCGTTCGGGTGATAAGTAGAAACAAGTCCCCAGCCCGGTTTATCATAATTGTTTCCCGAAAAGTGCACCCCAGGGCAATGCCAAGGAGAGCCTCCGCAAGATATTTTAACAATATTCGTTACTGCGCCAGTAGCGAGACCAGCCATGCTTATATAGTCGGTTTGTTCATTTTGGTAGAAATAAACTTCCGTTCCATCAGCTTTCATAGCAAAATCTGAATGTCCACCAGCTCCTGGCAGATTAATATAAGCATTGGGGAAATTAGCTACAGGATACGAAACAATCCAGCGTCCTTTGACATAATGAGGTATTACAACATATTTACCAGAAGGACTCACTGTTATGTAGTCACCAGTTAATGCATTATTCCCCCATCTCTTAATTACTTCCCCTCGATTCTTACCATAATAATCTTTATCGTAAATTATTATGGTAGTCTTGCCTGATCTATTGCCAGGGTATGTTATAAACCATGCCCAGATTCTCCCATCCTTGGAGGGTTCCCCTTCAGTTTGAGTAGCCAGCCGGGTAGCACCAGGATAATCCTTTTTGGCATCGTAAAGAACTGTTCGCTTGTCAGTTGCTAAATTATACATGTTGAAAGTAGCTGGATCTGTGCATTCTGATAAATCACCGTTTGCACCTGGAAGGACATAATAAAATATTTTTGGATTAGAGGGGGCCCATCTTGGCTCTATTGGGCCACCATTATAATCTTTCTGCCACCCAAGTTTTCTGGGATCAAGTCTTTTTACAAGTCTAAAATTTTTAGCATCGTAGATGTACCAATTTCTTTCTTTATATGACAGCATAATAAGTGTTCCATCAGAATTTACAATGTCTGCCCTGCAATACTCTGGCATTATACCATCTACTTTGTATTTGGACGCGTCTGTAATTCTTGTAATTTCTGTGTGGAAATTTGGATCAACTACGAAATTCCCTTTATTTGGTTTGGGCATATTTGGCTTTGGATATGATTTGTTGCCAATAACAAAGTTAAATCCACCGATAGCATTCACAGAATAAATTAGAGAGAGTAGTAGCAGTAACAAGAATATTCGTCGTCTTACCCGTCTGTCCATTGGTCATTCCTTACATTCATTAAGCAAATATTGTCCTTTTTAATACACCAATATGTCCTTTAAGCATTGGCCAGAATATTCTTTTCCATCATTATTCTTACCCTCACCACCAAAGCCAAAACTACCCAATAAAGACCCATCAGATTTAGATAAGTCCAATTATCATGCGTAAAGTTGCAAATTATATTAGCAATCACACATGCTGCAAAACCTAATCCCAAGCCCTTCAAATGCTGTTCCTCAGATTTTCTATATAGCTGCCAGCCACTTTTAAAAGCTAAATAATATAAATATATATAAATAAAAAATCCTATTATTCCACCTTCTGCCAGAGTCTTGAAGAAATTATTGTGTGTATCCAGACCCCGAATCAATCTATAATTACGGAAGCCAACTCCTAAAATGGGACTGCCTGTAAACAATTTCAATGCATCTTTCCAAAGCTCAAATCTGCCTTGAGCACTGGGATCAAACATTGGTGTAGCATTAGAGTAGAGACCTTGTTTTTCTGATTGTGACATCTCAATTTCAGCTTTTTGTTCTTCAGACAATGTACTCATTTGAATCCTCTCCATGACTGATTGAGGTAAAAGGGCTGGTGATAGAAACAATAAAATGATAAATGCTATTAACAATTTTTTACTTTTAAAAAACAAAAGGAATGCTAATCCTATAGGAAATGCAAAATACCCTGCCCTTGAAAAGGAGTACATCAAACAATAAAAGGTAAAGATGGAAATAAGTCCAAATAAGATCCTTTCTAAGCGTCTCTTTGCAAATAAAAATAGACCAATTACCAATAATCCGTACTGGGCGAAAAAAGCACCCAGTTCATTTGGACCTAAGTATGAAAAAGGTCCGGAAACACGCATATCATGGGTATAATGCCATTGCTTAACCCATCTAAATTCTCTAAAGAAAAACACATCTGTTAAAAAAATAGAAAACAATGCCACTACCATAATTATTTTCATCCATTTCTGATCTTTGATATTGTTGACCGTAATGAAATAAAGTATAGGTAGCAAAACCAAGTTTTTCCAGTCTTGCAATCGAGGGTTACTAAGACTGGTCGGAAGATCTATCCCTAAATTGAAAGAACCCCACCATAAGCTTATATACATAATAATGATATACAAAAATATTGGAAGATTTAAGGATGTCCTTACAAATATTTTACCGTTTTCGCTTCTTCCTCTAAACAACCACCCGATAATCACTGATAAAACTAAAATATCTACAAACTGATTGCCAAAAGGGAAAGCTTGGATTTTCTGTAAGATGTTTTGAAGTGGTAGAAATAAAACTAAATATACGAGACCGATCTCAGTTTTAACTAATATTGTTAATAAAGCTACTATTATGCCGAATATATAAATTGTTAAAGGGGTATAATATGATAAAATTTCCATTCTCGGTTAGTTCACTTTTATAAAGAATTCACAATAGCCAGGAAATAATAAAAATACAATTTTCCAAATTATTTGTTCTACTCACGACGTTGTCCCTTTCTTTAGTTGAAGTAAAAAGCACCCGTTAAACATATCCTAAGCTGCCTTCTCCTTTACATCAATTGATTTCCGTTGCAGGGTCATCAGCAGTTTCGGTATTTCCTGATATCC
>Ga0315282_10005101_pt1 | contig 22515 bp, 19 predicted proteins | sample YL17G07_20_MG_FD_203693 | JGI IMG/M metagenome (GOLD analysis project Ga0315282, IMG submission 203693) | Sediment microbial communities from Yellowstone Lake, YNP, Wyoming, USA - YL17G07_20 | ecosystem: Environmental > Aquatic > Freshwater > Lake > Sediment | place: USA: Wyoming | collected... | reverse complement strand
AGCTGCGCGTCTCACGCGACTTGTCGGCAAAGACGTCACTCATGCCTACATTATGCGTCAACGGGTCGGCTGCAGTCGACTCAAAATGTCAGCATCCAGACGTCAATGACGACATTTTGAGTCATCCACGTTCGACCCGCTGACTTCGGCCAGCATCCGCACGATGTCAGTCTCGATGGCACGGATGTCGGCTTCGATCTCCTCCAATGGGCGGGGCGGCGTGTAGCGGTAGAAGTAGCGGTTGAAGTTGATCTCGTAGCCGACGAGGCCCACCTGGCCGTCCTTCGGGTCGCGCTTGGACGTGTCGATCCAGGCGTCAGGGACGTGAGGCTTCACCTCGCGATCGAAGAACGTCTCGACGGTCTCGGCGAGCGGCACGCTCTCGGTGTCGCGCAGCTCCGGGTCAGCCTCTGGCTGCCCGTCGTCGTCGCGGCAGATGGCGGCCGTCTCGTCCCGTTCGGAGAGCGCGGAGAGGATCGCCCTTCGCGCCGGCGGGGGCACCTTCACGACGGCCTTCTTCGCCGCGGCGTCGAGAACGCGCTCGAACTCGTCTCGATCCATATGGAGCGTGGCGCGCAGCGCGCGCAGGAGCTTGCGGATCGCCTCCTGCAGCGCGCGCCCTTCGGCTTGCTCCTTGGCTCCAGCGGCGCCTTTCTTTTTCGACTGCGCGAGCCCCTGGAAGCCCTTCTCCTCTTCGAGACGTGCGATCCGCTCAGAGCTCGCCAGGAAGTTGAGCCGCAGGGGCCGCTCGACGGTGATCTTGCGGAAGCCGAAGTGCGTGGTCGGGAAGATCCGGCTGACGACGACTTCCTCCTGCTTGCCGTCCTTGGTGACGCCTCGCGTATCACCGTCCCTGAAGTCCGCGAGGATTTTGAGAATGTCCAGCGCACGCTCGAGTGGAATCTCGCGGCGCTTGTCGCCCAGGCTCTTGCGCATCGGCACCCAGAATGACGTGGCGTCGACGAGCTGCACCTTGCCCTTGCGCGCCGGCGCCTTGCGGTTGGTGACGACCCAGACGTAGGTGGCGATGCCGGTGTTGTAGAAGAGCTGCTCGGGCAGCGCGATGAGGGCTTCCAGCAGATCGTTCTCGAGGATGAACCGGCGGATCTCGCTCTCGCCGCTGCCCGCGTCGCCGGTGAAGAGCGGCGAGCCGTTCATGATGATCGCGATGCGCGAGCCGCCCTCCTTCGGGTCCTTCGCGTGCGCGAGCATGTGCAGCAGGAACAGCAGCTGGCCGTCGCTGATTCGCGGAAGCCCCGGCGCGAAGCGGCCCGCGGCGCCGCGCTCGTGCTCGGTGCGCACGGCGTCCTCGTCTCGCTTCCAGTCCTTGCCGTACGGAGGATTCGCAATCAGGTAGTCGAACGTCTTGCCAGAGTGCCGGTCGTTCGAGAGCGTGCTTCCGTACGCGATGTGGTCCGCGTCGCGACCGGTCGGGTCTTTCATGAAGAGGTCCGACTTCGAGACCGCCCACGTCTCCGGATTGACCTCCTGGCCGAACAGGTGAATCTCCGCGGCCTTGTTGATCGCGGGGCGCAGCAGATCGCCGTTCTTCCGGAGGCCGACCGTGATGTGCTCCTTGGTGATCAACAGCATGCCGCCGGACCCGCAGCAGGGATCGCAGACGGTGCAGACGATGCCTCTGCGGCGAATCCGGCTTTCATCTCCAGCGAGCATGAGATCCACCATCAGGTGGACGACGTCGCGCGGCGTGAAGTGCTCGCCGGGGTTCTCGTTGAGCGCCTCGTTGAACTTGCGAATCAGCTCCTCGAAGATCGTCCCCATCGTCGGGTTGTCGATCGTGTCCGGGTGCAAGTCCACGTTCTTGAATCGCTCGAGGACCTGGAAGAGCAGCCCCGCCTCGTCGAGCTTGCTGATGGTGTTGTCGAAATCGAACTTCTCGAGCACCTCGCGCATGTTGACGCTGAAGCCCGCGATGTAGTTCCGGAGGTTCGTGGCCAAATGCGGCGCGTCGGCCAGGAGCTTCTCGAAGTCGTAGCGCGACGTGTTGTAGAAGGCGAAGCCGGCGATCTTTCGCAGCTGCGCGTCGAGATCCTGCAGCCCCTTCCCGCGAAGCTCCGCCTGGCGCTTGAGCACGCGCTCCTTGGTGTCCGCGAGCACGCAGTCGAGGCGGCGCAGGACCGTGAGCGGCAGGATGACGTCCTGGTACTTGCCGCGCTTGAAGGTGTCGCGGATCAGGTCCGCGACGCCCCAGAGGAAGCTGACGATTTCGCTATGGTTCACTGAGTGTGCTCTCTGCCCTCGCTCCTGGTGGACGTCGTCACGAGGCGGCTATCTGAAGGTTGGTGCTCACCCGGCGCCGCTCACGGTTTGCACGCCGCTGCGGACTGCAGCGCACGGTCAAGGTGCGCGAATTGACTTGCCCGCCATGTCATAACTGACATATCCTGAAGCGGCCAACGAGCGAGATTATCCACTACCTGGACCCAGACGCGGTAGTCATTCTCGACGTCTTCGCGAAGAAGACCGCAGCAACTCCTCGGGCGGTAATCGAGAACTGCGACCGGCGCCTGGCCGAGTACCTGCGGATCGTTCACCCGAGGCGATCATGAATCGCGACAAGCAGAAGCGGCTCGAGCGAGCCGGATGGCGGGTCGGCGACGCCGGCGACTTCCTCGAGTTGAGCGAGGACGAGCGACGGTTCGTTGAAATGAAAGTGGCGTTGGCCGCAGGATTGCGAGAGCGGCGCGAACGCCAGGGTCTGACGCAGACCGCACTGGCTCGCAGGCTGGCCTCGAGCCAGTCCCGCGTCGCCAAGATGGAAGCCGCCGACCGAACCGTCAGCCTGGACTTACTCGTTCGTGCGCTCCTGGCTCTCGGCGCGACCCGCCAGGAAGTAGCGCGCCTGATTCGCCTGCCAGACCGAGTTCGCACAGCCTGACGTCGCGCTCAGCGGCGGCCACTCATGTCGGGTGCTCTCAGCCGTCGGGTGCAGCCGCTTGACAGGCAGAGCGCGCCTACGCGGCTAACAGGGGTGCGAGTTCTTCGCGAGTCACGCGGGCCAACCCCAGCTGCGTGAGAACGCGGTTCAGTGCTGCCACGGTCAGCTTGGTGGGAGCCGAAATCTCGATGCCGATGGGCCGATCGCCCGGCCCAAAATCAACGAGCATCCCTGCCTCCACGCGCTCGGTGCGCACGGCCTTGTCCCGAACGCGCCGAGGGAGGAAGTAGTACGCTGCCAGCGGTCGCCCACGCCGAAACGTGACCAGAAGGTATGCTTCGTTCATGGCTCCGGTCAGGCTGTGACGCGAACGCCCTGGTAGAGAAACTCGGGCGCGAAGTCTGCCCCATTTGGCCAGACCAATGTGTGGAATTCTGGATCCACGCCGAACATGCGGAAGATCTCAGGGTCCCTCAAGGGTTCGAAGATCGGGCCCTCGAGAGCGGGTGCAAGGTCGATTTCACCTTCCCTGCCGTCCTTGAACCGCAACCACACAACGTGGCCGCCGACATACCTCGCCTCGAGAACGTGGTAATCCATGCCTTTACTCCAACGGTGCGATCGCTTTCAACGGTTCGCCTTTTCGTGCGCGGTCCCAGTCTTCGAGGAGTTCCGCGCGATGGAGGCTCTGCCATTCGAGGATCAGGCCGAGCGCCCGCTTGGGAAATCTGCCCGCAACGACGCCGGTCTCGATCTCGATCGTAACCTCGTACTCGCCGTACACCGCGTGGAAGTGCGGCGGCGCGTGCTCACGGTAGAACATCCCGATGACGATCCCGAGGAACCGAGATATCTCGGGCATTTCGCGTTCCTTCTTTACCAGCCAACCGTTCGCGCTCACCCGCGGCCGCGCCGCATCAGTTTCAGCGGCCGTTGGGTGCAGCGCGGTGATAGACCGCAGGTTTACCGAAATCGAAAGATCCTCCTCAACTCATCGTTGATCTGTCGATGGACCTTGCAGAGCGCACAACGGCGCGTCCATTTCCGTTTCTCCGCTTTGAACTTGTTCCGAGCCGGCTGAAAACGGTGGATCGCAAGACACTCAAGGGCGGGCAACACGCGGCGCCCAGTCGTCTGGTACACGTCGACCCGCGTTACCGATCCGAACCAGTGCTTCTCGAAGTGGCCCGAGATGCGACGCCCTGACCGTCGCGTCTTGCCAACGTAGATGCAGTTCCGCCGTCGCCAGAACACGTACACGAATGTGCCCGCGCCCAGATGCTTGTCGAACCACTGGTTGAAGGACCTGCGTTTCGCGTCCACGCCGCGCCCTTTGCCGCGCTTTGCGTGCCAGCTTCGCCGTCCGCGAACCCCAAGCTCGAATTCTCTGCGAGCCAATTTCTCCGCGAGCGCCTCGGAGGCAAGCTCCTGAAGTCGGACAACAGCATTGTCTACGTGACCCTTGCTCAAGGAGACTCGGCGACCTGGGTGAGGCGTCTCAACGGAGGAACGGAGCCACTGTGTTCGCCTGCGAAACAGGGCCTCGAGCTCGCGACGGAAGGCGACGGACGCGTGCGTGCTCATTTCTCAACCGTTTCCTTTCCGTCCAGATCGAGCGTGGACCTCCGGTCTAACTTCTTAATGACCTGACCGGGGCCCGCCGTCCTGTTGTATTACGCGGCCCGTAGACACCGTCACGTCGCCGGCCAGCATCCGAAGGGCGGTCCGATGTTCGCGCGATGTTACCACCGTCGTGCGGCGCCGGCGGGCCCCAGATAGTTGTGAGCGCCCGCAGGTATTCGGGTGGCGCGATGGGGTTGGCTGGCGGAGGCCGCCACAGGCCGCCGGGAGGCGGGGCGGCCATCAGGTGACCGCGAGCAGCAGCACCAGGTAAATGGCGACGGCGGGCGCGGCAGTGGTGTGGATGATTGGGCTGGTTCGATGGAGTGAAGTCCTGCTGGTCACAGGACTAAAGTCCTGTGCCACGTACGCTTGGTGTGTCCCGGGCTAAAGCCCGGAACCTACTGCTGCGGCGGCGTCCCGGCCTGCTTGCCCCGCCGTAGCTCGCGGGGCACTCGCCGAAGCGTAGGCGGGAAGCCTGGAACCTACGACTGCTTACGAAACCTTGACCCGCACGTCCACCGCGACTGGCGCAGTTCCCGACGGGTACGCAAAGATCGGATTCAGGTCCATCTCGACGATCTGTGGGAAATCGGCCACGAGGCCCGACACGCGGCACAGCAGATCTTCGACGGCAACGAGATCGACACCAGCCTCGCCGCGCATGCCCTCGAGGATGCGGTAGCCCTTGATCTCCTTCATCATCGCGCTCGCTTCGGCTCTGGTCAGCGGGGCAAGCGAGAAGCTGACGTCCTTCATCACTTCGACGAAGACCCCGCCGAGGCCGAACATGACGAGGGGGCCGAGTCCGGGACACGCCGCGGAGCCGACGATAATCTCGCGGCCGGCGGGCCTCTGCTCCTGGAGCAAATAAGACACGTTGCGGCCGGCGAAGTGACGCTGCATCTTGCCGAACGCCTCCATGAGTCCGTCGTTGTCGCGAATACCGAGCACGACGCCGCCTTCGTCGGCCTTGTGGATCACGTCGGGCGAGTCCACCTTCAGCACACAGGGGAACTTCACCCGCTCGACGCCGAGCTCCAGGTCGTCCAGCGCATCGACGCGCGCGAAGCGGGCGACGGGAATGCCGTAGCTGCGCAGCAGGGCAAAGGCGTCGACCTGCGGGAGATAAGCGTTCTTCCCCGCATAGCGATCGATGATCGCCGAGGCGCAGTCGCGATCGACTTTGAGATCCGGCAGCTTGTCCGAGGGGCGTTCGCGCAACTCGGTATAGCGCGCCATCGCGGCGAGCGTCCGCGCGGCATCCTCGGGAAAGTCGTAGACCGGGATCCCCGACTCGCGCAGCGTTTTGATCAGGCCCGCCCATTTCTCGATCGTCATCACGACGCAGACAACCGGCTTTTCCGACGCGCCAGCCGCCTCCTTGATCCTCCTCGCGATGCCGTCCAGATCCACGAACGGCGCGGTGATGAAGTTCACCATGACCATGTCCACGCCGTCTTCGCGCAACAGGGTGTCCACCGCCGCAAAGTAATGATCCGGTCCGGCCGTGGCGACGACGTCCACCGGGTTGCCGAGGCTGGCCTCGGCATAGAGGCTCTCCTTCAGCCGCTTCTTACCGGCCTCCGACCATGTGGCCAGCGTCAGGCCGCGATCGACCGATTCGTCCACCGCCTGGATGCCGGGGCCGCCGGTATTGGTGATGATGCCGATGCGCCGCCCCTTCGGCGGGTTCTGGCTCGATAGCGCCACTGCGGTCTTGATCATCTGCGCGGCATCGCCGAACCCGACGACGCCCGCCTTCTTGAACATGGCCTGCGTCATCGCCACCTGGTCCACCAGCGTGCCGGTGTGCGACGAGACGGCGACGGATCCCTCGTGCGTGCGGCCGCCCTTGAGCGCGAGGATTGGCTTGTTGGGCGTGATGCGCGAGGCGACCTCGAGGAACGCGGCCGGGTCCTTGAAGCTCTCGATCTGCATCATGATGACCCGCGTCCCCTCGTCTTTGCCGTAGTAATCGAGGATCTCGGGCATCGACAGGTCGCACTCGTTGCCGTAGCTGCAGTACATCCGGTGGCCGAGGCCCACGTTGTGCAGGTGCAGCTTCAGCACCTCGCCCATGCCGCCGCCCTGCGCGACAATCGACACGTTGCCCGGCTTCATCGGCACGAACGTGAAGTTCGCGTAGGCCGACACCTCGGGGTCGGAGTTCTGCACGCCCTGCGAGTTCGGGCCGAAGATGCGCATGCCGTACTTGTGCGCCAGCTCCACCATCTCGCGCTCGCGCGTGATTCCCTCGCCGCCGACTTCCTTGAAGCCGGCCGTGTGCACGATGGCGAACTTGACGCCCTTCTTGCCGCACTCCTCGATCACGCCCGGCACCAGCTTGTAGTTGACCGAGATGTTCACCAGGTCGATCTCGTCGGGCACCTCCAGCACCGAGCGGTACGCGCGGTAGCAGCGGATGTGCCCCCCCTTCGGGTTGATCGGGAAGATCGGTCCCTTGAACCCGTGGTCGGCCAGGTTCTTGATGACGATGTAGCCGATCGAAAAGGGATTGTTGGAGGCACCGATGATGCCGATGGCACGGGGCTTAAAGAGACCGTCAAGCATGCAGTTCTCCTCTGTTCTTTCAGCCTTCCGTTGCACGCCGCGCGAAGCGCGGTTACCAGGAGCCCGGCTGCCATTACTCAAACGGGCTCCTGGCGCGAGGCCAGCAACGCGGCGCCGAGCGCGCCGGCAAACTGCGGGTAGGGCGGCACGAGCACCTGCCGGCCCAGCCTCTCCGACAGAATCTCGACGATGACCGGGTTGTAGGCCGCAACGCCGCCGGTCATCACGACCTCGCCTTCCAGTGGATCCATCTCGACGATGCGGTTGACGACCGACGAGAAAGCGCCGCGCACGATCGCGGTGACCGGCGCGCCTTCGCGCAGGTGCGTGAGGATCTCGGTCTTGGCGAACACCGTGCAGAAACTGCCGAGGCGGACGCCGTCGGCCGCCTGGGCGGCCAGCCCGTTGAGATCCGCGACGGCAAGTCCGAGCCTCAGCGCGATCTCCTCGAGGAACGCGCCGGTGCCCGCGGCGCACTTGCGGTTCATGCGGAAATGCACGTGCCGCCCGCGCGCGTCCACGCGGATCACCTTGTTGTCCTGCCCGCCGATGTCCACGATGGTGATCGGCCGCTGCACGTGGTGGAAGCCGCCGACCGCGTGGCAGTGAATCTCGGTGTGCGTCAGGTTCGCGAAGCCGACGTTGCCGCGGCCGTAGCCGGTCGCCACCGTGCGCGCGACATCCTCGGGGCGGACGCCGGCCTCGGCGATCGCTTCTTCCAGCGACACCCTGCACGTGGCGCCGTAATCAACGCCCGACGGCTTCACCACGCGCGCGCGGCACTCGCCCTCGCCGTCGACCAGCACCAGTTTGGTCGCCGAGGCGCCGACGTCCACGCCGCAGAACACCGAAGCGGAACTCATGACGACAACGTCCTTGGTCCCTGGTCCTTAGTCCTTGGTCCCCGGTTCTTGGTTCCTGGTCCTTCGCGCACCAGGAAACAGGGACTAGGAACCAGGGACTTGAAGCTGTTCCACCAGCGCTTCGATCTGCGTACGCGTCTGCTCCTCCGAATAGAGGCGCAGATCGTTCAGGTCGCCGCTGACCACCACGTGCGGGATGCCGATTGCGCGCTCGAGGCGCTGCGGCAGCCCGTAGCGGTTGTTCGAGTTGTTGGGGCAGGTCATCGCGTCGTGGTAGACGATCGCGTTGACGCCGAACTCGCGCACCATCGACGCCAGGTACTGCTCCTTGTACGATTCACTCCGCACGATGAACAGCTCCGTGTAGGCGCGCGCCATCCCCTCGAACGGGTCCTGGGCCCCGAGCGCCTCGAAGATCCAGCTGTTGCAGTACGTCGAGGCGACCACGCAGGTTCGAAGGCCGGCGAAGAGTTCCGCCATCTCGCGCAGCTTTCCCCAGATCGGCATCCCTTCCCAGTAAACCCGCACCCCCTCGTCGTCGACCGCGCCGACGCCTCCGCTCACGCGCTCGTCGAGTTCCGCCAGCAGCATCTCGTAGTAGCGCTCGGCGCGCTCGTCACCGCGCAGCACCACGGCCGGCGCCATGTGGATGGTGGCGTCGAAGAACGTCAGGGGCGAGGGCACGTGCGCGGCCATGTGCAGCACGCGCTTCCACAACAGGGTGCAGCGGTAGGAGGACCGCACCACCTTCTGCAGCAAATCAAAATCGAACGCCTGGCCCGACACCTTCTTGAGCGTCGGGACGAGCGCGTGGTACCGGGCGGCCAGGCTCTTGACGTGCGCGTCGGTCACCTCCACGACGGCGCGGGGCGTTTCGATGCCGATCATCGGCACGCCGAACTCGCGCTGGTAGAAGGCCATCCAGTCCTGCACGTCGCGGCACTGGTTGGTGTTGTAGACGAGCAGGTCGGGCCGGGGCACGGTGGCGAGACCGAAGGCGCGCGTCAGCGGCGTCGTCTTCCGCAGGTACGCGCCGATGTCGCTCGTCAGGTACGAGCAGATGCTGGGCGCGTAGCCGACCGCGTTCGCGGCGGGGATGAAGTCGGCGGCCAGGCGCGACGTGCCGATCAACGCGGCATGGTTCTCGGGGAAGTAGACGCGAAACCCGAACGCGCGAAGCAGCTCGGCCGGGCCGACGCTGGTGCACCAGGCGACCTTCGCTTCGCCGGTCGTCGCCGCACGGTCGAGCTCGGCGAAATAGTCGGCCATCAGCTGCTTCAGCGGCGCGGCCGATCGGATCTTCTTGATCGTTCCGCCCGGACGCTTGTCGTCGGTCACGCGAGCTCTCCTCCCGCCACGGCCCGCCGTGGCTGCGATCCCTGGTCACCCAGCGAAGGCGGGTGCAGAGCGCTGGTGGCTGCACTGTTCGACGCGAAATCGCCCGCGTGAATAGAAACCCAAACGACCCGCCGCGTCAAGGGGGACATTGGTGCCTCGTCCTTTGTCCCTGGTTCCTGGTGCGCACCAGGAACCAAGGACCCAGGAACTGCCGAGTTACCTCTTGAATTCGGTGGCCGATCTGTGGTCAGTTGTTGGGCGCAATCCTCGTACAGGCGGCAGTCCGGAGTCCGGAGTCGCGATCTCGTAGTCGGCCCGTCCACCCGACAGGCGGCCTGCCGTCTACCGACTACCGACTACCGGCAAGGAGACGTCCATGAACGTCGGTGTGATCGGTTCGGGATCGATCGGCCCTGACCTTGCCTACGGCTTCGTCTCGGCGCTGGCCGGTGGCAACGCGGGCCGCGTCTACCTGCTCGACATCAGGAAGGACGCGCTCGACGCGGGCGTCGCGCGCATCCGGGGGTACGTGGGCAAGGGGCTGGCGCGCGGCCGGTTGAGCCCGAAGCTCGCCCGGGCCATCGAGAAGGCGCTGGTGCCGACGCTGAAGATGACCGACCTCGCCGACTGCGACTACGTGCTCGAAGCGGCCACCGAGGATCTGGCGACCAAGCGCGCGATCCTGCAGAAGGTCGAGCAGGTGGTACGTCCCGATTGCCTGATCGGCTTTGCCACCTCGGGTATTCCGCGCGCGCAGATCGCGGTGGACGCGGTTCACCCGGCGCGCTGCTTCGTGAATCATCCGTTCTTCCCCGCGTGGCGCTCGCTGCCCATGGAGGTGGTGCTCTCGGGCGACGAGGGGTTCGGCGCGCGCATGATCCAGACGCTGATCGATCTCGGCAAGGTGCCCGTCATCGCCGCCGATGCGCCGTGCTTTGCCGCCGACGACATCTTCTGCAACTACATCAGCGAGGCGGCCCGCATCGTCGAGGAAGGGATCGCGACGCCCGCCCAGGTGGATCGCATCGTCAACGAGGCGATCGGCGGCGGCGGGCCGTTCAACGTCATGGACCTGACGCGCGGGAACCTGCTGACGGTGCATTGCCAGGAACTGATGAAGGAGGCGCCGACGGGCAGCAAGTGGTTCGCGGCGCCCGACATCCTGACGCGGCAGGGAAGCACGCCGTGGTTCGACCCGTCGAAACCTTGCGATTCCACTTACACGCCGGCGGTTGCCGGACAGGTGATGGACCGCATCCTGGCGGTGCTGTTCGCACGCACCTGCTTCGTCGTCGATCGCGGGATCTGCGATCCCTCGGATTTGAACTGGCTGACGCGCAATGCGCTCGGCTTCGCCGGCGGGTTGCTGGATCTCGCGGTGAAGACCGGCGCGAGTCGAGTCCGGAAACTGTGCGCGCGCTACGCCGCGGTCCACCAGGGCTTCGAGGTGCCGCCGAGCATCGCCGCCGGACGGCTTCCCGAATTCCTCGGCGACTTGAAGGTGACGCGCGAGGGCGAGATTGCGGTGGTCACCGTCAGACGGCCCGAGGTGAAGAACGCGCTGTCGGCGCGGACGATGGACGAGCTGAGCGCGGCGATCGAGAAGCTCGGTGCGGACGCGTCGGTGCGCGGCATTGTCGTCACGGGGTACGGCGGCGCGCTGGCGGGCGCCGACATCAACGAACTGGCGGCGCTCGCGACGCCCGAAGAGTGCGAGGCGAAATGTCGCGCCGGCCACGCGGTGCTCGACCGGATCGCGCGCCTCGCCAAGCCGGTGGTCGCCGCGGTCAACGGGCCGGTGCTCGGCGGCGGCGCGGAACTGTCGATGGCGTGTCACGCGCGCGTGGTCGGACCGGCGCTCGTGCTCGGACAACCAGAGGTGAACCTCGGCATCATCCCCGGCTACGGCGGGACGCAGCGCCTGCCTCGCTTGATTGGCGTCGAGCGCGCGCTCGGTCTGCTGAGAACGGGCACGACGATCGGCGCCAAAGAGGCGTGCGAGTGGGGATGGGCGACCGGGGCCCCGGCGAGCGACGTGGTGCGGGCGGCAGTCGATCTGGCGCGGGCGCACGTGAACGGCGCGGTCAGACTGCAACCAGTCGAGGCCGGGCCGGCTCCGGTGCCCGACCCGCTGCCGCCGGTCAATCTCGGCCACCGGTCGCTGGCCATCGACGCGATCCTGGTTGACGTCGTGCGCCGCGGCGTGAGCGCCCCGCTGGAGGAGGGCCTGCGTATCGAGGCCGCGGGGTTCGCGCGCTGCAAGCTGACGGTCGACATGGACGTGGGGATGAAGAACTTCATGCAGAACGGTCCGCGCGTTCCCGCGGTGTTTTTGCACGAGTAACGACCGTAGTCCGCAGTCCGTAGTCCGCCTGTGTGACGGGCTGACTACCGACTACCGGCTACCGACTACCGATGAGAGGGAGATGCATGGCCAGCGACGATGGCATCGTGATCCTGGAGGGCGGCCGCCGGCTCCCGCGCGCCGACATCCTCGTCGACAACAGGAAGCCGGGCCTCTTCTCGCGCTTCACCGCGACGCAGCTGGGCGGCATGGCGATCAAGGCGGCGCTGGAACACAGCGGCGTCGATCCCGCGCTGGTCGGCCACGTCGTCATGGGGATGGCGCAGCACAGCCATCGCGACTCGATCTACGCCGCACAGGGGATGCGATGGCGCAGTGGTCTCGCCAACGACGTGCCCGCGCTGACGGTGGCGCGGATCTGCGGCAGCGGCGTCGAGGCAATCGCGGTTGGCGCCGAGATGACGCTGGCCGGCCTGCGCCACGACGAGGCGAGGCCGTTCACGGTGGTCGGCGGCGCCGAGAGCATGCAATACCCGTTCACGCTGTACAACCAGCGTGGACGCCGCATCGGCGAAGCCGTGCAGAAGTACGGCCCGATCGACGTGAAGACGCTGCCCCCCGGAACCTACCTGCAGGACGTGCTGCTGATGAGCCTGTACGACCCGAGCGCGCGGATGTCGATGGCGAACACCGCCGAGGAACTGGGACGCCGGTATTCGATCACGCGCGAGCAGGCCGACGCCTTCGCGTTCCGGTCGCACGTCAACGCGAGCCGCGCGCGCAAGGCCGGGTGGTTCGACGAGGAAATCCAGCCGGTCTGCGTGCAGCTCGATGGCGCCGCGGTGCCAATTACAGATCTGCAAATTGGACCTGGTCCAAGCTCGACTGTGGAACCTGGTCCAAGCTCGACCGCAAGCTCGACCGTGGTGACGGACGACACGCACGTGATGGAGGACGCGAGCCTGCAGGCGATGGCGGCGCTGCGGCCGGCCTTCGAGGCGGGCGGCATCATCACGGCGGGCAACGCCAGCGCGGTCGTGGACGGCGCGGCGGCGATGGTCATCGGCAAGGCCTCGGACGCGGCGAGACATGGCGTGAAGCCGATCGCGCGTATTTGCGGCATCGGCGTCGCCGGCTGCGACCCGGAGATCATGGGTATCGGGCCGGTGCCGGCGACCAGGCATGCGCTGTCGCGCGCCGGGATTGCGGGGCACCAGATCGATCACGTCGAGCTCAACGAGGCGTTTGCGCCCCAGGCGCTGGCCTGCATCCGCGAGTTCGAAGGGATGGGGATCGATCCGGAAAAGGTGAACCCGATGGGCGGCGCGGTCGCACTGGGACATCCGCTGGGCGCCACCGGCGCGATTCTCACGCTGACGTGCGCCTATGCCCTTCGGCGCAACCGCCAGCGCTACGGCCTGATCACGCTGTGCATCGGCGGCGGCCAGGGGATCGCGCTGGTGATCGAATCGGTGTAGTAAATGACCGAGTCGACTGTCAGCTGTACCGGAGCTTCATATGCGACGGCGCCTGCTAATCACCTCTTTCATCTGTATTCTCATCATTCCGTTCACGTTTGCGCAGACATCTGCGCCTGCTTCCGCCCCTCCCGACCTCGACACGTTCGTCGGACAGGTGATGAACGCCTTCCACGTGCCAGGCATCGGTCTGGCGATCGTCAAAGACGGCAAGGTGGTCGTCGCGAAAGGCTACGGCGTGCGCAAGCTGGGCGAGGCGACACCAGTCGACGGGCAGACGCGCTTCGGCATCGCCTCGAACACGAAGGTGTTCACGGCGACGGCGCTCGGACTGCTGGTCGAGGAAGGCAAACTGCGTTGGGACGCGCCGGTCGTGCAGTACCTGCCGTGGTTCCAGTTGTGGGACCCGTACGTCACGCGCGAACTGACGATCCGCGATCTCCTCGTCCACCGCAGCGGCCTGGGCCTCGGCGCCGGCGACCTGCTCTGGTGGCCCGCGTCGACCTACGACCGGAAGGAGATCGCGCGCCGTCTGAAATTCATCAGGCCGGCCACCAGCTTCCGTGCCGCTTACGCCTACGACAATGTCCTGTATCTGATCGCCGGAGAGGTGATCGAGACCATCAGCGGCCAGTCATGGGAAGACTTCGTCGCCGGGCGGATCCTGAAGAAGGTCGGGATGACCGGCAGCAACGTGCGGCATTCGGACGCCACGGCGGCGGGCAACGTCGCCGTACCGCACGCCGAAATCGACGGCACGGTGCGGCCGATCAAGCCGTTCGACAGCGACAACACGAACCCCGCGGGCGGGATCAACTCCAGCGCCGGGGACATGGCGAAGTGGGTGAACGTGCTGCTTGCGGAGGGCGCGCTGCCCGACGGCTCGCGGTTGTTCTCTGTCTCGACGTGGCGCAACGTGTCCACGCTGGTGACGCCGATGCCGATGGCGGCGAGGCCCACGCTGCCGGAACTCGCCCCGCTGCTGCGCAACTTCAACGGCTACGCGCTTGGCCTCGGGGTCTGCGATTACCGCGGCCGCAAGATGCTCACCCACACGGGCGGGCTGCCCGGCTACGTGTCGATGGTCTCGATGATCCCGGATCTCAAGCTCGGCGTGGTCGTGCTCACGAACCAGGAATCAGGCGCCGCCTTCTCCGCGATCAGCTATCACGTGCTCGACTACTACATGAACGCGACGCCGGCCACCGATTGGCTTGCGGCCTACTCGAAGCTGGTGGCGATGCAGCAGGGCGGGATCGCGCAGGCCGAGAAGCAGGCAGCCAGCTCGCGCAACGCGTCATCGAAACCGTCGCTGCCGCTCGCCCAGTACGCGGGCACCTACAATGACGCCTGGTACGGTGAGGTCGACATCGCCAGCGAGAACGGGAAGCTGGTGATGAAGTTCAGCCACACGCCCGCGCTGGTCGGCGACCTCGAGCACTGGCAGTACGACACCTTCGTCGTCCGCTGGCGCGATCGCGAGCTGCGGGCGGACGCCTACGTCACCTTCTCGATCGATCCCAACGGCAAGATCGAGCAGGCGAAGATGCGTGCCGTCTCGCCGGCGACCGACTTCAGCTTCGATTTCCAGGATCTGCTGCTGAAACCCGTCGTGAAGGGGCGGGGAACGACACACTGACTCACAGGAGTCCATGCTGAAACGGATCGGTGTCTTTTGCGGATCGAGCGACGGGGCCCGGCCGTCCTATCGCGCGGCGGCGGCCGAGCTCGGCCGGCTGCTCGCCGTCTCGAACATCGGCATCGTCTACGGCGGCGGCAACGTGGGCCTCATGGGTGCGTTGGCGGACGCCGCGCTGGCGGCGAAGGGCGAGGTGACCGGCGTCATTCCCGGGCACCTGGTCAGCAAGGAGCTCGCCCACCGGGGCGTGGATCTGCGCGTCGTCCATTCCATGCACGAGCGGAAGGCGTTCATGGCGGACCTCTCCGACGCGTTCATCGCGCTTCCCGGCGGGTACGGCACGCTCGAGGAATTCTGCGAAATGCTCACCTGGTCGCAGCTCGGCCTGCACACCAAACCCTGCGGCCTGCTCAACGTGGACGGCTACTACCAGGGCCTGCTCGGCCTCATCGACCACGCGGTGGCCGAAGGATTCGTGCGCCCCGAATCGCGCGACCTGGTCCTCGTCGATGACGCCGCGGAGCGGCTGCTCCATCGCTTGTCGTTGTGGCGTGCGCCAAGCCTCGAGACGTGGATCAGCCGGGACGAAACGTGAACGAAGCCTCGGGAACCGGAACGAAGCCGAGGCCGGAGCCCCGATTTGATCGCGCCGAGGCCCGTCCCACCGGTATATATTCATTAGCTGTGGCTCCTTTTCAACCGCGTTGGAGAGCGGCGAACAGGGCGATCGTTGCCGACATCATCCGGTGCTGGGGCCGGATCCTCGCCGGCTATCGTCCGGAACTGGCTGTCGAGGTCACGCGGGAGTGTCCGCTGCAGTGTCCGGGCTGCTATGCCTACACGCCCGACCATGTTGCCGGCCGGGTGCCGTTGCGGTCGCTGAACGACCTGAAGGGCGACTCGCTCGTCGACGGCGTCCTGCGGCTCGTACGCGCGTATCGGCCGCTTCACATGTCGCTGGTCGGCGGCGAACCGCTGGTGCGCTACCGCGAGCTCGAGGTGCTGGTGCCGCAGCTGGTCGATCGCGGCATCCACGTGCAGGTCGTCACCAGTGCCGTCCGGCCGATTCCTCCGGCCTGGGCCGCCCTGCCGCGCCTGAACGTCACGGCGTCAATCGACGGCCTGCCGCCCGAGCACGACGCCCGCCGCAAGCCGGCGACCTACGACCGCGTGCTGCAACACATCGACGGCCACCAGGTCACCGTGCACTGCACGATCACCCGACAGCAGATGCAGCGCGACGGCTACATCGAGGAGTTCGTTCGCTTCTGGTCGGCGCAGCCGTGCGCGAAGCGCATCTGGATGAGCCTGTACACGCCACAGATCGGGGAGGTGTCGGTCGAACGGCTGACGGACGAAGATCGGCAGCGGGCCCTCGACGAGCTGAAACGACTGCGGCCGCTGTACCCGAAGCTCGACATGGGGCCTCTCGTGTTGAGGCGGCTGTCCGCGCCGCCCGCGTCGCCGCGCGAGTGCCCGTTCGCGAGCCTCGCCACCTGCATCTCCGCGGATCTGCAGACGCCCGTCACCCCGTGCCAGCTGGGCGGCGTGCCCGACTGCACGCGCTGCGGCTGCATGGCCGCCGCGGGCGTCGGCGCGATCGCCGACTACAAGCTGTTCGACGTCATTCCGTTGAAGCTGGTGGTCGCCGGCTCGCAGGCGATTGGAAGCATCCCGCGCCGCCTGCGCGGAATTCTCAGGTAGGGCGGGGCTTTAGCTCGGCTTTAGCCCCGTGGTTCGACAGGGCTCACCACGCCCTGAGCTTGTCGAAGGGCGCCGTGTCGCCGGGCCTTAAGGCCCGGCGGGCACGGCGGACCTGAAGGTCCGCCCTACACGCGTCGACGGCGGGCAGGCCCGCGTTACACCCGTCGATCCGCCGGTACCAGCGTCCGCGCGGCCGACCACTTCCGGCCGTTCACCTGCTCTCCACGTGCCGCGACGATGTGTATCCGACGGCGAGCATCAGGAGCCAGGGAATCCCCGCGAGGAGCGTCACGCGCAAGCCCGGCGCCCACCACGTCGAAACGAGCAGCACCGCCATCACCAGGCTGCCGACGACCGACGCCGCGCGCGCGAACCGCGGATTGAACAGGCGATCCCGGGCGGGCGCCCGGGAGCTGAACACGACGTGCGTGACGAAGATCATCAGCCACACGAACAGGGCGCCGAACAGCGCGACGCCGAAGAACCACACGTAAGCCGAGTCGGGCCACAGCGCGCGGACGAGGACGGCGAACGCCAGGCCGATGCTCGACACCAACAGCGCGCGAACGGGTACCCCGCGCGACGTGATGGCGCCCAGCCATGCCGGCACGAAACCCGCCCGGGCCAGCGAGAACAGCGTGCGACTGATGAGATAGAGATTCGCATTCGCGCTGGACAGCGCGGCGCTGAGGACGACCAGGTTCATCAGCGACGCGGCGGCCGGCACGCCGCCGCGTCGCAGCACGGTCACGAACGGGCTCTCACCGACGCCGACCTGTTGCCAAGGCACCAGCGCGAGCAGCAGCGTGACGGTGATGAGGTAGATCGCCGAGAGCAGCAGCACCATCCGGCGAAACGCCTTCGGAATGGTGCGCCTCGGATCCGACGCCTCTCCCGAGGTGACGCCGACGATCTCCACGCCGATGAACGAGTAGATGACGAAGCAGGTGCCCAGCCACACGCCCGACGCGCCGAACGGAAGGAACCCGGTCGTCCCCGACAAGGCGGTCGGCAGGTGCGCGGAGTGCGCGGCCCCTCCGCCCTGCATGAGCAACGCGAGACCGAGCGCGACGAAGACCGCAATCGCGACGACTTTGATCATCGCCAGCCAGTATTCGAACGACCCGAAGGTGCCGACCGTGCGCGTGTTGAGGTAGAGAAGCGCGCCCGAGAACGCGACGATCCACAGGGCGCCGGCCACGTGGGGAAACCAGAACTGCATGTAGATCGAGGCGGCCACCAGGTGCCCGCCGGTCGCGACGACCTCCATCAGCCAATAGCTGAGGCGGACCGAGTAGCCCGCGAACGGCGAGATGTACTGCCCGGCGTAGACGCCGAAAGACCCGGCCGTCGGGTTCGCGACGCACATCTCGGTGAGCGCGACGCCGAGCAGCAGCGAGATGAGCGCGGCGATGACGTACGAGACGATCACGGCCGGACCGGCGACGTTGACCGAGAGCCCGCTGCCGAGGAACAGGCCGGTGCCGATCGCGCCGCCGATGGCCATCATCGCCTGCTGCCCGGCGGACAGCCGGCGCACGAGGCCGTGCTCGCCGGTTGTCGCCGCAGGCGCTTCGGTTTTCGGGGGAATCACAGGGCGGGGATTCTACCACCCGCCTTCGCTCACCTGCATTCCCGAGCTTCGGCGGGCCAGGCCCGCCTTCGCTCGCTTGCATTCCCGAGCTTCGGCGGGCCAGGCCCGCCTTCGCTCGCTTGCATCCCCGAGCTTCGGCGGGGCAAGCCGATAGCAGGGCTAAAGCGGGGCTAGAGCCCAGTTTCACGTACGCTCACTTCGTACTCGCGCCGCTCGACGATCCGGGCGATCTCGGCAATCAGCCGATCGATCTCCTCGAACGTGTTGTAGAAGTGCGGCGAGACGCGGATGCCGACGCCGGGGCGGAAGTCGACGACGAAGTCGCGCGCGTTGAGCATCTTCGCGATCTCGTACGCATGGGGGACGTCGATGGCGACGGTGCCCGCCACCCGCCCGGGATCGCGCGAGGTCACGGTGTGCCAGCCATGCGCGCCGACGAGTTCGAGCAGGCGCGCGGTCATCCGCTTCGACTTCTCGCGAATGCGATCGACGCCGACCTGGCCGATGATGTCGAGCCCCGGCAGCGCGGCGTAGAACGCCGGCACCGTCGGCGTGCCGTTCATCATCCGCATGGCATCCTCGCGCAGCGTGTCGTCGTCGATGTCGAAGGCAAACGGATTGGCGCGCGCCAGCCATCCCGAGAATCGTGGACGAATCGTCTTGAGCAGGTCCGGGCGCGTGTAGAGGAAGGCGTTGCCGGGGCCACCGCAGAGCCACTTCAGGCAGCCGCCGGTCGCGAAGTCGACGTCCAGCGCGGTGACGTCGAGCGGGATGATGCCGGCGGATTGGAACGCGTCGAGCACCACCACCGCGCCGTGCCGGTGCGCTCGCTCCACGATCGGCGCGACGTCCATGATGTAGGAACTTCTGAACAGCACGTGCGACAGCGCGACGACCAGCGTCTCGTCGTCGATCGCGTCGAGGAAGCGATCCGTGCGGATGCTGAAATCCGGTTCCGCGGCAACCAGCGAGAGCTCGAAGCCGAGCGCCTGGTGCGCGCGGTACAGATAGATCATCGAGGGGAAGTCCATCGCCGGGCAGACGATCCTGCGGCGACGGCCGTGCGGCAGAAAACACGAGAGGACGACCATCTCGGCGGTCGTCACGTTCGGGTGCGTGCTGATCGAACCGGGCGCCGCGCCGACGATCCCCGCGATCCTGTTGCCGACCTCCAGCGCCAGCTCCCACCACCGTTCTTCCCACGCCCGCACGCCGCGCGTTGCCCACGTGCGCGCGTAATCGGCGAGGCTGTCGCTCACCCCGCGCGGCATCGCGCCGAGCGAGTTGCTGATCAGGTAGACGGCGCTGTCGAGGATCGGGAACTCGGGCCGCCAGCGGCTGAGGTCGTCGGTGGATGTCGGCATCGGCGTGGATTCGCAGAGGGCGCTGCCGCGCAGTTTACCACCCGATTGTCGCGGGGAGCGAGTCGGCGCGTGCGAGCAGGGGAACGGCGCGGATGGCTCCGCGCGGGCGGGACTGGCTGTCGGTGGCCGTCGTGAAGACGGCCAGGTACTCCGCATCCGGCCAGGCGATGAAGTCGTTGCGAAGCGTGAAGCCGAAAGACCTCATTTCACGGACCAGCGTACCTGTCGGCACGCCGTGACCGCCGCGGTCCGGCACGCCGGGTGGCGTCCACAGGTTCCCGATGGGGCCGGGTTCGAAGTCGATGACGCCCAGCCGGCCGCCGGGTCTCAGGGCGCGACGGACGCTGGCGATGACGCCGGCGGGATCCGTCAGGTGATGGTAGACGCGCTGCATGTAGATGGCGTCGCAGCAATCGGCGGGAAGGTTGGTTTCGTGCTCGCCGGCGGCGATGACCACGACGTTCGCCAGCTTCGCGTGGCGCGCCGCGTCGCGAATCGCCGAAAGCCGCCTGTCGCCGAGTTCCGTCGCGATCACCTGACCGCCGCCGGCCCCGACGAGGCGCGCAACCTCCACGGCCATCGCCCCGCTGCCGGCGCCGATCTCGGCCACCGTCATGCCCGGCCGGATTCCAAGTTCCGTCGCGAGCCGGGCCGCTTCGGCCGGGCGGTTGCGTGCCTCGAGGTAGTAGATCGCCGGCACTGCGGCGGCGAAAGACACGAAGATCGCGGCGACGACGGTCAGGACCGTCCGGCGAAATCGACTGGCCACGTGAAACACTCCCTCACGGGAAGAGACGTTGCCGGCGCCGCCGGTGTTCCCGGCGCCCGGACCTGAGGCAACGCCGTCACCGTTCACAGTTGCGTCGACGCCCGTTCAACCTTGACGACGAGGGCGCCGCGCGCCCAGGGAAAGCGCGCCTTGACCTTGTCCATGGCCGGCCCGGCTGCCTGCAACTCGCCGGTGCCCGACAGGACGCAGCCCTGGCCGGTGCCCTGCGGCCGCTGGATCTGGCGCGACGCGAGCAGCAATTCGATGCGCGGATTCAATTTCAGGTTGGATTCGGTCTTTCGCAATCCTCCAGCGGGAATCAGGACGATATCGCCTTCGACGCCCAGCGCCCGGACGTAGTCACCCCAGGTGGCGGCCAGGTGCGGTCCATCCGGGCCAACGGTGGCAATCGCAACCCACTCGCACTTGTCGATCACCTCACGAATTGCACCATCCATCGCATGAGCTCCTATCGCTGCCCCGATGTTGCGTCGAACACAATCCGGCCATCCTTGATGACGTAGCGGATCTTCCTCGTGTTCCTGATGTCGTCCGCGGGATTCGCCTCGAGCAACACGAGGTCGGCGATCTTGCCGGGCTCGATGGTGCCGCGAGAGGACTCCACGCCGATCGCGCGCGCCGCGTTGCGGGTGGCAGCCACGAGCGCCTGCATCGGCGTCAGCCGGGCGCCCGACACGAGGACCTCCAGTTCGCGGTGGATGTACGGCAACGGGTCGCGCGCCGAGTCCAGCATGTTGTCGGTACCGGCGACGATCGGCACGCCCAGTTCGGCCGCGCGCCGGGTGACGGCATTCATCCAGGCCGTTCGGGCGCTGCCTGCCGCGTCACCGGACGCCGGACCCTGTTCGAAAATCCACAGCGTCGGGTTCAGCGCCACGTCGCGCCCGCGCATGGAGGCAAGCAGGCGCTCGATCTCGGGCGCGTTCGGCGGAACGTGGGCGAAATCGCCTGTCGCGCGCTTCGTGAAATCCGTCGTCGGCGGGCTTCCTTCCCAGACGAGATAGGCGGCGTGCGCGAGCATGTTGACGCCGGCGGCGACGAGGTCGCTCGGCTTCGCGGGAAACACCGTCGCGTGCGCGACCAGGCGCAGCCCCTGCCGGCGTCCCTCGTCGGCGATGCGTCGCACTTCGGTGGCATCGAGCGCCGCGTAGAGCTTCAGCGCCGTTGCGCCGGTCCCTCGCGCTGCCGCGACGCCGCGCACCAGGTCGGTCTCCGGCGTGATCGCCTGTGCCCACGGTGCGGCGCCCGGCTGGAAGCCGAGCGAAGACGCGACGACGCGCGGGTCGGTGAAGAAGGCAGGACCGGAGACCAGCGCGGCGTAGAAGATCGCGGGCGCCTGGATGTCGCCGGCGATCGACATCCGCGCCAGGTCGCTCGTTTCGCGCAGATCGCCCGCGAGGTCGAAGACGCCGGTGACACCGCCGTTCAGGACGCGACGCAGATCGTCGATCCGCGCGTTCATCGGCGCGGGTGACAGGTGAACGTGGGCGTCGAACAGGCCGGGAATCGCGAAGAGATTGCGACCGTTGACGACGAGATCGCCGCTCGATGCGGCGGCAGGAACGATCTCGGCCACGCGACCGTTGCGGACCACGATGTCGACGTGCGGCCGCGGCGTGCCGCCCGAGCCGTCGATGAGGGTGACGTCGCTGACGGCGAGCGACGTGGGGGCCGCGCTCGTGCGCAGGCCGCGCTGCTGCGCGGCGCCGGGGACGGCAAGCGCCGCGAGAACGAGGGCGACGATGAAAATCTTCTTCACGTTGCCCATTCTAGCGGATGCACCGCAATCCGGCTGCCTGTCCTGAGCGAGCATCGCGAGTCGAAGGAAAGCCGGATCCCACGACCCGTTACACCGCCGTCTGCATTGCGGCGCGCCTGTCCATCACCGGTTCGCTCACCGCAGCCGGTCGGTCGAACGCGCCCATCGCGCGCTCGAATCCTGCGGCGGCCAGTCGTGGTTCTCGATGTTGGAGATCCACCGCAGGTACGCGGTGATGTCCGTGATCTGCTGCGCCGACAGGCGCTGCTGCGGCATCTTGCGGAACGACCGGGCGAAGACGACCTCCGGCGATTCGAGAGGACGCCGGATCCCCGCATCGCCGAGCCGCGAGTACGCGCGTGTGAGGTCCGGCGCATAGTAGCTGCCGAAACCCAGGATCGTGTGGCAGTCGTTGCAGTTGCGATCCTCGAGCACGTGCTTCCCCGCGACGACCTGCGCGTCGATCCTGTCAGCGTGCGTGAGCGCCGCGAACCGGCTGTGCGTGTCGACGGTGAGCGCGACGAGCAGGACCAGCGAGACGAGCGTCCCCACCCAGAAGATCCATCGAGCGGCCTTCTCGGACATACA
>Ga0315282_10005100_pt1 | contig 22515 bp, 23 predicted proteins | sample YL17G07_20_MG_FD_203693 | JGI IMG/M metagenome (GOLD analysis project Ga0315282, IMG submission 203693) | Sediment microbial communities from Yellowstone Lake, YNP, Wyoming, USA - YL17G07_20 | ecosystem: Environmental > Aquatic > Freshwater > Lake > Sediment | place: USA: Wyoming | collected... | reverse complement strand
CAGCCCCCTCTCGCGCAGCGCAACGCCCAGGTTCAGGGTCGACGTCGTCTTGGCGACGCCACCCTTCTGGTTAGCGAACGCAAGCACATGCGCCATGCGCTCAAGCTCCTGTCTTGGGGGTGATACATGACTATCTTCTGCCAGCGTGATTGAATCCCTGCAAACTTCGAGCCTGCGACAGGAGAGGGCGGATGGCGGTGACGCAAGCGGTCACGCGCACGCGACCCCCGCTGGGGACTGGCGCGTGCGGCCTACGGACGGTGCGGCGCGGTCAGTTGCGCGGCTCCGTCCCGGTCTCTTCGCCGCTCTCCTCGCGCGTCTCTTGGGCAGCGTCGTCGGTCTCGCCCTCGATCTCGCCGGGCTCGTCCTCTTCGAGCACCTCTTCGTCCTCGTACTCTTCTTCGTCTTCTTCCTCGCTCACGATGGACGAGATGGAGCGCTTCAAGAAGCGCACCTTGGTGCGGTTCGCGACCTCGAGCACCACGTAGTCGTCGCGGATCTCCTTGACGATCCCGAACAAGCCGCCGATGGTGACGACCTCGTCACCCTTCTTGATCATCGAGAGCATCTCCTGGTGCGCCCGGCGCTGCCGGCGCTGTGGCCTCACGGCGAGGAAGTAGAAGACCGCCACGAACAGGATGATGTAGAGGAAGATCAGTCCGCCGCCGCTCATACGCTTTCAGCCTCCTTGGCGAGACGTCCCACGACGTCGCCGTAAAACTCAGGGAAATCGCCCGCAAGAATAGCGGTCCGGGCGCGCTCGCACAATCTTACCAGAGTCCGCACGTTGTGCAGACTCAGCAGATGGCAGCCGAGGATCTCCTTCTGGTTCACCAGGTGACGCAGGTAGGCACGCGTGAAACCACCGCTGCAGCAGTAGCAGTCGCAGTCGTCCTGCAACGGACGCAGGTCGTCGGCGAAGCGCGCGTTGCGCAGGTTCACGCGCCCCTCGGGCGTGAGCGCGGCGCCGGTGCGCGCCAGCCGCGTCGGCAGCACACAATCGAAGAGGTCGACGCCGCGGGCGATCACCTCGACGATGCCGCGCGGGTCGCCGATGCCCATGAAGTAGCGGAACTTCTCACGCGGCAGCAGCTCGTCCATGAGCTCTACCGTGTGCAGCGTCTCGTCGGAGCGCTCCCCCACAGAAAGGCCTCCGATGGCATAGGCGCCGAAATCCATCGCCGTCAGCCCCGCTGCCGATCGACGACGCAACTCGGTGTCGACGCCGCCCTGAACGACTGCCACGAGGAGCTGGTCGTCACGCGTGTGCGCGCGCCGGCACGCCGCCGCCCAGCGGGTCGTGCGCTCGACGGCCTCGCGCACCTCCTCGCGCGAGAGCGTCGCCGGCGCGCACTCGTCGAGGCACATGACGATGTCGGCGCCCAGCTTCTCCTGCAGCTCCATGACGACCCGCGGCGTGAACACGTGGCGACTGCCGTCGTACACGCTCGTGAACTCGACCCCATCGTCGCCCAGCGTGCGCGTATCCGCCAGGCTGAACACCTGAAAACCGCCGGAGTCGGTGAGGATCGGGCCGGACCACTGCATGAAGCCGTGCAGCCCGCCGTGCGCGGCGACCAGGTCGGCGCCGGGGCGGAAGGCGAGGTGGTAGGTGTTGGCGAGGACCACCTGGGCCCCGACCTCCGTGAGCTCGCGCGGCTCGATCGCCTTGACCGTGCCCTTCGTGCCCACGGGCATGAAGGAGGGCGTGAGAACCTCGCCGTGCGGCGTGCACAGGCGTCCGGCGCGCGCGTTCCCGTCGGCCGCTTCGATCGCGAAGCCGAACCCGCTGTTCGAGCATCCGGCCGCGGTCACAGCGCCGCCATCGCGTCGCCGAAGCTGTAGAAACGGTACCGTCGCTCAACGGCATGGCGGTAGATGCGCCGCGTCTCGTCGACGCCGCAGAAGGCCATGACGAGCGCCAAAAGGCTCGTGCGTGGCAGGTGGAAGTTCGTGATCAGCCCGCCGACGATGCGGAACTCGAAGCCGGGTGTGATGTAGAGGCGGGTGCGGCCGCGCCGAGGCGCGGCCGCACCCGCCCACGCGCCGCGAACGTCAGTGCGCCGCGCGGCCGAGAGGCCGCGCTCGCCTGACGGCTTGCCCGCGTCGTCGTCGCGCGCCAGCGTCTCGAGGAGGCGGGTCATCGTCGTACCGACGGCGATGATCCGCCTCCCCTCGTCGTGCGCCTCGCGGATACGTTGCCAGGTCGCCTCGTCGACCTCGTAGCGCTCGCTGTGCAGCTCGTGGGCTTCGACCTCGGCGGCCGTGATCGGCTGGAAGGTCCCCAGGCCGACGTGCAGCGTGAAGCTCTCGAGCTGCACGCCGCGCCCACGCAGGCGCGCGTCGAGTGCGCGCGTGAAGTGCAGGCCGGCCGTCGGCGCAGCCGCCGAGCCGGCAGCCTCGGCGTACGTCGTCTGGTAGCGCTCGCGATCGACCAAACGCGACCTGATGTAGGGCGGCAGCGGCGTCTCGCCGGCGCGTTCGAGCAGCGCCAGGACCGGCTCGGCCGCAGCGCTGGCGACCACCCATCGGCCGCCGCCGAGCCGTTCCTCGACGGTCACGCGCCACTCCTCCGTCAACCCCCTCCCGGTTCCCTTCGCGGACGCTTGACCACCCGGGGGCAGCGGTTGACCAGCCACAGGAAGCGGTCGACGAGCCTGGGACCGCCGGGCAGTGGCCGCACCCGCGTACGTCAGCGTCTCGCCGACGCGCGGACGGCCACGCACGAGCACCTCCCAGCGCCGCGCCGCGGCGATCGGCGCGGGACCCACAGGCTCGAGGAAGAGCAGCTCGAGCCGGCCGCCGGTCTGCCGCACGAAGTGCGTGCGTGCGGCGATCACGCGCGTGTCGTTGCGTACCAGCACATCGCCGTCCTGCAGCAGGTCGGGCAGGTCGCGGAACCGCCGGTGGGCGATCGTGCCGGCGGAGCGTCTGAATACCAGCAGCCGCGCGGCGTCACGCGGTTCGACGGGCGTCTGGGCGATGAGGCCGGCAGGCAGCTCGTAGTCGAGCTCGTCGATCCTCATCGGCGGCGTTCACGAGGCCACACGGGCACTGGCTGCACCGCCGCATCCCGTGTCATCGGCCGCGCACGATGAGGTTGAGGATGCTCGTGAGCAGCAGGCTGCCGAGCGCCATGACGCCGATCGGCGCGATCACGGTCACACCGCCCCGCCTCCGCACCAGGTCGCCCGTGACACGATGCACGCCGAGCTTGTCCGGCACGACGAAGCCTGCCCCCACCACGACCAGCGAGAGACCGAGGAACAGGATGGACCGGCCGCACCCAGCATCAGGCGATTCTCCCCGCGTCGCCGGGCTTGGCGGGCTTCGCGGTCTTCACGGTGTCTGCGGTCCGCGCAGCCTTCGCGGCCTTGCGAGCCAGGCGCTGTTCCCATGCCTGCCACTTGCTCACGACGCAGCCGCAGTAGCGCTGACGGTAGAGTCCCAGCCGCCGACTCTCCTCGTAGCTGTGCCTGAACTCGGGCCGCAGGTCGCGATAGAGGAACTCCACGCCGAACTCGTCGCCGGCGGCCTCACCCGCCAGGCGGATAAGGTCGTGGCGCTGGTACGGGCTCACCGTCAGCGTCGTGGCAAAGCGGGGCACGGCGCGCTGCGCCGCGTGCCGGGCGGCTTCGCGCAAGCGCAGCCGCAGGCACGCGGCGCAGCGCGCCTCGTCGTCGGCGACGCGGCGTCGCCGCGCCGCCTCATCTTCACCCAGAGCCGCCAGCCAGTCGAGCTCCGTCAGCCGTGCATCGCTCAGCAGCCGAACCTCGGCTACGCGGGCGTACTCCTCGAGCGACGCCAACCGCCGCGCGGACTCGATGCCCGGATGTATGTTGGGGTTCGCGTACAGCAGCGTCGGTTCGAGCCCCGCAGAGCGCCAGGCGGGGACGGCGACTGTGCTGCAGGGACCGCAGCAGGCATGGAGCAAGAGCGAGTCCATACCGGCGATTATACCCACGCGCCGGCAGACGGTTAGCGCGACCCCGTCATCGCCGGTGACCAGAGAGTCGTACGCGCCGACTTCACGGGATCCGTGACCCGGTTGTCGGCCCCGCGAGCTAGTCGAACAGCGTCTCGGCCGCCGGCCCCTTGGGCGGCTCGACGCCGCAGTGTGCCCAGCCCGAGCGCGTCACCACGCGCCCTCGCGGGGTGCGCTTGAGGAAGCCTCGTTTGATCAGATAGGGCTCGTAGACGTCTTCGAGCGTGTCGGCCTCTTCGCCCAGAGCCACGGCAAGGGTGCTCAGGCCGACCGGACCGCCGTCGAACTTCTCCACGATGGCGAGGAGCACGTCGCGGTCGAGCTTGTCGAGGCCCTCGCCGTCGACCTGGAACAGCTCGAGCGCCGCCAGGCAGATCGCCGGGTCGACGTCGCCTTGGTGGCGCACCTCGGCGTAGTCGCGTACGCGGCGTAACAGGCGGTTGGCGACGCGCGGAGTGCCGCGCGAACGCCTGGCGATCTCATACGTCGACTCGCCGTCGATGCGCACGCCAAGGATCCCCGCCGAGCGCCTCACGATCGCGGCGAGCTCGTCTTCGTCGTAGAACTCGAGCCGCTGCCACACGCCGAACCGGTCGCGCAGCGGCGTGGTGAGCAGCCCCGTGCGCGTGGTCGCGCCGATCAGCGTGAACGGGGGCACCGCCATGCGGATGCTGCGCGCCGCCGGCCCCTCGCCGATCATGATGTCGATCTCGAAGTCTTCCATGGCCGGGTAGAGGACTTCTTCGACGGCGGCGTTCAGACGGTGGATCTCGTCGACGAAAAGCACGTCGCCGGGTTGTAGGTTGGTGAGGAGGCCCGCCACATCGACCTTGCGCTCGAGCGCCGGCCCCGACGTGGTGTGCACGCTGACCTCGAGCTCGGCCGCGATGATGCCGGCCAGGGTCGTCTTGCCCAGGCCGGGCGGACCGGCCAGCAGAACGTGGTCGAGAGGGTCGCCGCGGTTCTTGGCCGCCTGTACGAAGATCTCGAGCTGCTCCTTGACGTTGTGCTGCCCGACGAAGTCGGCGAACCGCTTGGGCCGCAGCGACAGCTCGGCGTCGCGGTCGTCGAAGGCCTCTTTGGGGTCGGCGATGCGTTCGGGGGGGGTGGGCCGATCAGCCACCGGCCGCCTTCCTCTTCAGTGCATGGCGCACGAGCTCCTCGACCGAGGCCTCCTCGGGCGCTCCCTTGAGCGCCTCTTCGGCGTCGCGCAACGTGAGGCCCAGATTCTCGAGCGCCGTGCGCGCCAGCACGAACGTGCCGCCGGCGCCGCCGTCGTTCGGGAGCGCACCGGCAGTGACCGCCTCGGGCAGGAGCTCGCCGACCTTATCCTTCATCTCGATCATCAATCGTTGGGCGAGCTTCTTGCCGATACCGGGGATCGACTCGAACTTCTTCGTGTCGCCGCGGAGGACCGCCGCCTCAAGCTGCTCGACCGGATAGCCCGACAGGATCGCCATGGCCACCTTCGGGCCAACGCCGCTCACGCCGATCAGCGCCAAGAAGAACTCGCGCTGCTTCACGGAGGCGAAGCCAAAGAGAAGCAGCGCGTCGTCGCGCACGTGCAGGTAGGTATGCAGGAAGGCCTCTTCGCCGATCTTGCGCGAGAGCGCCGAGAGCACCGCGGCCGGCGCCTGCACGGCAAAGCCGACGCCACCCGTCTCGATCACCACGCGGTCGCTCTCGACGCCGGCGACCGACCCTTTGAGCGAGGCGATCACGTCAGCGCACCGTCGCCAGGAGTCTCGAGGTGTGCAGGTGGCAGATCGCCACTGCGAGAGCGTCGGCGGCGTGGTCGGGCTGCGGGATCTTGGGGAGCCCGAGCAGCACCTTGGTCATCTCTTGGACCTGGATCTTGCCGGCGCGCCCGTATCCCGTCACGGCCTGCTTGATCGCCAGCGGCGTGTACTCGGCCGGTGAGATCTCGTAGCGCGAGGCCGCCAGGATGATGACGCCGCGCGCGTGACCGACGGCCAGCGCGGTCTTGACGTTGACGTTGACGAAGAGTTCCTCGATGGCCATGGCGTCGGGCTTGAAGCGCTCGAGCAGGCGCAAGCTCTCGTCGAAGATCTGCCGCAAACGCAGGTGCGTGTCGGACTTGGGCGAGGTGACGATGCAGCCGTAAGCGAGCGAACGCAGACGGTTACCCTCCTGCTCGACGACGCCCCACCCGGTGCTGGCCGTGCCCGGATCGATGCCCAGCACGATCACGGAGCCCGCGTTCGGCCCAGTGCGGGCCGTTCGTGACCCGGCGCCGGTCACTCCTCGACCGCCTCCAGTACCTCTTCGGGGATGTCGAAGTTGGCAAAGACCTCTTGCACGTCGTCGTTCTCTTCGAGGGCGTCGATGAGGCGCAGCGTCTTGCGCGCGTCGGCCTCGTCGAGCACCACGGTGGACTTGGGAATGAGGGTGATCTCGGCCTGCTCGTAGTCGATGCCGGCAGCCACGAGCGCATCGCGGACCGCACTCAGCGCGGCGGCGTCGGTGAGGACCTGGAAGGAGTCGCCGTCGCGCACGACGTCGTCGGCGCCGCCCTCGATGGCCGCCGTCATCACGTCGTCTTCGCTGTACCGCGCCGCGTCGATCATGATGGAGCCGCGACGGTCGAAGATCCACGCGACCGAGCCCGGCGCACCCAGGCTGCCGTTGTGCTTGGTGAAGGTGTTGCGCACCGCGGAAGCCGTGCGGTTGCGGTTGTCGGTGAGCGCCTCGACGATCACGGCCACGCCGTTCGGGCCGTACCCCTCGTAGGTGATGGCCTCCCACGCTGCGCCGCCTTCACCGCCGCCGCCGCGCTGGATGGCGCGCTCGATATTGTCTTTGGGCATCGAGTAGCTCTTCGCCTTATCGACGGCCGCCGTCAGGTTGGCGTTGGCGCTGGGGTCGGGGCCACCCTCTTTGGCCGCCACCATGATCGCGCGTGCGAGCTTGGAGAACAGCTGCCCACGCTTGGCGTCCTCCTTGCCCTTCTTGTGCTTGATCGTAGACCACTTGGAGTGCCCGGACACCTACGACACCACCTCCTCGTTCTTCGCCCTTGTGGTCGCGCTCACATGGCCCCCGTGTGTCTCTTGACCTTCGCCGCCCCGAAGGCCGGACCTGCGCGCTCGTGCCATCTCGAGGAAGTGCCGATGCACGCGAGTGTCGGCGGTGAGCTCGGGGTGGAAGGCCGTCACCAGGACCGGCCCCTCTTCGGCGGCAACACCGTGGCCGCCGTGCTCGGCCAGCACTCGTACGCCGGGGCCCGCGCGCTCGATCCACGGGCCGCGGATGAAGACGGCGCGCAGCGGCTCGGGCCCGAGCTCGGCGACCGGCAGGTCGACCTCGAAGCTGTGCACCTGGCGGCCGAACGCGTTGCGTCGCGCCACGATGTCGATGAGGCCCAGCAGGGGCTGGTCGTGGTGCTCGACGGTGTCGCGCGCCAGGGCGATGAGGCCGGCGCAGGTGCCGTACACGGGCCGGCCCTCGCCGGCGAAAGCGCGGATGGCCTCGACCAGCCCGTACTCGACCATGAGCTTGCCGATGGTGGTGCTCTCGCCGCCCGGGATCACCAGGCCGTCGAGCCCCTCGAGGTCGGCCGGGCGACGCACCTCGCGCGTAGCCGCGCCCAGCCCCTCGAGCACGCGCCGGTGCTCGCGGAAGTCGCCCTGCAGGGCCAGCACGCCGATGAGCAGCGGCTCATACCCGGCGCCGGCCCCGTCGCCGGCAGCCGCCGAGATCTCGGGGCCGGGCGACAGGATGGCGTCGGCGCGCTTGATGGCGCCCCAGTCGACGCGCTGGCTGCCGTTCGAACCGCCGCTCGCCCTGCCGCTGCTCACGTGCCGCCCCGCCGCCTCGTCGTCCCGCCTCAGCGCCGCGCCTAGCCGCGGTACTGGATCTTGGCCTCGGGCGCCATCTTGGCCACCTCGATGCCGGCCATCGCGTCGCCCAGGCCGACCGAGACCTCGGCCAGCACGGCGGCGTCGCGGTAGTTGGTCGTCGCGCGGACGATGGCCTTGGCGCGCACCTCGGGGTCTTCACTCTTGAAGATGCCCGAGCCCACGAACACGCCCTCGGCGCCGAGCTGCATCATGAGCGCGGCGTCGGCCGGCGTGGCGATGCCGCCGGCGGAGAAGTTGACCACGGGCAGCTTGCCGTGCTCGGCGACCCACTTCACGAGTGCGTACGGGGCGCGCAGCTCCTTCGCGGCCATGTTGAAGAGCTCGTCCTTGTCCATCGACGTGAGCCGGCGCATCTGGCCCATGATGGTGCGCATGTGGCGCACGGCCTCGACGACGTCGCCGGTGCCCGCCTCGCCCTTGGTGCGGATCATGGCCGCGCCCTCGCTGATGCGCCGCAGCGCCTGGCCCAGGTCGATGGCGCCGCACACGAAGGGCACGTCGAACTTCCACTTGTCGATGTGGTTGGCCTCGTCGGCCGGCGTGAGCACTTCGCTCTCGTCGATGTAGTCGACCTCGAGGGCCTGCAGGATCTGCGCCTCGACGAAGTGGCCGATGCGTGCCTTGGCCATCACCGGGATGCTGACCGCCTCTTGGATCTCGCGCACCTTGGTGGGGTCGGCCATGCGCGCCACGCCGCCCTGCGCACGGATGTCGGCCGGCACACGCTCGAGCGCCATGACCGCGCAGGCCCCGGCTTCCTCGGCGATCTTGGCCTGCTCGGCGTTGGTGACGTCCATGATGACGCCGCCCTTCAACATCTCGGCGAGACCGCTCTTCACACGCATACTGTCGATATCAGTCACGGGATACCTCCGATTCGTTGCTCCTGTCGCCGGCCACGAGCCGCCGTCGCGGCGCACCTTGCAGCCACTCTCGAAGCCGATCGCATGTTGCATTCTATCCTATGCCGACGCCCTCCGCCAGCCTGCGCAGGTTCCCCGAATGCGCCTGTTTGCGGCAGAAAAGCCGGCGCTCGAATCGGCAAGAGGCACCCGGCGTCGCGTAGCCCACGCGCAGAAGCGACGGGCGGCGGGGGGGGGGGGGGCGCGGCCCCCCGGCCCCCCCCCGCCGCCCGCGAACCATGGCCGAACGCAAGCCTCAGCTCTTGGCGGCCTCTCCCTTCTCTTTCTTCGCCTGCTCGATGACTTTGGCGGCCATGTGCGCCGGCACCTCTTCGTAGCGCAGGAACTCCATCGAGTAGTCGCCCCGCCCGCCGGTCATCGACGTGAGGTCGGGCGCATAGGTGAGCATCTCGGCCAGGGGCACCTCGGCGGCGACGGCGCTGTAGTGCCCCCGAGGCGTCATGCCCAGCACGCGGCCGCGACGCGAGTTGAGATCGCCGATGATGTCGCCGACGTTCTCTTCGGGCACGGTGACCTCGACGCTCATGATCGGCTCGAGCAGCACGGGCTGCGCCTTCTCGAAGGCGGCCTTGAAGCCGATGGAGCCGGCTATCTTGAAGGCTATCTCTGACGAGTCGACGGGATGGTGCGAGCCGTCGTAGAGGATGGCGCGCACGTCGACCACGGGGGACCCGGCGATGGCGCCTTCGTGCATGGCCTCGACGATACCCTTCTCGACCGCGGGGATGAAGTTGCGCGGGATGACGCCACCGACGATCTTGTCGACGAACTCGAAGCCCTCGCCACGCGCCATGGGCTGCAGTTCGATCCACGTGTCGCCGAACTGCCCGCGGCCGCCCGTCTGCTTCTTGTGCCGGCCTTGTGCCTTGGCGCTCGTGCGGATGGTCTCGCGATACGGCACGCGCGGCGGCTTGAGGTCGACCTCGACGCCGAAGCGGCGCTTCATGCGCTCGACGATCACCTCGACGTGCACCTGGCTCATGCCGGCCACGATGGTCTCGCCCGTCTGCGGGTCGCGGTGGATGTCCATCATCGGGTCTTCTTCGGCGAGGCGGCGCAGGGCCTGGATGACCTTGTCTTCGTCGCCCTTGCTCTTGGCCGACACCGCGAACGACATGAGCGGCGCCGGGAACGTAAGGCCGGAGAACTTCACGAGCTGGCCCTCGGCGCACAGCGTGTCGCCGGTGAGCACCTCTTTCAGCTTGGCCACGGCGCCGATGTTGCCGGCCACGAGCGAGTCGACGGGTTTGTTCTCTTTGCCCTGCGGTTTGAGGAGCTGCCCGAGACGCTCCCTGTGCCCGTCGCGCGACACGGCCACCGCGCTGTCGCTCGCAACCGTGCCCTGGAAGACGCGGAACACGTTGATGCGCCCGCTGAACGGGTCGGCCAGCGTCTTGAAGACGAAAGCCACCACCGGCTTGCCGGGATCGCACCCGGGGGTGACCTGGCTGCCGTCGCCGGCCGTTGCTGTGGGAGCCGCGACAGCATCGGGGGCGGGCGCCTGCACGAGAAGGTCGAAGAGCAGGTCGATGCCGATGAGGTGCGTCGCGGAGCCGGCGGCCACCGGGAAGATCTGGCCTGCGGCGATGGCCGCGCCGAGCGCCGCCTGCAGCTCGGCCGTGGTGATCTCTTCTTCGGCGAAGAACTTCTCGAGCAGCTCATCGTCGGTCTCGGCGACAGCCTCGATCATGGCGGCGCGCGCCTCTTCGGCCGCCGCGACCAGCTCGGCGGGCACCTCGCCGACGACCTCTCTCTGGCCGTCGAGGGTGCGCGCCTTCATGGTGGCCAGGTCGACGACGCCCTTGAAGGCATGCTCGGCGCCGATGGGGAGCTGCACGGCGACGACCCGCTGGCCGAAGGCCTCGCGCAGCGCAGCCACCGTGACGCCGAGATCGGCGCGCTCGCGGTCGAGCATGTTGGCGAACAGGATGCGCCCCAGGCCGCGCTCGGCGGCACGGTTCCATAGGCGCTCGGTCTGGACCTCGACGCCCAGGACCGAGTTCACGACCACGAGCGCCGTCTCGACGACCTGGAACGAGGCGATCGTGTCGGCCTGGAAGCTGGGGTCGCCGGGCGTGTCGATCAGGTTGACGGTGACGCCGCCGTGCTCGACGTGGGCGAGCGTGGCCGACAGGCTGAGCTGCCGCCGTTTCTCGTCGTCGTCGTAGTCGGAGACGGTGGTGCCCTCCTCGACCTTGCCGAGCCTGTTGACGGCCCCGGCGCGGAAGAGCAGCGCCTCGAGCAACGCCGTCTTGCCGGTGCCGCGGTGGCCCACGAGTACGATGTTCCTGATCTTGCCCGGATCGTTCATATCGTGAAGTCTCCTCGTAGTCGTAGCGTCGCCCGCTGCCGGGCGTGGTCGAGCCCGGATGCGGCCGCCGTGGTGCTCAGGTTGCGACGCGCGTGCGGGCGCCGGCCGGGATGCGCCGCGCCCGCAAAGAGTGGAGTCTAGCACACGGGCGCTGCGGCCTGCAGGGTGCGCAGGCGCGGGATGAGGTCGGCGGCGGCAGGCCGCAGCGCCCTCGCTCCGTACTTGCTCCGTACACGGTCGACGGCGTCGCTCAGGGCGACCTCTTTCCAGTGGTCGTCGAAGGTGAGCTGGGACGCCCCGGCATGCAGGTTGCTCACGCTGACGCCCAGCAGCCGCACCCAGCGCCCACGCAGCTCGATCTGGCCGAGCAGACCGAGCAGCGCTTCGTAGACGGGGCGCGCGCCGGTGGTGGGAGCCGGGAGCGGCGTGCGCCGCGTGACGGTGTGGAAGGTGCTGTAGCGCAGCTTGAGCATGACCGTGCGCGCCGCGTAGCCCTTGCCGCGCAGGTCGCCCATGGCCTTGTCGGCGAGCGAGAGCAGCATCGCCCGCAGCAGCTCGGGGTCGTTGACGTCGTCTTGGAAGGTGACCTCGTGGCCGAGCGACTTGGGCGTCGCGTGCCCTGCGCGCACCGGCGAGAAGCCGCCGCCGAAGGCGAGCTGCTTGAGGGCGTAGGCCCCCTTGCCGAACGCCGCCGCCAGCACCGGCAGAGGCACGTCTTGCAGCATGCCGACGCTGACCAGCCCCAGTGAGCGCAGGCGCTCCTCGGTGACCGGCCCCACTCCCCACAGCTCGCGCACCGGCAGGTCGCGCAGCCCACGACCCACGTCGGTCTCGGTGAGCATGCCGATGCCCGCCGGCTTGTTGAGGTTGGCGGCGAGCTTGGCGAGCAGCTTGGTGGGGCCGATGCCCAGCGAGCAGGTAAGGCCCTGCTCGTCGTAGACCAGCTCTTGCAGGCGGCGGGCGATCGCCTGGGGCGGCCCGAACAAGCGGCGGCTGCCGGTGACGTCGAGGAAGGCCTCGTCGATGGAGATGGGCTCGACCAGGTCGGTGAAGCGCCCGAACAGCTCGCGTAGGGCGCGGTGCACCTCGGTGTAAGCTTTGAAGTCGACCGGCACGAGGACCGCTTGCGGGCAGAGCCGCTGCGCTTGCGCCACCGGCATGGCCGTGCGCACCCCGAAGGCCCGCGCCTCGTAGGACGCCGTGGCCACCACGCTGCGCTTGTCGGCCTCGCCCCCGACGATCACCGGCAGCCCGCGCAGCTCGGGATGCCGCACCTGCTCGACGGAAGCGAAGAAGGCGTCCATGTCGATGTGGATGATGGCGCGCGCACGCGACACGGGCAGACCGCCTCGACCTCGCCGGATACGAACATGTGTTCGTATACTAGGCGAACGGCGACGCGCGGTCAAGTCGGGGGGCAAAAGCGAACGGGTGGGCGGCTCATACGAGCCGCCCGCCCACCCGTTCGCACACCGCCGTGAGGCGGCGTCTCTCTTTCAGTCGACGCGCCGCCCGAAGTCGACGGTGTACATCTGCACGTTGCTCACGCCCTTGAACGTGCCCGTCGCCTGACCGACGCCCACGTCGCGCCAGCGCTTCGCCAGGATCACCTTGCGGTGCGCGGCATCTTTCATCCACGCCTTGAAGATCGCCTGGGGCGTGCCCAGCATACCCTTGCCGTAGCCGATGACCTCGCCGACGCTCCACGACGAGTATCCCGTTCGCGAGTAGCCGTAGCGCACGATGCGCTTGGAGAACGACTCGCCGGCCTTGGAATCGTGCGAGAAGTAGCTCTTGCTGATCATCTGGCGCGAGTGCGCCTTGGCGGCGTAGTACAGGTACTTGTTGAGTGAGACGGCGTGCAGGTCGCGCGACGTGCGCGCCTTGTTGATGAGCGCCAGCAGCGTGCGCTCGTTCTTCGTGAGCGTGATGGTGCGGGCCGACGCAGCGGGCGCGAAGGCGCACAGGCTCAGAGCGAGCACACCGAGCGTAAGCCAGGCAGCGGCAATCCTTCTCCCCATGGCTTCCTCCAGGAGTTCGCTTACGCGCCGGTCACGGCAGCTCAATGCCGGACCATCGGCCGACGCCTCGGACGAGTGCTGCAGGCGGATAGAGCACCGCCTCCTGTTGCCTTAGCGGGCTACTTTACCACACCCCTCGTACGGGGGTGCAAGCCCGATCCCTCCCCGCGGCCGCGGACCAGATGTTGCCGGGACAGGCCACGAGCGTGCGTCGCAAAGTGAGCGCGCGCCTCGCAAGCCCGGCGCGTGCCCCGCACGGCCACGCCTCGAGAGACGCGAGTGCATCGCCGGCGACGCGTCACCGTCACCTGCAGATGGATCAGCCGACCGCTTCTTCGGGCAGTCGCCGGCGCGGCACGTCGCGCCACAGCGCCTCGAGGCGGTAGAAGTCGCGTGCCGCCGGAGTGAAGACGTGCACGACGACGTCGAGGTAGTCGAGCACGATCCACTCCCCCTCGCGCTCACCCTCGACTCGCGCCGGCCGCACGTACCGCTCGCGGAGCCGGCGCTGCACCTCTTCGGCGATGGCGCGCGTCTGGCGCACGTTGGCGCCGCTGCAGATGAGGAAGTAGTCGGTGTAGGAGACCGTCGCTCCCATGTCGAGCACGACGACGTCGGAGGCTTTCTTGGAGGACGCGACCCGCGCCATCTCGAGCGCGAGGCCCAGTCCCTTATCGTCGGGTCGGTCCGTTGCTACCGTAGATCCTTCGCGGTCAGGTCTTTGCCGATGATCACCACGACAGACGTCGGGGAAAGCTGCGAGCCGCTCAGCACGACGCCACGGCGCAGTATAGCACGGACGTCCTCGGCCACACCGAGCGCCCGCGGACCGGCGAGGATCTGCGTCTGGCGATACGTGAACGAGCTCGCGTTGGCCGGTGCAGGCAGGTTCACGTCGAGCACGGCGAGCCGCTGGACGGCGAGCTCCCCGATGCCGACCTCGCCCGACCCGTTCTGCACCTGGACCGTATAACGTGAGACGAAGCCCGGCGTACGGCGCGTGATCTGGGCCATGATCTGCGCCGGGTCGGGGCGGTAGACGAACTGGCCTTCGGAGGTCTGCCCTTTTGCCGGCAGTTGCCCGACCCACAGGTGACCCCCGAGCATGCCCGTGAGGATGTCGCGCGCGTCGGCGGCCTCGGCGCCGTCGCGGGACGCGACGGCGCTCACCGCCGACGCGCGCGACGACGCGTCGCGCACCGCGGCCGCCTGCAACGCCGCTCGCAGCAGGGCCGCCTCGAAGGCCGCCTCGTCGGGGCCGGTCTTGCCGGCAGCGCTGAGAGCATCGGCGACCATGGCGCCCGGCAGCGTGAACCCGCCCTTGTACGTGCGCCACACACCGCCCAGCTCCACGGTCGCGGCCGACGGCAGCGTCACCTCCAGGTCGACGCCGCCGGTGAGGCGCCGCAGGTCGGCATAGGTGAGCGAGACGGTGTACTGGATCGGCGCCCCCGCCATCCGCGAGAGGAAGGCCGGGTACTCGCGCTGAGCGGTCACGTCGCCGGCCAGCAAGTACTCGTCGTGCTTGCCCAGCAGGAGCGTCGAGCGGGGTATCGTGAAGAGGTTGTAGCTGCGTTGCGCCTTGTCGAAGAGCAGCAGCCCGCTCACAGGCTGACGGCCACGTTCGCCGGCGCCGACGGTCAGCAGGGCCAGGAAGTTCGTGTCGGTCGGCTTGACATGCTTGGCGGTGAGACGTCGGGCCAGATAGACCGAGCCGACCACCGCCGCGAAGGCGACAATCCCGGCGAGCACGTACAGCGTCACGCTCTGCCACGTCTGCAGGCGCTCCAGGCGCCGGCGGCGCAGGCGCTGGGTGCGGTATCCGCTCCGGTCTTCGTGTCTCTTAGCCATGCAACTCGTTATAGAGGGCCACCGAGGACGGGTGCAACGGCTTCTGCTGGGCGATCAGCGAGGCCAGCCCTTCCCTCACGCAGGCGGCCACAGCCTCGTCGGGCGAGCCGCTCGCCGCCGCCCGCAGCGCGTCCACGCCGGCGAACGTGCGTCCCGGTTCGATAGCATCGGCAACGTACACGGAGTCCTCCAGCAGAGTCATGCCGGGAGCGCCGACCGTGTGCCGCGCGATGGCTCTGAGCACGCGGTCGGCGAAGCCGAAGGCCGCCACCTCGGCCGCCGCCAAGGGCGCGTGTAGCAGCTGCACCGGCCGGCGCTCCTCCAGCGGCCCGATGGACACGCCGAGCCGCCGCGCCTCGGCGAGCGTCTCCTCCGGGGAGAGCTCGCGGCAGTAGTCGTGGAGGGTGCCCGCCACCGCGGCGTCGCCCGCCAGCGCTTCATCGCCGCCCCAGCGGCGCGCCAGCGACGCCGCGGTGGCGGCCACGCGGCGCGAGTGCTCGACCAGGCTCCGCGACAGGCGCGCCTCGATCAAGCGCTCGGCGCGCTCAAGTTCGCCGACTGAGCCGCGGCGAACGTGATCTGCGCTTCCCGTTCCGGCGGGCATCTCACTCACCGCTCACAACAGTCGATCACGGGATCACGGCTCGCGGTACAGGCTGAAGCGCTCGATCGCCGCCTCGACGGCGGCCGGCACCAGGTAGCGGACGGGCGCGCCACGACGCACCCGGTCGCGGATCATGCTCGACGAGATGTCGACGCCGACGCTGTCGATGACCACGACCTTGTCGGGGGTCCAGCGCGCCGCGGCCGCCGCGATCGCTGCGCGATCGTGGCCGGGCCGCGGCGCCACCACCAGCCGCGCCAGCTCGACGATCGCCTCGGGCCGGTACCAGGAGCCGAACTGCAGCAGCGAGTCTGAGCCCATGATGAACGCCAACGAGCGGCCGGGAAACTCTGCGCGTAGGCAGCGCAGCGTCTCGACCGTGTAGGCGAGCCCGCGGTCGACCTCGATCGACGAGACGGCGAAGCGCGGGTCGCCGGCCACGGCCAGCCGCGTGAGCTCGAGACGCACGTCGCCCGGCACGCCGTCGGCGACCTCCTTGTGGGGCGGCGCCGCAGCCGGCACGAACAGCACGCGCTCAAGGTCGAGCTGGGCGCAGGCGTCGGAAGCGATGACGAGGTGTCCGAGATGAGGCGGATTGAAGCTCCCGCCCAGGATGCCGACGGCAGGCTCGCTGTCCACCGGAATCAGCTGCGCACCTGCCCGTCGCCCCAGATGACGTACTTCAGGCAGGTGAGCTCCTCCAGCGCCAGCGGGCCGCGGGCGTGCAGCTTCTGCGTCGATATGCCGATCTCGGCGCCCAGCCCGAACTGCCCGCCATCCGTGAACCGTGTCGAGGCGTTGACGTAAACGCACGCCGCGTCGACCTGCTGCGTGAAGCGCCGCGCCGCGGTCAGGTCCTCCGTGACGATCGCCTCGGAGTGGCCCGTGCCGTACGTGGCGATGTGCGCGATCGCCTCGTCCAGCGACTCGACCGTGCGCACGGCCATCTTCAGGCTCAGGAACTCGGTCTCGTAGTGCGTCTTGTTGGCACGCTTCAGTGACGGGTCGCCGACGACCTCGGCGGTCGTCCTGTCGACCGCGAGCTCGACGCCGCGCGCCCGCAGGTCGTTCACGATCCCGGGCAGGAAGCGCTCGGCGACGTCGCGGTGCACCAGCAGCGTCTCAGCCGCGTTGCACACGCCGGGCCGCTGGCACTTGGCGTTGACGACGATGCGCTGCGCCTTCTCGAGATCGGCGGCCGCGTCGACGTACACGTGACAGTTGCCCCCGGCAGCGTAGATCACCGGGACCTTGCTGTGCTCCACCAAGAAGTCCTTGAGCTCCTCACCGCCTCGCGGGATGACGAGGTCGACGGTGCCCCGCTGCTGCACGAGCTCGAGCAGGCCCTCGCGGTCGGGCGGCAGGTAGGAGACCGCCTCGGCCGGCAAGCCGGACGCGATGAGGGCGCCCTGGACGACCTCGGCCAGGATGCGGTTGGAGTGCTTGGCGGCGCGTCCACCACGCAGGACCACGGCGTTGCCGGTCTTGAGACAGAGGACGGCGGAGTCGACGGTCACGTTGGGCCGTGCCTCGTAGACGACGGCCACGACGCCGAGCGGCACCCGCTGCTTGCGCACTTCGAGGCCGTTCTTCAGCCGCCAGCCGCGCACGACGGTACCGACCGGATCGGCGAGGTCGGCGACGGCGCGCACGCCGGCGATGACGTCACGCAGGCGGTCTTCGTCGAGCAGCAGCCGATCGACCAGGGGTTCGGCGAGACGGTCGGCCCGCGCCAGGGCCACATCTTCGGCGTTCTCGCGCAGGATCTCCTCGGTCCGCCGTGCGAGCGCCTCGGCGATCCCGGCGAGAACCGCCTCCTTGCGCTCCGGTGAGAGCGCCGCCAGCACGCGCGCCGCGCTCTTCGCCGCGGCGCAGACCTCTGCCACCGCCAACGAACCCGCTCGAACGTTCACCGGCCCTCCTCGTCGACCAGCACCAGACGGTCCCGGTGCACCACTTCTTCGCTCGCCTCGGGTACGACCCGCCGGGCTTCCTGACTCCGCAAGCCGGCGACCGCGCGCACTTGCCGCGCGTCGAGCGAGGCGATACCGCGGGCGACCTCGCGCCCGTCGCACGCCCGCAGCGCGACGGCATCGCCAGCGCTAAAGGTACCATGAACGGCGACGACACCGACAGGCAGCAGGCTCCCGCCACCTTCGCTCAGCGCGCGGCGGGCGCCCTCGTCTATCTCGAGCGTGCCGCGCACGGGCTTGGCGTACCGCAACCATAGCTTGAACGCCGAGTCGCGCCCGGCGCACGGGCGCAGCACCGTGCCCACCTCTTCGCCTGCGGCCACACGCAGGATCGCCCCGTCTTCGGCGCCTCCCGCGATGACGCTGCGCACGTTGGCCGAGGCCGCCATGAGGGCGGCGGCGACCTTGCCGCGCATGCCGCCCGCCCCGCCGCGGCCGGCGTCGGTGAGATCGACCGAGTCCAGGACGGCCGGGTCATCCAGCGAGGCGATGAGGCGCGCCGACGGATCGACACGTGGATCGGCCGTGTACAGGCCGCCGCGGTCGGTGAGCAGCAGCAGCGCCTCGGCACGCAACATGATGGCCACTTGTGCGGCGAGCACGTCGTTGTCGCCGAAGCGGATCTCGTCGGTGGCCGTTGTGTCGTTCTCGTTGATGATGGGCACGATGCCCCAGTTCAGCAACCGGCGCAAGGTGCGCCGGGCGTTGACGTAGTTCACGCGCTCGGCCACGTCGGCGCTCGTCAGGAGGATCTGCGCGGCTGTGAGGCCGTGGCGGCCGAGCAGCCGCGCCCAGGCGCTGAAGAGCCTTCCCTGGCCGACCGCCGAGGCGGCCTGCAGGGCGGGCATCCGGCGCGGCCTCTCGGTCATGCCGAGCAGCGTCTGGCCGCAGGCGATGGCGCCGCTGGAGACGATGACCACGTGGCGGCCCGCGCGCACGAGCTCGGCGATCTCGGCGGCGCGGGCGACCAGGAGGGTGCGCCGCAGCCGCCCGCGCCGGTCGGTCACCGTGGACGAGCCGAACTTGACGACGATCGCCTTCACCGCCGCCGACCGTGGAAGGTGGCAGGCGCGCGGGAAGGCGCGGCAGGCGCGCGGGAGAGGACAGCGAAGCGACTCATGACGTGCATTCTACCAACCTCGCCGCTCGGTGCGGAAAAGCCAGGCAACCGAGGTGGGTCAGACCTCCCACACCACGGGCCTTACTCGAACTCGAACTCCTCATCGCCGATGAGCACGGTGTCGCCGGGCTGAGCCCCGGCGCGCCGCAGAGCGTCGCTCACGCCGGCGCGCTCCATGACCTCCTGGAGGTAGCGCACCGCCTCCTCGTTGTCGAGGTCGGCCTTGGCGACGAGGCGCTCGAGAGCGGCGCCGCGCACCCGATAGGGTCCCTGCTGGTCGCGCTCGACCGCGAAGTCGCCGACGCGCTCGTCCTGCGGGCGCAGCACGGGTGCAGCCCCGCGGGCCGGCGCTGGCGGCGGTGGCCCCGCCGCCAGCGCCGGCCCGATCGCCTGCACCACCGCGTCGAGGCCTTCGTGGCGAGCAGCCGAGACCGGTAGCGGCGGCGCGACCCACGTCGGCCCCGTCGCGCCGACGGCGGCGGCGGCGGCCGCAAGCGACGCCTCGTCGGTCAGATCGATCTTGTTGAGCGCACAGACGGCCGGCCGGCCGGCGAGCGCGGCATTGAACGCCGCCAGCTCCGCGTGCACGGTGCGGACCGCCTCGGCGGCGTTCTCGGCGCCGGCGGAGACGTCGACGACGTAGAGCAACGCCGTGGTGCGCTCGATATGCGCCAGGAACCTGTGCCCCAGCCCAGCGCCTTCGCTGGCGCCTTCGATGAGACCCGGGATGTCGGCGAGCACGATCTGGCGCTCGTCGAGCATCAGCGTACCCAGGTTAGGTTCGAGCGTGGTGAAGGGGTAGGGCGCGACCTTCGGTCGCGCCCGCGTGAGCGCCGCGAGAAGCGACGACTTGCCGGCGTTCGGGAGCCCGACCAGGCCGATGTCGGCCAGCAGCTTGAGGTTGAGGAGCAGCGAGCGCTCCTCGCCCGCGAGTCCACGCTCGGCGAAGTGGGGCGCCCGGCGTATCGAAGAGACGAAGCACAGGTTGCCGCGCCCGCCCTCGCCGCCGGCGGCGATCAGCGCCTTCTGCCCCTCCACTACCAGGTCGGCGATCAGCTCGCCGGAGGCCTTGTCGCGGACCTCTGTCCCGATCGGGGTCTCGACCACGACGTCTTCGCCGTCGCGACCGCGCTTGTTGGCGCCGGCGCCGTGGCCGCCGTTCTGGCCACGGATGTGGACCTTGTAGCGGAAGGGAGTGAGATCGCGGATCTGGCGTGCGGCGATGAGCCAAACGTTGCCGCCGCGGCCGCCGTCGCCGCCGTCAGGGCCGCCGCGGGCTACGTGTTTTTCGCGCCGGAAGCTGGCGGACCCGTTGCCGCCGCTGCCGCCGCGCACGTGGATGGTGGCCCGGTCGTACATCGATCGTCTACCCGGCGCGCGCAGCGAGGCGCGCGGAACGGATCAGGCCTCTGCGATGACCGAGATGACGCGCCCGGCAACGCCGGCCGCGAACTCGATGCGCCCACTCACCTTGGCGAAGATGGTGTGGTCGACGCCGATGCCCGCACCGACACCCGGCACGAAGCGAGTGCCGCGCTGGCGGACGATGATGGAGCCGGCCGGCACGACCTGCCCCGCGAACGCCTTCACGCCGAGACGCTTCGACTCTGAGTCGCGGCCGTTGCGGCTGGTGCCGCCGCCCTTCTTATGCGCCAACCTTCTTCTCCTTCGGCTCTTTCAGCGTGATGGCCTCGATGCTCAGCCGCGTGAGTCGGCTGCGATGGCCACGCATCTTCTTGAACGTCGACTTCGGCTTGTAGGTGAACACGCGCACCTTGTCGCCGAGGAAGTGCTCGTCGACCTTGGCCTTGACCCTGGCCGTCTTGAGCGCCGCCACGTCGAAGACGCCTGTGCCCGTGCGCACCGCCAGCGGCTCGAGCGTGATGCTCTTGCCCTCATCGGCGCCGACACGGTCGACCACGATCACGTCGCCCTCGGCGACCTTGTACTGCTTCCCGCCCACGCGGACGACCGCGTACAGGATATCTTCGGACATGCTCACTCCCAGAACGACAACGACCGCCAATGCTAGCCGAGAGGCGGCTCCGCGTCAACGAGGCGGGCGGCCCGCGCTCGAGCGCGGGCCGCCCGCCCGTTCGGCTCAGCGTTTGCGCCCCGCCAGCGAGGCGAGGGCGCTCGTACGCGATACCGTCGTCACGCGGATCGTCTTCTCCTTGCCCAGGTACTGCCTGGCTCCGGTCACGACGATCTCGTACCCGTCTACGTGCGCGACGGCGTCTCCGGGACTGTAGGTCAGCGTGTGCTCGAGCTCGACCTCGAGCTCCTGACCTTCACGCACCGGTAGCCGTTGACGCTCCACCTCGTCGAGCGACCCCTCCACGACGAGGCGCAGCGTGTCGATCGGCAGCGTCGCCGAGCCCTCGAAGAAGACGCGTTTGCCGGTCTCGCGCTCGAGCGGCTTGAGCCACCCGGAGCGCGCCAGGCGCTCGGCCACGCCGTGGTTCACCTCGTACAGGAAGGCCGCCGAGCCCGACTTGACGGCAACATCGCGCACGCGGCGCACGGTGTCGCGCGCCATCGTCTCTTCCGACGGCACCCGTGCTTTGCCGTGACAGCACTGGCACTCTCTCGTGAGGATGCCGCGGGCGCCGTCGGTGATGTTCTGGCGCGTCATCTCGACCAGACCCAGCGGCGAGATCTCGACCACGTAGGTCTTCGTGCGGTCGGTGTCGAGCTCGGCCTGTAGTTTGGCCAGCACCGCCTCACGGTTGCGCGCGAACGACATGTCGATGAAATCGATGATGATGATCCCGCCGATGTCGCGCAAACGGAGCTGCCGGACAACCTCGCGCGCCGCCTCGAGGTTGGTCTTGGTGATCGTGTCCTCGAGGTGCTTGCCGCCCGTGTAGCGACCGGTGTTGACGTCGATCACCGTGAGTGCCTCCGCGTGGTCGATGACGATGTTGCCGCCGCTGGGCAGGAGGACCTTGCGCTCCAGGGCGCGGAAGATCTGCTCCTCGATGCCGTGTCGCTCGAACAGCGGCTGCTTGCCCTCGTAGAGCTGGACCCGGTCGGCCAGCTCGGGGGCCGTCTTCTCGAGGTAGCTCACGAGCTTGTCGAACTGCTTCCTGTCGTCGACCAGGACGCGCTCGAAGGTCTCGTTGTAGAGGTCGCGGGCGACTTGCAGCGAGACGTCGGCCTCTTCGTAGAGAAGACTGGGCGCCTTGATCTTGGTCGAGCGTGCCTTCAGACGCGACCACAGGCGCGAGAGGTACCGCAGGTCGCGGTGCATCTCTTCGACGCCCTTGCCTTCGGCCACCGTGCGCACGATCAACCCGGCGTCCTTGACGCGCAGGCTCTTGCAGAGGTCGCGCAGCCGGTCGCGCTCGGTGTCGGGGAGTCGTCGCGAAACGCCGACGCCGCTGCCGCCCGGCACGTAGACGAGGTAGCGACCGGCCAGCGAGAGCTGGCCCGTGAGCCGCGCGCCCTTGCTGCCCATGGGGTCTTTCATGACCTGCACGAGCAGCTCCTGCGCCGGTTTGAGCACGTCGGTGATGTGCCGCGAGCGCTTCTCGCCGCCATCTTCGGTCATGACCTCATCCACGTACAGGAAGCCGTTCTTCTCGAGGCCGATCTCGACGAACGCGGCGTCCATCCCGCTGATGACGTTGTCGACCTTGCCCCGGTAGATGTTGCCGGCGTACGAACGCTTGTCGGGGCGCTCGATGTAGATCTCGGCCAGGCGGCCGTCTTCGACCAGGGCGACGCGGAGCTCGTCGTTACGGGTCGTCACGAGCATCTCCTTGTGCTCGGGCAGCTCCGCCTGGACGACCGGCTTCACGCGCCGACGCCCCGCGCCTTTCGGGGCCGCCTCCTCAGCTTCGA
>Ga0315282_10005099_pt1 | contig 22517 bp, 23 predicted proteins | sample YL17G07_20_MG_FD_203693 | JGI IMG/M metagenome (GOLD analysis project Ga0315282, IMG submission 203693) | Sediment microbial communities from Yellowstone Lake, YNP, Wyoming, USA - YL17G07_20 | ecosystem: Environmental > Aquatic > Freshwater > Lake > Sediment | place: USA: Wyoming | collected... | reverse complement strand
CTCATCTTCGCTTAAATAATCAGGAGCAATTTCGCCATAGAATGGGTCATGATTCAGAATATAAGCATTGTATAGGACTATTAAGGGGCCCCCTATATTGAATACTGAAGGAGCAGCAAAATCTCCTTTTTCAATAGGTAGCCAGCTTCCCCACGGAAGAAAGTAAGTTAAGTCTATCCAATTTAAGTCATCATTAATATCTCTACCTGGAAGCAATAAAACTGATTTTCCTCGTATATAATCCGGTTTTAATTTTTCTTCATCATCCTTTTCTATGCCTAACATTGCTCTTGAGATAGCGTTCCATATCCCGACAGCAGCAATCATCAGGATATATTTCTCTGGCTTACGAATGGCAAACTCAACCAATCTCGGCAATACCTTTGCTGACCAAGTGATAAACGGCCAAAAACTCTGCCGAGCATAGCCAACCGCTTCCGACACTTGTGAATAATCGAAAAGTAACTTATCAGCAAACCTAACTGCCTGCTCAGGTGTTCCTCCACTATCCAAAACATAACGGGCTATTACTGTTTTTGAGGCATCCTCTATCGCGCCATATAACCTCGCTGGAGATTGTATCGCCTCGCCTAAGTTATTCGCCCAAATCATTATCTGTTTATAGGGGTTATTTGGGTCTTGGTCTATCTGAAAAGCAAGTTCTTTCATTTCCTGTTCTGAATAAGTATTATGATAAAGCCCTCCATCTCTTAATAACTTATATGCCTCGTCTTTTGCGATAAATGATTTTACCCCCTTTACCGCGACAACAGGATTATAAATAGGCACATCACCCATCCAAGCCATTAAGGCATTGGTAACTATATTTCTTGATACAGCCGCAGGACTATAGGGCACTTTAAACATCTTCCATATAGCATTGGCACTACGCCATACTTCGCCTAATTCTGAACGCATAACATTCCATTTTGATACTTCTTTTACTAAATCAACAGAAACATATTGTCCTGATAATGCACCGTATTTTTTTCCTTCCGGCATCTTATCAAAACCTTCAACGCCTTTATGACCTATAATCCCCGGAAGCGTAGCGATGGTGTTAAACGCCTTGACGGTATAGGTCATCTCTATCATGCCAAAGATGCGCTTCTGTAAAGGATAAGCCGCGGTTTTGATAAGCCCTAATTCTTCTCTGGCATTCCTTCCTAATTCAACCAATTCTTCTTTAGAATACTCAGCTATCTTTTTCTTTGCTGAAGGCCAAGTGCCATACTGAGCCTCTAAAACTTTACGCCCAAATTCCTCGTCGGTAAGTTTATGTTTTAAACTCTCAAATCTTGCCCGTATCGCCTTTAAGGGGAAATATCCAAAGTTACGTTTATTCTTCTCAAATTCCTTTGTCTCGTAAAAGAACGGAAAATACTGTCCGACATTATTCCAGAATATCTCGTCATTAAGAAGCCCAAGCTTTCTTGCTTCATTGCCCCATACGGCCAGCTCTTTGCGCGCCTCTTCTGTGAGTTTATCTAATTCGGTATCTTTCATTACTTCGCCAAACCTCTGTAAACTTTCCGCAATATACTGCTGCTCTTCCTTGTCAAGTTCGCTAATCGGCTCAACAATTTCTTCTCTTACTCTTTCCTGCTGGCCCTGGATAAGCTTTCTGCGCTGACGCAAAATCTCAAAAACAGTATCATTAAGCCCGCCTTTTTCAAAAAAGCTCTTTACGCCTATCTTCTTGCCTAATCCCTCTATCGCCTTACTGTAAACATCCCAAACTTTATCGCCTACTTTACTGCGCCATAACTGCTGTAGAAGATTACCTTTTTCTACCCAATCCTTAAGGTCTGTTTGAAATTCGGGTATCTTGCGTAATGCGGCGACATATTCTTTTAACGGTTTCATTGCTTCCTCAAACTGATGTAATTTATCAATTACATACTGCCATTCTCTATCCTGACCGATAGTGTCTTCAACTTGCTTTGTAAAGTTAGGTGCGAGCTGACGTGCTACATCGGGATTTATGGTATATACTGCCACATAATCAGCGAATAGTTCGGGACGGCTTCTGCGGTATGCTTTATAAGATTCTGAAACAGTCGCCTCATCATAAGGCATAAGCCATTTTGATACCTTGACTAATTCTTCTCGGGTTGCCTTCTTTCGTACTATCTCAACCTTACCTAAGGCATCATCAAGAAAATGTCCTGTTTCGTGGAATAAAGTTTTTTCATCAGCTACTGACCTTACTCTAATTAAGCCATTTTCTCCGAGCATAGGATAATAAACGCCAAGCCATTTCTTTAGGCGTTTTGATACTTGAAGTTCGGGACCAATATGCTTTTTGAATACTCCAGCGATATCTCTGCCTAAATTTACCTGCCAGGCTTTATCTTGTTCCCAGGCTATCTTTTCAGTTACTTCGGGGATAACTTTAGGCTTAACGCCTATTTTTCCGCCAAGAGGCATGCCTATTTTTTGTTCTATTTTAAACGCCTCTAATGCTGCTTCTTTATATCTTTGGTCAATTTCCTCTCCGCTTACCTTTTCATTAACAAGCATCTCCCTGGATAAATCTTCAAGATTATTCTTCTGCTCTTCGTTTAAGGTAACGTCTAATTTAACGGAAAGCTCGTCGGTAAGCTTGTTTACTTCTTCAGTGGATATTTCTATTGGCTCCTTGGCCTCGCGCCGATTCAATTCTCTATTTATAACCTCAGCCTCTAACGCCTGTTCCTCCGTCCATTTTTCAGGATCACCCAGAGCTTCTGAACGGTTATAGATTTCTTCGGTAGAAAGGCCTTTATATTCGTTAATCTTGCCTGTCATAAAGCCTATCTTACCTTCCTCGGTAGATAAGTCGGGCATTATTGGCGTAGGTTCAATACCTATAGTTTTATCTATAACCTCGTCAACCTTATCTATAACTTGGCTTATTTGTTCTTCGGATAACCCCTGCTTCATTCCATCTTTGATAATCTCATTATGTAAATCATATCGGATATTGTCTATATGCGGAGCTTCAAATACGCCCAACGCTCCACCTGATACTGCACCGGCTAAAATACTTTCAGCAAGCCCGTCGGTAAGTCTATCCCATAATGGCCGTGGTTCTTTCCATCCAAGCACACGCAAGGAATTATCAAATATCTGCTGGCTGCCTTCTTCAATCAAGCCTTCCTGTAAGGCAGTCCTGAATACTCTCTTAATAATATGGCCGCCTTTCATCCAGCCAGTTAAAGGAATAGTTTCTAATGCAGTCTGGACTGCGCCTGTGGTATAAGCCATATCTGCGGCTTTTAAAGGGTCAACGCCATTCTTAACCGCATCCTCATACATATCGCCAGCAATGGCAGGAAAAAATATTGCAGCGCCGGCAGTAGGTGAACCCGTAACTGTGCTTACTCCGGCCGCTAATCCTAACATAGGAAAATTCTCCGCGGCCAATCCTATAACTTTCTTAAAAGGATGTTTCCATCCCATCATTATTGCCGGATTAGGACTTTCTATGCCTTTATTTGCGGCCTCTGTATAAAAATCTTTAGCGGTCTTCCCAATCTCTGCAAGAGTATCGCCAAAGCGCAGGAAGAAGTCATCTATCTTTTGCCCTACCTTGCTTGTTTTTCCTTTTGGCATACGCAACCAAGAAATACTTTTTAATCCAGGGAATGGCACAATAGGGATAGTTTCTGCTTTTGTTTCAGCAACAATATCCCTGCCCAAAAATTCCATACCTGAACCTATGCCAGCAGGAATGCGCTCTATGCCCCTAAATAAAGACTTTGCTATATTCATCATATTGCCGGAATTATCCAATACCCTAAAAGTAGCCTCTTCTGGACCGGAAACAGGCTTTGCGGATGATATATCAAAACCAATATCAATTCGCTCTACGCCTTGTTCGTCTTCCTTAACTGGTATAGCTGTTTTAAAATCAAAGGGCATTATTTTGTCTCCAGTGGTTTTCTTATTCGTTGTTCTTTGTGGATAAATTCTCCGGTTGAAATCATAACGTCCTCATAGGTCCCATCTGGATAAACTATTGCTTCATTACCATAAGCATCTCTATGTTTTTTCCCTTTTTTGGGCAATCTTGCAATCTCTGGATTATCTTTTAATCTCTGAAGTCTTACTTCATCATTAGCGATATTTAAGATTTGTTCACCTTGTGCATTTTCTGCTTTTGTTCTGGTTATAGTATTCATTAAAACAACGGGTGCAGTAAGCGGATTAGATAACATAATCACATCCCAAGCACTATTCCAAAAACTGCTTTTTGGACTTGCTGTCTTTTGGTTCTTAATTAGTAAGGGTAATTCTTTAGCCTTTTCTCTGGCTGCATTCACCAATATAGCTAATCTATCTCGGCTTATATTCTTATTCTCTTTTAATGCCTGAAGTAAAAACTTACTAATACTCTCTGCATCTTTCGCTTTAAAAATATCGTTTGCTAACTCCTGAAATGCTTCGTTGTTTATTTCCTCTACGAAATATCCTTTCTTTGATTTAGAAACTTTATTCATAGCTTCGGCTAATTCAGGGTCTGTTGTAGCGATACCTCTTATTATCTCGGCAGAATTTTCCCATCCCAAAGTTCCATCTGCTATCCGACCAATATAATCAAATCTGTTAGCCACTCTACTTTCTAACCTAATTTTTTCCATTTGTGATTGCATAGTATCGTAGCCTTTGATTATCTCTTCTTTAATCTCATTGTACTTCTCATCTCCTGAAAGTCTGTCCTTTACGCCATCAAGCAATGATTGCGCCAAGGTTAAATTTTCCGTAGTTTTCAATGTAGACAAAACTGCGGATTTTACTATTCTGGTTGCTGCCCCGCCGTTCTTTACCTTTGCAGTCTCTGGGTCGTATCCCATAAACCGGTTAAGATTTTCCTGGGTGGCAAGGGCTTTATCTATTGCCCTTGATAACGATGGGCTATCTTGAAGTTGTGCGGCGTCGGTTTCTTGAAGAGCCAAACTGGATTTATGGGACAACTCAATGCTCTTATTAGTTTGCTGGCGTTCATGGCTGACTATTCTATTTTGGATTGTTTCAAATCTCGTATCAAGCATCCTGGCCAGAGCGTCTTTCTGTTCGACATCCGGAATACTATCAAGGAGTTGCTTTCTCAGTTTAAAATATGTCTGATTGAATTCCTGGGTTATTCCCTGCGCTTGTTCTAATTTTCGGTTTAGTAATCCTTTGGGCCTGTCCTTATCATCTAATTCATTGTTGTATTGGTAATCCAGCATTATTTGGCCAAACGCAGTGTCCTTATTCAGGTTATCCCTTACCATTAATTCTTTCTGACGTTCTTGCGCTCTTTGAACCATAAGGCCGGCTATTTTCTGGCCAGTTTCTCCAAGGTTTTGTAATGCTTTTGCCGTCTCGCCACCAAAGGCAGCTTCGGGTGGAAGGAGTTCTTGAGGCGTTGAAACGGACGGGACAATCCTTTGAATAGACTTCTCGTAGACTGGCACGCGCATCATAAATGCTCCTTTACCATAATTTCTGTGGTGTCCATTTACTCCAAGTTCCCATATTTGTAACACCTGGAGGCGTATTTAAACCATATCCACCTTGACCTGGAATAGCCGGAGTTCCTTTAGAAAAAAGACCTTTCATCCCTACTATTGAAGAAGCAGTTCCCAGCAAAGTTGAGGTCATATTTATCGCTGCGGCTTGTCTTGCTTGCTTGCCGGCTAACCTGAATAACATTGATTGATTTCTCAAGGCAATATCTCTTTCTGCCGCCTCTTTCTTTATCGACCAAGAGGTTACATCGGCGTTATAACGTATATTTTGCTCATCGAGCCAGGCCTTGTTTGTGGTATCTTTTAGAATATCTTCCTCGGTTACAGAACCCCCAATACCCATCACGGCCATTGCGGCCTTCTGTGCACCCTTTACTCTTGCCACGTCTCCTTTTAACTCTTTGGCTCTTTGAGCGGCCTCGCTCTGCACGATACTGGTTTTTTGTTCGGCAGTTCTTTCTTCTGCTTCTGCCTGACGTTCGTTTTGTTCGGCAAGATAAGAGTAATATTTCTGTTGGGACTTTCCTTGTTGGTATTCACCGTATGCTTTAATTCCACCGGAGGCTGCGGCTGTCGCTACTGCCATAACTGGTAAAATAAGTCCCGGACTGCACATAGCTTAATCTCCTTCTTTCCTCTCAAAATAGTTGCAGCTCTTCGCGCCTGCTTACCGGCGGCACCCTAAGCCTCTTTTTTAACTTCGTAAGAGCTAAATCGGCCTGATAGCGAATGAACGCCTCGTCTAATTTCGCTCTGTCAGTAAGATCTTCTTCAGTTAAGCCGTAGAAACCCACTGCTGCCAGGATGCTTTCTACGTTCAATTTACTCGCGATTCGCCTCTTTCTTTTCATTCGATTCTCCTACCAGTCTAAAACTTAAAAAGGCCCTAAATAAAAAAACCGTTTTGATCTATTCAATCATCACGGCTAAATTATAATTAATTTTTCCTACCTTGGGTAATGGTGTTTTTGTGGCTATTTTGAGGAGGTTTTCGCCATAGGTTTGCGAAGACGAATAACTTCTTTGGCGATATTGGGAAGGCTTACATCATCTAAGAGGATAACTGATCCAATAGATTCTTGAAGATAATCAAGGAATGGGCTATGAGTTGGCCCATTCCCGTAATCAGGATAATTAATACGGGTGGGTTCTTTCCCGGTATATTTCTTCCAGACGGACGCTAAATTATCAACAGTTTTATAAATGGCGGAGTTCTTTCTGCCGGGACTACCTGGATTCTCTATAAGCTCGCTACATGCTAATCTAAGATAACGGATTAAATCATCTACTCTTTGCAGTGTTATGTTAGGGGTAGGGTTGGAGGATTTATTGGTAAGAGATCTTTCTAAGAGGGCTCTGATTTCACGCCTTTTCTTGCGACTTTTAATTCCAGATGGTATCTTGAGGGGTTCGGAGTATCTAAAGGGTACTGGATAAATAAGACTGTAGAACTTTCTTTTAAGTTGAAGTGTATCATGATGTGCATCATTTTTTAAGAAAAAACACAATTCCTTTTCTAAAGATTGCAAATTATCATATAATCTCTTGAACCGCCGAATGCTTTCCGTGCGTTTAAGAGTTAGCGGTTCTTCAGATGAATATTCTTGTGTTTGAGACGCGATTTTAATCGCCCTTACTGCTGGTTCTTTAGACCGAGTATCTTTCTTAAATTTATCTCTCTGTTTAACGTTAAGAACAGTATTCAGCTTATCAGAGAGCTCCTCAAAGAACTTGTTTACTCCTTTTTGGGATACCTTTTTTGGAACTTTATTTAAAGAGAATTTACCAACCAAAATAGAAACACACTTTTTGGTTTCTTCCAGTGCGGCTTCTTGCTTGTCTAATGGGAAATGCGAAACAATCGTCCTTCTTACCTTTTCAGGATAGTTAACGGCGCGACGTTCAACTATCTCCCCCAAGGCTGTTGGGTTTAAGTACCGGATATTCTTTGGCATTTTTTTAACTTCTTCCTCTCGCCTTCTTCGTAATCTCGTCTTTGTTTTTTTATTATATCACTTCGCTTCAATAATCACAGCTTATTTTTAGTTTTAATAATTTGACAAAATGACATAAATCTGGTATAGCTAAAATTGCAGCAGGGTAGCACCCTGCAAATAAATTTAACTATTACTTGTGCATGGACAAGTAATGGTTATTTTTGAGGGTCGTTTTCGTCGACGAGCGAGAGCGGCCCTTTTTTATTAGTATAAGATTGCAACCCGTCATTATCATCCTTTATGATACCTCAAAAGATATCCTGATTTTCTTCTTGGTTTACTATCTTTCTTGCCTTCCGGCCTGCCTAATTTCTTGCCCTCTTTTCTTGCGCGCTCAAGACCTGCTTTAGTGCGCTCTACAATCCGTTTCCGTTCTTGCTTTGCTACCCAAGCGAGAACCGCAATCATTACTTCCCCGGGCCCATCATCCGTATCAACCCACGATTCCTGCAAAGATTTCAGAGCAACTCCGCTCTTCCTAAGGCGTTCAATGTAACCAAGAGTATTTGATATACCTTCCCTGCTTAATCTATCAAGGGACCAGATTAGTAAGAGGTCAAATTTTCGCTTATCTGCGTCCTCAAGCATCCTAAGAAACTCTTTCCTGTCTCCATTGCTGCCGGAAGACATATCAACATACTCATGTGTAACTTCTCCCTCAAGAGCCCGGGCATAATCTCTTAAAGGATTAAGCTGATTAACCGGGTCCTGAGATTCATCATTCTTTGACACCCTGCAATATAGTGCTATCTTCATCTTAATCCCTCCAGAGACATAGAGTCATAAATCCTGCCGCTCTTAATCGCCTCTTTAAGATTGTCTCGACGTAATGGGTCAACCAATAATATCTTAAGAATCTGTCGCTGCCAATGCGGGCCTTCTGACATATCTCTTTTGATTACCCTAAAAAGGCATTTTTCGCGCTCTCTCTTTGACATACCTTCAATTTCTTCTACAACATTAAGCAATTCCTCCCAGAAAGAAATATTATCCATTACATCATCGCAGTTATAACGTGTGGTCTGGTTATTTGGTTCAGTAAGATGCTCTAAAGTAGTCTGCATCTGTCTTTCGCATTCAAGCCTTTCCTGGGAACTTTTCGACTTATTTCTTTGTTCAATCAAACACTCATACGTAGCGAAAAATTGAAGTCTAACACCAGGATCATCCAAAGCCCTCTGTACATCCGGACGTTGCAATGCACGCAATACCTCAGGGCATTGTAGCGTCTCTAATGTGTTTTTATATTTTTCTATATATTCGAGAATATTCTCCATGAGAATCGCCTCCTCTCATTTTTCCTTTAAAAGCAATTTCTCGATATCGTCCCAGAAGAATAATATCTTCCTGCAGTCCGGCCTAAGCTTCACTGGTCTTACTCCGGATAATAACCGATACCAGTTGTTTCTGAAATAAGATAGGGAGTAACCAGTCCTTTCTGCGATTGTTTTGATATCTACAAGTTCTCTTGCCATAGTCACCTCCTTTTACTTGCACCTTGTAAAGTTCCAGGGCAAAAAAAATTACTTCTCCGCTAAATATCTATATATTTCTTCTTCAGAGAAGAATTTATATTTGCTCTCGATATTGTCCACCGGCTTTATCCTTCCCTCTTTTACCAGATAGGCTAAGCCCTGTCGTGTAATGCCAAGTCTCTTGGCTGCTTCTTCCGATGTAAACAGTTTAGTCTTTTTTCCCATCTTGATATTAAGATTAGCACATAACTTGCTACTTGTCAAGCAAAAAATGCATTACCAAGATATAGAGAGGGCACCAGATTATTTTAAGAGTATCGCTTGATCTATGCCACTTAAGGATTCATCTATTCTATTTAAGGAGTCTTCGATACGATATAAGGATTTTGTCAATTTAGCTGTCCCCGAGCTTATCGCCCATCTTAACAGAAGGGTGACTAATAAAAGGAAGAGAATCTTTTTTACAGTAGGATCACTTAATATCTCTTTTATCCGATATGTCATATTGTCATAGACCCTTAAAGAGTTGCGACTGTGTAATCTTCAAAAACTCGCAGAGCCTTCTATTTATAATAAGAAGGGTTAAGCGACGGGCCTCGTCGATACTCCGCGCAAGGGTTTCCGCCGCCTGGCTTGCTTTGCCTTTTTATATTAGCCGCATTCAACAAATACAAAACCCCGCCTGAACCCTTTCGGGAAGTCAAGCGGGGAGCAAGTGTCTAATTTATATTTCTGTATGCCGAAGGCCGGGAAGCAATCAAAGTAACAAAAACTTCATTATTCTCTTTATCTACACCATAAATCACGCGGTAATCTCCTACCCGGTATCTATATCGCCTCTTCTCACCTTTTAGCACCTTGATATTCGGGCCCCAGAAGGGATTGCTTTCGAGATCCTCAAAGCACTTATTTAACCGCTTTGCCAGCTCTTCCGGGCAGGACTTGTAGAATTTAAGCGCTGCCGGCAGCAAAAGGACTTCAAAGTTACCCACGCTTTACCTTTCTCCAGTTAGTGCCTTTTCTCTTCAAGTACAGCCTTTCGCCTTCTGCAACAATCTTTTCCTCTGACGGAGTAAGAGAACTCTCTATCTGCTCGACAATCAATTCCCGGATAAATGAAGATATTGACATATATCTTTTCCTGCAAAGTTTTACTGTCTCTTGATAAAGCGAAGAGGGCATTCTTATAAGAAGCTCTTTATTCATCATCACAGACATCTTTCTCACCTCCGATTAAAGTATATCATAGTGATATACTCTTGTCAAGGAAAATCGGCGGCGCCTTGGTGTCCAAATAGTGTCCAATCCTCATCCAAATTCGCACAACTTCATCCAGATACAAACAGACCAAAAAATTCAATACTCCGACGAGGAACACCGCAGTTACAACAATCCCAATGAGTTACAAAAACCGCTCAAATCCCTTCCGTAGGCTGATGCTCTATCCAATTGAGCTATGGGCGCGTATTTTATACGCGTCTATGCCCCATGGTGAGCCTGTCGAACCATGGGCGCGCTAATCTCTTCAGGGCAGGATAACTAATAAACCGGAATCCTTCTGGTTTACGAGAATAAGCCGGTCCTTATATTTTAAAATAACGCGTAAGTTTTTCTGCGTTTCTTGGCTCAGCCCGGAAAAGTCCCGCTCCGAAATATAACAAAGTTTTACTTTTGAGCTATCCTTCAATGCCTCTTCTAATGCCCCCATCTCCAGTATCGATGTTGCTCTCTTTAATTCCTGCGAGTAAAACAGCATAGAGGCCTGGTCCTGCTTATAAAGGATAAATTCATATTCCGGCAGTTGTTTAATGAGCCGGTCTACAGCAGGGCTAAGGCGCACTGCCTCTTTAAAACGGCCGCTTGCCGCATTCACCGGAAAACAAAGCATAACTATCCCGGCAAAGAGCAGGATATATTTAATCAGGCGGGCTATTTTCAGCTTAATTCTCTCCCTGAAAATTTTGTCAAAGGCTATTCCCGCCAATAACGCAGTTGCCGGGTACATCGGCAGGATAAAGTAATGCAGTTTCTGCCTGCCGAAAGAAAAGGCCAGGGGGAAAATCAGCGTCCAGATAATTAATATATACAGTTCATAATTTTTATTTCTGTTAGCTTCTCTTATTGCCAGGTATCCGCCGTATACGGCAAAAGGAAGCAGGTAAAAATATTTAGTTAATATCGCCTGCCCGTAATAATACCAGGGCACGTTAAAACGCTGCGCTTTTAAAAGATGCAAAAAGTTGCAGCTAAACCAGGCGTTAAACAAAACGGCCTTATCCAGCCAGATCCAGAATAAAACAGGGGCTGCGGCTATAACTACTCCCAGTAAAAAATAGGGGTTAAATAACTCTCTCCACTTGAGGCAGAGCACAAAGTAGATAAAGGCAATTGCCAGCGGCGCCAGGCCGGCAACATCTTTGGTAAATATAGCCAGGCAGGTGAATAAACCGAACAAGAGATAATACCGGCGCGAGCGCCTTTGCGCCATTATAAAACTAAAAATAGCCAGGGTAATGAACAGGCACAGGGGCAGGTCCATGCGGCACTTACGGGCAATGCGCACAATGTGGTTGGTGGCCAGGAAACTTACTGCGGCAAAGAAACCCGCCCATTTATTGGCAAGCATCCTGCCGAAATAAAAAATTACCGCCACAAGCGCGACGGCGCTGGACATAGAAAAAACCTTTGCCGTAAATGTAGAGGCGCCGAAAAGTTTAAAAAGCCCGGCAGTAACCCAGATGCACAGGGGGAAGTGGTAATAAAAAGCCGCCCTGTATATGGGGTCATATATACCCAGCCATCTTGCGCTGCGCATGACCTCCCTGGCTATCACGCCGTAATTACAGGAATCAAGGTCCAGCCCTCCGGGGACCCAGGAATAACTAAAGACCAGGAGCATGCTCATCCCCAGGAGGATAAATAATAACTGGTTGTCTTTTATTTGCGCATCCGGATTATCCATAATCTCTATTGGAATAAGAAGTAGTTGACCAAAATAAAAATTGACTTTAAGCTCAGCAGCGAAAAGAATACCAGAAGCGAACCGACTACCCTGTGGTATTTTGCCAGCCAGAGGCTAAAAGAATTCATCTCGGCATCCATCGGAGTGATCACGGGGTTGGGGAATATCTCCAGGTTTAACTTCTCATCCAGCCGGCTATAGGTATCCAGGGAAATGGTAAAAATAAGGCTTAAGAGGCAGGCGCCGCCGTAAAGGACAAATATAAATACATTCAATAAAAGGTAATATAAGAATTCCATTTTTATCGGGCTTTATACTAAGATTTTACCACAGAATACGGCTAAAAGAAACCAATTTATATCCCTGCTAGCGCCTCTTTTATTGCCCTTGAAACCAGGGTTACCGCCTTTTTTACTTCCGGACAAATGCTGCCCATAAAATTTAATGACTTAGGCTTAATCCCGATAATCAGCGTTGAGCAGGCGCAAGACTCCCAGAGGTAATCCGCCATTATTTTAAGCGGCACTTTATGCGTGGAAAAAGAAACGCCTCCGGCTTCCTGCGGGTTAATCAGGCTGACCTGGCCCGGCCTCCTGCCTGAATCCGCAGAATCAATTATAATCAGGTGGCTGGGCGCAAACTTTTTAATTTCTCCGGTAAGGTTTTCCGGGGCGGTCTCTCCCAGGAAGACTTTAAATTTCACCCGCTTCTTGCGCCGGGTATCTGCGGCTAATATTCCGGCGGCCAATAACCCTGCGGCGTCATCAGCCCTTAATTCAGAACCCACAGCCAGGAGGGCAATCCTTTTTGCATTTTGCAGCCTATTTTTTATCAGGGTTGATAGTTTTAGCATTAAAGACAACCTTTAATTTTCCGCGCTCCAGCTGCGCAAGTTCGAATTCTGGCGTGTATTCCAGGGCTTTTTTAAGACAGCTGTCCACGCACTGGCCGCAGTAAATACATTTGCCTAAATCTATCTCTGCCTCAAACTGTTTTTCTCCTACCTGCTTAATGTTTATCGCGCCTGACGGGCAATCCCGCATGCACATTTTGCAGCCGATACAATGCTCCGGAAAGAATTTAATTTTACCCCTGAACCCCTGCGGCATGCCCGACCTTTCCGAGGGGTAATTCAGGGTAGCGGGTTTTTTTAGCAGGGAACGCAAGAGTTGACGGGTAATTTTACCGGCCTTTTTCACCGTGCCAAAACCCCCTTCAGTATAAGGTTAATAAGCACCTGTAAAAAGGCCAGGGGCGCAAGATATTTCCAGCAGAAGTTTATCATCTGGTCCAAGCGTAAGCGCGCAAAAACAGAACGTAAAAGCGAAATAACTCCGATAAGCAGTATGACTTTGGCCAGATATAAAACAAAACCTATAGGCTGCGGCAGTTTTAACCCGAAAGGCATAAACACCGCTGCCAATAAGGAGCCGCCTACAACCATCTCAATATTTAAGGATAACCTGAAAAAGGCCAGTAACCTGCCGCTGTATTCGGTAAAACTCCCCGCTACTATTTCGGTCTCTGCCTCCGGGATATCAAAAGGGACTTTTTCCAATTTTCCCAGCAAAGAAATAACGGCGATAGCAAACCCCAGCAGGTTAAACATCCAGTATCCGGGGTGCCGGCTATAAAAAACCGCCATCCCCTCCAGCGACCAGGTATCTGCCAGCAACGCGCAGGCGAGTATAGACATAAAGAGGGGGACTTCGTAGGCGAATAACTGGGTAAGGGAACGCACAGCGCCGATCATGGAATAGATAGAGCGCGAATACCAGCCGCCGAGAAAATAGGTCAGGGTAGGGACAGTGAGCAGATAGAGCACCACGATTACGTCTCCCTGAAAATAAACCCGCGGTTTAAGGCTCCAGAGAGGAATAAGCAGGAATGCGGCTACGCAAGAAGCAAGCGCCACTATCGGCATAAGTTTAAAGACTGCTGTGTCTGCCTCTTCCGGTATAATATCTTCCTTGCCCAGCAGTTTTAAAAAATCTGCCAGGGGCTGAAACCAGGGAGGCCCCCTCCTGTTTTGCAGCCGGGCGCAGAATTTCCGGTCAATAAAATCTGCGGCCAGGCCAAAAACAAAAAGGAAGAAAAGGCCCGGGAATACCAGGATGTTAAATAAACTTTTAAGCATTATCTCTGTCTAAAGCGAATCCTTTAGTTTCCGATTAAGGCCGGAAAAATCTATTCCCCTCTTCTTATACCAACGGATGCCTTCCTGGCGCAAACTCTCCCAGGGGATAATCTTTTTCCTTTTATGCAGCGGCCTTTGTATGGAAATCAGCCGGTCAGTGCAGGAAAAACAGGGGTCAATCGCCGCTATCACAATGGGCATATCCGCCAGGTACCTGTCTTCGAGCATTTTGGAGACCGTCTGAATATTGGCCAGGGTAGGAGCGCGTATTTTTACCCGGTCAGGCTTTTCCGTGCCGTTGGATTTTACGTAATGCACATCCTCCCCCCTGGGCGCTTCATAACGGCTGAATGCCTCTCCCGAAGGAATCTTGCGCGGCACATTTACGCTCAGAGCTCCCTGCGGGATTTTTTCCAGGAGTTGACGGATAATTTTGTAAGACTCCAGCAGTTCTTTAATGCGCACAAGCGTGCGGCCGTAAACATCGCAGTGCTCATCCGTGATAACCTCAAAATCTATTTCTGCGTATGCGGCATAGGGGTCGTCATAGCGCACGTCCCTCTTTACTCCGGAAGCGCGGGCAGTCGGCCCCACTGCGCCTAATTTCAAAGCATCTTCAGCGGACAATACCCCCACGCCGGAAAGCCGCTTGGCCAGGGTTACTTCCTGCTGGGTAAGCTCAAGGTAGTATCTGGTCCTCTCCTGGAGAGTACCTATTACCTTGAGGATCTCTTTGGACTGTTCAGCGCTTACATCCCGCCTTACTCCGCCGAAAGTATTAATCCCGTAGTTGACGCGGTTGCCGGTAACTCCGGCGAAAATATCCATTACCAGTTCCCGGTCGCGCCAGGTATACATCAGCAAGGTATCAAAGCCTATTTCATGGCCGGCCACTCCCAGCCAGAGCAGGTGGCTGTGTATCCTCTCCAGTTCTCCGATAAGCGTGCGGATATAACGGGCGCGAGGAGGAATTTCTATCCCGGCTATCTCTTCCACTGCCTGCACAAAACAGGTGGAGTGCGCATGGGAACAGATGCCGCAAACCCGCTCAATAAGATACAAATCCTGTATGTAAGTCCTTTCCTCGCAGGCCTTTTCTATGCCGCGGTGGTTGTAACCTAATTTTATATTCAGCGCGGTAATCTTTTCTCCGTGCAGGGTGATTAAAAAACTCTCCGGCTCTTTTAACGCGGGGTGCTGCGGCCCGAAGGGAACTTTGACTTCTCCTAAATCATGCATCTTTAGCCTCCTCCCTGCCTGCCGCAAGATTATTGTGCCAATCTTTGCGTAAGGGGTATTCGCCTTTTGGCCAGTTATCCGGCAGAGGATAATGCGGGCCTTCTGCTAAACCCTCTACTTTTATGCCTAATAAATCCTCCAATTCCCTTTCATAGATATCCGCGGCAGGAAAATAAGCGCTGATTGTTTTTATCAGGGGGAAATCCCGGCCAATACGCAGCCTTAAATTTAAAACAATACCGTCTTCCCTGGCCAAATGGTAAATAACCGCGAATTTCTCACCCTCATCCATCCCGGTTATGGTGCAAAGGATGGAAAAACCCGCTGTTTTGCGCGCAAAATCAAAAACCTCCTGAAAGCTCTCCTGCGCTACATCCAAAAATATACGCCTCTGCCTTTTTATAATCAGGGCAGCGCGCAAATAAGGGAATTTTTCCTCTAAAACCTGCTGAATTTTTTCCTCTTGGGACACGGCCGGGCTCCTGGTTGTATTCTTTAAGTTCCTTTATCCTGTTTATCTACGCTTTCCAGCAATTTCACTATACCGTCAATAATCGCCTTGGGACCGGCAGGGCAACCCGGAATATAGGCGCTAACAGGTATCACCGCATCAATCCCTGACTTGACGTTGTAACAGCCGTCAAAAACTCCGCCGCTGCAGGCGCAGGTGCCTACTGCCACCACAAATTTCGGCTTTGGCATCTGCTCATAAATCCTCTTTAACCTGCACTCTATCTGCCGGGTTACCGGACCGGAACAGAGAAGTATATCCGCATGCCGGGGGGTGCCTTTTAAGACAATCCCGAAACGCTCCAGGTCATAGCGAGGGGTAAGCGCGGCAATTATCTCTATATCGCAGGCATTGCAGGCGCCGGTATTAAAATGCAATATCCAGGGTGATTTTACCCTCCCCCATTGGATTAAACGCGAGATTACTTTCATAATTATGCTTCGACTTCGCTCAGCATTAACCCTGAGCGAGGCTAAAAGCCGAGTCGAAGGGTTATTTCCTCAAGAGGATAAACAACCCGATAATTGCGCCTACGATATAGACTACCGCTATAGCAAATGTCTCAATGGTCTCAGTGGGGACAGTAGCAATTACCAAAGCAACTACGTGTAGAATGGTAAAGAAAAAGGCAAAAGGGAAAAACTGGCTGTAATCCGGCTGTATGAGATGGCCGGAGAATTCTTCTCCGCAGGCATATGCCTTTTGTGTCCCCGGCGGATTTTCCTGCTTACGGAACGCGCAGCGGGAGCAGGCCCAGGCCAGGATACCTGCAACAAATAATATAATTAAAAAAACCGCCGGGGGAGAAAATATAATTTCTTTTAGCATATCTGTTTTTAATCCTTCAGCTTGTTTGGCTCGCTCAGGATTAATGGTGAGCGTAGTCGAACCACTAGCCTTTTAAGTTGCTTAACTTCCTGGGGTCAATAGTGCGGTTGTGCCGGAAGGCCCAAAGGACTACGCCGCAGGCAACCGCCATAAAAACAATTTCCACGACAATCAAAGTAATTACAATTGACTGCGCCAGCGCGCTGCGGCCCGAGATATAACCCGCCAGGATAATAAGAAGCGTTACTGCCTTAATTAAAATCTCCAAACCAATCAATGCGCGGATTAAATTAAAGGTTGCCAAGATGCAGTAAATGCCCGTAATAGATAAAAGAATGATAAAAATTATAAAATACCTGAATAATTGGGCAAGTTCCGGGCTCATTCTTTAGGCTCCTTAAATAAAACAACTACTCCGAAGGCGCCGGCCAAAAGCATAACAATCTGGCCGAAGAGGTCCACATGCCTTAAGTTCCAGAGGACATTGCGCACATCCTGCGCTCCGGAAGGCGCAGGTATCTTAAACTGCGGTATCCTTAAATACCGGCTCAATAACAGGCCCGAGGCGATAACTAAAAAAGGCAGGTACCAGAATTTCATAAACCTTTCCCTGCGCCGGACCGACAGCCGCTCCTTGCTCACGCGCGCGGTAAAACTTACCGTGGTAATAAAGATAACTGACATCAGCCCGGCGCAGACAGAAAGCTCAAATACCGCTGCCAGAGGAGAACCCAGACGGTACATAAGCGCAGAAAGCGCTACACTGGTAAGCGCCAGGCCCACGATAGAACGAATGAGCCGTACGGTCATTACCGTCCAGAGGGCGGCCGTTACTAAACATAATAAAAGGATTAAATTTAAAACCATCTTAGCATAAAAGCAAAACCCAAGCCTGCCGCTACGGTAATTATCGCCAGCAATACTTCGGGAAAAACTATAACTAACGGCGCCTCTCTGATATATTTTAAACTGTCCTCTAACCTGCCGAAGAACACCTTGCGCTGCAGGGAAAGAAGATAGGCCAAGGTGAGTACGCTGGAGAGCAAGGCGACGCCGGCATAAAATATCCTGCCGGAATTCCAGAGCGCAAGGATAATGATCAGCTTACTCCAGAATCCGGAAAGCGGCGGAAGGCCCGCGGCAGAAAGAGATGCTATCGCTGAGGTTGTAGCGGTAAAAGGCATCTGTTTAGCCAGCCCTCCCATCTTATCCATATCTATTGTGCCTGCCTGTTTCTCTACCGCGCCCGCATTCACAAAAAGCAGCGATTTAAAGACGGCATGATTGAATAAATGGAATAGCGCGCCTGTCAAGGCCAAAGGCGTAAAACATCCCAGGGCCAATACTATATACCCTAACTGGCTTATGGTTGAATAGGCAAGCAGGCGCTTAAAATTGCTCTGGGTAAGGCAGGCCAGCGCGCCAAAGACAATAGAGCAAGCCCCGATAAACATCAAAACATTCTTTGCGTCTATGCTTAATATAAAAACCGAAATTGCCAATCTTACCAGCACATATATTCCGCAGGCCTTAACCGCGATACCCGATAAAAGCACGGATACCGGCGTAGGGCAGGAGGAATGCGCATCCGGCAGCCAGCCATGGAAAGGGAATATGCCTGATTTTATAAATAAAGCGCAGAGGAATAAGCCGGTAGCCAGTTTGAGCAAAAAGTTATCGGCCGAATTCTTGAATGTACCGGCAATCGCCGCAAAAGAAGTATTGCCCGATAATAATAAAAACAAGGCGATGGAAGAAAGCATAAACACTGTTGCAATCGCAGAAAGGAAGAGGTATTTGAAAGCCCCTTCAATAGCGAATTTCTCCTTCTCTATAGATATCAGGATAAAGGAAGCCACCGCGGTAACCTCGATAAATAGATACAGAGAAAATAAATCCGTTACTATCACCGTGGCATTCATGCCGATGAGCATAATTAAAACAAGATTAATAAAATTGAACCTCTGTGTCTGGCCTTTTATGCTATAGCGGGATACAGATAGCGAAGTAAACACTACAATGGCGATGGAAAAAAGCAGCAAGCGGCTTAGGCTATCAATGGATAACCCAAAAGCAAAAAATGGCGCCAGGGGGTCAGGCCGCGCTCCGGGGGTATCCAGCGGACAAAGGGCGCTTAAAAAAAGTTGCGCCAGAAGCAAGGCAGCAAACAACCAAAAGGCGCTTTCTCCTTTTAAGAATTTAAAAGGCAGGTTCAGGATGATTAAGAGAAAAAATGGTACTAAAATAAATGCCGAAGGCATAACTTCCTTTCTTTGTGTCTCATTTAAGAATAAATAACATTACCAGGAGCGCCCCTAAAAGCGACCAGATAACGTAAATAACATAGTAACCTGCGTGCATCCTGCGGATTGCCCTGGAGCACCCGTAAGCCGCTCTGGTTATTAAAGACTCGTATACCCAGTCTATGCGCCTATCTATCTTCCGGAGTAAATTTGCAGTTTTACGCATCAGCCTTATGCCCGCCTCATAGGGGTCAAAATATTTCTTCTCCGCCCAGCGATAGAGGGCCGAAAGGACGGGCGCGTAATGAATGTGCTCTGCTGCCTTCAGCCCGCTTCCGGTTATCTTTGCCGCGATAAAATGATGGGCAATAGCCGCCGCTAAGACTAAGAGGGTAATAAGGATGAGCATTAAATTAGCGGGCGCGCCTGTAAAACTACTGAGCTCTATCCGCTGCCCGAGGACCGGCTGAATAAAATGTCTGATCGGCAGATGGTTAAATACGCCGAAAAAAATGCAGGTTAAAGCAAGGATAATCATGGGTATGAGCATGGGAATAGGCGCTTCCCTTGTCTCTTTATATTCCCGGGGAGTTTTGCCTAAAAAGGCAGCGTGCCCCAATTTTAAAAATGAGGCAGCGGTAAAAAATGAGCCTAAAAGCGCGGCGATATAAAATATAGCGCCTCTTTTTAAAGCCGCAGCGTAGATTAATTCTTTGGAGAAAAACCCGTTAAAGGGCGGTACGCCCGATATGGAAGCCGCGACGACAAAAAAACAGGCAAATGTTACCGGCATCTTCAGACGCAGGCCGCCCAGTTTTTCTAAATCCGTAGTCCCGGTTTCTTTTTCTACGGCTCCGGCCGTAAAGAACAGGCCGCATTTATACAAGGCGTTATTGAGCATATGAAAAATACCGCCGATTATGCCTACAGGCAGGCATGTGCCGATTCCCAAGAGCATATACCCCACCTGGCTGACGGCGTGATAGGACAAAAGACGTTTGTAATCTTTCTGTATCAAGGCCATCATTACCGCCAAAAGAATTGTGGCTGCCCCCACTGTCATCAGTAAAATACTTAAGCCTGACCCCGCATCCAGCCGGAATAAATCCAAACAAATGCGCGTTAAAAAATAAATCCCCAGGAGTTTCTCTAAAGCCGCGGGAAAATACGCCATAAAAGGCAGGGGCGCATCAACTGCCGCATCCGGAATCCAGGTGTGAAAAGGCACGCTGCCGGCCTTGGAAATTGCGCCGATCATCAATAACAGGAAACTGGCGCTCGCCAACAAGCCCACAGGGGCAAGATGTATCTGCGACATATTCAATGTTTGGGCAAGGTGGCCGGTAAGCGCGATGCCCGCCATCATACATAAATCCGCAATACCCACAATGACGAATGCCTTTATCGCCGTTTTAAACGCCCCGGCGCTCCTGCCCTCGGCGATCATCCCGAATAAAACCAAAAGCAGGCCTTCCCAGAAAAACAGCATCACCACCAGGTTATCCGCCAGCAGCGCGGCATTGGCAGCGCCTTGAGCAAATAAAAGATAGGTATAAAATTTATGCGCCTTATTTTTAGTTTGAAAAAAAGCCAGGGAGTAAATCGCAGTTAAAAAGGTAAAGAAGCCTATTGCCAAAACGATAAACCCGCTAAAATGGTAAAAGCGGAAAGTTAATTCTATGCCAAAGCCTATCCCCCCAAGCCTTAAGATATTCTCTTTGCCGAAAAGCAGAAAAGAAGCAATAAGCATAAACAGGCTTGCCAAAAAAGCAAAGGCCCCCCTCATCCTCTGCCGGATAGATAAGCTTAATAGCCCCGCACATAGAGGCGACAATATAAAAAGAAGCAAAAATTTATCCTGCATTTAGGTTACTCCCAAAATGCGCACCAGGAAATTCTCCAGGAAACCTAAAGGGTAACTCACTAATATCCCCGACAAAAGCGAAAGCACTGCCAACAATACCACGCTAAAAACCATAGAGCGCGATCCTTCTTTTACCGGAAGCGCTGCCTGGCCTAAAAACACCAGATAAAATGCCCTGAAAAGATAGAGTATAGTCATAAAGGCGCCGAGCAAAAATAAAACAGCGACTGCGAGCCTGCCGCCGGAGATTGCCCCGGAAAATACCAGGTATTTGGCAAAAAAACCGCCAAAAGGCGGGATGCCCATTACGGAAAAAGCGCAAAAAAGAAAGGATACAGCCGTAAAGGGCATGGTCTTGATTAATCCGCCCAGTTTAGTAATATCTTTAGTGCCTGTATTCTGTTCAACTATGCCCGCGCATAAAAACAAACCTGCTTTGGCCAAACCATGCGTTAAAATATAGAGCAGGCCTCCGACAATACCCGCAGCATTATTCATGCTTAAGCCCAGGAAGATAAAACCTATCTGGCTGATAGTAGAATAGGCAATGAGCCGTTTTAAGTCAGTCTCTACTAATGCCGCCCCTGCAGAAACTATGGCGCTTATTCCCGCTACCCAGGGGATAATACCAGAGATAACCTCCGGCAAACTAATATTGACGATAAAGAGCCGGGCAAACACATACAGGCCAATCTTAACCAATATTGCCGCATGTAAAAGCGCGGTAACCGGAGAAGGCGCCACAGAGGCATCAGGAAGCCAGGTATGAAAAGGCAGGGTTGCGGATTTAGAAAATATACCTACGAGAATTAAGGCTATCGCCAGGCTGCTTAACGGCCTTACTTTTTGCGCCTCTTTTATTACGGCCAGGTCAAATGAGCCTGTTTGCTGGTAGAGTATAATAAAACCGGCCAACATTACTAAGGCGCCAAACACGGTTATTAAAAAGGCTTTATCCGCGCGTAAAATATCGTTTTTCTCTCTAAAAAAACCTATTAAGCGCCAGCTGGTAATGGCAGTAATCTCCCAAAAAACATAAAGAAAGATAAGGTTGGCGCAAAATATAATCCCCAGCATCGCACCGAGGAACAAAACCACCAGCGCATAATACTCATTCTGGTTGTCGTAGTGGCTGATATAACCGAAGGAATAGAGCAGGATAACGGCGCTGAGCAGGGATGATGTTATGGCCATAAAGACCGCCAGCGCATCCGCAGAGAAGGCGAAATTAAAACCCAAAGGCAGGGCTATATTTATTGCGGTTGTCCTTGCGGCTGAGGCCGAAGGCAGAAGCAGGGTTGAAAATACCAGAGGTGCCAAAACAAAAAGAAATGCCAAAGCATTGCGCGCCCTGGAGGAGATCTTACCGGCTAACGGCAATAGGAACGCCCCTGCCAGCGGCACAAAAATAGCCAGCGTTAACATCGTCTCGCTTTTCATCTTAAGCGCGCTATAAATAAAAAATGCCTTCTAGCATTGCCACCAGAAGACATCCCGGAGCCTTTTATATTCTTTTAATTGCTATTAAAATATTATAACATCCTCCTTATCTTTGTCAACTCTTTCTCACCTGGCGGGCACCACGCTCGCTAAAATACATTGTTGTTAAGATTCCAAAACACATTGTTTTGGAATCTCCGTAGTCTTTCATTAATGAAAGACTACGGTGTGCTTATCGTTGCGTACGAACTATTTTTCAGCACACCTAATCTATAATTTGTCTATCAATAGGCACCGCCGCTGTCGCGGCTCCCACATCTCCC